>UEXW01000193.1_pt1 | contig 15962 bp, 15 predicted proteins | sample 4301151 | NCBI WGS metagenome assembly UEXW01 (sample SAMEA4773176, study PRJEB27434) | metagenome | biome: 2259; feature: agricultural soil; material: soil | place: USA | collected 2014-09 | depth 0.25 m | reverse complement strand
GTTCAGCTAACACTTCCCCTTGCCGGGTGTGTAGAGGACTTTCACCTCCAAGTGAGTGCGCCCTGCCGGGCGCACAAAACAATGAGCGGGGAAGGTTCCCCCGCTCTGCTAAAGAGTTACGCTATCCTTCCCGACGCCCTAATTCTCACGCTTTGGAGTACGGATAGGCTCGGCATCACTCGTAACTGCGACCCCGGGGTCGATCACCACCCTGTGGATGGTTTGTCCCGATTGAGCGACTAGGATCTGTAGTTCGAGCGGTGCCATGCCCTCGTTAAGGAGGGTCATGGTTCCCGTGCAATCTGGGTTCACAGAGTAAGTCCCCGTGCCGGGACGCCAGCCTGGTGCCATGCCGCCGTTGATGGCGACCGCGTCAACCTGACTCAGACTCCCCTTGCCGTCGAAGGTGGTCTTGGCGATGCCATTCACCAGGTGCAGACCCGTCGGGTGGAAATATTTGTCCGTGGACGGTAAAAGCGAAGGCACCCTTGATTGTGGAATCGCTGCAGCTGGCATGGACCGTCAAACTCGACGCCGTCCACGCGAAGATTAGCAGAACGAACAAAGTGCTCGATTTCATAGATCCCTCCAACTTCTCAAGGGCAGCCGGTTGGCCTCACCCCCAAAGTCTGAGGCGTATCTTGCGGCCGGTTTTCCAAGGACGCAATGGAGGCGATCTGTAGATTGTATGTAGGGGAGCCAACCCCAAGTGAAGCGGAAAGCCGTAGAATCTTCCTAATTTGTTTGGGGCGGGTACGTGCCTTCAGAAAGATTCCAGTTCGGGCAGTTCGTTTTGGACTCGAGCCGGTATCAACTGACTCGTGCTGGGAAGGCAGTGCACCTGGAACGCATTCCGATGTCCCTGCTAATCCTCCTGATCCGGGAAAATGGCAGACTGATCGGCCGCCAGGAGATTATTGAGCAACTCTGGGGGAAAGGGCTTCACTTCGATACTGATAACAGTATCAACACAGCTATTCGAAAAATTCGTCACGCGCTCGGCGATGACTCCGGGAACCCGCAGTATGTCGAGACAGTCCTTGGCAAGGGTATCGTTTTAAGAGCCGGATAGTCGTTTCCTCCACGCGTCAGGGGGCTGAAACAAAACAATCTCGTAGCATGCTCGCTGTCCTTCCTTTTGAAAATCTGAGCGGGGATCCCGCGCAGGAGTATTTCAGCGATGGTCTGAGTGAGGAAACGATTGTGCGACTCGGCCAGATGTCTCCGGGTCGCATGGGAGTGATCGCGCGCACTTCCTCCATGGCCTACAAACAGACCCATAAGCCAGGGGCGCAAATCGGCCTGGAACTGGGCGTCGACTATGTGCTCGAGGGGAGCGTGCGACGTGAAGCGGACCGCGTTCGCATCACCGCCCAGTTGATTCGCGTGCAGGACCAGATTCACTTATGGGCGGAGACCTACGACCGCCGCCTGCGAGGCGTTCTCGATACTCATAGTGAAATCGGGGCCACAATTGCTGCGCAAGTGAGGCTGAAGTTGATCTTGACCCGTCAGCAAAAAGAGCCGCGGGGCAGGCCCTTCAATTGGATCCCGATTCGGCGGAAGCTCACACTGCTGACGCAACCGTCAAGTTTTGGGTTTGACCGGGACTTTAAAGGCGCGGAGGCGGCCGCCCGACGGGCGATCCAACTGAACGAAAACTCGCTCATCTGTATCTCGCGCATGTGCTTTCGAATACTGGACAACATGACGAGGCACTGGCAGTGATTCAACAAGCACTCGTGCTCGATCCACTTTCCCTGATTACCGCCAGCATGCGCGGGCAATTTCTGTATCCCGAGAGCCGAGATTCAGAATCGGTGGATCAGCTCAAAGTAGTCTTGGAGATGGAATGGCGGTTTTGGGTCGGACAGATTTGCCTGGCTAAGGTTTACGAAAAGCTAGGCAAGTACACCGAAGCCCTTCAGGCCTGCAACCAAGCCTGGGAGTTCTCTTCAGGCAACACGGAAGCCCTCTCCCTCGCTGGCTATGTGCACTCTGTATCAGGGGATCGGGCTGCGGCGGAAGCCAACATCCATCAGATGCTGGAACTGAAGAAGCAGCGTTACGTGCCATCCTACAGCCTTGCGCTGGTGTTTGCCGGACTCGGTGCAACCGAGCCCGCCTTGCAGTGGCTTGAGCAGGCTTTCGATGAGCGTGATGTGCACATGACCTTCCTGCTGGATCACAAGTGGGATAGACTCAGATCGAATCCGCAATTTCAGGAACTCTTGTCGCGGGTGGATTCACCCCTTCATCGCATCTCTAGCCGCAGGCCCGAATCGGCATCAATCTCCCCGCAATTCTACGGTTTCCTCACCACCTCCCCGCCCTTCATAACGAAGTTCACCCTTTCCAGCAGTGTCACATCCCTAAGCGGATCTCCCGCGACCGCCACGATGTCTGCGAATTCGCCACTCTCAATCGAGCCGACCCGGTCCGACCATCCCAGCAATTCCGCGGCAGCTGAAGTTGCCGAGCGGATGGCCTGCGCCGGCGTCATCCCCCACTTCACCATGTAAGAAAATTCCTTTGCCGGATTCACCGTCCACGCAAACCCGCCGGCATCGGTCCCAAACGCAATCTTCACGCCGCCCTTCAGCGCCCGCCGAAACGTGTCTTCATGAATGGCCGGCATTTTCACCCACACCGGAGCTCCTTCCGCCGCGCGTCCCTCAGCCACGTACGCTCCCACAAAAATTGTGGGCACGTAGAAAATCCCATGCGACGCCATCGTCTTCAGATCTTCATCGGCGATGTAGTTCCCATGCTCGATCGAATCGACGCCCGCTTCCACCGAGTTGTGCACGCCCTGCAGAGCCATCGCGTGCGAAGCCACTTTATGCCGCTCGCGGTGCGCCTCATCCACAATCGCCTTCAACTCGTCCAGAGTGAAGGTGGGAATATCGTCGAGCACGCCATCTTCGCGTACTCGGTAACCCCGATCGCTGTACACCTTGATCCAGTCCGCCCCGTACATAATCTGCTCGCGCACCGCCTTGCGCCCATTTTCAGCACCGTCAATCACCTGTACTCCATGGGGCACCGGCACTCCCGGCGCGTATCCCAGCAGCGGATACGATCCCGTCACATCCATCGCGCGGGTCGCGACCTGCATGCGCGGCCCTGGAATCACGCGGTTGTTGATGGCCTTCTTCACATCGACATCGGCATATCCCGCTCCCTCGGTCTCGAGATCGCGAATGGTAGTGAACCCGTACTCCAGCGCTCTCCACGCATTCACGGTAGCCAGAATCGTCCGATACTCCGGCGACTGTTTCAGCAATTGCTCGTCGTAATCGGCGGCCGTGATGTCCCCCTGCAGCAGCACATGCGTGTGCGTATCGATCAACCCAGGCAGACAAGTCTCGCGAGAAAGATCAATCACATTGCCGGCATTGGAGGGAACCTGCTCGAGAATCTTCCCAATCTTCTCGCCCACAATCTCGACCACAACATTCGACCGCCCCCGCTCCGACTTGCCGTCAAGCAAAGTCCCGCAGCTCAGGTATAAGACCTTCACGGAGTTCGCATCGCCTAACGGCGTCTTCTGCGAAAAGGCCGATGGAACCAGCGCTCCACTGGCACATACGAGTACAAGCAAGTTCAAGCACGCGCGGTACGCAAACATATCGCCTCCAGTGTGGTTCCAGGCTTTGGGCGCTAGACTCTGAGAGCCCCATGACAAAGAACGAAAAAAATATAAAAAGCTGAGTTCGTTGGTGGTCGACGCCGCAATCCTCAAGCCGGGAGCCTAGAGCCCAGAGCCCAATTTGAGAACTGAGATCTCGCCACTCGGTACTCAAGAACTGTTGCTAACCTGTGGCCCGCCTGTGGAAATTCCGGCGCGCGAGTGTATCAAATTTTGGCGACCCTCTTTTGCCGCCTCGCAACTCATGCAATCACGCAGTCTCCCGCGCTCTCCTGCATCCTTTGCTTGACCTGCTTTTCTCTTCGGAATTTGCGGCTCACGATTTTGGTAATGCACCAAACTTATGGAATTGACCCTCGCCCACAGCACGAGTAGAGTCTCCCCACCCTCAGCGAGTCTTTCCAGCTTGCCAGATGAGCGGTCGCCCAGCCAGCGATTCTCCTCTGTGTTCTGCAATCAGCAAACGGCAATTGTTAATCGACAACTGCCTCTGCATTCTTCTTCATTCCTCCCCCGAAGGATGAGGACCAGTGAGACGTATGGCGACTGAATGGACAACTTATCGCACCCGCTTTCTGATCACGGCCAAACAACTCGATGCACCCCTCACCTTCGTCGACGCCATCGGACGCGAGCACTCCGGGCAGAAAGGTGATTACCTGGTCCAGTCCTCCGACGGCTCGCAACGCATTGCACCCCGGGAAATTTTCGAAGATATCTACGTTCCCATGAACCATACCGGGGAATCGTGGAACTCGCTGGCCCGGCCGAACGTCACGCCGCGAACGCCCGCGCAACCCCCTGTCCGGCGTCGCGCCTCGCCCGGCGGTGCCTTTTTGGCGTAGCGGATCGTCGTCCCTAGATATGTACAGACGTGCGTGGAGCGACGAGCGCTCCCGCCAGCAAGGACGATGCGAAAGGGCACAGTTCGCCCCGCGCTCGACGCTTGCTTGGCCAACCAAAGATGGCGCAACCAGGGAAACCTCAAACAAGAGATCCTCAGAACTTGAGAGCCCAAGATCGGGCCACTAAAGGACGAAGCTAAAAAGGCCAGGAGCTAAGAGCTAATCGCTAGAAGCTAGAAGGATGCACAGCCTTATGCACAGGCGGCCCCGCTAAGGTCTAAGCCCTAGACTCCAAAGCGGATGTCACACGACCCCCCTGTGGAAATCGCTCTGCATCCGAGAGGTTAATTGCTTGGGATACAATAAGTAGGGCTACCCTCTTGACAGCCACAACATACAGGCGTACTGTTGCGATCCCATAGCCAAGAATTCTTGCTCCCGGCAACGGTGGCAAGTCAGGGAAAACAGGGACGGCCCGGCCGAGGTGACCAGCGCCGTCCCGCTAGCCGGGTTTTCCGGGTGCTCGATCTGGGAAACCCACCACGTCACCGTCCTCACGGACGACAATTGTTGCGGTGGCCGTTCCCTCGTTCGGTCGGTACCCGGACATCCCCTGGGGGAACGTCAGCTTTGAAAATTCGGTTGGATGAATTCAGCGCCCAGTTCCGGTGCTCCGTTGAGTTCCCGGACTAGGAAACCTGTCGACCAGGAATGAATGCTGTTGCAGGTCTATTTTTGAAACGTGACTCACAGTGTCTTGTGACTTTCGGGTTGATCAGTTGGGCTTGAGACTTGAGACCTGACACCTGAGACCCAAGACCGTAAGACCAAGACCTGATTGTCCGGAGCCCCAAATGGAAGACCTAACTCGCTTAGTCGCCGATTCGCTGGCCCGTCATGGCTTTGCGGTCGCTGTGGATCACCGCCGCCTGGAATGGTCGCGCTGGTTCCGCTGCGAGTCGAGCTTCAGCCTACTGCTGGTGCCGAGCGCCGCCGGTCTTTACGCTCTGGGCGAAGAAGTGGTCGCTCCGGGTGAAATTCCGTCGGCTGGCGGCAAGCGCATGTTGGCGGTCTTCGAAGTCGCCGAAACGGAAGACTTGTGCGTGGCCCTGAGCCGCCTGTTTTCCCCTCGCAATCCTTTGAGCGCGCGTCTTTCCACGGGCCGCTGCTTCGTGCGTTTTGCCCTTGCCAGCGAACCGCCGCAGCGCCATGCCGCCTGCGAATCTCTCAATCGCTGGTTGGCCTCAGCCGCGGAAACTGCCATTGGAATCGGCAAGGAATTCAGCAACGACTTCGCGTTGGCCGGCGACGTCGATGCGCAGCCAGAAATCATGCTTCCGCAGGCCACTCAGCGAAGCGAACCGAAAGCGGGCACCCCCCAAAACGAGCCCCCGCCCCTACCCGCCGGGTTCTAGCTGAGAACGAGGACTGAACCGTGAACTGCCGTCCAAGAATCTAATGTAGGAGAAAGCCCATGCCAGAAGTGACCGACAAATTGAAGACCACCAGTCCCGCATCCCCGACGGTCGAAGCCAGGAAAAAGGCCCAAGGCCTGCAATTTCGCCGCCGCTTTACCAAGCCGGGCGTTTCTCCCTACCACGAGATCGAATGGGAACTCCGCACCGCTCAGATTGCCGATTCCCAAGGCACGGTGATCTTCGAGCAAAAAGACGTCGAGGTCCCCAAAGACTGGTCCATGACCGCCACCAATATCGTGGCCAGCAAGTATCTGCATGGCACGCTGGGCACACCCGAGCGCGAAACCGGCGTCCGCCAACTGGTGAGTCGCGTCGCCGAAACCATCCGCGACTGGGGAGAATCCGACGGCTACTTCCGCACCGACGAAGACGCAGCCACGTTCCATGACGAACTGGCCTACATCCTCCTGCGCCAGTACGCCGCCTTCAATTCGCCGGTCTGGTTCAACGTCGGTTGCGACCGCATCGAACCAAAGTCCGATGCGCAAAACTGGCACTGGAATCCGAAGACCGCCCGAGTGGAATTCGGCGTTACCGGATACAGCACTCCACAATGCTCCGCCTGCTTCATCAATTCGGTGAAAGATTCGCTCGACTCGATCCTTACCCTGGCAAAGACCGAGGGCATGCTGTTCAAGTGGGGCAGCGGGACCGGCACCAATCTCTCGCCCTTGCGCTCCTCGACCGAAGGCTTGAGTGGCGGAGGCACCGCCAGCGGACCGCTAAGCTTCATGAAAGGCTTCGACGCCTTTGCCGGGGTCATCAAGTCTGGCGGCAAAACACGTCGCGCCGCCAAGATGGTGATCCTCAACATTGACCACCCCGACATCGTCGACTTCGTCGAGTGCAAAGCCAAAGAGGAAGCCAAGGCCTGGTCGTTGGTCCAAGCCGGCTACGACGGCTCCTCGCCCGACTCGGAAGCCTACAGTTCCATCTTCTTCCAGAACGCCAACAACTCCGTTCGCGTGACGGATGACTTCATGTACGCAGTAGTCCGCGACACCGATTTCTCCACTCGGGCGATCCGCGACGGCGCGGTCGTCAACACCTACAAAGCCAAAGATCTACTGAAGAAAGTCAGTGAAGCCACGTGGCAATGCGGCGATCCCGGTATGCAATTCGACACCACCATTAACCGCTGGCACACCTCCAAGAACACGGCGCGCATCAATGCGAGTAATCCGTGCAGCGAGTACATGTTCCTGGATGACTCCGCCTGTAACTTGGCCAGCCTCAACTTACTCAAGTTCGCTCCCAACGGTACCTTCGACGTCGAAGCCTATCGTCACGCCGTAGATATTTTGATCACCGCGCAGGAGATCATCGTCGACAACGCTGGCTATCCAACGGAGATGATCAACAAGAACTCCCACGATTACCGCCCGCTTGGTCTGGGTTATGCGAACTTAGGCGCCCTGTTAATGGCCGCGGGCCTCCCCTATGACTCCGAGGCGGGAAGAGACTATGCCGCCTGCGTCACCGCGATTATGTGCGGCGAAGCCTACCTGCAAAGTTCGCGCATTGCCGAACAATGCGAACCGCTAGTCCCGGCAACCGAGCCGACCAAGAAGAATTTGTCCGAGACGAATCTCGGCGCCAATGTCATGCCCGGAGCCGCTTGCCCCGGTTGGTACATCAACCGCGAGCCATTTCTGGACGTAATCAGAATGCACCGCGCCTCCGTAAATAACATCAACAAAGCCAACGTTCCCACAGCCCTCTACGAAGCCAGCAAACAGTGCTGGGACGAAGCTCTGGCCAGCGGCGAAAAATATGGCTACCGCAACAGCCAGGTCACTGTGCTCGCGCCCACCGGCACGATCGGATTTTTTATGGACTGCGACACTACCGGGGTGGAGCCAGACCTGGCTTTGGTCAAGTACAAGAAGCTGGTCGGCGGCGGAATGATCAAGATCGTTAACAACACCGTCCCGGGTGCTCTCTTCAAGTTGGGTTACACGCACGAACAGACCGACGCGATCGTCAGCTACATCGATGCAACGGGCACGATCGAAGGCGCTCCCCACATCAAAGACGAGCATCTGGCTGTTTTTGATTGTTCGTTCAAGCCGGCTAAAGGGACACGTTCGATTGCTTACATGGGGCATCTGCGGATGATGGCGGCTACGCAGCCGTTTATTTCCGGAGCTATCTCGAAGACGGTCAATCTCCCCAACACGGCCTCCATCGAAGAGATCATGGAGGCTTACATTCAGTCCTGGAAGCTGGGACTGAAGGCTGTCGCAATCTATCGCGACGGATGCAAGCAGTCGCAACCTCTGTCGGCGGCGGGATCTGCCACGGCTTTGTCGAAGAAAGACGACCCGCGTGTGTCCGCGCCACAACAGGAAGAAGAGAACCTCAACGGTCCACCACGCGCCGTCCGTCACAAGCTGCAAGAAGAGCGCGCTTCCATCACGCACAAGTTCAACATCGGTGGACACGAAGGCTACATCACCGTCGGTCTTTATCCCGATGGCAGCCCGGGCGAACTGTTCATCACAATGGCCAAGGAAGGATCGACCGTCAGCGGGTTGATGGACAGCTTTGCGCTGGCGGTCTCGATCGCCCTGCAGCACGGCGTCCCGCTCAAGCTGTTCTGCGAGAAGTTCTCGCACACGCGCTTCGAGCCCAGCGGCTGGTCGCACAATCCCGAGATCGGCTTTGCCAAGTCGATCATGGATTACATCTTCCGCTGGCTGCAACTGCGCTTCCTGACGGGACAGCAGCAGATGCTGTTCGAGAACCTGCGGCTCAGGGCTGGCGGCGGCGCGTCCGCACCCAGCGCGGAAGGCGTGGTTGACCTGCAAGGCTCGGCCGAGACGCGCGAACCGCGTGCCGGATCCGTGCATGCCTCCGACGCATTGTCGTCCATCGTCGATCTTGGCGACGCGCCGAGCTGTCACTACTGTGGCGCCATCATGACTCGCAACGGTTCGTGCTATCGCTGCATGAGTTGCGGCTCGACCAGCGGCTGCAGTTGAGAGACCTGTTCTCCGTTCTCGTAGTTGTTGTTGTTGGATCTCAGTTGTCCGTCGAATTCGGTCGCGAAAGTTTCCTGGCCGTCCTTCGCGGCCTTTCTTCGTGCGCGTTTCTTCCTGAACGCGCTTCTCCGCGCCCTCTGCGGAATCCCTCCGTGTCCTCTGCGGTTAAGATCTTTGCCGTTCCTTCCCGAGAACTGTGAACTGCTGGTATATGATCCTCCTCGCCGTTTCAAAAAACTCAATCAGGAGATCACTATGAAGAAGTTCTATGGACTGTTGGCGTTTGTGTGTCTGGTCGTTCCGGGGATGGTGGCGCAAGAGCATTACACCGAGGGGCCGGTATGGCGGGTCCAGTTGATCCGGGTCAAGCCGAACCAGACGGACGCGTATCTGACAAGCCTGCGGCAATCGACCAAGCCTTTCCTCGAAGAAGAGAAAAAGCAGGGGCTGGTGACCGACTACAAAGTCTTTTTGAAGCAGACCAAGAACAATCCGGAAGACTGGGATATTTGTGTGGCGGTGCAGTTCAAGAACTGGGCAGCGCTCGACGGAGCGACGGCCAAGACCGAAGCGGTTCGCGACAAGATCCTGGGCGGCAAAACGCAAGCACAGTCCCTGGGCGAAAAGCGGCAAGAGATCCGGGAGATTGTTAGCTCGGAGTTGCTCCAAGAGATAGTGCTGAAGTAGGGAATGGCTAGTCGTCAGTCGTCAGGGAGGGCTTTCACCACCGAGACAAGAGAAGGTCGGTGCTAAGCCCATCTCCCGTAGGGACGGCCGCCCCCGGCCGTCAGGCGAGTATCGGGCCGTAGTCTGCATTGAACGCCACCTTCCCATACCTCGTCTTTCCAACGCCGAGCGCAGCGCAGCAGAAGGAATCTGCCTTCTAAAGGCGGAAAGCGGAAATAGGACGTGATTGTTGATATTACGGACGGCTGAAAAGTAGGGTCAAACTGTTGCTGGGGTATAAGAAAGGGACGGCAAAACTGCCACACCCCCACACCAAAGCCACCGTCTCTGCAGCGATAATTGTCGAGAAATCCCGTCTCCCCATCCAGGGTAAGTCGCGGCACCGCACGCCTGCGCGGAGGTGGTCGACTCGGCGACGAATAGTCGTCCCCCTTTGCTTTCCGACGCACATTCCCTGGATTATTTTTGAAAAACGGAGGTGGAACAGCCGTGCTCAACGAGAGAAAAACGAAACAAAAGATTGTCTCAGTTCGTGAATATGGCGACACGGCCGTCGTTACGGGTTGCGTGACAAATAACGGCCGCACGAGTGGACAACAGATGTTTTTTGCAAAACTTGAGGGCCAGTGGAGATGCGTCCACAGCCACATAACGGCTATGAAAGAGTGATGAAACCAGCTGAATCAGATGGAGCACCATTCACACTCACGTGCTCGTAGACCGTACTGAGGCTGTCGAGAACACTGATTTCGCCAACAGACGGCATGGCAGAGAGATGGCAAGGCTCCGCGTGCAAGAATGTGGTTCGGGCGAAGGTGGAATCTTCAGCAGGATCTAGCAAATAACGGGATGCGGCGCTCCTTTATTTCCCAGACTGCGTGTTCGAGACGCCTTGCGCAATGCATGGCCAGACGCTCCCAGGCAGATGCAGTACTGGACGTGTTGCGAGACCTTCATGATTATTTGAGAACACATCCTTAATCGAGAGCCGTAATTCAGCGTTTTTCAATTGGTGGGCAGTCACCTCTATGAATCGGAAATGTAACCAGCCTTCCCGGGGGACACCACAATCAAGCTGTTTTTCGAGGCGCAACTCCGGCATTTGCTCTTGACGAGTATGCACCATGTCCGGGTCCCACTCGTCCTGAACCAGACTTCCAAGTCGCCATTTTTCGAGATCGCCACGAACCCGCTCGGCAATCCTGATCGATGCCTCGCCGATTCGTAGGCTTAATTGGAGTTCTTCGGTTATCGCCACCGGGACATCTGATTCGTTTAGGAGCCAGCAGTGGACGAAAGTCTCAAACTCTAGCCCAGCCTCGTTTGGTTCTCCAAGCTCGTGAAATTTGCCTGCTCTTTGAGGGCGCACTTGCACATCCTTCAGCAAAACCAGGATGCGCGGCTTCAGAGCAGTAATGGGACCGGCAACTCCTTTTGCTTCAGCTGCGTACCAGAGCCCAAAGCCTACAATCAGACAGACAGCTACAACTCCAAGCCCAGGCACCCCTCCAAGTAAGATCCCTAGAACTGCTCCCGCACCCAAGACCAGTAATCCTGAAAATTTTGTCCTTGACATGTGTGCGACACCCCGACGCACGACAAGCTTGGAAGGCAGAGATTCGGGGAGCCCATTTCAGAGATGGTTCCCGAACGCTAGACGAAAGGGGCGCCGTGTTCAAAAATGTGGACCTGATTGTACAAATTTCCAGGCTGGGAGGACAGTGGATCTCGGGAAGCGCCTCTTCCGACATGTTTCTGGCAGCCCCCACCGGCCCGGGCTGTGAATTTTGACACTCACTGTCTACTTCCTTAGGATGTGTCCCATCGGGGTGGGCTGATGTGGGCGTCAGATCCTTGGGAGAATCCCAACTACTACTGGGTCGTCATCTGCAAAAATACGAAAGCTCACTAGAGCGATAATCTGCTATTCGGTCACAAGATTCCACTGGCAGAAACCGATGCGTTTGAATCGATGCCGGTCAGCGGACCGTTTCTGGAGCAGTGCGACGAATGCGGTAAAGAGCGTTCCTATGAGCCCTCAGAAGTCCGTAAGGCTCGAGTTGAAGGTTCCGGAGGGCTTTGCGACTCATCCACGCTTTCGATGAAGGGTGCGCCGGAGGTTTCCCTCATGCACCTGCTCTTCGTACCAAAGAGCGAGTCCAATCCGATTCTTGACTCCCACTCTTAGAAAGATCTCGCTAACGTACTTTTTGACCACCTTATCGCTGATTCCGAGCTCGTGGGCGATTTCGCGGTTCGTTAGGCCTTGGGCGACGTGTTCTATGATGAGCAGCTGTCGCACACTCGGCCTTTGAAATGGCGCTTGTGCCATCAACAGCCCCCCAAGCTCGCAAGCCAGTGCCTGCACCGCTTTCGGATCTTTCTCTACTAGAATTAGCTCGAACAGCTCGCGAACACGCTGTTCCCCTTTGGATGTCAACGGTGTGGAAGACTTAGGAATTATTCAAACTTCCGACGACGCGGCTGCCCCTCCACGAGGCCATGGCGATCAGCGCGATTATGAGGATACCTGATTGAGCGCAGTGTATCGCTCTCGCACGGGGCTGTCCAACTCAGAAGGGCAGCTCAAATTCCTTTACAAACTCGGCACGTTACCTCACCGCGACCAGTTCTTGAAGAAGCGGCTGCCCCTCAAACCTTGCCAATTAATAACCAGCTAGTGAGAATCGCGCGGCATGAACCCTGTTGGACGTGCAAGGGGGCGTGGGTCGGTGTGCGACACGGTAGTGAGTCGTCCAGACTCGCTGCACGAATAGTGTTGTTAGAGTTGGAATTTCTCTGCGCGCTCAGCCCTTTGCACAGGTTGATTTCGCAGCTTGGCAGCACCTTTGGCAACCCAGTTGCCAATTTGCAAGTGTAATTCTGGCACGAATGTCGAGTGCAAGGATGTAAACAATGACAACTGAAGATACTGGGCAGCCCGCAACGCCCGCTGAACACAACGAGAAGCCCGACTGGATATACATTGGATCACTCGTTCTGATCGCTGTCTCGCTGTTTGGCATAGCCTATATTGCTTGGGTTCGCTACGGATTATGAAATCGCAAGCGGTCATCGCTCGCTGATCTGGATTACGGCAGCGTCTTTCAGAGGCGTAATTTTCTCCTGACTCCTCGGCAATGGATGAACTAGTGAGTTGAGACTTGCGAGCGAAGCGGCACCAAAAGTGCTCCGCAAATGGTGGTCAGTACCAGGAAACTGGTGAGATTCGCACGCGCACCACTTCGCCTCCTCTGATCCACAGGGGCGCTTTCGCAATCTATCGCTTGGGGGTTCGCCTATGCGGAGTCACCTGTCCTTCGCACTTGCACTGACGTGTTGTGTCCTGCTCCTCGCCTGCAACGGTTCCATGCGGAGCTCTTCCTTTGTGACTAACGGTGTTCCGATGAGCCTGACCATCGGCGACACGCCACCCAGCGGCGTAGCTGTGCTCTTCTTTGAAGCCTCCATCACCGGGGCGAGCCTGCTACCCACCGATACCAACAAAGCAGCCGTCTCCGTGATGTCCACTCCCGTCGAGGTGGAGTTCGGGCATTTGCAGACAGACACTGCATTCCTGAGCCTCGCTAACGTCCCTCCCGACACTTATCAGAGCCTTACGCTCACGTTTGGCAACGCGATGATGACGATCGTGAACCATTCAGGAGCCGCAATCGGCTCGTGCACAAATAATTCCGTCTGCGAACTCACACCCAACTTCAATCCTTCGACGGCAACCCTGTCTACTGTGCCCTTCCCAATTACCATCAGCCAGAATTCGGTGGTGGGAATCCGACTGGATTTCAATGTGGATACGTCGGTGCAAAACGATCTCTCGATCAACCCCACCGTCACGATCAAGAAATTGACGCAGCGATCAGACTCCGACGATCAAGAAGAAATGGAGCACGTCGACGAGCTCGACGGGCAAGTTACGGCAGTGGGAGCCAACCAGTTCACTCTGACGGACGAGCGGAGCGGGCAAGCCTTTACCATCAACGTCGACAGCAATACGACGTTCGAGGATTTCGATCGCTCCGGGTGCACTGCCAATCCGGAAGACTTTTCCTGCCTGCAAACCGGACAGACTGTCGATGTCGACTTGAGCATGAACGGAACGGGAACGATGCTTGCCAAAAGTGTCGAGTTTGAGGAAAGGGCCCAACAGGTCGCCATCAAGGGCACCATCACGAGCGTGGACAGCACTACGCAGTTCCACATGGTGGTGTTCAACGAAGAACCGACTATGAATGGCATCTCCGAAGGCAGCCAGATTACGGTCACAATCCAGCCGAATGCGATGTTCCAAGTAGGCCGCGAGGAGATGGGAGAAGACGGCGGATTCAGCAACTCCGGGCTCAGCTTTGCGAGTGGCGCGGACCTCCTGGTGGGCCAGGACGTGCAAATCCGTCCCGGAACGGTTTCTTCGAGCGGAGGCAGTATCACCGTGACCACCGACCTGGTGCGCTTGTGGCCCTCGCAGATCACCGGGCAGGTCGGCAACATCAACACCGATAGTGGCACGTTCACCTTGACCGGGCTGTCTCCGTTGTTCACGGGTGCGACACCGCCGCTCACGACCATCAATGTTGTGACTCTGTCGAAAATGGATTTCATGGACTTTTCGGGACTGGGTTCGCTGACGGGTGGTAGCCAGGTCTCGGTGAGGGGTTTACTATTCAAGACAACGGGTGCCCCAACGCTTGTGACGCGAGCAATGCGGGAGGACCACGGAGAAGGAGACTGAGCTTCGGCTCTCCTTCCCCACACATCCGACATGATTGGCCGCTTGCCGTACCAACTTACGTGCTGGCTCTCTCGCGTTTGGCACCTCAGAGAGAGTTACACTATCATTCGCTGCAGACTCCTAGAGTCCCCCGCGCAGGACAAAGCCCCTAAACGCACCAAACTCCTGGCGCGCGGGTTTGCAAACCTTTGTGCCATTTTGACCCCGACATTTGCGGTACTACCATGCGGAAAACTGGGAGTCCCGCGCTGGGGAAGCCAAATCCAAACTTGGCTTTGACGCGGGGCTCCACCCTTCAGAGTGGACCGACGAGAAATGCCAGTCGCTGAGACATGTGGCTGGCCTACTTTTTGGCTCTTGTCCGCCATTGCAGCGAGGTCGAAGCACTTGACTGGTCCAAAAAAACTGGGGATACTCAGCTCCCAGACAGATAGGCACGTCTTGCACGTGGTGACTGACCGGACCTCTGGGGTGCGCCGCGTTTTCGTCAGGCCAAGTCGTTGTCTGGCCTTTCCCAGCAGGAGAAAAACATCATGCCCCCGAATGATGAGTGCCCCAACGATGACTCGTTCGAGCAAGCCCTCCGCGAATATCGTGAGGAAACATGGGATTCAGCAGAATTTGCCGACATGCCGACCGATGTGCAATGCGACATCGTGGAAAAGGCCTGCCGGATTCAAGCGGCTAATGACCGACTGAAAGAATTGATGGCTGCATAACAGGCCCCCATTGGCCAGTCGTTAAGTAGGAACCGCCGTTCACGGCTACCAAGAAGAAAGCCCTGAATAGCTAGCTTATCTTGTCTTTACGATGTACTGCCGCCTGTTTTTTCGCTCACATCGAGTTGTGATGCGGATCACTGGCACCTTGTGAGCCTTTCCTTACAGTTGGAGCGATTCAACCAAAAAGCGTAAGCCCTCCCCAACCCCTTGTTGAGATAAGAGTACGAGAGTTTTTTCAGCCTTCTCTCCTTCTGATGGCGAGTTTCGTCTCTCGCATCTCAGTCTTGCTGCCTGAGCTAATCACAAGCGACAGACAAGAATTTTTCCGGCCGGGATGGTAAGAAACGAGTGCTAACCTGCCTCGCTCAATGCCCAGTTCCAAACCCGGTTTGAATCGGAGAGCTGAACCATAACTGCGTGCAGCATTCCCGAAATGGGAAGCGGCCGCGAGCTCTGCGCATGATGTCAGCGATTTTCTTCGCTTTGTACCGAACCCGCGTTTCCAGGATAAAATTTCGCGCCAGGATGCCCTAGGAACGGCGAATGCCAACTCGCTCGACCCATAGCATCCCCCCTTTTTCGTCCTTCAGCCGCATTCGCGCGCAATTCCACAGCTCCCTCCGGCCGCGTCAGTTCAAAATTTTTTTCAGGTTTCACACACATGCCGCTCGGCATTGTTGAATTCGTGGGAAAGCACTGCACCTCGTCAAACACAACCTTCTTGACAAGTGCCTGCAGCACCAGCTGGCGTAAATCGCGCTGCTCCCGGTCCGGCATCCACAAGCGGGGAAAGCGGCCCTCCACCACCAGTTTCAAGATGTGGGCCGCATCCCGCTTGTCCGTCTTC
>UEXW01000009.1_pt1 | contig 16497 bp, 13 predicted proteins | sample 4301151 | NCBI WGS metagenome assembly UEXW01 (sample SAMEA4773176, study PRJEB27434) | metagenome | biome: 2259; feature: agricultural soil; material: soil | place: USA | collected 2014-09 | depth 0.25 m | reverse complement strand
CGGGGAGTGGCTCAGCCTGGTAGAGCACCTGGTTCGGGACCAGGGGGTCGGAGGTTCAAATCCTCTCTCCCCGACCAATCTCTTCAATTACTTAGGAAAGCGGCCGAGTCCGGGGACTCCAATTGGGGCTCCAATTGGCAGAAAACGGCATCGATCGTCCGTGTGACGGCCTCGACCCGTTCCTCCCACCAACTCCGACCGTAGACGTTTTGCGTCACGTCGATATTGGCATGCCCCATATTGTCGCGCGTGACTTCTGGACGGGCGCCCGTTCGCAGCATCAGACTGCAATGCATTGTCCGGAAGCTCCGGAAGTCGATTCCTTTTGGCAAACCCAGCTTCACTGCGGTGACTTTGATTTGCCGGTTGAGCAAATTATGCCGGTCGATGGGCTTGCCTGCACGGTTGGCAAAAAACGAGTGAAAGCACCAAAGGTGCCTTCCTCATCTTTTTACGCGGCAGCTTCACATCGACAGCCGGATTTTCCGGGATCAATTCCCAAACCACGGCTTGGCTCAAAGCAGTCCGCAGACCCCCGTGCATCAAGCGAATAGTTTTCGGCGAGAGCCGGGGCTTTGTTTAGGGATGATCGGGTACCGCGAGGGAACTACCGGCGCGGTAGTAGAGGGCCACCCATTAGCAATCTGTTTCTTGTTCCTCAGGGAAGAATCACGCCGGACGGAAGTTCTCACAGTCCTCAGCGGTCTTGATGAGCTCCAACCTCATTGAGCTATCATGGAGCCGTTCTCACGATTCAATCGTGCAGAACAAGCGAGTTGCTTCCGTGCGGGCAGCAAGGAGGAAACTCGTGAAGCTTTTCAAGAAACCGAACTCCAAGTTTTTCTGGTACGACTTCACGGTGCGTGGCCGTCGCTACCGTGGTTCAACTCAGGAAACGAGGTCAGTCAGGGCACAGAGAACGGCAAGCCTGAAACTGGCCTCGGTGATCGAAAATACAGATCCACTTCCAAGCAAGCCAACCAATCTCGGCAAGTTTGCTGAACGCTTTCTGGCTTTGGTAGACGACGGCAGGCTGGAAGAGAAAACCAAGAAGTTCTATCGAAACGGCTGGCGGCTGTTGAAGGCGACACCCGTGTCAGATACGCGACTCGACCAGATCACTGGCGATTGTGCCGAGCAGTTGAAGTTTCCTGGCTCGGCCGCGAATGCCAACTGCGCTTTGCGGACATTGCGACGAATGCTTCACAAGGCAGAGGAGTGGAAAATGATCGGCCACGCTCCAAAAGTCAAAATGATGAAGGAGCATGGGCGGCATCTTCGGCTTGACGGCGATGCAGAACGGAAACTCCTCGAAGGGGCTACGGCATGCGCGTGGCGGCCGGCAACATTTGAACTCTTCCGCGATATCGTGATTTTGATGCGAGATACCGGGATGAGGAACCAAAGGGAACTCTACCGCATGCGCATCGAAAATCTCGATTGGGAAAGTCGCGTGATCTTTGTGCCGGACAGCAAGACTCCGGAAGAGCGCCGACTTGTTCCAATGAGCCGTCGCCTCTTTGAGCTTTTGCGTACACGGTGCGGCACCAGGACAGAAGGCTGGGTGTTTCCGTCGAAGCGTGCTGCTTCGGGTCACCTGTGCTCGATAGATCGCCTGTTTCGAGAGGCGAGACAGCGAGCCGGTCTTCCGAAGGAGCTAGTCCTCTATTGTGCCCGCCATGACTACGGTACTCGGGTTCTAATGCGAACCGGAAACCTGGCTGCCGTCATGAAGACCATGGGACATCGAGATGTAAAGACTGCGATGCATTACCAGCATCCCGAATTAGAAGTTGTTCGCGCTGCACTCGACTACGGTATGCCGGACAACATTACTGAAATTCAGGCGTAGCGAAAACGGGTTACGGCACGTTTTGCGTCACACCTGAGAACCAACAACCTCGGCAAGTCATTGACAGATATTGGCGAAATCAACTGAGCACAAGTCGGTGTTGGTCTAATCGGCCGTTAGACAACCTGAAGGAGTTCTCCGGTAGAATCGCCACTGACATCAATGACTTGCCGAACTACTTCTTTGGAGCTTCGGCCCGTGCCTTCTCGTTCAATTGCAGCACGATTCTGCGTTCCCGCTTGCTGTCACTGTCCCGGTGTAGCCGGGCGTACAGAACCGCGAGTTGCGCGTGAGCTTCCTGAAAATCCGGAGAATCATGTACGACCTGCTCCAGATTCTTGCGGGCGTCTTCCAGATGGCCGTCCGCAAGACTCAACATTCCCACTTGCAGGCGCGCCTCTACCGAAGCGCGGCGCAACAGCAGAGCCTTTTGGAGATAGGGAGCCGCCTCTGACAGACTGCCCTCGTGGCGCAACATTTCCCCCAGGTACAGATTCGCGTCGAAGTCGTTGGGATCCGCCTGGAGTGCCTTTTGGAAAGCTTCTTTGGCGCCGTCTGGATCGCCGCTCTCGAGCAGAGCCCGTCCATACAAAGCCCATGCTCCTGGCAGGTTGGGATCTGCGTCCAATGCTTTGCGGATCGTGGGTGCGGCGATCTTCGCTTCACCCGCCGCGAACTGTGCTGCCCCCAGCAACAAGTCCATTTCTCCTGGGTTACCGTCCTTCAGGACGCGGTCAACAATCGCCTGGCCTTTTTGTGCCTGCCCGTCGCGCAGAAGCGCCATCCCCAGCGTGAAATTCACAACCCGGTCTTCAGGGTCTGCGTCGTAAACCGGCTGCAGCAGCGCCACGGCATCCCGGTTCCTGCCCAAACGCAGGTAACAGTCCGCCAGCAAATACAGCGCTTGCCGATTCTCCGTATGTTTCGCCCGGAGATACTCCAACTCGACCGCTGCTTTGTCGAAAGCGGCCTCCTTATACCATGCCAGCGCCAGGTTGATCATGATCGCTGGATTCTCCGAATCATGCTTCAGCGCTTCTTTGTACTGGATCACCGCGTCGTCGTAGCGTCCCACGTGAGCGAACGCCGCCCCCAGGTTCGTCCGAGCCTCGACCGAATACGGCTGCAGTTTGAGCAACTCCTCATACAAATGGATCGCCCGCTGCGCGTCACCCTGTTTGAAGGCCGCGTCCGCTTCCTGAAAAAGCTCCGCAGGCGACTTGGCCTGCGCCGCTACTTGTGGCGAGGCTGCCGCCAAAACTAGCAGGAATGCGTTCCGTCCTGCTCTTCGGAAGAGATGCGCAAAGATTCTGAACCACCCTTGCGCTCGCCGCGCTGCCTGCCTGGTTTCGAGAAACATCGGCTTCGTCTCGGCAAGGGTAGCAAAGAACGACTGGAGGACCAACCGGTTCCACCCCCATTTGAAGTCCGTTTTGCGACAAAAAAAAAAGGAATCTCGATATACAGGCCGGACCCTGCCGCTCTACCCTTCCCTACAATCTGCAGAGACTCTACACAGAGAAGGGAATTCCACTTCGATGAAGAGACTGGTCATCGCGGCGTTCACCTCTATTCTTCTCACGTCCTTCGCGGCTCGAGCGCAGGACCTCGCCGGTGTTGTGGGCACAGTGACGGATCCCACGGGAGCCGTGGTAGCCGACGTTCAGATCACGGTGTCCAACCCCGAGCGCGGTTTTGCCAGGACGGTACGGTCCAACTCGGGCGGTGAATACTCGGTCGTGCGCGTACCGATTGGAAGTTACACGATCAATGCCGAGAAGGGGGGATTTCAAAGACTGGTGCGCACCGGCATTGTGCTCGATGCCGGCCAAACTCTGCGTGTCCCTCTGGAACTCAAAGTCGGTTCCGTGACGGAACAAGTTGTGGTCTCGACCGATCCGGTACGCGTGGAAACGGAGACCGGCGCTGTGTCGCACGTGGTGACCAGCACCCAGGTCGGCGAACTTAATCTGGAGTCTAGGAACTTTGCCACTCTTGCCACCTTGGTCCCCGGTGCAGCTCCGGCAGGGACGGGATTCGACCCGACCAGCACGGGCGTGCTGGCCAATGCGACCATTGCCTTCAACGGTGTGCCCGGCAACTTCAACAATTGGGAAATCGACAGTACCAACAACGTCGATCAGGGCTCGGGCAGCAACTCATTGATGACGTATCCGAGCATCGATTCCATCTCGGAGTTCCGGATTTCAACTTCGAATTACAGCGCGGAATATGGCAAGTCTGGCGGCGCCAACATCGAGGTTGTCACAAAGTCGGGTACGAACAAATTTCATGGTGATGCCTTCGAGTTTCTACGCAACGAGGCGTTTGACGCGAACGACTGGTTCCTTAACCAGGCCGGCCAGCCGCGTGAGCCCCTCAAGCGCAATAACTTCGGTTTCACGATTGGCGGTCCCGTCTACATTCCCGGCCACTACAACACCGCCCGCAACAAGACGTTCTTTTTTGTTTCGGAGGAATGGCGCACGTACCGGCAGGGCACGGTGATCAATCAGACGGTCCCTTCGCAACGGGAACGGCAAGGGGATTTCAGCGAATGCGATCCGGCTTCACCGAACTTTAACAACACAGTGGCGGCCGATGGACTGTGCGTCGTTCCCATCGATCCCAACACGAACGCTCCGTATGCGAACGACATCGTCCCCGTTGATCCAACCGCTGCTACACTGCTGAACGCGCTCATTCCCTTGCCCAACGCGGGAGTCACTGGATACCGCCGAGCGCCCAGTCTTTCCACCTACATCCACGAAGACATGTTCAAGATCGATCACAACTTCAGCGATAAGTTGCGTGCCTTCGTTCGCTACACGCAGGATACGGACAACCAGGACTTCGTTCCCACGCTGTGGTCTTCGGCCAGCTATGGCACCGTGAAGTCTAAGTGGACCAGTCCGGCCATCTCCGCTGTGGCGCACATCACGCATACGATTCGGCCGACGTTACTGAATGAAATCATCCTCAGCTACTCGGCCGACGTGAATACCGTGCACAACTTCACCGGTTTCGATTCGCCCGCCGGATCCATCAGTAAGCCGCAAGGCTTTTCGATGCAAACGATCTTTCCCGGCAATCAGAATGAGACCAAGCTCCCGGGAATCCAATTCAACGCCGGAGTCCCGTTCTTCACGGCTGAGTCCACCGGGTTCGAGTTCGATTTCGTTGATCCGCAGCTTGCTCTGAAAGACAATCTGATCTGGTCAAAGGGCAAGCACACCCTGAAGACCGGCTTCTTCCTGCTCGACAATCACATCAACACCACCACCAATATCGGTTTGAACACGCAAGGATTTTTGCAGTTTGGTGGCGGACAGGTATCGACGGGCAACGGCCTCGCCGACATGTTCACGGGCTTGATTGCGCAGTACGACGAGTACGGGCGCGTCGTGAATGGCCAACTCGATGGCGGGCCTGGGCAGGGACGCTGGCGGCAGTGGGATTTCGAGCCGTATATCCAGGACGATTGGCGAGTCAATTCGCGCCTCACGCTGAATCTGGGCGTGCGCTACTTCTGGCTGACACCGTTCTATGACGCGAAACGGCCCACCAATGACTCCATCTTCATCCCTTCGCTCTACGATCCTGCCCAGCAAGCGCAAATCGATATCAACGGTAACCTGATTCCCGGAACCGGAGCGACGCCGCTGACCTATGGAAATGGCCTATTGCAGTGCGGCGCCGGCAGGATTCCCGATGGCTGCTCCAGCAGTTATCGTGGCACCGTTTCTCCGCGGGTCGGGTTCTCCTGGGATCCGTTCGGCCGAGGAAGGACCGCGGTCCGCGGCGGCTACGCCTTGAACTGGGATTCCAGCAATCCCCTCCATGCTGGTGCCGGATTCAACGGAAATCCACCCACGACCGCGAATCTGAGCGCGTTCAATGTAACGGGCTTTCAAAGTATTGGCCCAGGTCCGATCGAGCCGGTCAGCTTCTCCGATATTCCGAGCGTGAGGAAATGGCCCGAGGTGCACCAGTACAGCGTGGGAGTGCAGCAGGAACTCCCCGGAAATACTGTCTTGAGCCTGAGCTACGTGGGGACGCTGGGTCGGCATCTGCAGCAGAATTTGAACATCAATCAAGTCGAAGTAGGTGCGACCACGCAGAATGTCCCCGCCTTCGCTAACCCATCGCAACCAATTCCCGGCTGCGACGTCAACGGCAATTGCGACGTACAAACTGCGCTGATCAATCTCGCTCCATCGATCTATTTCGCACCCTACCGCGGCTACACGGACATCGTAATGCGTGCTCCCAACGGCAACTCCAACTACAACTCGTTGCAGGCGGACCTGCGCCGCAAACTGAACCGCGGCCTAACCTTCGAGGTGGCCTACACCTGGTCGCACACCTTGGATGACATCGTGACCAACGGGGTGAACGATGCCAACCTGGGCCGCTGGTACGGCACATCCAGCTTGAACCAAGCCCAGGTCTTGGTGATCAACTGGGTCTATGAGTTGCCCTTCTTCAAGAAATCGCCGAACGCTCTGGCGCGCTACTTGCTGTCCGGTTGGCAATTCGGGGGGATCAGCACCTTCTCGACCGGCCCCCCCATCGACTTCATCTGCAGTTTGAACGGAGCTGCCACCGGCATCGGCGGACCGGTCGTGTGCGATCCTCTCGGCAACGTCGAGGTCAAGAAAGGGACCCTGATTGATCCCAATCTTAACTCGCCAACTGCGTCGTGGTTTGATCCCAACGTCGTGGGACAGGTTACGCCCGATCAGTTGCTGGCGAACAATCAGCCCGGCATGTTCGGATCCATGCGGCGCAATCCTCTGCGCGGCCCGGGCCGCAACAACTGGGACGTGGCTGTGATGCGCAATTTCCGATTTGCTAGCGAGAAGGCGAATCTGCAGTTCCGCCTGGAAACGTTCAATACCTTCAACCATCCCCAATGGAGCGGCGTGAACACGTTCTGCGCCGATCAGAACCCGGACGGTGCCTCATGCGCCGGCAACGGTTTCGGAGAAGTCACTTCGGCCTACCCGGCCAGAATTGTGCAACTAGGTTTGAAATTCATCTTCTAACGTGCAGGCGCTAGGAGGGGCACGCCTTTAGGCACCTTAAATGTTGTCAAAGATCGGAGGCTCTAGTTCCCGAGGACCGGTTGCGCTTGCAAAAGATGGTTGACTTGTTTCATCGATTGCGAGGAAACTAGCGGGCGTAAACTCGCAACTGTTGGCGTGGGGACATTCAGCATATAATCCCTCCCCTTACCGGTGGCTATGCGATCAGAATGCGACCGAACGTGGGAACGAGCCGACTCCTTTGTCGATCGGCAGATCAGTCGCGAGAGTCTCCACGTTTGGCCGTTTGGCGCTTCCTATCCCATTGACGTCCGCTTCCTGGTCCTCGATCGCCGTCGCAGTGTCCCACCCCATCGCCCGGATCACCTCGAGGTAGTCATCTTCGAATCGGGAAAGCTGGGTTACGAGATCGAAGACCATCGCTGCGCCGTGGGAAAGAACGACATCATTGTTGTCGGGGACCGACTGCGCCATCGCTGTCTCCCCCTCACAGCTTCTCAGACCGAGGCTAGAAGTGTTGTCCTGTCATTTCTTCCGCAGACCGTGCACTTGGGAACTCCCGTTGGGGATGACTTTCAATACCTCATGCCGTTCAGCGTCTATGGATCGGTGGTGCCCAACGTCATCCCCGCTAGCACAGGCTTGGCACGTGACGTCCTCGATCTGATCGACCGCATCGGACAGGAAATTCCCGCCGGCACCGAGCGCTCCCGCCTGGCCATTCGCACTTACCTAAAGATGATCCTGCTGGTGCTGGTCCGCCACTGTTCAGAATTCAGCGAAGCGCGTGCCGCCTTTAACAAGCAGAGCGAAGCCCGAGATCGCCTGGCGCCAATCTTCGACCATCTCCAGCAGCATTACAACGAGCCCATTCGCGTGACCGATGCGGCACGCCTTTGCGCCGTAAGTCCGTGCTGCTTTATGAACCTGTTCAAGGACATCACGGGCCAGTCGTTCGTCGCCTACCTGAATGGCTATCGAGTGACGAAGGCGCAATGCTTGCTCGCCGCCAGCAACAAGCCCATCTCCGAAGTCAGCCTGGAAGCTGGATTCTGCACTCAGAGTTATTTCGGCATGGTCTTTCGCCGCTTGACGGGCATGACCCCGCTAGCCTATCGCTTGCAAGGCGCAGGCAAGGAACCCTCGACCATCAAACCGCAGTAAGTCCTCCGTCCACGGTGAAGATTCCGCCCACGCAGTAGTCCGAGTCGTCCGACGCCAGAAATACCGCCATCCCCGCAAGGTCTGCTGGTATTCCCAACCGCCGAGCTGGAGCGATCTCCGCGTACCGCACCCGGGCCACAGGATCCGCAAGCTCCAACGCGTTCATCGGCGTGTCGATCGTCCCCGGGATAATCGCATTCACCCGAATATGCTCCGACGCGTAGTCCACCGCCATGGCTCGCATCAGTCCGATCACGCCGCCTTTGCTGGCGCTGTATGCCGTCAGTCGGGTGAAGCCAAAAAGTCCTGTCGGAGAGGCCACATGAATAATCGACCCGGACGTCTGCCGCAGCATCGCCGGCACGACATATTTCGAAGTCAGCCAATACCCTCGCAGATTGACAGCCATGGTCCGATCCCAAGTCTCATTCGAGAGTTCATGGGCCGGCGCTTCGTCCCGAAAGAAGAGCACCGCCGCGTTGTTGCAAAGCACGTTGACCCTGTGATACCGCGCGAGCGTCATCTCGACCATAGCCCGCACTTGACCTTCGTCCGATACATCAGTAGCGACGAAAATCGCCTCTCCTCCCGCTGCCTGGATCGCTCTCGCTGCCGATTCGCCCGCCGTCGAGTCCACTTCTGCAATGACGACCGCCGCCCCCTCACAGGCAAATCGTTCCGCAATGCCGCGCCCGATGCCCGCTCCCGCTCCCGTCACGATTGCGACTTTGTCTTTAAGCCTCATCTGTCATTGTCCGTGCTCAATACGAAACACACGCTCGACTCTTCCGTCGCGAATGCCGAACATCTTCTGGTGAAGCTGGATCGTCCCGTCGTGATACTGCACGGCGAGTTCGATCTTGTCTCCCACCTCGACCGCCACGTCTGAATCCAACATTTCGATCGGCGCATGTTCCGCGTGCAGTGCCTTAAGCCGGAGCCCGGCGATATCTTTCACCGAAGGCAGCCCGCGTTCCCCGCTGATCGCCTTCACTCCTGCATCCGCCACGATCCGCTCACCGGCAGTTTTACTGATGACGGTAGCCAGCACGCTCAGCGAAGGCTGGAAGTCAGGCGCGAATGGAGCGTACCAGTTATCCATCAAAAGGTAAGATCCAGCCTGGCTCTCCGTAACGCTCTCGAACACTCCCGTGATGCTGTAATCCCCCGTTCCTCCGCAGCTCACCATCTCGACCGGAATACTTGCCGCCTCGACCTGCTCCTTCGTATCAATCAGAGCCCGCATCGCTTGCCTTACGGCGCTCTCTTTTTCCGGGCCAGGCACCAGCGGCTGCAGATGCCCCTCGTACCCCATAATCCCGCGAAATCTGAGCCCGTTCTCGACCATCGTTCGTGCCAGCGCAACCGCGGCCTCTCCCGGCGCAACCCCGCATCGCTTCAACCCCAGATCCACATCAACCACAACGTTCAGATCGACTCCTCGGTCCCGCCCCAGTCGCGCAATGTCCCTCACCACCATAGCGCTATCGACAGCCACCACCACTGGAGCCTCCGCCGATAACTCCACAAACCGTCGTAAAGCACTCTCCCCGGCCAGTTCATTGGCAATTAGGAGGTCCCGGATCCCGGCGCTGACCAGCGTTTCCGCCTGCCACAAGCGCGCGCACGTGATGCCCATCGCCCCATTCTTCAGCTGCAGCCGGGCAAGCTCGACCACCCGATGATTTTTGAAGTGTGGGCGCAGCTTGGCAGATTGTCCGCGGAAAAACTGCGCCATGGTCTGGAGGTTCCGCTCCATGACGCGAAGATCGACCAGCAGGGCAGGCGTCTCCAATTCCGCCACCCGCCGCCCCACCGGATTTGGGGCTTCAGGCGCCGTCACGGCCAACGCCTTCCCAACGCGCAACCCGTCACGCTAATCTCCAACCGCGGCAGGCACAGCGGTCGATGACGTCCTTCGCTGCCGGTCCACTTCGCCTTGAATGAAGGCCACGACTTCTTCGGAGATCTCGAGCATCCGCTGAAAATCTTCCGGCGGAGTCGTCAGCGGGGGTTTGAACTTGTAGACATTCGACCCAAACCCGCCGAACTGCGTGATGAGCCCCTTGTCGATGGCGAACTCCCACGCCTTGCGGCAAGCCGCGGTGGCCGGCACCTTCGTAGTCCGGTCCTCCACGAAATCCACGCCCACAAACAATCCCGGACCACGCACATCGCCAATCACGTCATAGCGCCGGGCCAGACTTCGGAATTTCTCCGTAAACTGCGCGCCCAGTTTGCGCGCTCGCTCCGCCAGCTGCTCTTTCTGCATGATCTCCAGCACCGCCACGCCCGCCGCAGCCGCCAGCGGTTGATTCATAAAGGTCAGCATGTGCCACGCTTCCGATTCCAGACCTTCCGGGATTAACTCCGGCCGCGTAACAAACGCCCCGATCGGGAATCCACCTCCTAGCGCTTTCCCCACAATTAAAATGTCCGGCCGCACTTCATACAAATCGCACGCCCAGGTCGTCCCGCACCGGCACAATCCCGTCTGGATCTCATCAACAATTAACAGCACCTGCCGCTCACGGCAGACACGCTGCACCCCCGCGTAGTATTCCCGCTCGAACACGCTGTGCCCGTTCGGCCCCTGCACCACTTCCATCAGCAATGCTGCCACCTGGCAGGAACTCGCACTGGTTAAATCCGCCTCGAGCGCATGAGTCGCCGCCGACGCCCCGCCCGCTCCCCCGCCCAACAGCGGACGGTATGCATCCGCCGATGGAATCTGCCGGAAGTTGGGCCAGCGGACCGCTCCCGGCATCGTTTTGCGTAACACTGGCATTCCACCCAATCCCATCGTCGCGAGCGATTGCCCGTGATAAGCGCCCGATAGCGAAAGCACTTCCACTCGTCCCGTCACGCGCATCGCGAACTTCAGCGCTGCTTCGACTGCTTCTCCTCCCCCGGTACACAGGAAAGTCTTCGTCATCCCTCTTGGTGCCAACGACGCCATCTTCTGGCAGAACTCGATCACGGGAATGCTGTCGTGCAATAAGTTCACCGAAGGCAGCTTCGCCAACTGCTGCGACACCGCTTCCGTTACCGCCGGATGCGCATGTCCCACCATCGCGGGACCCGCCGATCCCGACATCGTATCCAGGTACATCTTGCCGTGGATATCCCACATCCGGGATCCCTGGGCCCGCTCGAAGGTGAGCGATTTTGGCCGCCGCAGGGCATTCAGCACATACTGGTGCGACAGAGCTTCGTAATCCATCGTTCCGTGTCCTCCCGGCAACAAAAGAGCGCAGCCGTGCACTACCCTTCTAATGCGCGGCGACCGATTTATCTATCACGAATCCACAAATCTATGTCGCAACTAGCCTGTCGCGGATCCGCACGCGCACCCCTAACCTCGTAACCCGCCACGCTTTTCTGACAAAAAGCCATCGGAAACTGATAGACCCATGCATGCCCATACTGTTCCTATACCCTTGAATCCGCCATGCTCAAACGTTCTCTCGTCTTGTTCACCCTGTTGGTGTGTTCCAGCCCGGTGTTGGCTGCGGAACGATATCCTCTTCGGGCAGGCCCCGATCATCGCCACCTTGTCGACCAGAGCGGCGCCATGTTCCTGGTCCAGGGTGACGCGGCCTGGTCTCTCATTTCAGGTCTTACAAGAGAAGAAGCCGAGAAGTATCTGGAAGCCCGTCGTCGCCAGGGATTCAACTCGGTCATCGTCAACCTGATCGAGCACAAGTTCCGCGGCCCCGTGAATCGCTATAATGAAGGCCCTTTTACGACTCCGGGCAATTTCTCAGCTCCCAACGAGAAGTACTTCGAGCACGCCGACTGGGTTATCCGCAAAGCGCAGGAAAAAGGTATTCAGGTTTTCCTCGCCCCAATCTATCTCGGCTACATTGGAACCGAAGAAGGCTGGATCGAGGAACTCCGTGCGAACGGCCCCGAGAAAGCCCGCAACTGGGGACGCTACGTCGGCAAGCGCTACCGTGACTTCGACAACATCCTCTGGATCATCGGTGGTGACCGCAATCCCGACGCCGCCCGCGCCGAAGTCGACGCCGTAGCGCAAGGTCTAAGAGAAGCCGATGATCGCCACCTGATCACCGCGCACTGCCATCCCGAGAACTCCGCGATCGACCAGTACAAAGACGAAGGCTGGCTTGACCTCAACGACACGTATACCTACAACATCGTTCACGACATGCTGCTGCGCGATTACAACCGCAAGCCGCCGATGCCGTACGTGCTGATCGAATCCAGCTATGAAGGCGAGCACAACGCTTCCGCTGTGCAGATCCGTCGCCAGGCCTACTGGGCCATCCTTTGCGGCGCGACCGGACAATTCATGGGCAACCGTCCCATCTGGCTCTTCGATCCCGGCTGGGAGACTGCTCTCGACTCCGTAGGGGCGCGCGACATGGAACACCTGTACACGCTCTTCCTGTCGCGCCCGTGGTCGGACCTGGTTCCGGACCAGAAACACGAAGTGGTCGTCGACGGCCTCGGGGAGTTTCGCGGCCTGGATTATCTGTCAGCCGCGAGAACCGCCGACGGCGGAACGGTGATGGCCTACCTCCCGACCGCTCGCCCGTTCTCCGTCGACATGACCAAGATTTCCGGAACGACCGCGTCGGCATGGTGGTTCAATCCCCGCACCGGCAAAGCAACGTCCGAGGGCATATCTCCCACTACTGGGAAAAAACAATTCACGCCTCCCGGAGACGGCGACTGGGTCCTGGTAATCGACGACGCCTCCAGAAATCTTCCCGCTCCCGGAGCCTCTCCAGAAAAGCGATGACGCAGATTTTCACCACCGGTCTAAGCGCCCCCGAGGGCCCGGTCGCTCTCCCCGACGGCAACTGGCTGATCGTCGAAGGCGGAGCTGAACGCGGCTGCGTCACCCACATCAGCTCCGACGGCCACACCAAAACGGTCATCAAGAGAACCGGCCGCCCCAACGGCCTGGCTGTCGACTCGAAGGGCGTCATCTGGGTCGCCGAGTCCAAGCATCCTTCGCTGGTCCAGCTGACGATGGAGGGCAAAGCCGACGTAGTGGCGACCGCGTGCGATGGAGAGGCGTTCCTCTTCCCCAACGACCTCTGCTTCGGTCCCGACGGAGCCCTCTACCTCACGGATTCCGGCGTCTTTATCGGCGAGTTCGCCCCCAACAACCAGATCCGTCCTGACTACATGCAAGTCCACTACGACGGCCGCGTCTACCGCATCGATGTCTCCACCGGCAAAGTGAAGAAACTCGACACCGGCATCAAATTCACCAACGGCATCGCCTTCGGCCCCGATCGCCGCCTCTACGTCAACGAAACCCTTACCGGCAACATCTACTCCTACGCAAGCGAGGCCGAGGAAATCACCGGCCCCCGCACTTTCTTCGGAAACGTAATCCGTCCCGACGCGCCCCCCGGCTGGAAAGGCCCCGATGGGATGGCCTTCTCCGTCGATGGCCGCCTCTACGTCGCGGTCTTCGGCCAGAAAGATGTAACGGTTCTGGGAAAAAAAGGAGAAGTAGTCGAGCGCATCGCAACCGTTGGCAAACTGCCCACAAATGTAGCCTTCGCGCTCCCCGGACAAAACCGCCTGCACATCACCGAATACGAATTCGGCCAGATGGAAACCACTCATGTTGCGACCGACGGTCTACCTTTATGGACTGAGCGTAAAGAATTGCCCACACGGTTGACTTGAAAGAACACCAGCTTAGTTTGAAGGAGGCCCAACCCAACTCTGTCATCCTGAGCGAAGAGAGCGAAGCCAAACGCAGTCGAAGGACCTTGTGTTTGTCGCGAAGGACGTCGGTTTAACCGACATTTCCGGCGCGGACGTGCGCACACCATGCCCATGAAAAAATTCATCAACCGACCCGAAAATCTCGTCGCCGAACTCCTGGAGGGCCTCGTGCTCTCCCACCCCACCCAAATCCGCCTCGTAGGCACAAACCTCGTAGCCCGCGCCAAACCCAAAGCCCCCGGCAAAGTCGGCGTCATCACATTAGGCGGCAGTGGGCACGAGCCCGGCCTGAGCGGCTTCGTCGGTGAAGGCATGCTGGACGTCAGCGTCGCCGGAGAAATCTTCGCCGCCCCCGGCGCCCCTCGTTGTCTCGAGGCCATTCGCATCGCCGACCGCGGCGCCGGCGTTCTCTTTATTGTGCTCAATCACTCCGGCGACGTCCTCTCCGCCAACATGACCATGACCCTGGCGCAGCGCGAGAAACTCAACGTCAAGAAAATCGTCACCCACGAAGACATCGCCGGCGGCCCCAATCCTGACGACCGCCGCGGACTCGTCGGATTTCTTCCCGTTTACAAAGTAGCTGGCGCCGCCTCCGAAGAAGGTGCGCACCTCGACCAGTGTCTCGCCATCGCCGAACGCATGGAGCGCAACACCCGAACCCTCGCCGTCGCTCTGACCACCGCCACCCATCCCTCCACCGGCCAGCCCATTTTCAGCCTGGAAGACGACGAGATGGAAATCGGCATGGGCCAGCACGGCGAAGCCGGCACCGGCCGCATGAAACTCAAGACCGCCAACGAGACGGCAGAACTCATGCTGCAAATGCTACTCGACGACCTCAAGGTCAAATCCGGAGAAGATCTTCTCGTCATCGTCAACGGAGCGGGTGCAACGACGTTGATGGAACTCTTCCTGGTCTTCCGCCGCGTTCACCAGGTTCTCCAGGAAAGAGGTATCCACTTGGTGCGCAGCAAAGTAGGCGAGTTCATCACGACACAGGAACAGGGCGGCTTCCAGCTGATGATCTCGCGCATGGATGCCGAATTGCTTCGACTTTGGGACGCACCCTGCAATGCTCCTTATTTTGTTGTGCGATGACCGATCAGGTAACCAGACACGAGCTTGCCCGGATGATGGCGGCAGCAGCATCTCGAATTCGCGAGCACCAGACTCAGCTTTCGCAGCTCGATTGCATCGCTGGCGATGGCGATCACGGCAGCGCGATGTTGCGCACCATGAATTGTCTGGAGTCAACCTTCAACGCCGAAACAGCCACCGATTTGAAGACGATCTTCTGCGAGGCCGGGTGGAAAGTGATGGGCTCCGATGGCGGAGCCTCCAGCTCACTCCTGGGCGCGTTTTTCCTTGGTATCGGCGAGGCTACGAAACAAGATGTTTCATCGTGGAGGTGTGAGGACTTGGCCGCGGCATTCCGCTCAGGCTTAGAAGCAGTCCAGCTTCAAACCAAGGCCCGGGCCGGCGACAAAACCATGATGGACGCTCTCACCCCCGCCATCGAAATGTTCGTAGCCTCAGCACAAGCTGGCCAACTGGTGACCGACGCTCTGCAAGCCGCCGCGCAAGCCGCCAAAACCGGAGCCGAATCTACCGCCAATCTGATTGCCCGTTACGGCCGCGCCCGGCAGCTTGGCGAACGAACCCGAGGCCACCCCGATCCTGGCGCCACCTCCATCGCGCTCATCTTCGAAGGGTTCCTCGAAGGCTTCGCCGAATCGAAAGGAAACGACCATGACTGACCTAGACGATGTCCAGGACGGCAAGCAATACCACGCCAACGTCCCCATGCAAGCCAAGGCCTTCTTCCTCAAAGGCAGCAACTCGCTCGATTGGGGACTCAAGAACCGCTTGGCGCGCATCTTCAATCCCGCGTCCGCAAAGACCGTGATGCTGGCAGTCGACCACGGCTACTTCCAGGGCCCCACCACCGGCCTCGAGCGCATTGACCTCAACATCGCTCCACTCGTCCCCTATGCCGATGCCCTCATGATCACCCGCGGCGCCCTGCGCACCTCCATCTCCCCCGAGATGCAAAAGCCGGTAGTCCTCCGCTGCAGTGGAGGACAGAGCATCCTGAAGGAACTTTCCAACGAATTAATAGCCGTCGATATTCAGGACGCCATCCGCCTGAACGCCTCCGCCATGGCCGTCCAGGTCTACATCGGGGGTGAGCACGAACACCAATCCATTGGTAATCTGGTCCAAGTGGTGAACGCAGGAAACCAGGCCGGCATCCCCACGCTGGCCGTCACCGGAGTCGGCAAAGAACTGGTGCGCGATTCGAAATACTTGGGCCTGGCCACGCGTATCTGCGCCGAGATGGGCGCGCACTTCGTCAAAACTTATTACTGCGAAAATGGATTCGCACAAGTAGCCGCCGCTTGTCCCGTACCGCTGGTCATCGCCGGCGGCAAGAAACTTCCCGAACTGGACGCCCTAAAAATGGCCTATCAGGCCATTCAGGAAGGTGCCTCCGGTGTCGACATGGGACGCAACATCTTCCAATGCGACGCCCCGCAAGCCATGATCCAGGCCGTCCGCGCGGTCGTGCACGAACAGGAGAAACCCAACCACGCCTACGACCTATTCCGTTCCCTGAAAACTCAAGACGCACTTCCCATCGGAGCCACTCATGATCGTTAAAGAAAAAGTTCAGGTAATCTGCGTAGCCGAATTCCGAGCGCTGCCCGGCAAAAC
>UEXW01000146.1_pt1 | contig 16523 bp, 17 predicted proteins | sample 4301151 | NCBI WGS metagenome assembly UEXW01 (sample SAMEA4773176, study PRJEB27434) | metagenome | biome: 2259; feature: agricultural soil; material: soil | place: USA | collected 2014-09 | depth 0.25 m | reverse complement strand
CGCTCTACTTCTCCAGCGTCAACTGGGCCTGACCGGTTACGAGACCGCATGGATGATGCTGCACAAGCTCGGCCGGGCAGCTTCGCGAGTTGCTTCTGAGGGCACAAGGCTCTCACTTGCGTAAGACGGGAGACCGCTGGCCGATTCCTGAGGGCAGCACGAGAGATCATACGCCGGCACAATGGGGATCTACTGCATGTAACCGTCCGCGATGTCAGAACCGATAACGATACCTTTCTCAGGTACGCGGGTCAGGACATGCTTGCTTTTGTAATGTTTTTCAGTCAGGCACGAACGGCGGCGGGCAATCTTCAGATGCAGGCTATGACGCGAGAACTAATCGACGCGGCTGTGGTGGCGGGGGGACGGTACTACCTGCCTTACCGGTTGCATGCGACACCAGAGCAATTTCGTCGCGCATATCCTCAGGCCAATGAATTCTTCGACTTGAAAAGACGGTACGATCGGCAGGAACTTCTTCAAAACCAGTTCTATCAGAAATATGGGGCAAGGCCACCGCAACAGCAAGCCGAAAGGCCTTGGAACGCACGGACTGAGCGCTAATTACGTTCTTGTTGTGATCGTGTGCTGCGCTAGTCGTTTTCAGCCTGCTCGCAGATGAGTGCGGCCTGGAGCACCTCCCAGCCGCGGCATCATCTTTATCCACGCCGTTTGAATGCAGTGCCCTTTTTTTTCAGTTCTTCCATCACACTCTGAATTAACTCCTTCGCATCCGCCAGGCTCTTCATCACAATCTGAATATCCATTACCGGCTTTCCCGGTTGCCGTTGACTTTGGCAATAAACGCCGTGCTGCCCCACCAGCGACATCGCGTCGGTCACCAGATCCATTGTGACGGCCAAGCGCCCGCACGGAACGCCCATCATGGTCTCGTAATGCTCGAGTTCTTCCTGCTTCTCGTCGAATACCGGCATGTCTCGATTGTAACGTGGGCGGGTGGTGGGGGATAATTGGCGGGCAAAAATAGCCGTCAGCATTCAGCAATCAGCATTCAGTTCGGTAGCCGCCCATGCACAATTCCGCGATCACTCAATCCACTCTCAAACGTCCAACGCCTGAGTGCTGAGTGCTGAGTGCTGAGTGCTGAGTGCTGAGTGCCATTCTTAAGGAGAGTTCCATGCGAAAACGCAGTGCCCTTCTGATGTTGACGATTCTCATTCTCACCGTCTTTGCCAACGGACAGGAAAAGAAACAACGCCCGAGCCCGCCAGCCAGTGCGCAGTGCAAGTTTGCCGATGGCAAGAGCATCAAGGTGGATTATTCCAGTCCGCGCGCCAAAGGCCGCCAGATCTTCGGCGGATTGGTTCCCTATGGGCAGGTCTGGCGCACCGGGGCAAACGAGGCAACTACCTTCGTGACTGATGCCAACCTGAGCATCGGCGGCAAGGACATCCCGGCCGGCAGCTACACGATTTTCACGGTCCCCAACCAGGACAAGTGGCAGTTGATCATCAACAAGAAGAACGCGGAATGGGGAATCCCCTACAAATACGAGGCCGATGAGCTGGGCCGCTTTGATATGAGCGTCTCGAAGACCCCTGCGCCGGTCGAGAACTTTACCATCTCATTTCACGAGATGGGCGACAGTTGCCACATGTACATTGACTGGGAGAATACTCGTGCGGCGATCGAGATCTCCGAGAAGAAATAAAGAACTTTAACCGCGAAGGACACAGAGGCACGCAGGGGAATTGAGGGGCTTCGTGCCGCAAATGAGATTTGACAACGACTGCCACTCGCTGGATTCTCCAACCCCCTGATCCTCTGTGTCCTCTTGGTTGATTTTCCGGCAGCCGCCAAATCAGTCACTGCCTCCACCCCCAAAAAGGACTAGAATGCGTCTGTAATTCTTCGCCAGCTTTCCGCGGGAGGTCCCCCATGCCCGTGTACGACTATCTCTGCCAGGATTGCCACAAGGAGTTCGAGAAAGTTCTCACCCTGACCGAGCACGAACAGCCCGTCACGTGCCCGAATTGCGGGAGTAAGAATGTGGAGCAGGAGGCGAAAGCATTCTTCGCCGTTACCTCAAGAAAAAGCTAAAGCAGCGACTATGGGATTCGGGGGGCTTTCGATTTCCGCAACACCCGATTGCCAATGAGTCAGAGTCTCAAACCGCCCTGACAATGGCATTGGAGAACCAGAACTTGAATATCCCCCGTGCTCCTCTGTGTCCTCTGTGGTGAAAGAGTCTTACGCCGGCTTCCACCGCAGAACGGGCTTTCGGGCCGCCGCCGTTTCATCCAGACGTGACACGCGCGTAGTGTGCGGCGCGTCCAGCACCGTCTGGGGATCCTCTTCCACCTCTTCGGCGATCGATTTCATCGCTTCGATGAAGAGGTCCATCTCTTCCTTTCCTTCGCTTTCGGTGGGTTCGATCATCAGCGCGCCCGGAACGATCAATGGGAACGCGGTAGTGTATGGATGGAACCCGTAGTCAATCAGACGCTTGGCGATGTCCATGGTGCGCACGCCTTTTTTGGCCTGAAGCTTGTCGCTAAACACCACTTCATGCATGCTCGGCGTGGCATAGGGTAAGTCGTAGACGCCTTCCAGTCCTTTGCGGATGTAATTCGCATTGAGCACCGCGTCTTCGGTGGTCTGGCGCAGGCCATCGGGGCCGTTGGCCAGAATGTAGGCCAGGGCGCGCACGAACATTCCGAAGTTTCCATAGAAGGACCGCACTCTTCCTACCGATTGCGGCCGTTCGTATTCGAAGCCCAACGTGCCATCCGACTTGCTGATCACTACCGGCTTGGGCAGGAACGGCTCCAAGGCCTGCTTCACAGCAACGGGGCCTGACCCCGGGCCTCCGCCTCCGTGCGGCGTTGAGAACGTTTTGTGCAGGTTCAGGTGCATCACATCGACACCGAAATCTCCGGGCCGCACCTTAGCCACCAAGGCATTCATGTTGGCGCCATCCATGTACAGCAGGCCGTCTTTGGCGTGCATGATCTGCGCGATTTTATGGATCTCTTGTTCGAAGACTCCCAGGGTATTGGGATTGGTCAGCATGAGCGCGGCTACGTCTTCGTTCATCTGCGCTTCTAACGCGGCCACTTCCACCATGCCACGGGCGTTCGATTTCAGATTCTCAACCGAGTAGCCGACCATCGCCGCGGTAGCCGGATTTGTGCCGTGGGCAGAGTCCGGAATCAACACCTTCTTGCGCGGATTGCCCTTTGCCTGATGGTAAGCACGCACCATCAGCAGGCCAGTGAGTTCTCCGTGCGCCCCGGCGGCAGGCTGGAGGGTGACGGCGTCCATGCCGGTAATCTCGAGCAGGCATTCGCTCAGCTTCTTGATGATGCGGAGTGCGCCTTGCGAAATCTTTTCCGGCTGGTAAGGATGGCCGTTGGCCAACCCTTCCAGGCGCGCTACGACTTCATTCACACGCGGGTTGTACTTCATCGTGCATGAGCCCAGAGGGTACATGCCCAGATCGATCGCGTAGTTCCAGGTTGAAAGCCGCGTGAAGTGCCGGATGATCTCAATTTCGCTGACCTCGGGGATGTGACCGAGGTCCTTGCGTTCGGCCGCTCCGAGCAGTTTTTCGGTGTTGATCTCCGGAACATCGAGCGGCGGCAGCTTCCAGGCCGCCTTGCCGGGAGACGACTTCTCGAAGATAAGGCCTTCATTCTGACTGACGTGACGGGTGGCCTTGCGAGTCATGTGCTTCATCGAGCCACCTCTTCCACCGCGTGCTCGCCACGGGGCTCCTCGGCCTCGCTCTCGGCCAGCACACCCACAGCGGTATCAATAGCGGTTCGGGTCGTCATCTCAGTGCAGCACCACAGCGCCGAGTTGCCCAGTTCCGGATAGAACTTCCGCAACGGCAACCCGCCGACCAGCTTGTGCCCCAGCAAACGGCTGTTGATCACATATGGATCTTCACTGGTCTTCACTACAAATTCGTTGAAGCGGGGCGCACCCGCGAACAACACGCGTGCGTGTTTGCCAAACTGGTCGGCGGCGTAAGCAGCCTTGGCCAGATTCTGCTTGGCTAGTTCTTGCAACCCCACTTTGCCGTACACAGTCATGAAAATGTTGACCATCAACGCGACCAGGGCCTGGTTCGTGCAGATGTTGGAGGTGGCTTTCTCGCGGCGGATGTGCTGTTCGCGCGTGGCCAACGTCAGCACAAAGCCGCGTTTTCCGTCGCGGTCCGTGGTCTGTCCCGCAAGCCGTCCCGGCATCTGCCGGACAAACTTCTCGCGCGTAGCGATCACTCCGCAATAGGGACCGCCGAACCCCAGGGGCACGCCGAACGACTGCGCTTCCATGGCAACGATGTCCGCTTCGCGGGGCGGCTCGACAATTCCCAGGGACACAGCCTCGGCAATCGAAACCACGAGCAGTGCGCCATTTTTGTGTGCCAAGTCTGCAATGGCCGCGACGTCCTCAATCGTGCCGAAGAAGTTGGGAGACTGAATCAGCACGCAAGCGGTATCCGGCGTGATAGCTTTTTCCAACTCTTTCAGATTAAGCCGCCCCGTGTCGGTGAAACCCACGGCCGCTAACGGCATGCCCTGGTGATAGGCATAGGTAGCCAAAACTTCCCGATACTCCGGATGCACGCTCTTGCCGATAACGACGGAATTGCGTCCGGTGATGCGCCCCGCCATCATTGCCGCCTCAGCCGCGCCCGTCGAACCGTCGTACATGGAAGCGTTTGCCACTTCCATGCCAGTCAGCTCGCAGATCATGGTTTGAAACTCGAAGATGGCCTGGAGCGTCCCCTGCGAAATTTCAGCCTGATAGGGCGTATAGGCCGTGAGGAATTCACCGCGCGAGATCAGCGAGTCGATGATCACGGGCCGGTAGTGCATGTAAGCGCCGGCACCCAGGAAACTTGTGTACTCGACTCCATTTTCCTTGGAGCGCAGTCGGAACCAGTCGACAATTTCCGATTCGGCCATCTGGCGCGGAACTTTCAGATCACGATTGAGCCGGTATTCCGCTGGAATGGACGCGAACAGGTCATCGACCGATCGCGCTCCAATCGCCTTCAGGATTGCTTCGCGGTCCGCCGGGGATTTCGGTAAATAACGCATAAGAACTTATATAGATGTAACGGAAGCAAGAACGATTGCTGACCATGTTGAATTGGCAATAGGGAGTCTAGCGCCGCCAATTTGCAGCCGATGACCCGGGCGAAAGGTTTCACTTGAAAATTGGCAATCGAGCATCGGCAAGTTTTAGTGGCCGCCTTCTTCGCTGACGAACTTTTCGTAATCTGCCGCCGCCATAAGCCCGCTCAATTCTGCCGGATTCTTGAGCTTGACCTTGATCATCCAGGTCGAGTTGGCATCCTTATTGATCATCTCGGGTGAAGTCGCGAGCTCTGCGTTCACATCCGTCACTGTGCCGCTCGCAGGCGCGTACAGATCGGAAACCGCCTTCACCGACTCTACTGTGCCGAAGGGCTTGCCTGCAGTGATCTCTGAACCAACCTTCGGTAAATCGACGAACACAATGTCACCCAGCGATTCCTGCGCATAATGCGTGATGCCGATGGTGGCGTCGGACCCATCCACTTTGATCCACTCGTGTTCTTTGGTGTATTTCAGATCGGTCGGATATGGCATGGTTGGCTCTTAGCTCCTGGCTGCTAGCTGCTGGCAATGTGTCCCTCGTGTCCTTGGCGTTTAAGCTTTTTTCGGCCTCTTGTAGAACGGCGTCGGTACCACCTGGGCCTGCACGCCCTGTCCCCGGATCTCCACTTTGACTGCACTTCCTACACTCGCGAACTTCGGCGGCACGTAAGCCAACGCAATATTCTTCTTAAGGAACGGCGCCGGAGACCCACTGGTGACATAGCCAATTTCGTTTCCGCCGTCATCGAGAACCTTGTACCCATCCCGCGCAATCCCGCGCTCCACCATCTCCAGCCCGACCAGAGTCCGCTGGAGACCGGCCGTCTTCGCTTTCTCGAGTGCCGCACGTCCGATGAATTCCCGCTTCTCCATCTTGCAGAAGCGATCGAGCCCCGCCTGCCATACGTTGATCGTGTCTGAGATCTCGTGGCCATACAGCGGCAGCTTCGCCTCTAACCGCAGGGTATTGCGCGCACCCAGTCCACACGGAACTGCACCAAGCTGCTTGCCTGCCTCGAGAATCTCGTTCCACACGCGAACGCTGGTAGATTCGTCAGCGGGAATGTAGATTTCGAATCCGTCTTCGCCGGTGTACCCGGTGCGCGCGATCAGGATGTTCCTCAACCCGCACACTGTGGCCCGGGTCACCCAGTAGAACTTCACCGCCGACAAGTTCGCATCGGTCAGTTTCTGCAGCAGGTCCACGGCCCTCGGGCCCTGGACGGCGATCTGCGAGAACTCGTCTGATAAATGTTCGATCTTGCACTTGAAGGAGCGTGTATTGTCCCGCACCCAGTTGAAGTCCTTCTCGCGAGTGCCCGCGTTGATCACCAGCAGGTATTCGTCCTCACCCAATCGATGCACGATCACATCGTCAACAAACGTTCCCTCGGGATACAGCAACGCCGAATACTGCGCCTGTCCTACTGCCAGCCGCGAGGCATCGTTCATGGAAATATGCTGCACCGCCGCCAGTGCCTCTGGTCCAGCGAGCCGGATATCTCCCATATGGCTGACGTCGAAGATGCCCACGCCGGTGCGCACGGCATTGTGCTCCGTCATGATGCCGCCGGCCCGGGGATACTCCACCGGCATGTCCCATCCATTGAATTCGACCATTTTGGCGCCCATCTGGCGATGGACGGCATTCAGCGCGGTCTTGCGGATGGTCGGCGTGGACGCCTCGACTGCAGGCAAGTCGATTCCCTCGATCAGACGCGCAGTGGCTGGGCTGCGAAGTCGTGGAACTGATTACCCTATCACGCGCTTTTTCCGACGGTCAAACGAGGGTAGAACTTAATCGCAGAGTACACAGAGCTACACGGAGGATGGCTGACACAAAGGCACGCGGATTGGCGAGCTGCCAACTCTTTAGTTATAGAGTTCCCCCAGTGAACTTCTGTGTCCCCTGTGGTTAAGTAACCTCGCTAGTTACCAACGGCACGTTCCCTGGGCGGGCCCTTCAGAGCTAGAGTCTGCTTATGGCCACCAAGATCAAAGCCCGCTGCAGTCAATGCGAACAGATCGAAGAACGTTGCGAATGTGAGAAGTACTGCTGCTTTTGCCAGGGCCAGTTGGATGTCCGGCTTTGTGAAGACGGCTTGTACTACTGTGAGGGCTGCCGTACAGCCTGCGATTACAAAGTCGCTAACTAGCCTCCCATGCGAACGATCTGCCACGTTCCACGGTTCAGGGGCGCATACCCCTCCCGGTAAGTTCACAGCGCAAAACCTCACGCTCATCGAACTTTCGGCTGACAAATTGTCAGCCTCCCTCGCGAGCTAACCTTCCTTCGCGACTTGCGTCAGACTGCGATAGGATGGCACCGCCTTCGTGAAGGAAAGCCCATGTCCACAACCATCTCCTCAACCTCGCCTGCCCCGCAGCCGGCCAGCATAGCCGCACCAAGCGGAAGCCGCATCGTTTCCCTCGACATCTTTCGCGGCCTCATCATGGTCGTCATGGCGCTCGATCACACCCGCGATTATTTCACCAATCTCCGCTTTGAGCCTGAAACACTCGCCCAAACCTACTCCGCTCTTTTCTTCACACGCTGGGTCACGCATTTCTGCGCGCCCATGTTTTTCTTCCTCGCTGGCACGGGGGCGTTTCTTTACGGCCGTCGCCACAGTCCGGCCGAACTCTCTCGCTTCTTATGGACACGCGGACTCTGGCTCATCATCCTGGAATTCACCGTAGTCGGAACGGGCTGGACGTTTCAAATCCCGTTCGGATTCTTCGGCGTGATTTGGGCGCTGGGCGCGTGCATGGTCCTCCTGGCTGCGATCGTGCGCCTGCCCATCCGCTGGATCGCCGCGCTCTCCATCGGCATGATTGTCACGCACAATCTGCTGGATCCCCTGCGCCCCAGGCAGTTTGGCTCCCTCGCCTGGCTATGGAACCTGCTGCACGCGCGCGGTGGCGTTCTCTTGCCGTTCGGCATCCGAGAGTTCGTCTTGTTTCCGCTGATCCCGCTGATGGGGGTAATGGCCGCAGGCTATGCGTTCGGACAGCTCTACCTGATGGAGAGAGAACGGCGCAAGAAACTGTTAACCATCCTGGGCACGGTGATGATTTCGGCGTTCATCCTGCTTCGCTTCAGCAATATTTATGGGAATCCGCCCGTCGGACAAGGCGGAGTGTCGCAAGGAGATTTTCATATTCAGCCGACCATCGCGAAGACCATCATTCTTTTGTTCGACGTCGAGAAGTACCCCACTTCTCTCCAGTTCTTGCTGATGACGCTGGGACCGTCGTTCCTTTTGTTAGCCTGGCTGGACAAGAGCTATGTCCCAAAAGCCCTGGGACCACTGCTAACCTTCGGGCGTGTGCCGATGTTCTTCTACATCCTCCATATCTACCTGATTCACACGCTGGCGGTATTGGTGGCCTTGCTTCACCACGAGTCGGTCGGATGGCTGTTTCGCGGCGCTTTCTTCGCGGAAGTGCCGGACAGCTATGGCTACAATCTGCCGTTCATTTATCTGATGTGGATGACTGCAATCGCGCTGTTGTACTTCCCGTGCCGCTGGTTTGCCAATTTGAAGCAGCGCAGAAAAGATTGCTGGCTGTCGTACCTGTGAGGCCGGCGCATCAGCGATGGATGCGCACGCTTTACAAAACCTTTAACCGCAGAGATCGCAAAGATTTCGCATAGAACTCAAAGGAACTTCTTGGCGACCTTCGCGATCCCTTTGCGATCTTCTCGGTTAAACGCTTTTTCGCCCCTGTACAACGTGGAAGCCCCCGCCGAGTCAAACCGGGCGGGGCGCGGCGCTCTAAGCTCACCGCTCGAGGCTTCCCTGCTACACCGGCTTAAACAATACACTGCTGCCGGGAGCGCGCATTACGGACTCCGGTCCTGCCGGAGTCGCTGGAGGGACCGAGGCCTGCGCTGGTGTCGTGGACTTCGAAGCTTCGCTAGCAGCGGCGGCTGCCTTTACCTGCGGCTGAACCGCCGGCAAACCCTTCCCGGCACCCTGAATCTCAACGCTCCCCTTCAGCACCGCGCCGACACCGAGCCCATCACGACCACATCCTGGACGTGGATATCGGCGCTCACTTGGCTGCCCCGTCCCACCCTTACCCGATGTTTGGGAAAGCGAATCGAACCCTCGATACTGCCATCGATGAACAACACCTCGCTACCACTGACTTCCCCCTTGAGGACAACCGAGCGACCAACGGTGGCGTGCTCGGTCACGGCTCCCGCACCCGGACTCGGCACGCTCGGAGGGGCAGGCGCCGGCACGTTCGGAGGGGCAGGAGGATTACGTGTTTTCCATAGGTCCGACATGATATTCACTTCCTCACCTTCAATCGCCGCTATCGGGACAAGCCCGGTAGTTGCTATACCGTCTCATCGGCGGGGAAGAGGATTTGATTACAGGAGGTGGACTCAAAGGTATCGGGCGGTACGTGATTGGGTAGCGCACAATTCGTCCGGATAACTACCTCGGTCGGCCTGATCGAGCCCAGTTCGATAAGTCTGTAGTTTCCGAAGACGCCAGTACCCCCCGCAAAGAGTCCTAATGCGGTGACGAGCCTGCTTCGCATGACAGATGCAGGATGGACCGGTGACTAGGGCGTCGGCACTACCGCTTGCGCCTGATTCGAGTAGACGCTTTCCCTCCCGCTGCCGTCCACCGAGGTCACCACGTAGAAGTATGTCTGCCCGGCGACGACGGTGCTGTCGGTGTAGGTGGAGGAAGTGTTGCGGGAAGCCACCTGAGTATACGGCCCCCCTGACATGGTGCCGCGGTACAGGTTGTAGCCCACGACTCCCGAAGTCGTACTGGCGTTCCACAAGAGACTCACCATGTGCTGGACTGCTCCCGTCCCAGTCCCGGTCAGCACTTCCGTGATCGGTGACGTGGCCGCATTGCTCTGGAAGGCCAACGATGCGGTCGCGGTTCCGGATGCCTGCGGCCGAAAGGTCACGGTGTAGGGCATCGACTTGCCCGCCGCAACGGTAGCAGGTAGGGGGATTCCGCTCACCACGAATTCCGCACTTGTGCTGTTCACGGAGGAGACCGTAACGGGTGATCCGCTGGCGCTAAGTGTCCCAGCCAAGGCCACGCTCGATCCGGTTGCCACACTGCCAAAGTTCAGCGTCCCCGGCGTCAGGGTTAACTGTCCCGGGGCCGAACCGCTGCCCGACAATGCCACGTTCAGTCGTGAATTCGAAGCGTTGGAGGAGATTGCCAACTGGCCCGAGGCCGCGCCTGCCACCTTGGGCGTGAAAACTACGCTGAAGGTCAAACTATGCCCTGCGGGAAGACTCGCTGGAAGTGTCAGACCACTCACCGCAAAGGCCGCGTTCGACGAACTGGCCTGCGAGATCGTGACGGCGCTGGTGCCGGTATTCGTCAAGGTAGCACTCAAGGTCTGCGATTGTCCCGCTGACAGGCTGCCAAAACTCAAAGCCGCAGGCGAGGCCGTAATCTGTCCGGCGGTGGCCGTAATACCAGAGCCAGCTAAGGTCACCGTGGCAGTGGTCCTGCGATAGCGCCTGCGGCTTGTACTCGACGCGCTTACCCACACGGAGCCGCTGTCAGCTCCAACCGCCGGCGGCGTGAAGGTGACCTTCAGAACCGCACTCTTCCCGGCAGAAAGTGAAAGCGGAAAGGTCAGCCCGCTAAAGCTGAAGCCGCTTCCAGTCACTCCGGCCCGGGACAAGGTGAGTTCCCTACTGCCGGTGTTCGTGATGCTCACACGTTGCGATCGACTGCTGCCGACCGGTACATTTCCGAAACCCAGCGCCGCCGGCGCGACTGTAATTTGCTGCGCATAAGTTGTCGGTGTCAGTAGGAGAACGGCTGAAAAAAGAGTGGAAAGAGCCCAACTGCGAGAGCATCCGGAGCCGGTCACAGGGTCACCTAAACCTATTGCGCATTTCGCGCACAGCGGGGATTGGTCGCACCGTTGTTCCCAGGGTCGCTTCGATCAACCAACAGGGACATCTATCCAGATTCTCGCTGGGACGGCGTGTGCTCGCTAGATCACTGAGGGACAGTCTGAGTAGTGCATGCAGGTATTGTTCGGATGTTCACCTATCATGTGCGCAAATGCACAAACAGGACGCTGGAGCCCGGATCGCGGTTGATTCCGCCCTTGCGGCATCCCGGCTGTTCTACCTAGGACTCTCCAGGCGGTAGCCGATTCCGCGCAGGGTCTTTAGATAACGCGGATGGCGAGGATCGCTTTCGATCTTTTCGCGCAATCTCCGGACATAAACGTCCACCGATCGCGGTGTGACAAAGGCGGTTTCCTTCCAGACTGCGTCGAGCAATTGATCGCGGGTGAATACCCGACCCCGATGCGCCGCCAGGTATTCCAGCAGGCGGAACTCCCTCACCGTCGTCAACACGGTGCGACCTTCGATTCGCACAGTCATTGAAGAAGCGTCGATTTCCAGGTCGCCCAGCTTCAAGGTTTCTGGAGGTGGAGTTTCACGCGCACTGCGCAGCACAGTGCGGACCCTAGCTACCAGCTCTCGCGGGCTGAAAGGTTTGGTGACGTAATCGTCGCCTCCCAGCTCCAGTCCTTTGACACGGTCCGCTTCGTCGCCTTTTGCTGTCAGAAAGATGATTGGGATTTTGGCCAGTACTTGGGTCTGTCGGATCTGGCGGCACAGGTCAAAGCCGTCCGTTCCGGGCAGCATCACATCCAACAGGAAAAGAGAGGGCGTCTCCCGCACTGCCTGGCCGAGAACCGTAGTGCCGCTAAGGAACGAGCGCACCTCGTATCCGGCAGCCTGCAGATTGTGGCCAATCAAGCGCGCGATATCCTCATCGTCTTCAACGACGAAGATGCGGGGGCGGCTCGCTCCCGGTCGAGCCGACAGGTCGGAAACGTCGATCGATGGCTGCATGTGGATCGCCGCGTTTCCCGGCTACACGAGGGACTCGTCGCAACTCGGTACTACGCCGTCCTCGGAATCTAAACCTGAAATGTTTCGCGATTGTTTCCTCTTTGTGAACGAATGATGAATTTCCAGAAACAGACTCAGCCAGGTTAAGGGCCGTCCCGAGGCCGCGTTGGCAGAAAAGCGTACACGCAACGTCGCTTGAGGTTGGTGTTTATTGGGTCGCGGTTCGCTTGGGCAAGTGGCGCAGAGTGTGTCCTTCAATGAGACTGTAGAGTTCCTCCGCCAGGTTCTTCGTGTGGTCTCCGCAACGCTCCAGGGCTTGCGCCATCAGCAGGACGTCGAAGCTCAGGGAATCCTTCTCCCGGGAGTTGTCGGCGAGGTGGCGCTGGAAGAGGGCGTGGCAGATGCGGTCCAGTTCCGCGTCCGTGCGCAGTACTTTGCGAGCATTTTCGATGTCGAGAGAGACAAAACCGCGGTGAATATCTTCCAGCATGTCGCGAATGATGACTGACATTTGAACCAGATGACGGACGTCGCTTCCCGGGAGCTGGCCGCTGTGCGCCTGCACGCGCTGCGCAACGCTCATGACCAGATCTCCGATGCGCTCCAGGTCAGTTATGCATTTCAGACAGGCAAGCAACTGGCGAGCCGTTTTCTCGTTAACGCGCGTGATGGCGCCGGGCAATTGCTCGTCAATCTGGCGTTCAATCTGGTCCAGTTCCTTTTCACAATCACGAATGGCGAGAAACGCCATGCGAGAGGAGTTTGTTAGCAGGTCCTGGATGTTGAAGCTCGCGTCCCGCGCAATCAGGCAGGCTCGAAGGGCCATCCGCATCAACTCTCCCTGGTTGGTCTCGATCTTGGGTGTGCGTGGATTTTTCGGGGCCTTAGCTCCGGACTTGGGCTCGGTTGTCTTAGCAGCAGTCTCGGGTTCGGCTTCCGGGGAGCGAGAGATTTTCCGAGGCATAGGTTCCGGGTCGGTACAGCGGCGGCGACGTGTATGGAGCTAATCGTTTATTGTAAACACCGTGTGTGAATAAACGGTTAAAACTCAATCCGGACGGTTTAAACCGTCGCCTAGCGAAGACCGAAGCCCCCTGACAGCCGGCAGGCTGCCGACGCTACTTACAACCCTGACAGTGCCTGAAGGCACCGCCATGTATAATTTCCGCCAAATTTCCTTGTCGGAAAGCACTCGAGCCGCCAAGGCGCGCACCATGCGAAAGGTCTTGCCATGAAGGAAACCCCGCAGCAATACACCAAGAGGATCCTGGGCTACCTCGACGACAAGGATCCGCTCAAGATACAGAAGGGCACTTCAAAAAAGCTGCAAAAGCTGATCAAGCCTCTCAGCAAGAAAGAGATGAAGCGGAGACCTGCACCGAGTCAGTGGTCGATCGCGGAGATCCTGGCTCATCTGGCGGACGCCGAGGTGGTCGGAAGCTGGCGCATGCGGCTGATTATGGGCAGCAACGGCACGCCCATCGCCGCGTTCGATCAGGATGTCTGGGCCCAAACATTTGACTATGCGAACAGAGACCCTAAACATTCACTCAAGATGTTTCGAGCGCTGCGCGAAAACAATCTGACTTTATTGAAGTCCGTTCCCAAAAAACTTTGGGAAAACCACGGCATCCACTCAGAACGTGGGAAAGAAACGATCGCTCACATCGTGCGCATGTTCGCCGGCCACGACCTTAATCATCTGAGGCAAGTGGAGAAAATTGCGAGGGGTCACAAGGCGTAGAAGCATTGTGAACTGGCTCGGACGCCTTACATACTACTGTGCCGCCGTGGCCTGCTGAAATCGTAGCTTCCACTGATCGCCCAGCTTCACCCACACCGAACTGATGTGCTGGTAGCGCGGAATATCTTCGTCATATTTCGCCATGCGAATGATCACGTCATAGGTGACCACTGCGGCTCCTTCATTCAACTGCACCACCTGGATGCCGTAGGGACGGTATTCGATGAGATCGGTTGCGCGCAGATCTTCGAGGATCTCATTCCTGTCGTGGATCTTTGCATCCGTGCCCACCGCCACGAAGTCGTCGGTGAGGGTGTGCTTGTAGAAATCGATGTCGTGCTTTTTTTGCGCCTCCGGAATCGCCTGCTCGTAGGAGATCAATTGCTGCTCGAGCGGGCTCAGAGCTTTGCTGTCGACAGGGGACCGGCCCGCAGCCGAGGCGGGACGAGTCTCCAACATCCAAGTGAACGTGACGCATGCCAAAACAACCACGGCGCCAAGGCTAAGGCTGATAATTTTCATGGACTCCTCCCGGCAGGCCCCACAGACTATCACGCCCGGCCCGGCCTTGTTATTCTGCAGGCAGAGCTCTCTAAGGAAATCTCCCGCACGTGCCGCCCATCCTCAACGCCCAAGGTCTGGTCAAAGCGTACGGGGCCAACCCCCTGCTTCAGAACGTGTCTTTCACGGTGTCGGAAGGCGACCGCATCGGACTGGTCGGGCCGAACGGTTCCGGCAAATCCACCCTGCTGGGAATCCTGGCCGGCCGCATCGACCCCGATGCGGGCAGCGTCGCCACACGCAAACGCTCTCGCCTGAGTTATGTTGCGCAAGAATCGCAATTCGGCGCGCAGCGCACGGTTCGCCGCATAACGGAGGACGCGATGGAGCAGGCCAAGGTTCCGGAGTCCGACCGCGCCAATCTTCTAGCGGAAACATTGGGGCGGGCGGGATTCGATGACCTTGAAGCAGAAGCGGCATCGCTTTCCGGGGGCTGGCGCAAGCGTCTGGCGATTGTGGAGGCCCTGGTCCAAGCACCGGACGTGCTCCTCCTGGACGAACCCACCAATCACCTCGACCTGCTCGGCATCGAGTGGCTTGAAACAGAATTGGAAAACGGCACCTTCGCCTGCATAGTGGTAAGCCACGACCGCTACTTTCTGGAAAATGTCACCACGAAGATGTCGGAACTCAGTCGCGTGTATCCCGACGGAATTTTGCATGTGTCCGGTAACTACAGCGAATTTCTGACGAAGAAAGAAGAGTTCCTGCATGCCCAGGCCAAACGTCAGGAAGCCCTCGAAAACCGCGTTCACACCGAAATCGAGTGGCTTCGCCGCGGTCCGAAGGCCCGCACCACCAAGTCGAAAACCCGCATCGACAAAGCTCACGAGTTGATGGACGAGTTAGCCGACTTGAATGCCCGCACTCGGGGTGGCGCGGCAAAGATCGACTTTTCGGCTACCGACCGCCAGACCAAGCGCCTGCTCGAGTTGCAATGTCTCAGCTACACAATCGGGGACCGAGAACTTTTCGCCGATTTGAATTTCATCGTGGCCGCTGAAATGCGTGTGGGCCTGGTGGGCCCAAACGGCAGCGGCAAGACGACTCTGCTTCGTTTGCTGCGCGGCGACGTAACCCCGAGTCGCGGCGAGATCCGGCGAGCGGATGCCCTGCGCATCGTCTACTTCGATCAGAATCGTCCGCTCGATCTCGACGTCACTCTCCGCCGCGCTTTGGCTCCGGAGAGCGATTCCGTGATTTATCAGGATCGCGTCATTCACGTCGCCGCCTGGGCCGCACGCTTCCTGTTCACCGGGGAACAGTTGAATCAGCCGGTGGGGCGACTGTCAGGCGGTGAAAGAGCGCGCGTCCTGATCGCCCAGTTGATGCTCCAACCCGCCGATGTTCTCTTGCTGGACGAACCGACCAACGATCTGGACATCCCCACGCTGGAAATCCTGGAAGAGAGCCTGCTCGAATTTCGTGGAGCGTTGATGCTGGTGACCCATGATCGCTATCTACTGGACCGGGTATCGACGACTGTACTGGGTCTTGATGGATCTGGGCGTGCTCAGCGTTTCGCCGATTATGCGCAGTGGGAAGATTGGCAATCGGAGCGCCTGCGGGCGCGCAAAGCAGGCGACGGAAAGCAGCGACCGAGGGCGCAAGAAAGCGCCACGCCCGCTGCCACAAGGAAAAAGCTCTCCTATCTCGAAGCCCGCGAATTTGCCGCGATTGAGCAACGAATCGCCGAAGCCGAGCAGGTGCTGAAAACGAAGCAAGCAGCCCTGGAGGATCCGGCGATCGTGAGCGACGCGCCGAAGCTGGTTGCCGTCCATGCAGAAATCGACGAGGCCCAAAAAGTGCTGGACGCGCTTTACGCCCGTTGGTCGGAACTGGAAGAGAAGCAGGCTTAGGCTGCCCGATGATCGTTGCTTGTGGAAGGCCGCGGTGGACCGGGGCTCACCGTTTCATTTGGTAAGTCGAGCGGCACGAACATCAGGCAATAGCCTCGACGAAAACAATGCGAGCAGCGCACGGGCTGGAGCAAGAACAATGGAAGAACGTACATTTCCCAGAAACCCCGTTTGCGGGACCGGACTCCTTGATGACTGCCGCAATCCTGGCAAGTGAATGTCATGACAACCCGCCACCTACGACGCCAATGCTGGAAAATCAGTTGTCTGAACAATCTCGATCGTTGCGATTGGAAAATCTGGTGGACCTGGTCGGGTTCGAACCGACGACCTCTTCCATGCCATGGAAGCGCGCTCCCAACTGCGCCACA
>UEXW01000327.1_pt1 | contig 17504 bp, 15 predicted proteins | sample 4301151 | NCBI WGS metagenome assembly UEXW01 (sample SAMEA4773176, study PRJEB27434) | metagenome | biome: 2259; feature: agricultural soil; material: soil | place: USA | collected 2014-09 | depth 0.25 m | reverse complement strand
ATCCGCCGAACCGCCGGATGCGGACCCGCATGTCCTGGTGGTGTGGCAGGGTGGACGGGGTGACCCGTCCCCCTATGCCCATTTAGTTAGGTGACACCGAGCGATTGACCAGGGCCATCATCGGCCCAGCCTAACGCTGACCTGCGGCGGCACCCGAAGGGAAGATTTCATCGACGCCTTGTCCCCGGAATGGGCACGGGTTCGGGAAGAACTCGTTACCGAGGTTCGATGGGCGCACCCGCTGGCGCCATGGCTTCCTGGGCGCGCTGTAGCGCAGGAATTCCCTGCATACCACCGAAAATGCGAAAGAGCGCGTAAGCATGAAAAGCCACTGACAGGTAATCTTTGAAGGGAAGAAGAATCAGGCCGTCGATAGCGTACACTGCCATTCCCACCACGAAAGCCCATCTTTCGCCCTTGCGCGCGAAATTCCAGAACAACACGAAGACGCCCGCGATGAAAGCATTCACAACCAAGCCCAGGGTAGAACCAGTCGCGCCACCCTGTCGTCCCACCGCGTCCACGATCTGCGTAACTCCGAGGCCAAAGATGAAGGAAAAGCGTGTCCCGCTGATGGTAAGGATGGAGTTGACGATCGACAGTCCGGCGATTGCCAGGAACCATCCGGCGCCGTTCTTGACTAACTGTTCCGCGCGCAGCTTTTGCTCGACTAGAGCCGGAGAAGGAGAGGCGCTGGTAATCGGTCCTAGTTCACCTGAAGCCATGAAAGCCACCTCGCGGGGTTGGATATTCGGGCAGGGAGTTAACCCGAACGTTGGCCGAGAAAATTACCACACAGCGCTGTGAGAACGAAGGGTAATTTGGAAGGAGACTTACCTATGTGAGTCCTGATTGCTGGGGCGAGGTTAACGCAACTCAGCATCCAACTGAAATGATTGGTTTGGTCTCAGGCATCACTTCGCCGATTTCTGTCACTAGGACCCCGGCCGTCTCCAATGCCTGCGTGAGTCCGATGGCGTCGTCAGCGCTCACCGCGATGAGCAGTCCACCGGCGGTCTGGGGATCGAAGAGAAGAGTCTTGACCTCATCGGGGATTCCGCTTTCATAGCCGACAAGGCACTCCGCAAATTCCCGATTCGCCTTGAGGCCTCCCGGGATGAACCCGGCGCGGACGCATTCGAGGGCACCCTCGAGGAGGGGAATCCGGCTGGCATGGAGACGCAGGCTTACATTCGATGCCAAGGCCATTTCGCGCGCGTGGCCGATCAAGCCAAAGCCGGTGACGTCCGTCATGGAATGCGCAGCCCACGCGCCGCCGACGATCACCTCTCCTGCTGCTTTGTTCAGCATCGTCATCGATCGCACTGCGGCATCGATCCAGGATGGTTGGGCTGTGCCCTTCTTGATGGCGGTCGAAATCACGCCTGTGCCTAACGCTTTCGTAAACAACAAACGATCTCCCGGTACCGCGCCCGCATTGGCCAATACACGCTTCGGATGAATCACACCGGTGACCGAATACCCGAACTTGGTCTCCTCGTCACGAATGCTGTGCCCACCCACGATCGTGCAACCAGCCTCCATCATCTTGGAAAGACCGCCGGCCAGAATGCGCTCCAGGATGTTGAGGTCGCCTTTCTCGGGGAAGCAAACCATAGCCAGCGATGTGAGGGGCCTACCGCCCATGGCGTAAACGTCACTTAACGCATTAGTGGCCGCAATCTGGCCAAAGGTGTAAGGGTCATCGACGATGGGGGTGAAGAAATCGACCGTTTGCACGAGCGCCATGTCAGGCGTGATTCGATACACGCCGGCGTCGTCGGCATGATCGAAGCCGACAAGCACGTTCGGGTCCTGTTGCCGGGCTAATTTCCCAAGCACTGTGTCCAGCGCCGCCGGACTCAGCTTGGACGCTCAACCCGCGGCTTTTACGGACTCGGTCAGCCGGAATGGCTTGGTTTCTGGCACGAGGTCATTGTAAAGGAGGGGTTCGTGTAGCGCTGCCACACCGAGAGCAAGATGCCCTCGGGACAACCGACAGGGTGCCGGCGCTCCTTAGGACTAGCGACTCGCCAATCCTCCCGCTGTCTCCGCTCCATCGCATGTGTAGACGTGACCCGTCATAAACGCAGCATCATCGGACGCCAGGTAAGCAAACAGCGCGGCAATTTCTTCCGGCTTGGCGTGGCGGCGAAGCGGGATCTTGCGATTGACTTCATCGAGCATGGCATCGGTGTATTCGGCGCGTTGCATCGGAGTCAGGACGTATCCTGGAGCAACGGCGCAAACCCGGATTTTCGGGGCCAACTCCAGTGCCATGGATTTCGTGAGTTCAATCACTCCCGCTTTGGTGGCGTTGTAGTCCGCATAGTAGGGATAGCCCATGATGCCGTTAGTCGAGGCGGTCTGCAGAATCACGCCGCTACCCCGCTCCCACATATGCCGGGCCGCCATCTGCGCTACGTAGAAGACGCCGGTCAGATTGACGGCGAGGACTTTCTCCCACTCTTCAGGTGTGATGGCAAGAAAGTTGTGGCGAATGCTGATCCCCGCATTGTTGATGAGGACGTCGACGCCGCCCATCAATCTGATAGCTGTTGCGAAGGCTGATTGAACATCCTGCAGGTTCGAGACGTCAGCGTGGACGGTGCCGGCCATGCCCGGAAGTTCGCGGCGAATCTGCTCACAACCCTTGGCATCGCGATCAAGGACGACCACGTGCGAACCTTCTTCCAGAAATCGCGCAGCCGTGGCAGCACCAATACCGCTGGCGCCTCCTGTGATGAGAACTCTCTTGCCATTAAGACCGCGCATGCAGGAGTGAGAATACAGTTTGCGCCGGGAGAAGGAAAGCGGGTGCGATCAAGAGATTTTAACCGCAGAGGTCGCCGAGTGTGCGCAGAGGACGCTGGAGCAGGATGATGAACTTACGATTACTTTCTCTCTTCAAAGGGATTCAGAACCCCGGCTTTCCGCGGAACAACATCACCAGTTCGATCACAAGAATAACCACCACCATTAGCTCCAGCACAAAGGCTCGGCTCTGATTGAACTGGTCGACCATGAAGCGGTACAGCTCTTCGGCGGTGTCGAGCTTTTGCTTGACCAGGTCTTTGTAGTCGGGCACGCCGATTTTCGAGGCGGCCAGCTTGTAGAGGCGGGCCGAGAACATGTCACTCAAGAATTTGATGGCGTTGTCGGCGTGTTCGGTCAGTTCGCTCACGTCCAACAAGACAGTGTGGAGCTTCGTCGCAGCTCGAGCGGTTCTCCACCGCGACCACAGGCTGGTCCCACCGGATTCCAGGAAGTCGTATACACCTTCTAACTCACGGGTTAACAGTTCGTCGTAGTGGCGGAACTCCAAAAGCTGAGAATTCGCGTACTCCAGCAGCTGAATGGCTGTTTCCGCACCGGCATTGTTGTCGTAAAGGAACGCGGCGTTCCAACCGATCACCGCCAAGTCGCTCGGGTAATACGAAATCCTTCCTTGCAGGATCTCCTGACGCTCCCCGTCGGAGAGCCGGGCAGTCTCGCCGCGGACGATCTGAGCCACGTGATCGCCGTGCCGGCTCAGCAGCTCGTTGGCGCTGGGCTTCGAGGCGATCTCGCTCACGTGGAAGATGAAATAGTCCTCGTGCAACCAGTTATCGTAGGGCTTGATCAGCGCCGGTCTGGCACGTTCCAGCTTCTTCTTGACGATTTTCGACGCCAGGCTGGTGAAGTCCGTGTCCCAGACCCAGCGGCTGGAGAGGCGAACCAGCGTCTCCCAATCTCCGGAAAAGGGCAGCTCAAGGACCACGCTGAGCACGCCGTAGTCGTAGTACTTGATCTGGCCATCCAGACGTTCGCCGCTATCGAGGACCAACGGCTCGATCGGCTCGACCACCGGAGGGCGCTGGTACTGCACATAGCCCGGGGCCGGGTGCTTGAAGCTGGCTCCCGCAGTGCGGGCCCCGAAGATAGTACGGAGCACGTCCAGTCGAATTTCTTCCGAGACGTCGAACTGGATCAGCACCAGCACCGCCCCGTGGAGAGAGGTGTCGACCGCCCGCACGCTGGCGGATTGGAGCTGTACGGAGTCGCTGGCAAGTTCCGAGACTGTCGTTTCGCGTTCCATGGCTTTCACTAAGCTCCCGAAGTAGGACGGGAGACTGGACGCCCTAGCTGGTGGCGCCCCAATAGGGTGGTCTCTGTATTGTCCCAGAAAGACGGGCGGCTGGCGAGAGGGGTCGATTCGCTGAAGGCTATACTAGGGTAAGTGGCTTGTAATCAGCGATTTCTAGTGAGATGCCAGAGCAAAGCCCCGCCCGCCGCCAGCCCAGCTGCGGCCAGACTGGTTCTTTGCATGGAACGGCGGACCTCCGCCTCCTGCTCGCGGACCAGGCGTCGCTCAGGGTAGGAACCAGCCGGACCCGACGGGCCTTCCTGAAGCGCGATTTGCAGAATCTCCGCCAAATGGAGCGCGTGACGGTCGGTTTCCTGACGAATCTGCTCCCGGCAACTGAAGCCATTGGCGATTACGAACCAGTCCGGAGGCGCCCTGCGGACCGCTGGCAAGAGTTCCAGTTCGCCAATGGCGATAGAGACGTCGTATTTGTCCTCCTCGAACCCAAAGGAGCCGGCCATGCCGCAACAACCTTGAGACGGAGTCTGATACTCAAGGCCCATTCGGCTAAGAACCGACCATTCCGCATGCACCTTCAGGACCGACTTATGGTGGCAATGGCCGTGAGCGATGGCCTTGCGTTGGAGTTTGGGCAGGGGAATCAGGTCCTTGTAGCTCTCCAGAAACTCGCTCAGCAGGAAGGTCTGGCGGGAGAGGCGCTGCGCCCGCTCGTCGTGGGGGAAGAGGTTGACGAGTTCGTCGCGGAAGACAGTCACGCAGCTGGGTTCTAACCCCACAATCGGGATTCCGGCTTCGATCTCCGGAGCCATGGTGTCCATGATCAGAAGCAGCAGGCCCTCGGCGCGGTCGAGCATGCCGAAATCGTAGAGCGGACGGCCGCAGCAGAGATTGCCCTGAGGCAGGAGAACGTTGAAGCCAGCTGTTTCCAGGACGCCAACCGCCGCCTTCGCGGTATGAGGCAGGAAATAGTTGTTGAAGGTGTCGGGCCACAGCACAACTGCCGGGCCGTCCGGGTTCCGGGGGCGGTGGCGCGAGAACCATCGTTTGAAGGTCTGCGGGGCGAATGCTGGAATATCGCGTTGCTGGGGAATTCCGCTAACCAGCTTGGCAATATCGCGCAGGAATGGCAACTGCGTGGTGATGTTGACCAGTCCGGGCGCGTTCGACGCTAAACGTACCCAGAAATCGATGTTCCCAAAGGCGTAGTGATTCCGAGGCCGCAGCCGTCCTTCGTGATAGTGCGACAGGAACTCAGCTTTGTAAGTCGCGAGATCCACTGAAACCGGACAATCGCTCTTGCAGCCCTTACAGGACAGGCAAAGGTCTAGCGATTCCTTGACCTCTTCACTCCTCCACCCATCCTGAATGACCTCGCCTTTGCACATCTCCCACAGAAGGTGTGCGCGGCCACGGGTGGAATGCTCCTCTTCGCGGGTGACGCGGAAGCTGGGGCACATCAAGCCGCCTTCATACTGGCGGCACTTTCCAACCCCGACGCAGCGAAGCGTGGCATGCGCCAAACTGCCGTGGTCCTGCGGAAAACGGAAGTGCGTGGGCGGATCCCAAGGGTGATAGTCGGCACCCAGGTGCAGGTTCTCGTCGATGCGGTAGGGCTCGACTACTTTGCCGGGGTTCATCTTCCAGTCGGGGTCCCAGGCGGCCTTGAACTCGTTGAAAGCCTGGATCAGCTCCGGACCGAACATCTTGGGAAGAAGCTCGGCGCGCGCTTGCCCGTCTCCGTGCTCGCCTGACAGAGAACCGCCGTAACTGACGACCAGATCCGCCGCCTCGTTCATGAATTTGCGGAACTGCGCGATACCTTCTTCACTCTGGTAGTCGAAATTGAGCCGGGTGTGAACACAGGCATGGCCGAAGTGGCCGTAAAGTGTTCCGTGATATCCGAACTCACCCATCAGCCGCTTCAGGTCGCGGAGATACTTGCCCAACTTCTCCGGTGCGACGGCAGAGTCTTCCCAGCCTTCCCAGCTCAAGGGTTCACCAGGGACGTGGGAGATCACTCCGAGGCTCGATTCCCGAACTGTCCAGACATGTTTGGCCTGGGCCGGGCTGCAGAGCCGCATGTTGGGAATGGTCGCGGAGCGCCCGAGCGCGTCCATCAGGGCCCGGGCCTGGGCCTCGGCTTCCTGCGCTGTCTCGCCGCCAAACTCGGCAAGGAGCCAACCGCCTCCCGGTGGTAGAAGAACTAGGCCTTCGGCGTTGATACCCCGGCGGCGAGTGTACTCGGCAAGCAGGTCATCGATACCTTCGAGGCCAATTGGTTTGTGCGCCATGATCTCGGGCACCTGGTCGGCAGCCTGAAAGATGTCCGGATAGGCGATGACCAGCAGCACACGTTCCGGCGGACTCTCCACCAGGCGGCAGGTGGCCTCGAGCACCGTGACGCAGGTACCTTCCGAGCCAACCAGGGCCCTGGCAACGTGGAAGCCATTTTCCGGCAGCAGGTAGTTCAGGTTGTAGCCGGAGACGCGGCGCGGAATATTGGGGTAGCGCTGACGAACCAGCTCGCCGTAGGTCGTGGCAATGGTTTGCAGCTTGGAATAGATTTCGCCGCGGCGACCACCCGCGCGGACGATCTGCTCCAGTTCGTCCCGGCTGGTAGTGCCGACTGTCATCCGCACGCCGTCGTAGGTGAGGATGTCGAGTTCTTCGATGTTGTCATCCGTCTTGCCCGCCATCACGGAGTGCACGCCACAGGAGTTGTTGCCGATCATCCCACCCAGCGTGCAGCGGCTGTGCGTGGCGGGATCAGGAGCGAATGTCAGGTGATGCTTCTCGGCGGCGTTGCGGAGGTGATCCAGAATCACTCCAGGTTGGACGCGAGCCAGCCTGCGCGCTGGATCGATCTCCAGAATTTTCGCGAGGTACTTTGTGAAGTCGAGCACCACGGCTTCGTTGCAGCATTGCCCCGCGAGTGACGTGCCGCCACCGCGCGAAAGAACGGGCGCACCGTATTCGCGGCAGGTGGCGACTGTGGTGACGACATCCTCGATGGTGCGCGGGATTACGACTCCGATTGGGACTTGGCGATAGCTGGAGCCGTCGGTTGCGTACATCGCCCGGCTGCTCGAGTCGAAGCGCACCTCGCCTGCGATACGTCTGAGCAAAGCAGACTCGAGGGATCCGCTATCGACTGGCGCTGTCTTTGCCGCCCGCGCGCGATCCGCGAAATTGTTTGCCGGAGAGATGATCGGTAGTGGATCGGTGGGGGGCATGTGGGTTCATCTTCCGGGAAAAGAGCGCATCGCGCAAGGGCATGATGTCCACGCTCGCATTAGCGGCAAGCCAAGTTAACCGCCGAGGGCGCAAAAGGACCGCGAACGGCAAGAGGAGAAATCTTAGACCACAGAGGCCGCGGAGAAGATCTGCCAAGGACGCGGAGCACACTGGGTGCTTGAACCCGCGGTGTGTCAGCTAGTCTCGAAGTTCACCACGATCTTCGAGCGTCCCCTGCGAACTCGGCGGTTAGGCTTTTCTGGTGATCGGCGATGCCTACGACCACAGCCGTGTCGCGTAATCCGCCATGCTCAAAGCCAGCAAGATAAACAGGAAAAAGATCGCCGTCACGATGACCAGCTTGGTCATCTTCTCGTGAGCGTATTTCACGTGCATGAAGAAAAGCACAACCAGCGTAGCTTTAACGGTTGCGATTGTCAGGGCGAGAATCGTGTTGAATGGTCCGAGATTGACGAATGCCGCCAAAACTGTGAGGCCCGTGCCTGCCATCAGTGCCAGCCAGATCCCAACGTACAGCTTGACCGAAGAAATGTGTTCAGACATGTCGCCTCACTGATGCCGATCGATCAAATACAGCAACGGGAAAAGATAAATCCAAACAATGTCGACGAAGTGCCAGTACAAGCCCGCATTCTCAATAGGCGTGTAATATTCCGGCGAGTAGGCGCCCTTCCACGCTTGGTAGGTGAGAAACGCGAACAAGCCCACCCCGATAATCATGTGCAACGCGTGCATACCGGTCATCGCGAAGTAGAGTGAGAAGTACACCTGGGCATGCTGCTGGTTGACGGGAATATCCGGATGGCCGGGAACGTGACCTTCAAGATGAAAGCTCGCTTGCCCGGGTATGTGCTGCTCGACGAACTTGTCGCGATACTCGATCCCCTTAATCCCTAGAAAGACGAGCCCAAGCAGGATGGTTAACACAAGATAAACCACCATCGCCTTCCGCTTGCCGGCTTGCGCGCAGCGCACCGCCATCGCGACCGTCAAGCTGGAGCAGATCAGGACTGCCGTGTTGATCGCCCCCCACTTGATCGCCAGGCTCTGACTAGCAGCGCCAAAGTCCCCGAAGTACCAATAGCGGTACACCAGGTAGGCGCAGAACATACCGCCGAAGAACATGACCTCCGTGACCAGGAACAGCCACATACCGAAGCTGGCGGCGTCTTTCTGCTGCTCCGCTGTGGCGAAGTGATGCAGGAGGGCCGGGTCCTCATGAGCCTCGTGGTTGGCCGTGGCCACCGGACTAGTGTGCAACGGGTACCTCCTGCTTGATCTCGTCGTAGTTGTAAGCTTCCCAGGTGACCACTGGCTGCTCGTCAAAATTAAAAGTCGGCGGCGGCGAGGGGACCATCCACTCCAGTCCCGCCGCGTTCCACGGGTTATCGGGCGCGGGCTTGCCGTATCGCATTGACCACAAGAAGTAAACCATGGGCAGCAGGTAGCCGACCGCAAGAATCGTGGCGCCGGCTGTCGATAGGACGTTCAGAATCTGAAATTCAGGGGCCCGCGAGTAGTCCCAGTACCGGCGCGGCATTCCCATATAACCGAGGATGAATTGCGGGAAGAAGGTCAGGTTGAAACCGATGAAGACGATTAGCGCGGCCAGTCGGCCCCAGCCCTCGGGATACATACGTCCGGAAATCTTCGGCCACCAGAAATGCATGCCCGCCATGTAAGCCATGACCATGCCGCCCACCATGATGTAGTGGAAATGAGCAACAACGAAGTACGTGTCGGTTACATGGATATCGACTCCGAGGGCCGCCAGGAAAAGACCGGTGAGGCCGCCGATGGTGAAGAGGCCGATAAAGCCGAACGCGTACAGCATGGGGGTCTGGTAGGTGATCGATCCCTTGTACATGGTCGAGGTCCAATTGAAGACCTTAATTGCGGAAGGGACCGCTACGAAGTAGCTCAGTAGCGAAAAGACGAGCGCCGCATAAACCGAGATTCCGGCGACGAACATGTGGTGTGCCCACACCAGGAATCCCACCACAGCGATTCCCAGCAATGCCATGGCCATCGCCTGGTACCCGAAGATGCGCTTCCGCGAGAAACAACAAACCACTTCGCTCACGATCCCCATCCCGGGCAGGATCATGATGTACACAGCGGGATGTGAGTAGAACCAGAACAGGTGCTGGAACAGCAGGGGATCGCCGCCCAAAGTCGGGTTGAAAATACCCAAATGGAAAAGTCTCTCCAGCGCGACCAACACGATCGCGATCGCAACCACGGGCGTGCCCAATACCTGGATGATGCTGGTCGCATAGTGGGCCCAAACGAACAGGGGCAGACGGTTCCACGTCATGCCCGGGGCGCGCATGCGGTGGATAGTCACAATGAAATTCAGTCCCGTAAGAATGGAGGAGAAGCCGGAAACGAACACCGCCAGCGCCGCTGTAATGACATTGGTCTTCAGAAATTCTGTGCTGAGCGGGACATAGAACGTCCAGCCCGTATCCACCCCTCCGGCAAGAATCGTGTACAGCATCAGGATTCCGCCGCCGATGTACAGGTACCAGCTGAGCAGGTTGATGCGGGGGAAAGCCAGGTCCTTGGCCCCAATCATGATAGGGATCAAGAAATTGCCCAGCACGGCCGGCACAGCCGGGATCAAGAAGAAGAAGATCATCACCTGCCCATGCATGGTGAAGAGCTTGTTGTAGGTGTCGGCCTGCACCAGGTCGCCCGCGGGTGTGAGCAATTCCAACCGGATCAGCAACGCGAAGAAACCGCCGATGAAGAAGAAAAATGTGATGCCTGCCAGATACAACAGCGCGATGCGCTTGTGATCCACGGTCAGGAGCCACGACTTGATGCCGTATTCCCGGTTCAAGTAAGTTTCGCGTTCGCCGGTTTCAACAACAGCGGTTGCCATTCTCGTCACCTGTTACTGGGTTTCTGGGGTCGCGGCCGCCATGCTCTTGCCGCCGGTCTGCGTCGATTGCGGCTGGCCCAGGGATTTCACGTAGGCCACCAGCGCGTTCAACTGTTCATCACTGATCTGTCCTTGGAACGTCGGCATCACGGGCTTGAACCCACGCACGACTTTAGCTGAAGGATCGATGATTGACTCGCGGATGTAGTTCTCGTCGGCCGTCATAGTTCGCCCATCCTCGAGCAAAACCGGTTTGCCGAAGACGCCCACAAGATTGGGTCCGCGGCCTTGCGTGTCGGAACGGTGACAGGTCACGCAGCCGAGTTCCGAGAACAATCTCTCTCCGGTGACCGCCAGGGGTTGGTTCCCGCCGCCGGTCAACCATGCCTCGTAATCCTTCGGCTCCATCACGACGACCGAACCGACCATCCCGGAGTGCGACGTGCCGCAATACTCCGCGCAGAACAGGTGATAGGTTCCGGCCTTGGTTGGATGGAACCAGGTTACGGTGTAGCGGCCGGGAAGAACGTCTTGCTTGATGCGGAACGCCGGCACGAAGAAGCTGTGAATCACGTCCTGCGAGGTCATGATCATCTTGACGTCGCGACCCACCGGAACGTGGAGTTCGTTAATCTCCCGCTGCCCTTCCATGTGCTCGAACTTCCACATCCATTGCTTTGCGACGGTATAGACTTCGGCGGAATTCTGGGGTGGCGTGCGCTGCTTGAAGTAGATCACCGCCCCCCAGACGAAGAACGCCATGAAGACGCAGAAAGGAATCACCGACCAAGTAATTTCGAGCGCGTGCGAACCGTCAATTTGCTCGGCATGACGCCCTGTCTGGCGGCGGTAGCGGACCGCGAAATAGATGACCATGGTGAAGATCAACGCGGTCATCAGCGCCGACACGACCACCAGAAAGATGAACAGCGCGTCCACGTTGTTCGCAGCTGTCGAGGCCCTTGCCGGCCAAAATGGCATGTTCTGCAACATAGCTACCGGGTTCGGCCCACTCCTTGCCCGTCGTGCACCGTGCCACGACGAATCATCAGAAAAATGAACGATCCCAGAAACAGCATCGTTGCCACTCCCGCGAACCGGACCACCCGCAGAATAGTGGCGCTGTACTTTCCCTGTTCCGGATCGTAGTGATAGCAGTACAGCAGCAACTGATCCACAACGTTGCCGATGCGGCCTTGGCCCGCTTCGACCAAACCGAGCCGCAGATCTTTCGGCGGATATTCCACGCCGTAGTAGTACTGCGCAATCTTGCCTTCGGGCGTCAGGATCATGATGGCTGTAGCATGCGCGAACTGCTTGGTCTTTTCGTCGTATTGATACTGAAAGCCCGCGGCTTTTGTGAGCGCGTTGACCGCGTTCTGATCACCGACAAGAAAGTGCCAGCCCTGCTCCCCTCCAGCCCGCTTATAGCGCTGCATGAACTCTGCTTTCTTCTTCGCGGCCATCTCGGGAGTTTCGGTGGGATCAAAGCTCACGGTAATGACGTCGAACTCTTTGCCCACATCAAACTTCATCATGCGCAGCGAATTCACCAGTCCACTCAGGACTTCGCCGCAAAGCATGGGGCAGTTGTAATAGACGAGGTTCAGAATCATCGGCCTCTTGCCGAAGTAGTCCTGCAACCGCACACTGCGCCCCAAGTCATCTTTAAAAGCAAGATCGGGCGGAATCTGCTGGTTCAAGTTCTGCTGGATTCCGACGTTCTTCAATCCGGGCGGACGAACACCCGCGGGCGGCGAGAGGATGCCGCTCGTCATGCCCTGGCCGAATGCGGAGGAGGCCAGGAGCCATGCCATGGCCAGGACTGAAGTCGAATTTTTCAACAAATCCATACTGCGCATGACTGCTCTTGCGCCGCTACACGGCTTGTGAACTCTCCACCTTCGCGCTGCGGCCCAAGCCGCGGGCTGCACTCTTTCGCCACTTCGTAGCTGGGTCCACGGAACCATCCCCTCTCAATGTCCGGGAGCCGTTCCTCTGGTCGCTGCCTTAGGCTTCCCGGCGGGCGACGAGGGCTGCGCTGGGCCGCCTTCCGGGCGAACCGGCAATCCTCGCTGTGCCAGCAGGTCCATCGCTTTGTCGATTGGAATCCGCACGATGCCGTTCTTCGGATCCACCCAGTCGTAACTGGCCAGGATTTTGTCCTGCTCCTTTTCAAAATCGTCGTACTGCACGCGTTCGTTGTGCTCGAGCACGGGCTGGGGAAAGGTCTCATCAACCTTGCGCTGCACAGTGGGGAAATTCATGCTGCGCGTATCCACGCCGGTCTTGATGGCCATTGGGTTGACTGGCTCCTGACGCTTCTTGTCGGTGTTCTCGAGAAACTTGTACATTCCGCCCGCGATGCCGTAGACCAGCGCGATCACCACCGCCAGTCCCACCATGAAGTAAAAGACGCCCGTCACACTTAGATCCTGCTGCTCATAGCCCGTCTCCGGAGGATCGCGTTGGAGCTGTTCTTCACTCATGCTCAGGCTCCAAAACCTGCTTCGCGTAGACGTCGTACGCGGGCAGCAGCGGCAACGAACTCAGCTGGTAGCAGAAGTAGGCAATCCACAAGCCACCCATCGCGAAGGGAATCACCAGGTCTGCCCAAGTGACGGTGAAGTGTTCGGAAAAGTTCGGCTCGATGATCCAGAACAGGTCCACGTATCGCATGAACAGCAGCCACGCCGCCAGCCACACCAGCTTGGTCACGTCGCGCTTGAAGGGACGAGACAGCAAAATGACGAAGGGTACGGCAAAGTGAAAAAGTACCAGGAACAGCCCCACGAACCCCCACCCGCCGTTCAGTCGCCGCACATACCACGTAATCTCTTCCGGCAGATTGCCGGCCCAGATGATCAGCCACTGCGAAAACGAGAAGTAGGCCCACAGCATGATGAATGTCAGCATGAACTTGCCGTGATCGTGAACGAAGTGGGGGCGCAAAAGGAGCGACATCGGTTTGTAGTTGAAGAGAATTCGTTCGACGACAACTGCGAAGCACAAGCCCGCGAGCAACATGCCCGCCACAAAAAGCAGGCCGTAGATGGTCGAAATCCAGCTTGGGTCCAGCGACATCGCCCAATCGATTGCGGCGAACGAGACGGTGAAAGCCAGGATGATCAGCCCCGGTCCGCTGACCGCTTTGAAACGCGCGCTATTGTCGCGCACCGGCGGCTTGTCCTGCTCTGTGGACCACTTGGTGAGCAGGAAGACCAGCAGTCCCCAGATGGCAAAGTAGATCGCGGCGCGGATCACGAAACCGGACCAGTTGAGGTAGCCGCTGGTGATGAACTTATTGTGCTCAAGATGTTCCCGGATTCTGGGATCCTGAATCGCTTGGTAGGGCATGGCCCAGGGGTACAACTTCGGCACTGATAGAAACGCGATCGGCAGGAAGAGCACTGCCAGCAACGGCATCGTGCGCATGGCTGCGCCCAGCACGCGGCGAATCACCATGCCCCAACCGCCGCCTGTCAGGTGCCGAATGATCAGAATTGCAGTCGACCCCAGGCAGACGCACAGCCAGTCCATATAGGACACCAGGTAGCCGCGGAAGAGGACCGTTGGATTCGAGAAGCCGAGCGCCAGCGCGATCAGCGAGGCAATCACGCCCACCACCAGCGCCCGCCGCATGATCGTCTTGACGACCGGCGGCGCCGAGAGGTCCAGATTGGTCAGATGTGTGGTGCTCATTTGGACTCCTCGTGCTCTGCGCCTGGTGTCGCGGGCTTTACGCGCGGCAGCGTGGCTCCAGTTCCCGGGTTAACAAATTCAGGTGCGGCCGACGGAATGGGATGGCCCTGTGCGTCCGCCAAAGTCGCGTGCTGGCTCAACTGCAGCGCGCGAATGTAGGCCACGATGCACCAGCGATCCCGCGGCGCAATCTGCGCCGAGTAATCCTGCATGGCGCCAAAGCCCTCTGTCATGACCCCATAGATGTAACCCACAGGCGCTTTTTCCAGCCGCTCGATGTGATAGGACGGCGGCTTCCGCGCGAAACCTCGCAAGGGAATAAATCCATTGCCATCGCCTACACGCGAATGGCAAGGAGCGCAGTAGATGTTGAAGCGCTCGCGTCCGCGCTCCAAAACTTCCTTTGTGACCGGAAAGGGCATGTAGTCGCCGGGATTGTTGCCGATCTTTCCGGTGTAGAAATACGTATCGTCCCTCAGGTCTCCTCGGGCCACCGTCCCCGGTACCAGCGGCCGCGCTGAACGCTGGTCCGGGAAGAAGTCGCTCTTCGAGAGCGGATTTTGCCGCGGCTGTACGTGCATATCGAGACGGCAGCCCGTTAGCGCAACGACAAGAAGTAACGGCGAAATGTTTCGGATGGCCAGCATGGCGCTAACTGGGCACCTCCGAAATCGAACGAGGCCTCAAGCTCTCCAGAAACTGTCGCGTGCCGGTCGGACTGTACTTGGGATCGGTCGAGAACACGATCAGGAAGAAACGATCTTTACTGGCCATGGCGAAGCGCGGCACGTTAAACACCGGGTGATACGGCATGGGCAGGCCATTCAGCGCCAGCATGCCCAACACGGCCGAAATCCCGCCGAATAGAATCGTCATCTCAAACGTCACGACGATGAATGCCGGCCACGAATGATAGGGGCGTCCGCCCACGTTGATCGGGTAACTGTCGACCGCCATCCAGTACTGCATGAGGTACCCGGACAAGCCCCCAATCAGGCCGCCGATCAAGGTAACCAGGGGCACGCCATTCTTATGAAAACCGATGGCCTCCGCGAGTTCCTCCACCGGGAAGGGACTGTAGGCGTCGATCTTTTTGTAGCCGGCTTCGTGCGTCTTACGCGCCGCCGCCACCAGGTCGCTGGCCGAATCGAATTCCGCCATCATGCCGTAGATGGGAGTGGTTTTCATTCGGGCTTCACCTCCGCCTCCGGCAACAAGGTGCGCATTTCAAAGATCGAAATCATGGGCAGGATGCGCACAAACAGGAACATGGCGGCCAGGAACATGCCGATCGTTCCAATGTAGGTCATCCAGTCCCAGCGCGTGGGGTAGTACATACCCCAGGACGAGGTCAGGAAGTCGCGATGCAGGCTGATCACGACGATGACGAACCGTTCCAGCCACATGCCTATCAGGATCACGAGAGAGACGAAGAAGAGCCCGACCGGACTGGTCCGCAGCTTGCGAATCCACAAAACCTGCGGAATTCCAATGTTGCAGATGAGCAGCAACCAGTAGAGCCCAGCATATGGACCGTGCAGCCGGTTCCACAGGAGGAACGCATCCAGCCGGTTACCGCTATACCAACCCATGAACGCTTCGATCCCGTAGCCGTAAGCCACGATCCAGCCGGTAGCGAGCATGACCTTTGCAGAGTTTTCCAGGTGGCGATCGGTGATGAAGTCTTCAAGGCCATAGAGCTTGCGAATCGGGATGGCGAGCATCAGCACCATCGCGAAACCCGAGTAAATGGCACCGGCCACGAAGTAGGGCGGGAAGATCGTCGTGTGCCAGCCGGGCACGATCCCGATCGCGAAGTCGAAGCTGACGACCGTGTGTACCGAGAGCACCAGCGGCGTCGCCAGTCCGGCGAGCAAGAGATACGCGGACTCGTAGCGGTGCCAGTGGCGCGCAGATCCACGCCAGCCCAACGCCAGCATCCCGTAGATGATCTGGGCCACGCGATTGGTGGCGCGATCGCGAAGTGTTGCAAGGTCGGGGACCAGGCCAATGAACCAAAACAGCAGCGAAATTGTGAAGTAGGTCGAAACCGCAAACACGTCCCAAACCAGGGGGCTGCGGAATTGCGGCCAGTAATTCATGGTGTTGGGATATGGAAAGAGCCAGTAATCCAGCCACGGACGGCCAGTGTGGATGAGCGGGAAGATGCCTGCGGCAGCCACGGCAAAGAGAGTCATCGCTTCGGCAAAGCGATTAATCGAGTTGCGCCAGGATTGCCGCAGCAGCAAGAGAATGGCCGAAATCAAAGTGCCCGCGTGGCCGATGCCGATCCACCACACGAAGTTGACGATGGCAAAGCCCCACCCAATCGGGACGTTCACACCCCAGATGCCAATGCCTTTCAGCATCAGGTATCCCAAGGCATACAGCAGCATCATGGTGACCAGGAAACAGAGACCAAAGCCGATGAACCAGCCAGTGGAAGTCGGCCGAGTCAGCACGATCGAGCTGATCTTGTCCGTCACCGAACCGAACGTGTGCCCGGGTTCGATGACGGGTGCCTTGCGGTTCGCGACTGCCAGGTCTTCTGTTCGCTCGGCCATGAGTTACTTACGCTCCACTTCGAGATCAGGATTGGGGTTGCGGATCTCGGCCAAGTAGGTCGTGCGCGGGCGGGTGTTCAGGATCGCCATTAAACCATAATTGCGATCCTGCACTTTGAGCTTCGAGACTGGGCTGTTGGGATCGTTGAGGTTGCCAAAGATAATGGCTCCCGCCGGACAGGACTGTTGGCAAGCGGTCTGCAACTCATCCGGATGCCGAGCGTCGTTGACTTTCCGGCCTTCGCGTTCCGCGTCAATGCGCCGCTGGTTGATGCGCTGCACACAGTAGGTACACTTCTCCATGACGCCGCGGCTGCGCACGGTGACGTCGGGGTTGCGCATCATCTTGTACTGCGAGGTTTCCCAATCCTGGAAGAGCAGAAAGTTGAAGCGCCGCACCTTGTAGGGGCAATTGTCGGAGCAGTAACGAGTCCCGATACAGCGGTTGTAGACCATGTCATTCAGGCCTTCGGTGCTGTGTACGGTCGCGCCCACGGGACAAACCAGTTCACAGGGAGCGTTCTCACACTGCATGCACGGAACCGGCTGAAAGTATGCTTTGGGATTGTCGCGATCGCCCTGGTAATAAGCATCCACACGCAGCCAGTGCATGTGGCGGCCTTTCACCACCTGCTCCTTGCCGACCACGGCGATATTGTTTTCTGACTGGCAGGCGACGATGCAGTTGTTGCACCCCACGCACGCGTTCAAATCGATCGCCATGCCCCAGGCGTAGTCTTGCTTCGCGTAGTCGAAGCCGGGATAGAGCGTGAGTTCCTTGGGCGGTTGCTCTTCCTGCGCGAACTTCGGTTCCTTGCGATATTTCTCAAGGCTGGCCTCGCGCACGATAGGACGCGTGTCGCCGTCGGGCGTGTCCATGGCCTGGTAGCCCTGTGTCGATGCCAGCTTGTAAGTGTCGCCCGTTTTAGTGAGCTTCCCACCGGTCCCGAACCAGAGCGCCGAAGTCGTGCGCAGCGGATAGACGTCAAACCCCGCGCCCGTCCCAGCC
>UEXW01000131.1_pt1 | contig 17800 bp, 19 predicted proteins | sample 4301151 | NCBI WGS metagenome assembly UEXW01 (sample SAMEA4773176, study PRJEB27434) | metagenome | biome: 2259; feature: agricultural soil; material: soil | place: USA | collected 2014-09 | depth 0.25 m | reverse complement strand
ATAAGAACCGGATGCGCTAATGAGCGCCCGTCCGGGTCCGTCCGGGGGGTATCACGTGAGTGGTATCCCTACCGGGATCGAATCGCACCCAAGGAAGGGTCAGGGGGAAAAGAATACAGGGGGCCACCCGGATTCGGCACAGTGCTTGACGGCGGGGCATTATGAATGATGGGGTCGTCAACGGGGATTGGATCGTAAGTGGGCTGGTTGGAAGGTACAGGGGGATGTGTGTCCCCAAGGCTCGATGCCCAGCGGGCCAGGCCCAACAGTCCCAGACCCGCGAGCAGCAAGATCAGCACCTTGATGGTGTCATCCGCCGAAAACACCGCGTTGGCCAGCACACGCGAATAATCCATTGCCGTCAGAGCCGCTCCGCAGCGGCTTCGCATGTTACACCCGTTCGATGGCCACTGACTGCAGGACTACTTCTTTCTTGGGGCGGTCCTGCGCGCCGCGCGGGACGTTGGCGATCTTGTCGGCGATGTCCTGGCCTTCGATGACTTCTCCGAAGATCGTGTGTTTCCCAGTCAGCCACGTTGTGGGCGCGACAGTGATGAAGAATTGACTTCCGTTGGTGTTGGGACCGGCATTGGCCATCGCCAGCTTGCCCTTCTTGTCGAACTTGTGTGGGGAGCCGCGGGTCTCGTCTTCGAACTGGTAGCCGGGACCGCCCATGCCGTTGCCGGCGGGGTCGCCGCCTTGAATCATGAAGTCGGGGATCACGCGGTGGAAGACCGTGCCGTCATAGAGGCGGTCTTTGCTTTTCTTGCCGTTCACGGGATGCGTCCAGTCTCGCTTGCCTTCGGCCAAATCGACAAAGTTGGCGACGGTTTTCGGGGCCTCTTTTTCAAAGAGGCGGCAGACGATGGTGCCTTCGCTGGTGGTGAAAGTTGCGTAGGTGCCGGGTTGGCGGGTCATAGAATCCTTTCGTTCCTGAGACGACGGAGACGTGGACAGGAGTGTCCGCGCCAAACTTTTAACTCGGTGGCGCTGTTTTGGGCGCTGTCGGCTTGGCTACCGTGGGCCTTTTCGGCCCGGTACTCGCGGGCTTCGCTGCGGCTGCCGGGGTGGCACCGGGCTTCTCGATGGTGATGTGATTGATCTTTACGGGGCGGAAGGGGCGGTTGCCGCGCGGGTCGCTGGCCATGCGGGCGATTTGCTTGACGAGTTCGACGGAGGCTTCGTCGCATTGGCCGAAGATGGTGTAGCCACCGTTGAGACTTGGGTATGGGACCTCGGTGATGAAGAACTGCGAGCCGTTGGTATCGGGGCCCGCATTGGCATAGGCCAGACGGCCCGGGCGGTCGAAGGTGAGATCGGGTGAGGTCTCGTTCTTGAATTTGTAGCCGGGGTCTCCCATGCCGGTACCAGTGGGGTCGCCGCCCTGAATCATGAATTCCGGGATCACGCGATGGAAGATGGTGCCGTCGTAGAGGGGCACGCCGTGCTTCTTCGCGTGGGTGGTGGGGTTGGTCCAATCCTTCGTACCGGTCGCCAGGCCGATGAAGTTATCGACGCCGATGGGGGCCTGCTTGGGAAATAACGTGCACTTCATTTTACCGGCGGTGGTGTCGATGATGGCGGTAGGTTCGGCGGAGGCGGATGCGATGGGGGCTGCAGCCGGAGAACGTTTTGGGGGCGTGGTGGTTGCGGGCTTGGTTTGCGACCATGCGGAAACAGAAAGAACGGCGATGGCCAGCCCGATTCGAGTTTGCATGCGGACTCCTTGCGTTTGGTTGATGAGTGCTTTCATTTGGGCGAAGAAGAATTGTACGACAGTAGACCTGTGTAGTGGTTGTCTCGGTATTGGTTTGCGAAGACAATGCGCTCAGGTTGCGACATCTTAGTCGATGCGGCAAGCAGCGGCGAAGTAGGTCGCAACATCGCCCAAGTGGACCAAAGGGAGTTCCTCAGGGGATGGTCTGCTCAATGGTGATCCTCTCCTCGGCCCGTTTGAGGAGGCCCTCGGCGATAGCGTGCCATCGATCCTGTGCTTGGCCTCCAGACTGAAGGTCGGCAGCCTTGAACCCGTGTTGCGCGACGTCCTCGCCATAAATGATCATCAGTTCCTTGCGCTTCTGCTCATCCAGCAGATGCACGAGGCGTACATACAGCATTGCCTCGGGCATGTGGTATCCCTGCGCCGGAATGCGCGCCATAATGTGCTCGACATCGGAACCGCGTGGATTTTCGGCTTCCTTCGTGCGCACCCAACTGTCCACGTAGAAATCCATGCCACCGAGTTGGGCGTGCTTCGGCGAATCATAGGTGTGGTGCAATTCTGGCCTGGTCGGCAGGTACGCTTCGAACTGCACCCAGTAGAGGCGCTGAACACGCTTCTGAGGGCCGGGATCGACGAATGCGTGCAGTTCGCAATCCGCCATATCGTAGAGCACCCAGCGGTCTGCGCCCAGGTATTGGGCCGAGTCCGGCAAACGGATTCGTACCGCCGGATCGTGTTCGGAAGTGATCACATTGCTTTCCACTTTGCGGTCCGGAATTGTGGCTTGGGCCGCTAAGTATAAACAAAGCAGTACCATCGCCAGGATTCGTGCGATCAACTCCACCTCTCTGGTATCGGACTATTGAGATGAGCCGGGCTTGGCGGTGGATGGTAGGCAACCGTTGTCCAGTACTATTTTGTGGCAGGGGTGCCCGGCACGGATTGCATCTCCCGGCTCACGCGCTCGACTTCGAGGAAGACCCGAAGCAAGTTTCCTCCGAGGACCTTCTTGATGTCGTCCGCGTTGTAGCCGCGATCGAGCAGGGCTTGCGTGATTTTAGGGAGGTCGGCGGCGGAGTCGATGCCGGTCGGCGTCGCGCCGCTGACGCCGTCGAAGTCAGAGCCCAGCCCGACGTGGTCGACGCCTGCGACCTTCGCGATGTGGTCGATGTGATCGATGAGGGATTTCAGCGGGGGACGCGGGATCTTTGCCGTCCACTCACGTTCGATGTGATCGTATTCCGCGTAGGTCACGGGCTTTCCTGCCGCTTTGTGTTGTTCAACGAATGCTTCGATCTCTGCGTCCCGCTCTTTTGCTATCGCTTCGCGGGCTTTGCGGAAGTCTTCGTCGATGAAGCCGTTGAAGAAATTCACCATCACTACGCCGTTATTCTTCGTGACTGCGCGCAGCATGTCGTCGGTCATGTTGCGGGGGGCGTTGGTTAGGGCACGCGATGAGGAATGCGAGGCGATTACAGGCGCCTTCGAGATGGCTACGGCGTCGTAGAACGTTTTGTCGGCTACGTGGGAGATGTCGACCATCATGCCCAGGCGATTCATCTCAAGGACGACCTGCTTGCCGAAATCGGTGAGGCCGTTGTGGTGCTCGACCTTGGTGTCGTCGATGTCGCCGGAGGAGTCGGCCCATTCGTTCGTGTTCGACCAGGTGAGTGTCATATAGCGGACACCGAGGCGATAGAACTCGCGCAGCAGGCGGATGTCGTTTTCGATAGCGTGGCCGCCTTCGATGCCCATCAGGGCAGCCAGTTTTTTCTGCTTGCGAGCCCGCTCGATGTCGTCGACCGAGAAGGCCATCATCATGCAGTCGGGATGGCGGGCGGCTTGTTCGTAGACGGAGTCGATCAGATCCACAGCGCGGTGGGCGAATTGGCCCTTGAACGACGGCTCGACCCAGATAGAGAAGAACTCGGCGCCAAGGTTGCCGGCGCGGACTTTGTCGAGGCTGATATGGCCGATGTCTTTGGGATCGCGGTTGCCGATATCGAAATGTTCGTCGAGAAAGCGCTGCGGCGTGTCGGCATGAGTGTCGATGATGATCGCGGAGTTGTGGATTTGCATGGCTTTGGCGCTGACGCTAGCGGGCGCGTTCTGCGCTAGCAAGGAAGATGATGCGAGCAGCCAAAACAGGAGTAGATGCGACTTTTGATTCATAGGAGATTGCACGGGATGAGGGTGCAAGGGATGGATTGTAAATGGTGCGCGGTGTGGCGGGGAAACGGCCTTCAGCGGATAGCCGCCAAAGCTTGCTTGACGCAATCTTCCACGGGTTGACTGGTATCGATCGTAGTCTTCGGTAACGTGATGGGCTCGAAGCGAGACTCGACCTCGCAGTAGTGGTCGAAGGTGCGGTTGTCGGCAGGATGCTCGCTGGCTTGCGATTCGATGCGGGCACGAGCTAGCTCTTCGGAGCAAGTGCACTCGATGATTCGCCATAGCTGCTTCAGGTGGTTCGCGGCCTTGATGACTTCGTCAATCTGGTAGCGACGGGAGAAGGTGCGGCCGTCCAGGATGATTACGCGTGCGGGGTTTTTCTGGAGGAGCCAGGTGGCGGCTTTGAGCATGAGTTGCATCACGAAGTCGTCCTGCTTGGTGGAGTATTCGATATCTTGCGGGGCGAAGAGGGCGTGGCGGATATCGTCTTTGCTCAGGGTGGCGGCGTCGAGATGCTGAGCCAGCGCTTGGGCGAGGGTGGACTTGCCGGTGCCGGGTAGGCCTGCCATGAGGATGATCATGCGATGGTCGCGTTTTGTACTTCTCAGAGACAGCATACAAAAAAATGCTGTAACGCCGGGAGTGCTGCACGTAACACAAGGTCCCTCGACTACGTTCGGCTTTCGCCTCCGTTCGCTCGGGATGACAGTTTTTAAAAGGACTAAAGAGGCAGGAGCGTCGAGAGGCAGAAGAGACTGGAGGGCTAGCAGAGACTGGAGACTGTGAGTTGAACTATTTCTGGCTTAGTTCTTCGAAGGGGACGTTGTCCCATTGCACGATGTCTTGGGTCTGGCGCCAGCCAGTGTAGCGGTCGGAGACCATTACGTGGAATACCCATTGGCGGCGCTCTTCTTCGGGTTCGACCAAGCCGAGCGCGGTCAGGTAGAAGAGGTAACGCTGCACGAAGTGGATCTGCTGCTTCGACATGCCGCGACGCTGGATGTCGAGCGTCAGTCCGGCCAGGTGCGAGGAGGCGGTTTCGCCTTCCGCGGGGGCCGCGTTGCGGTTGTGGCGGCGGAGTTTCTTTTGGACTTTGACGGTGCGGACGGCGGAGTTGACCTGGATCTGGGCGTGGAACTGCCGGTAATACGCCTGGCTCAGGTCTTCGACGAAGTCGCGCGTCCAGGGACGACAGTAGCGGCGGTTGCGGTCGAGCCGGGGATCGATGCGGAGCGTTGCGCCGGTGCGGAGGGGGACCAGAGCCTGACTTTCTTTCAGAGCTTCGAGTTCGTCGTCGTCTTGAATGCGGGGGAGGTCGAGACGGTCGATTTCTTCGTTCTGGCGGAGCAGGGAATCGTGAGAGGGACGGAACATCGGGTTCCAGCGAAGGCGCCGGGTGTGATGTTTCATCGCGCGACGGGTGGTGGTTCGCTTGGTCGCGTAACTGTGCAGGGCAAAGGCCCGGCTGGACACGGCCAGAGTCAACAGTGCTACCAGGAGTGCAACGCGCCGAGTTCTCATTCTCACGAAGTGGCCTCGAACCTTTTGGGGAGAGCTCCAGTGGCGTGGAGCAGGTGGGTATTCTAACCTAGCTGTCAAGAAAGCCAAGGGAAAACGATGTCTTGGCCGTTACTTAGGAGTGGAATGGTAACTGTTACGCGATGGTTACCGGTTAAGTTGATGGTTTTTTGTGGGGCGCACACTCCTGTGCGCGTGCTCGCCATCTTTGCTGAGAGGCGGGCAGGAGTACCCGCGTCACAGTACGCGCACAGGAGTGTGCGCGCCACATGGGTCAGCGACGAAATAAATCCGTCAAAGCCTGCTTCATGACTTCGCCGCCGACTTCGGCTATCGACGTGGTGAGCGGAATATCTTTGGGGCAGACTTCGACGCAGTTCTGGGCGTAGCCGCATTCCTGGATACCGCCGTCGCCCATGAGCGCCGCGAGGCGTTCGCGCTTGAGGGCTTTGCCAGTTGGATGCGAGTTGAAGAGGCGCACTTGCGAGATCGCGGCGGCGCCCACGAAGCCGGTATCTTCGTTGAATTGCGGACAGGCTTCCATGCAGCAGCAGCAGGAGATACAGCGGGAGAGCGGGTACATCTGTTCCTGCTCTTCGGGAGAAACGCGCGGGCCGGGGCCGAGGTCATAGCTGCCGTCAACGGGTATCCAGGACTTGGTGGCTTTTAGATTTTCGAAGATGACGCTGCGGTCGGTGGCCAGGTCGCGGACTACCGGGAACTTCGAAAACGGCTCGAGGCGGACGGGTTGATCCAGTTTGTCGATGAGGGCGGAGCAAGCCATGCGGGCGCGGCCGTTGATGATCATCGCGCAGGAACCGCAGACTTCTTCAAGACAGTTGGAGTCGTAGGTGATGGGCGTGGTCGCTTTGCCGTCGCGCGTGACGGGGTTGGCGGCGATCTCCATCAGGGCCGAGATGACGTTGCGGCCGGGTTTGTAGGGGAGCTCGAACTCGTCCCAGTAGGGCTTGGAGGTGGGGGTGTCTTGGCGTTTGATCTTGATGATGGTGGAATTAGCCATTCGCTTTCAGCTCTCAGCTGTTAGTTCGGTTATCAGGTTCGCAGTTGCGAGCCTGCACTAGGCACTTAGCACCTGGCATTTTGCCACCTGCCGTTTCTGCCGATTCGCCACGGACCAGTGATTGCCAAATGCTAAGTAACCAAGTGCTAAATGCCGCATGCTCTACTTTGCTGCGTCGTACTTTCTCGGCCTCGGCGGTATCAATGAGATGTCCACCGGCTCAAATTCGAACTTCGGTTCGTCCGCATCCGGCGCGAAGGTTGCTTTCGTCGTTTTCAGCCAGTTCTTGTCGTCGCGATCCGGAAAATCCGGCTTGTAGTGGGCGCCGCGACTCTCGTCCCGCATGGCGGCGCCTTGGGCTATCACTCTGGCTAGCTGCAGCATGTTGTAGAGCTGACGCGTGAAGGCTACTGTCGTATTTGCCCATTGCGTGCGGTCGCTCAGATTGATTTTCTGCATGCGCTCCAGCAGTTCGACTAGCTTCGCGTCGCATTGCCGGATGTTTTTGTTGTAGCGGATGACCGTGCAGTTCTTGGTCATCTCGTCGCCTAGCTCCTGCCAGATTTTGAAGGGGTTCTCCGAGCCGTCGGCTTTCATCAGGCCGTCGTTGACTTCCTGCTGACGTTTTCTTTCGGCTTCGAAGTGGCCGTTGGCTTGGGACTTTTGCAGCCCGCGCGCATACTGCACAGCGGCGGGGCCGGAGACGAAGCCTCCGAAGATGCAGGAGACGAGGCTGTTCGCGCCCAGTCGGTTCGCGCCGTGGTACTGGTATTCGGATTCGCCGGCTGAAAAGATTCCAGGGATATTGGTCGACTGTTTGTAGTCGACCCAGAGGCCACCCATGGTGTAGTGCATGCCGGGGAAAATCTTCATGGGCGTGTCGCGCGGATCGTCGCCGATGAATTTCTCGTATATCTCGAGGATGCCTTCGAGTTTCTTGTCGAGAATTTTGCGGTCGATGTGGGTGAGGTCGAGATAGACCATCGGCTTGCCGTCGATGCCGAGGTTGTGCTCGTAGACGACTTTGAAGATCGCGCGCGTGGCCACGTCGCGCGGGACCAGGTTACCGTATTTCGGATACCACTCTTCCAGGAAATACCAGCGCTCACTTTCGGGGATGCTCTTGGGATCGCGCTTGTCTCCAGGTGTTTTGGGAACCCAGACACGGCCGCCTTCACCGCGGGCGGACTCTGACATCAGGCGCAGTTTGTCTTCTCCGGGGATCGACGTGGGATGGACTTGGATGAATTCGCCGTTCGCGTAGTAACAGCCTTGCTGGTAGAGAGCGGACTGTGCGGAGCCGGTGCAGACGACGGAGTTGGTCGACTTGCCGAAGATGGCACCGATGCCGCCGGTCGCGACGATGACGGCGTCGGCGGGGAAGGTGCGGATTTCCATGCTGCGGAGATCCATGGCGCAGATGCCACGGGAGACTCCGTTGCCGCCGAGGACGGCGGAGAGGAACTCCCAGTGTTCGTACTTCTTGACCTTACCTTCGGATTCGTAGCGGCGGACTTGTTCGTCGAGCGCGTAGAGGAGTTGCTGGCCGGTCGTGGCTCCAGCGAAGGCGGTGCGGTTGTAGAGTGTGCCTCCAAAGCGGCGAAAGTCGAGCAGGCCTTCGGGCGTGCGATTGAACGGGACGCCCATGCGATCTAACAGGTCGATGATTCCGGGGGCGGCTTCGCACATGGCTTTCACGGGCGGCTGATTGGCGAGGAAGTCGCCGCCGTAAACGGTGTCGTCGAAGTGCTGCCAGGTGGAATCGCCTTCGCCTTTGAGATTCTTGGCAGCGTTGATGCCACCCTGGGCGCAGACGGAGTGCGAACGCTTGACGGGGACGATTGAAAACAGCTCGACGTTGCCGCCCATCTCGGCGATCTTGATGACCGCGGCCAGGCCTGCGAGACCGCCGCCGATCACGATGATTTTTGGATTGGATGCCATTTCTCTAATTTCTTTCGCTATTCCAGCAGGCTCGGCTTCGCTTCTTCCACGATGCGGGCGCCTACCGGGTCGACCGGTTGCTCAGAGAAGCGGGAACGCATTGTGTACAGGGTCGTGAGTCCCACTGCGCTCATGAGAAGGAAGAAGGCCAGGCACACGCGCAGGAATCTTTGTTGCGCGGCTTGTCCGGAAACGATGCCCCACTTCGCGCAGAACAGCCAGATGCCGTAAGCGAAGTGCCATGAGGCGGTGATCAAGCCGACCGCGTAAAAAGCCAGTAACGCTGGATTGTAGAGTTCCTGCTGAACTTTGCCGAAGGAGGCGCCAGCATGGATGTGGAGGTCGATGCCAGTGAAGCGCATCGTCCAGGTGTGCCAGATCATGTAGGCGAAGGCGATGCCGCCGGTCCAGCGCTGGGCGGCGTACATCCAGTTGCCGGCCCATGGGTAGTCAGCCACGCTAGTCTCGCCGCGGTACCAGATGTAGAAGCCATAGAGCGCGTGAAAGAGGATTGGGAGCCAGATGCCGAAGAGTTCGAGAGCCGTGACTAGCGGAAGGCTCGCCAAGAACCGCACTTGACGGGCGTAGGCGGTGGGGCCTCCGATGGCGGCGGCGTTGGAAATCAGGAGATGCTCAAAGAGGAATGCGCCGACCGGGATGATGCCGGTGAGCGAGTGCAGGCGGCGCAGGAAAAACGACGTGCCCTGGCCGGCTTGTAACGGGGCGACTCCAGGCTTGAGCGTGATGGGAGCCGCGGGACTGGCTGTCGCCACGATGACTGCTCCTTGTGAGTTCGGATGTGGGACGCGAACCTTTTATTATGTTGGCCCGGTTGGAGTGAAGTCAAGGCGGTGTGAACACTCCGGGATGTGCTTCTCGGTTCATGGGCGAAAAGGTACCGCGCGCCGGAAGGGCGGAACGCCCGCCGCTCCTCGTTCATTTCCGTCGCTCCACGTTCATTTTGGGTACAATTGCGGCGCTTGGGAGGTGCTTTATGTTTCTAGCGAAGGGGCCGTATTGTCAGAGCTGCGGGATGCCGTTGTCGAAAGACGAAAAGGGTGGGGGGACGGAGGCGGACGGGAGAGTCTCCACCGAGTATTGCAGCCATTGCTACCTGGGCGGGGCGTTTACCGATCCTACGCTCACGGCGGAACAGATGGTGGAGCGGGTGCGCGGGAAGTTGAGGGAGCGGCATATTCCAGGGTTTCTGGCGAAGTCGATTGTGAAGGATATTCCGACACTGGGACGTTGGGCGAAGCGGTAGGTTGAGAGCTAGAAGTCGGCTGATTCCATGCAGTGAACCTCGGCAGTTGAAGCCGCAAACTACTTTTGCGGGTCTTTCGGTCTGGCTAAAGCCAGGCCGTTTCAAAACAAGGGCAGTCCTAGCATATCGCCTTTCCGGAACACCGGGTCCTTCAAGACGGAGGCGATCCACTTTCGACTCGTCCAAAACTTGGGCACTTCAAAAGCAGTTTTACCCAATCCCTAAAGGCGGGACTGAGCCCATCTTGCGATTATTTTCCGAGTGGCGCGTGCTCATGCGCTCGATTACACTCCGCCTGCGCCTGCAAAGGAATCCTCTTCATGAAGCTTCGACTCGTTGTGCTGCTGGCTATTGTGTTCACGCTAATGCCCAGCGCTCGGGCTGACGACCAGCCCATCGCTATTGTGCACGGGAGAATTATCAATGGGCTCGGTGGAACTCCCATTGAAGACGGCACTGTCATTCTTCGCGGACGCACGATTGACTACGCCGGAACATCTAGCGGCGCAGTGATTCCGAAAAATGCGCGCATTCTTGATGCTCGTGGCAAGAGCGTTTTGCCTGGGCTCGCGGATATGCATGTGCATTTGCAGGGTGGGTGGGACGGCATCAGCGTCGACTTGCTTGGGTACCAGCGCTACTTCAATTCGATGCTTTACGCCGGGATCACCACCGTACTCGACACCGGCAACTATCAGCCTTGGATTCTGCAGTTGCGGCAGGAACAGGCCAACGGGCACTTGCTTGCGCCTCGGATCTATTGCGTGGGTGCCATGATCGACGCGGCGGAGCCGGCGTGGCCGGACCTTGCCTATGCGGTCGCGTCCCCCTCGATGATTCCTGCGGTGATGGAACGAGACAAGCGGGCGGGTGTGGATCTTATCAAGGCCTACCGCAATCTTTCAGACGCGTTTCTCATTTCGTTGACCAAGGAGGCGGGCAAGGCGGGGCTGCGGGTCATCATCGACCAGTGGGAGCGCAACGGCTCACCCGACCTCGTGCGCACCGGGATCGCGGGATTCGCTCACGCCCCCACGCGCAAGATGTCAGCCGGCGACCTGCAATTGATTCATGACCGCGGCGTTTTTGTGATTACCACGCTGGTGGTCGAGGAGTATTCCGGACACCGGCGGTTGGCAGATCTCAGCTTTCTCAACGAACCGCTCATTCGGGACACGACACCGCCGTGGTTCTTGAGTGAGCTGCGGTCGCAAAATCAGCGGCCGCCCTCCGACGCGGAGAAAGCCGAAATCGAACGGTCGGCTGCGGGCTTCGACGAGATGAAACGCAATGTCAAGAAGCTGCATGACCTCGGAGTGTTGTTGGCGGCGGGGACGGATGCTCCCTATCCCGGGGTCTTTCAAGGCGAGGCCCTGCACCACGAACTGGAGTTGCTGGTGGAGTCGGGGCTCACGCCGCTGGAGGCACTTCGCGCTGTTACCTTCAACGCGGCGCGCATCATGAAGGCCGACGCCGAATGGGGCAGTCTGCAAGCGGGTCGGCTGGCGAATGTTCTGATCGTGGACGGTAATCCGGCGGAGCATATCAGCGATACACGCAAGGTGGACACAGTCATTTTGCGGGGAAACGTGCTCGACCGCTCCAGCCTGAGTTTTGCGCACGCGCATGATCCCGGATTCCTCGCGGTTCCGGGAAACTTTGTGCCTTGAACAGGGAACTTGGAACTCGCCTCCGTAACATCCTGCCCGCGCCAGGGACGCGCTAAAGCCGACCTGGTAGTGGCCCCTCGTAACCTTTCGGCGGGGTACCTGGTGGGCTAGACTCGCACGCGTAGCAACCGGCCGTCCCATATGCAGGGTGTGCAACCCCTAATTCCCGTACTACCGCCGAAGCCGGACTGCCTGGTCTGGTATGCGGGAGATCCCTGCGATCTACGGATCGAGCAATACCACCAAGCCCTGGAACAGCGACGGCAACTGGAATGGCAGGCCTCCGAAACGGGGCCCTGGCAGAAGCAAGTTGCGGATCAGCAGAAGCAGATTGCCGCCCAGCAAAACCAAATCAAGATGCTGCAATTGAGGATGGAATCGCAGACAGTAGAGGCGTCGCAGAACCAGGCGCGCAATGAAGCCCTCCTTAACGGGATTGGCGCAGGCGTGGGCGCGGCTTTGGCGCTGCTGGTGGCAGTCGCCGGCTTTCGGAGACTGGCTCGGAATTCGTCCGCTTCGAGGCAGGATCAGGAGCAGGCTTCGGCGTAACCGTTCAAGAGTTTCTTTCCGGAAGTTCCCAGTGTGGTGCTGGCTATTTTCGGGAGAGGTTGAAACGCAAGGTCCTCCACTTCGCTTCGCTCCGGTCGGGATGACAAGGGAATAGTTCTGCGAAGGCTCATTCCTGTTTGGCGTCAATCCACTCCAGGAATTTGCGGAAGGCGGCGCCTCGGTGGCTGTAGCTTGCCTTTTCTTCGGGTGAGAGTTCGGCGAAAGTCTTCTGGATTTGGGGGAAGTAGAACATGGGGTCGTAGCCGAAGCCTCCGCTGCCTTGGAGATGATCCAGGATCTGGCCGTCGGCTGTTCCTCGGAAAGTCGCCAGCATCTGGCCGTCACGGGCGGCGACGATTACGCATACGAAACGGGCGGTACGCTTTTCTGGAGCGACGCCCTTCAGTTCGCGAAGGACGCGGGCATTGTTGAGGTCGTCGTCGGTGTTGTTGCCGGCTTGGTGAGGTTCATCGGCGGCGTAGCGGGCGGAGTGAACGCCGGGAGCCCCGCCCAGGGCGTCGACTTCCAGGCCGGAGTCGTCTGCCAACACGATTTCGCCGGGGACGGCGCGGCTGTATTGCTCAGCTTTCTTGCGGGCATTGGCTTCGAAGGTCTCGCCATCTTCGACTACTTGTGGCAGCGAAGAGAAGTTTGGGATGGGAGCGATTTCTACATTGTGTGCGGCCGCGGCTCCAGCGAAATCGCGGAGTTTGCCGGGGTTCGAGGTGGCGATCAGGATCTTTCTCATCGTAAGTAAAGTTCGTTCACCACGAGGACACCAAGGGACACGAAGGAAAACCTAATCAGGTCGGAGAACGATTGGGTTTGTTGTTTCTTATCGCCAAGAAGACTACTACGAGCAGCGCCAACAACGAGACGATCCCTCCCGCCAGGCGGTCGGGTGTTCGAGTGAACGTGACCTGCACGGCGTTTGTGCCGGCGGGTACAGGGAAGACGGTCTCACCTGTGCGAGGCTGGGTCGTGGCCTCGACAGCGCGGCCGTTGACCGTGACTTTCCAGGCAGGATAGTTGAAGAGACGTAGACGCAATTGTTCGGGGCCCGAGACGTCAGCGGTGAAGACTTTTGATTCCGCGGCCCATTTCTCGATTCCGATTCTTGCGGGATGGCCGCTCACAACCGTGACCTCGTGGGCATCTTTGTTGACTTCATAGGGATCGACACCGGCGGGAACATACTCGTCGACGCCCTCATAGCCGGTTCCGTCTTCGACGGCGTCGTGCATCTCTTCGATGTCGGCGGCGGTGTCCCACCAGGGTTGTTGCACGCGATGCCATAGGTTCCAGATGAGCGCTACCATGGCCGCGTAGAGGAGCAGGCGAGTGAGCCAACGGCGGCAGGCTATGGTAACCAGCAAGGCGAAGGCAACGTTCAGGCAGAGCAGCCATCGCCAGGGGAACTGAACGTAGCGGAAGTTAGGTAGATATTCCCAGATAAGCCGCGCTATCGGAAACATCACCATCATGGTAGCGGCTGCCCACGCGGTCAACGTGTACCACAGATGCGGTTGCTCTTTTCGGTAGCGCCGAGAAAGGTATACAGCGGCGCAGAGCGTGAGCATCTCAGCTACGGCGATGGTGGAGATAAGAAGGTTGAAGTGATTGTGCTCGTCGTCGGTGGTGGTGGTGAAAAGAAAGTTGTCTTGCGGACGTACGCCGGGGGCCAGGACCTCAGCCAGATTGACCCACTTTTCTTCATAAGCGGCGGGAATGATGTAGACGCTCGCCAAGGCCGCCCCCAGCAATACCGCGCCGGCTCCGTAGAACAAGATGCGAGGATTGCGACGCAGGATCGCGAGCACCATCACCAGCAGGACGAGAGAGTAGTTCGCCATCATGGCGGCGGGAGCGTTGGTAAGGAAGGCCGCGCCCAGCACCAGGCCGAGCGGAACAATGACGCGGTGTCCCTCTTCTTCCGCGCGCAGGACCCATAGCAACAGTAGTGGAAAGAGGCATCCGGCCAGCAGTTCGGCCTGCGCGCTGCGCCAGTAGACGACCACCAGATAGTACGGATTTACGGGGTAAAGGACGGCGGCAAAGGTGGCGTCGCGGGGACCCAGCCAGCGGCGCGCCAGCAGAAACATCGAGAAGCCCGAAGCGGTAAGTGCGATCCACGTGTAGCTGCCGGAGACCAGCTTCCAGGGTAGAAGGGCCCCCAGCAGCGCGCCCAGCGTCCAGCTGGCAGGGGGATAAAAGATGAAGCGAGCTTCTCCGTAGGTCCAATGGGCAAACTGGGCCCACCGCGGATAGAGGAGGCCTTGCCTCCATTGATGGACTACTTCCATCCAGGAAAACATGTGGAATTCGAAGTCGTGCCCGGAAGCGGAGCCGAGGAAGAAAAACGGGACAATTACTGCGAAGGCAGCGGCCATGATGATCAGGGCCGGAGTGGGGAAAATGCGGTGGGGCGACGAGTTCGGCTCGGGTGCGTGCAGGGCCACGGATCTCCGCGAAATACTTTAGCAGGCGGGCTTGGGTCGGAGGTCTTGGGTTTTAGGGGTGGCAGGTGTCAGAGTTCGCGGATGTTTCACTATCCACGCCCTCAAGTATCAAAGAAGATCTTGCAGAGGTCAGGGCTGTTCTTTGTAGGCACGGAATTTCCGAGTTCGGTGCACACCTTGTCTCCGCTCATGGTGAATCGAGACCTGTTGAATCATCCACGCACAGTCAGGACTGGGCAGGTGGCGTGACAAACCACTTCATAGGCGATCGACCAGGGCAGATGCGACGCGGCGACGGGCGCTGCTTTGTGAACGCCCGTCACGATCAGGTCGGCTTGTTGCGACTGGGCCAGAGAGAGTATGCCCTCCGCCGGAAATTCGAAGCGAACTGCGCACTCTGGACGGCACCAGTCGGCCGTTCCTGGAGGGATCAGCCCCTGCAACTGCTCGCGGGCGTCGGCGGTAACCTGCTCCTGCTGGTGCAAGGGAACCAGCGGAACCACGTGCAACAGGACCAAATGCGCTTGATTTTCCTCTGCCAGAGACAGGACGTATGGCAGAGCTCGCAGCGATCCGGCCGAGAAATCGGTCGCGAAGATAATCTGCTTGAACAGTGTGTCATTTCCGTCGAGCTTGCGCACGTGCGGCCCGATGGTCAGCACGGGACAAGACCCCTTGCGGAAAATCTGCTCCGCAGCAGACCCGAGAACCAGTTTCTTCAAGCCATGCCGGCCGTGCGTGCCCAGGATGATCAGGTCGATGGAATGGCGACGGATTACGTCATGCAGCACGTTCCACAATTCGCCGCGTTCGAGGATTCCCTCATGCTTCGTGTTTTTCAGGGCGTCGAGATCGAGGAAGTGCGCCAGGCTTTCTTCGGCATCGTGCCACGTGGAATCGAGTTCGACAGGCACGGGCTCCATGGGCAGGAACACGGGAGGATATGGCGTCACTGCGTGCGTGACGTAGATCTTGGAGCCAAAACTGCGCGCCAAAGCCTGGGCATAAGACAGAGCGGCATCGGAGGCGCGGGTGAAGTCCGTAGGGAATAGAACATTGTCGAAGGCAATGCGGAGGCTGGCCTGTAGGGTCGGCATAACGACCTCCCGTGGGAACCTTTGTCGATGTACTCCACTCGTAGAGTACGCCGCGATGACACCGGGGACAGTGATCTCGATCACAAGAAGGCCTTGTGGAAGACGGCGGAGGCATTCACGGAGAATTCACAATTCTGCAACCTGACTGTAACAGGATTGCTTTAGGGTCGGATGCATCGAGGTGGAACAGACCACGGGGAGTTCGAAGACCTGAACCAGAGACGGGGTATGGGTTTACGGATTCCCCGGAGATCTTGGGGTGCGCTGTGGTATCCGTGCCCCACTCAGTTGCTTTCCGCAGCCGAAAAATTCTGTTGTCGCCCGAACCGTTCCACTATGCTCTGAATCCTGACGGAGCGGCCCACTACAAACTAAAGACTACAAAGGCTGCAAAGGGAAGCTTGGGAAGCGCTCGTCCCGAAAGAGCGAACGTGCTCGGGGTCGAAGGGACTCCTACGATGAGGCGACTGCTTCCGAGTTCCGCTGACGGTGCAGTTCGGCCCGGAACTGGTCGCGGGTAAACGACTGTCCGTTGCGCAGGAGTTCGAGCAAGGGATCTTCCAGGTGGTCTTCGGCTGGAGTGTCAGTGTTCTGAAACTGAGCTTCGTCGGCAAACAGAAGCTTGGGCGAGATGATCAGTTCGGGCATGGTGCCGGGCCGGCTGGTCAGGAATTCGATAAAGGTCGCCACCGTTTGCCGTTGTTCAGTGGTGCGGGAAGGGAACTCTATACCCATCCCGGAGGCCGGGTGCATCACCCGCACCATGCCCTCGGCGTGAATCTCCATGCCAGCGGCTTTGAGGCAAAGATCGATTAAGGCTTGCTCGGGGAAGGGCGATTCGGTTTCGACGTAGCAGCCGCCCAGGCTGAGATCGGTGAGCTTGCAGACGGATACGGGGTCGGCCTCCTCAGGAGGAACTTCCGGGGAATTGGCGAGCAGCCAGGCATTGAGGCCTTCGAGCTGTGCCGGCGGAATATCGAGAAAACGGACACCGCACTGGCCATTGGGGTTCGCCCACGCGACTTCCCCATGGGCATCGATTTCCAGGCTGCCGTCAGGCAGCGTAAAGCGCAAACCGATGAGGGCGGCGGGCAGCAGGGGTTGGGCCGCCAGTACGTCCATTCCGGTCTGGCTCAGATCGAGCATGATGCCTTCTATAGGATCGCCGCCGGGCAGACTGACTTGAACCGGCGCTTGTACCGGAACCCGGAAGGCGCAGCGCCGTTCGCGGCGGAGCAGGGCCGTCGCAGCGCGCAGGCTGGCCGCGGCCTGTTCGGCCGTAAAGGGCTTATGCAGGATGAACTTGGCACCCGTCTTCAGAACTTCGCGCACGCTGCTTTCGTCGCTGAGAAGAGCAATGGTCACGAGCACGCCGGTCTTCGGCCGGGTCACAGCTTGCAGCATCCGGCTGGCAACTTCAGGCTCGTCGAAATCCACGATCAGGCTGTCGAACCGCTGCTCCGAGAGGCGATGAAGGGCGATTTCGGGTTCGCTGAAGCGTTCGACGGCCACCGCGAAACCCGCCAGCACGCGGCTGAGGATGTCCGCCGAGTTATCGTCCTTGGATACGAGCAGTGCCTGAAGGGTCATACTGCGATTCTCACAAAACTGAACTAATCGTTTACGGCCAGCGGGGTGCGACTGGGCGACCCGCCTTGGCGGGCGCTGCCGGGGCCGCGGATGCCTTGGCGGCCATCGCGTTGGGCTGAGAGTTCTCGTCGTCCATCTCTGCCAGGACGCCGTTGTCGTCTTCCTCATTCTCAGCCAGCAGGGGCGCTACTTCGCGAAGCTTCTCCGCAGCATTCTGGAGGGCTTCAATCTGCTTGGCGAGCTGAGCGTATTTCGCCTGCTTACGGCGCAAAACCTCATGGATGTCCTTCATACAACCCCCTGTGGCGAATGTAAGTTTGGGTGGAGAAACGGTCAATACGAATCCCCCTCCGGCAGATTACGGGGGTAACCCATGACTCGGCTCACTCTTTCCGGGGAGGACTCGAAGCAGCTGAGGAATCAAGGGGCTAGCGGGATGGGAGAAGTTGCGAGGCGAAGCTAGGCCCCCGGAGTTCGAAGGTTACTGCTTGGATTCTGATTTCCCTAATCGGCATAGGGGGACGGGTCGCCCCGCCTCCCCTGCCACACCACCGGACATGCGGGTCCGCATCCGGCGGTTCGGCGGATTAAGCGGACCGCACGACCATCGGCGGAGGTCCGAGCTGGGCAAAGTAAGCATTCGGCAAAGCGATGGCCAGGGCGGGCGAGTGGGCGATGCGCCACGGGCCGTGAGGACTCCCGGCGGTTTGCGCTGCCAGGTCTTGGCCCACACCCCGTTGGCGAAGTTCGCGAAATCGCGTTCGTCCCTGCTTCCATGGCTTCCACACCGCAG
>UEXW01000158.1_pt1 | contig 17831 bp, 16 predicted proteins | sample 4301151 | NCBI WGS metagenome assembly UEXW01 (sample SAMEA4773176, study PRJEB27434) | metagenome | biome: 2259; feature: agricultural soil; material: soil | place: USA | collected 2014-09 | depth 0.25 m | reverse complement strand
GTCGGGACGGGCAGATTTGAACTGCCGACCCCTCGCACCCCAAGCGAGTGCTCTACCAGGCTGAGCCACGTCCCGACGGAAGGAATCCGCAAGGCTGACCGTTGCGGATGGGGTTGACCCAAGAATTCTAACATCCCGACCGCGCTCGGAAACATCATCGACGCTCGTGAACGTTTTCTGAACCATTCACGAGGCGAACCCACGTTTCCAAGACTTACGCCCCGTTATGTGTAATGGGATTATCTATAAGTTAAACGATCAGCAACTTTCGCAATAGCGGGCCTAGGGCGCGTCGAGAACTCCTGGATGATCCCCCCTCTGGTCGCCTGACCGTCAATTGTTGATTGTAGGGCATCCTGGAGCGGGTAGCGTGGCATCCTGGGCGACGATTAGAGTCTGGGTACAGCATTGGCCCGAAGTTGTCGTCGAATAGCTTATAGTTGCGTCTTTATACAGGGCGGAGGGAAGGGCGAGCCGCGCCTTACCATACCGGACCGACAGCGAGCTTTTCCGGTTCATGCTAGGCATCGAAAGGACAAGGTTTAAGGCGGAGCAGGTTGATCGAAGAATGACGAAGCAGAAGCAACGAAACCGTCAGGCAGGCGCTAGCGCCTTTTTCCTCGCTTCGCCGCTCGCGGCTCTTCTTCCAGCAAGGCAAACTGGATTTTCTTCTCCACCGGATCAATGCGGTCGACCAGTACACGCACCCGCTGCCCCAGACTGAATATCTTGTGCGTGCGCTGCCCGATGATCTCGCGCGTGGCCTCATGGTAGGTGTAGCGGTCATCCGTCAACGTGCTCATGGGAACGAGTCCCTCCACGAACAGGTCGGTCAGTTCTACGAAGAATCCGAACTTGTTGACGCTGATGATCAGGCCCTCGAATTCTTCGCCTACGTGCTCTTGCATGAACTTGACCTTCTTCCACTCCATCAGTTCGCGTTCGGCGTCATCGGCGCGGCGCTCGGACTGGCTGGACTCTTCGGCGATGTCGTGCAGTTCCTCGAGTGGGATGGGACCACCTAGCGGCTCGATTGATTTCTGGTGAGATTGGCCGTCACGGCGCTTGGACCACGGTGTAGCACCCTGAACGGGGACGCCCGTCGCTTCACTCACGCCTACGGGTACTGCTCCGTCCCACTTCTCCGGACTCTCGCGCAGCACCTCTTTCAAAATCCGGTGGACGATCAAGTCGGGATAGCGGCGGATGGGCGAAGTGAAATGGGTGTAAGTGGGCGCGGCCAGTGCGAAGTGGCCTTCGTTTATTTCGGAATATCTCGCCTGCTTCAGGGAGCGCAGCATCAGGTAGCTCAGGATCCGTTCTTCCGGCTTGCCGGCGATCTTCTCGGTGAGCTTCTGATACATGCGTGGCGTGACGTGAACTTCCTTCGGAATCTCGATTTCGCGCACATTGCGCCCCGTACCGCGCGCGGCCCGCCGGTCGGTCTTCAGTTGCACGCGCTGAATCGGCAGCGCGCCCACTCCCAGCGAATATCCGAAAGTCGAAGCGATGACTTCAAACTCGTAAACGCGCTTTGCGTCAGGCTTCTCGTGAATGCGGTAGAGCGACACAATGCGCTTATTTTCAAGATACTGCGCCACGGATTCGTTCGCCGCGAGCATGAATTCTTCGATCAGTCGGTTCGCGATGTTGCGTTCCGAGCGCGTGATCGACTTCATCAGACCGTTTTCATCAAATTCAATTACCGGCTCGGGAAGGTCGAAGTCGATCGAACCGCGGCGTTTACGCTTGCGGTTCAGGACCAAGGCGAGGTCCCGCATCTGCTCGAACAGCGAAACCAGCGGTGCGTAGCGCTGGCGTGTAGCTTGATCGCCTTCAAGGACAGCGTTCACGGCGGTGTAGGTCATGCGCTCGGCGGAGCGAATCACTCCTTCGTTCACTTCGTAGCCTACGACTTCCCCGCGATGATCGATTTCCATGACGCAGGAAAGCACTAGCCGGTCGACTTTCGGGCGGAGACTGCAGATGTCGGTGGAGAGTTCGAGGGGCAGCATCGGGACTGCACGATCAGGGAAGTAGACGCTGGTTCCCCGCAATCGGGCTTCCTGATCGAGCGCCGAGCCCTCGGTCACATACTGGGCTACATCGGCGATGTGGACCTGCAGTTCATAGTTGCCGTTCTGCAATTGCCTGACGGTGACGGCGTCGTCGAAATCGCGCGCAGTCTCGCCGTCGATGGTGACAATAGGCAGACCGCGGTAGTCGCGCCGCTTGCGCAGTTCGCTCGCGGGGATGACATTCTCGACCGCCTGTGCTTCCTGCAGTACCTCACCCGGGAAGCGGTGCGGCAGGTGGAACTTGCGGATCATGATTTCGACGTCGACGCCGAAGTCGTCTTCGTAACCGAGAATCTCGACCACCTTGCCGCGGGGATTCTGTGTGGGCGACGGCCAGTCAGTGATTTCAACGTCGACGACTACGTTGTCGAGGTTCTCCCAATGCTTGCGGCGAGCGGCTTCGTCGCCAAGCACGCGGTGGACGCTCTTGGTGGCGCCGCCGTCGCCGGCGGCGGTTCGGGGAGTGTTGCGTTCTCCGCGGCGAGGGCGTCCCGCCTTCGCGACAGCCGGCGCGACGTCGGCGCCCCGGTCGGAAGTGGTGCTGGAGCGAGGCTCTTCGGGAAATTCCATTCCCGGCGGGATGACGATTTCCTGGCGGATTTTTTCGTCAATGGGTGTGACGTAATTGTGGCGAGAGCCGTAGTGAAAGATTCCGACTACGGTGCTGTGCGCCCGGTTGAGGGGCCGGATGATGCGGCCTTCGGCGCGGCCGTCGGGACGGATCGTGCCCACTTCCACCAGCACCTGGTCGCCATGCATCCCCGACCCAATAAAGGGGGGCGGGATGAAGATGTCCCCGGCAAGCTTGCCCTTGAAACGGGCATCGAGCGACTTGAGGTCGGGAATCACAAATCCGTAGCCGTCGCGATGCATGCTCAGGCGGCCGACAATCATGTTCTTGCCGGCGGAAGCGCTGGGCAGGGCATAGCGGTCGGAGTCGACGCGAACGAGTTGTCCGCTACCAACCAGGCCGTCGAGGCGTTCGTCGAGTTCACGGCGCTGCTCCCCGTGCAGGCCGAGCTCGCGCACCAACTGCTTGAATCCTGCCGCCCGCTTCGGCTGGCGTTCGATCTTCTTCAGGATGGCAGAGTCGGACAGCATAAGACGCACTTGAGGACTACAAGAACTATCTTACAAGGAAGGCCGGAGTGGCTGAACGCGCCTCGCATCAGTCGTCAGGTTCGGTCGGGATCCAGGGCTTGGTCGAGATAAATCCAAAGCACCCTGGCCATGAATGTCAGGACAGGTGCGAATGGCAAGAACAAGATCACCGCCACGATCACCGTCGTCTGAAATGCCCACCCAGACAGCCACCAGAGCAGAACGCCCAACAGGGCAATCGTTCCCAACGCGAGTCCATAGGCGATGTACATCGCGCCCAGGAAATAACCTTCCTCACGCTCAAACTTGAGGCCGCAGGCGGGGCAGCGTTCATGCATGCCGGGGAACAGGAAGATCGAGCGGTGAAAGATTTTTCCGGTACGGCACCGGGGGCAGAGTTGGTGGATGATTCCGCGGCCTGTCGATGTTTTTCCGGACGCCACGGAAGGAATACTAAACCTGCCTTCTGCAGGCCGTACCCCAGGCGCTTGATCGAATCCTCGCCTCAGGGCTCATGATTTGAAGCGAATTTGGGACACTCTCCCGCCACTCGTGCCGACCTCACGCTGCCATTGCACGCGTCGCCTTCTGGAAGTCCATCTGCCCAAAGCTTTAACTCGTGTGTACGTTGTTACGTTGCTCGGTAAGTTGGGTAAGCACTGCCCAACGGCAGGTCAGGTACACGCTGCCACACTCGACCTGCTTGTCGCTCTTGGGGAAGCGGGCCTCCAGGTGAGCGTCTCGGAAGGCAAGCCAAGTGCGTTGCGCGCGCCTAAGCTTCGCGAGGAATTGCGGATCTTCGACGTGGTCATTGAGCACTTTACTGTAAGTCGCGTTCAACGTCCGGTCAGCATTCTTGTATCTCGCGCAGGCGTCCTGATTCATCTCCTTCTGACTCTGATGCGTGCCCCAGAGCAGTGGCCACTGCGAGAGCACCAATGATAACCCCGAGGACCTCTCTGCCGCGCCGACTCACGCGATCTCCGCTCGCGCCGGCGACGAGGCAAAGTATCGCTCCTCGAAAGTCCGGCGATGGTGCAGTTCGTGGCCGGCGATGATGTAGGCCAGGGCGCGCACACTGATCTCGTGCTGGTCCACGACTCCGCGCCGAGCCCAATCCCCGGTCCGAAGGTGGCGGAAAAAAGCGAGCGTGGCCGCGCGTACCGTCTTGAACTCGTCGATCAAGTCTCCCAGGCGAAGATCCGCGTGAGGGCCGCCACGAACGTAGTCGTCCTGTTCGAAGCCAGGCAGAGGCATCTGGTCGTTGCGCGCAATGCGCAAGGCGCGATAGGTCATGATGCGCTCCGTGTCGATCATGTGGCCCAAGGCTTCGTTCACGCTCCACTTGTCGGGCGCATAGCGCAGCGTGCCGTCTTCCTCGCTACGAGACGCCAAGAGCGCCACCGTCTTGGGCAGTTCCTTCTCCAGCGTGCCGATGATGTCGTTTCCCGGAATCAGAGAGATGTAGCGGTCGAAATAGGGTTTGTACTCCCCGGGTTTAGGACGTTCCAGTGTGACGGGGCTGGCGCTCATCGCTTTCCTCGGTTGTCTTTGATTTGCAATTTCTGAATCTGAACAGGATGCATATTTTAGACGTGCGCAGGGAGCATAAGTCGCAGCGAATGCGCTTTCCACGCTGTCGCCGGCACCATAGGCCGACCGTCCGAATATAAGAACCGACAACTCAACCGGCCGAAATTACATCGCGCCGCCGAGAAACAGCACGGCGAGGGTAACCGGATCGACGCCGCGAGCCATGAACAATGGTCGCATCCCTTTTGGCATCAATGAAAATGTGAATTTCCACAGCCTGAAGCTTGGATTGCGGAGTAGAATGCCGTTTGGTCACCGAAGTGCCGCTGGTGACTCCTAATCCAAGACCAGGAAAGGACTTTTTGGAACATGTGGAAGCCCACGAATCAGCCTACGACGACCCCGGGACGCCCCGGAACGCCTGAGCCGGAGCAGCCGCGTAGCGCGACGCCTACCCCGGCCGCGCCTGCTATGGCAGAGGCCCCACGTCCGGTCAGCGCAACCAGCACCGCCGACCAGGCCACCATCGGCAAATCGCTCGTCATTAAGGGCGAAGTCACCGGTTCCGAGTCCCTCTATATTGACGGCCGCGTGGAAGGATCCATCAACCTGGCCGGCAATCGCGTGACCGTAGGCCGCAATGGCGTGGTCGCCGCCAACATCAATGCTCGCGAAATCGTGGTGCTCGGCAAAGTCCGCGGCAACCTCACCGCCAGCGACCGTGTCGATATTCGCAGCGACGGTTCCCTCACCGGCGACGTAGTGGCCGCCCGCATCTCGATTGAAGATGGCGCGTTCTTCAAAGGCGGCATCGACATCCGCAAGGGTGGACAGACCGGCGGCAAGGAAGAATCCAAGAGCAGCACGCCCGAGCCCGCCATCGCGGCACGGGCCTAGTTCGGGTCCTTTCGACTGGAGATTGACGGCAGGCAGGCTCGCGTGGGCGAGCTTGCCTGTTTTTTGTTTGGGAGCGACGAACGGTGGGAGCTCGGGGATTGGGAGCTTGGGATTAGGAGCTTCAACCGTTTTCAGCCATCAGCCATCAGCGATCCGTGGAGACTCACCGCACTGAGAACTGACTCTTCGAGAAACCGCGCAAGCAGCAGCTTCAACTACACCTAGTAGATCTCTCGACATGGCCTTCTTGGCTTCGCGGCATGTTCGCACTTTAGCCTGCCGTGCGGAGCGGAGCATTCCGATTGCGAAGCGTCGAGGGACCCTGCGTGCGATGGCGGAACGAAAGGCTTCCACAACAGTCTTCAGCATAATAGGCGCATTACTGGGCGGTCTCCTTGATTGCCGCACGGAGCTGATCCAATGACCATTCGATCTGCTCTTCCGTGATGACAGCGGGCGGTGCCAGCAGCAGATGGTCCCCAGAGACCCCATCCACGCTGCCCTGCATCGGATACAGCAGCAGCCCGCGCCGCGCCGCAGCCTGTCCAACTCGCCCGCCAAAATTCTTCTCTGGCGGGAAGGGCTGTTTGGTTTTCTTGTTGGCAACAAACTCGACACCCAGCAGCAGTCCAATTCCCCGCACGTCCCCCACGACGGGCAAGTCGAGAAGCCCGTCCAGCGCGTTGCACAGAGAATGGGCGGATGTTCCATCCACCCGCGAGTCCGCCGCATGCACCAGCTTCTGTGATTGCAGATATCGCAACACGGCCCGACCAGCGGCCAGCGAAATGGGATGCGCGTTATAGGTGAAGCCGTGAAGGAAGGCGCCCGACCCGCCAGCAATCGCGTCAACCACTTTCTTGCTGGCGATCACCGCCCCCAGCGGAGCGTATCCGCTCGAGAGTCCCTTCGCCGTGACCAGAATGTCGGGCGCAACGTTCCAATGCTCCAGCGCGAAATTGCGCCCGGTCCTTCCCATCCCGGTCATGACTTCGTCGGCAATGAGCAGCACTCCGTAACGGCGGCAGATGTCCGCAACTTTTTCGAGATATCCCGGCGGTGGCGTGACTGCCCCTAACGTGGCGCCACTCACAGGCTCGAAAATGAACGCAGCCGCCTCCCCGCCTGCTGCCATGATCGCCTGCTCAACCTCGGTTGCATACTGCTGCCCGCAGTTGAAGCAGCTATCGGTGCAATCGAATTTGCAGCGGTAGCAGTAGGGAATGCCAACGTGCGCAAACTCTCTGACCATCGGCAGATAGATCTCGCGCCGCTTCCGATTGCCGGAAACCGCAAGCGCGCCCAGTGTCGATCCGTGGTAGCTCTGTTGCCGGCTGATGATCTGGTGCCGCTTCCCCTGCCCGATCTCCACCTGGTACTGACGCGCAAGCTTCAGCGCCGTCTCAATCGACTCCGACCCGCCGCAGGTGAAGTACACGCACCCTCCGCGGAAGTTGTATCCCGCGAAGGCGAGCAGTTCTTCCGCATATTCTTCTGCGATCGGAGTGGTGAACTGGCTGGTGTGCACAAACTCGAGGCGCCCCGCCTGCTGCGCGATGGCGGAGGCAATCTCCGCTACTCCGTGCCCAATGAAGTTGACGGCAGCGGAGCCGGAGAGGTCGAGGTAGCGCTTGCCCTCGGCGTCCCAAACATAAACGCCTTCTCCCCGAACGGCCGCGGGGAAAGACTTAAGAAAAGACCGTCGTAGAACCGCGGATTCCCGAATGGCAGTGGTCACGCTGGAATTATAGATGGCTCCCGATTGCCTGCGCTTCAGTCGTGTCCCGGTAGGAACCAACGGCTCACCTCAGGCGCCGAAGGGCGAAATTACGTCAGCGGAACGGCGAATGAAGTCGTGCCCTTCCCATTTCACATTCAGGCATTCCTATCAGAGCATGCGCCGAAACTGCGATCGGGGACGAGTGATTCCGTCGCGCGACGGCATCGCTTCTACTCCTGCTGGAAGACGAAACAATCACTTACCAGAAAGTTCAAGAGGGAACAGGTCGCGATGGTCAACATGTTTGCGTACAGATAGTTCATATGCAGGGTAGACACGAAACAGCCCATCAGCAGGACGTTGCCCGCGATCGAGAACATGCCTGTGGTCAGATTGAATTTCAGGAAGCGCAGCCATGAACTTCCCGTGGGACGATCCACCCACGTGAAGCGTTCGTGCCAGAAATAGTTGTGAATGATGGCCGCTTCCACGGCCAGGGCGGTGGCGGCCAGGTAGTTCATCTGCAGACCAGATTTCAAAATGGTTAGCACAGCCAACTGAACGGCAATCCCACCCGCGCCTACGGCGTTGAACTTCACCCAGCGCAGCGCACTGTATCGCATGCCTTGCTGAGATGTCATTGGATACGCTCCTCACGGTACAGACGGCGGGCATTTTGGGCGGTGAAAAACAGCAGCATCGCGCTCATCCCGATGAGTCCAACGGTGCCGCCTACGTCAAATAGGCGGTACTGGCCATGAAGGACGATGGGCCAACGCAGGAGCGCCAAATTTCCTACTGCCAACAGCAAGCGCAATTCGGTGGGGCCAAAGCCCCAGAATGAGAGACGGAATTCGCCCAGCGTATCGGTGGCGAGATAGGATTGGATAGACAGGACCAGGAAGGCGACCAACAGACCGATGGCGATCCAGGGATGCATATATCCGGACAGGGCAAGTCCGCTCATCATGGCCACCGCGCCGAAGCTGTCGACCATGTGGTCGACATAGAATCCATAGCGGGGGCGCTGCAGCTGGCGGACGCGCGCCAGGGTGCCGTCGAGACTGTCGCCTAGCCAGTTCACAGCCAAGCAGACAATCACAGCCAGCAAGTAGTACTTGTTCCAGCGCGACAGGGCATAGAACAGGCCCGCCATGAGGAAGCCGACCAGTCCCAAGACTGTGAGGTGGTCGGATTTGATGCCGGAGGGTGTACGCTCGGCGAGCCAGATTAGAGTTTTTTTCTCCAAGCGGGCGAGAAAACTTGCCTGGATCCTTCTTGCATTGACCACGGATACTCCATTCGGCGAATTTCGGCTAGGACCAAGGGATTCGTCTGCTCACAATAATCGACGAGTGGACTCGCCATAGTATCCTCCCGATGCAGTGCAGTCTGATGCGGAAGCAGGCCAGCGACAATACTCGGGGGGTAAAGACGCGAACATACGTCGATCATCGGATAACCGTCTGAAGGAATTGAAGTTAGGCGGGAACATCAACTCGCGTGGAGGGACTTTCTCAGGCTCCTAAGGCTCCATGCCTAACGCATCCACATTGCCGGGTGCGTTCTCCGCGGAGGGTGGGGGCGGCGCACTTTTTCGGCGCAGCGATTGGGGCAACTCGGAACGGAGCAGCCACAAACCCGCGGCGGCGGCACCCGCCCAGGTAACTGTACTCAAGGCTAGGGATTGCAGATCGGCGGTGCGGCTGCCATTGAGCGGAATCATGCGCACGACCGCCCAGCTGAGGGCGCCGGCTGCGGCTGCGACCACGATCGCTTTTCCCAGCTCGATCCAGGGAAGGTCGGTAAGGGAGACCAGCTTTCGCCGGTGCAACAGGACGGCGGCCGCCACTGTGTTGGCGACGATTCCAAGGTCGGAGGCGATCGCCAATCCGACTACAGAGAAGGCATGGAAGAGAGCGCGGTATATCACCAACGATGCCAGCGTGATCAAGGTGCTGGCGACCATGGGTGTGAGGGTGTCTCCGGCGGCGTAGAAGGCGCGCGCATATAAACCTTGCGCGGCCCAGAACGCGAGGGACAAGGAAAACCAGAAAAAGTAAATCGCGGTCTCTTGGGAATCAGCGAACGTGAAGTGTCCACGACGGTAGACCAGGTCGATCAGGGGGAGGGAGGCAACCATCATCAGGGCTGAGGTCAGGAACGAGAGGGATGAAATGCGGTAAACGGAGGCGTTCACGGTCTCGCCAAATTCCTTCATTTTTTTCTCACCAAACAGGCGAGCGAAAAACGGGAGTGAGGCTTGGCCGGTGGCCTGTCCCAGCACAGCGATGGGTACGGCGAATAGGCGCTTGGCATAGTTGAGGCGGGCGATGTCTCCGATGCCGCTGGAGGCGAAGTAGCGCAGGATCCAGTCGTCGGCGGTGACGAGCGAAACGCCCAGCATCAAGGGAATGGACAGGCGCACCCATTCGCGGAAGGCGGGGTTCCGCACATCGAAGGTGGGGCGGTAGCCGATACCAATTCTGGCCGCGCCGATCGCATTCACCAGGAACGGACCGATCACGGCACCGAGTAGCGCGCCGTAAGCCAGAGACGCGATTCCCAACTGCTTTCCGGCCACTACGCCGCCCAGGATGATGAATACGTTGTAGAGCAGCGGTCCGAAACTGGGGAAGAGGAACATGCGGTGCGACAGCAGGACCGCGCCGACGACTCCGCCTACGTAGAAGAAAATTTGTGCGGGCAAAAGGATGCGGGTCAGGGAGACGCACAGGCGCATTTGCTCGGGAGAAAAGCCGTGGAACATCCAGCCAACAAACTGCGGGGTGAAGATTTCGGCGGCCAGGATTCCAAGCAGGAAGACCGACGTCATGACCGTGATGATTACGGAAAAGGTTTTTTGTGCGTCAGCTTCGCGCTTTTCCGCCAGAAAACGGGTGTAGATGGAAATGAAGGTGATCGAGGCAGTGCCGCCGGCGAGGATGTAGTTGAGCCAGTCGGGGAGAGTGAAAGCCGCTACGTAGGCGTCGGTCTGGCCACCCGCGCCGAAAGCGTAAGCGATGTAGGCTTCGCGCACATAGCCGATGACGCGCGAGAGCATGATGGTGGTCATCAGCAGCACGGTCGCGGAGAAGGCGCTGTGCTGATGGGAAGGGCGCAGAATTCGCAGGAGCCGGGAGAACATGGGTCCTTCGCAGATTAACGCAGTGGGAGCGGATTATTCTGGTTTTCATTCGCGAAAGAGCCTTGGTAATCATCGGCGTTTTCGCAACGTAGATCTGCGGCGGAAATGAATCACTTGCGTTGCTCAGCTGGGATCTGCCGTGAGAAGCGTTGTGGCGCCACCGATTCGCGCCCCTCTTCGACCTCATAGAACTTGTCCGCTTCCAGGCTGCGAAACAGTTGGTGCTGCCCGCTCGGCCACGAAATGTCGACGGTCTCCGCGTGGGTGGCTTTGCCAAGTCCGAAATTGGCGCGCAAATCGCTCTGCGATAAATAAATGCCGCCACCTGCAATCTCACGGATCTGCGAGATTCCCCCGGCCACGACTCGAACGCCGCGCCCATCGCATCCCGGTTGCTCTTGGTGCCCACCAGTTTGAAGTTGAGGAAGTGGTTCCCATTCCCGCCGCTGTTATGCAGCAGAAGCGGTGGCTCTCCGTCGTTCCCCACCACCAGATCCACGAAACCGTCGTTATCGAAATCGGCAAAAGCCACGCCACGGCCCACGTGCGGCGTCTGCATCCCACTGCCGGCCTGCCTGCTCGTTTCGACGAACTTTCCGTTGCCTTCATTGTGAAACAGCGTATTGAGTTGCTTGTAGCGTACCCCTGGCATGGCTTGCTCGACCTCGGGATAGACGTGACCATTCGCGATGAACGAGTCCAGCCAGCCATGGTTGTCATAGTCGCCGAGGGATATGCACATGGCGGCCATAATTTGGGCGTCGCCGGTCACCGCCATACCAGCGGGAAGGCCGACTTCTTCGAACGTGCCGTTGTGTTCGTGGTGATAGAGGTAGGCGTAGAGCCCGTCGTTGGCGACGAAAACATTCGGCCAGCCGTCGTTGTCGTAGTCGGCCGCGCCCACCGAGAGATTCTTGCCCCCCGGCTGGTAGATTTTCGCCGGGCGCGTCACGTTGGTGAAGGTGCCATTGCCTTCATGATGATAGAGCACGTCGGGACTCCCCGGGTACGCTTTGGGGGGACAACTGCTGCGTACGGCGCCGAGATCACAGCAGCGCGGATCCTGGGGTGCGAAGCGCACGTAACCGCCCACGTATAGATCGAGCCGACCGTCGCGATTGTAGTCAAAGAAAGTTGCACCGGCATGGAACTGCGTGCCGAAGTCCGTGCCCGCGACCCCGGTTTTGTCCGTGACGTCGGTAAATGTTCCGTCGCGATTGTTGTGATAGAGAACGTTGCGTCTGAATTGCGTGACGTACAGATCGGGAAAGCCGTCGTTGTCGTAATCTCCGCAAACACATCCAAGACCATAACCCGTGCCGGGGACCCCAGCCTGGTCGGTGACATCGGTAAAACTTCCGTCGCCGCTGTTGCGGTACAGGGCGTTGCGCACCACGATGCCGCGGTCGTAGAGGTCGCGGCCGTTCACAAAGTAGATGTCCTGCCAGCCATCGCCATCAAAGTCTGCCACGCAGACGCCCGGGCCGAGCTACACACCCCTTCCGCGATTTTGGGATGATGCCCCACGGCATGGGTAATGCAGATTAACGTTGAAACGCTCACATTCACGCTAAATCCTCGGACATCATCCAGCAGCAGAGCCGCCGTTCTAGTAGCACGGCCAGTTGAGGAAAATATCGCCAAGGAGGTAACGATCTTAGCTTCCGGGATGGAAGCGCTTGCCTCTTGAACGGATGCTGAACAATGACTTCTCTGCCAAAGCAAAACGATTTTCTGAATTTTTTGCCAGCTTGCGAAGGCGCGCCCTGATACAAACGCATCTTTTCGCAAGCTGGGTTTGCAGGTGTGGCGGTACGAACGCGGCCTTTTGCTGGATTACAATGCAAATTGAAGATTGCATAGGTTTCGTTCCAAGTCTGGAGAGGACATTTCGTGACGCGTTATCTCGCATCATGGCCGCATTTATCGGTGACCAATGTCATCGATATCTTGCTGGTCGCGATCGTGATCTACCAGTTTCTGATGCTGGTACGCGGGACGCGCGCGGCCCCCATGCTGGTGGGCGTAGCGGCGGTGGGGCTGGGTTTCTACATCGCGCGGGTGGGCGAACTTACTACGCTGAACTGGCTGCTTAGCACTCTGCTTCCTTATGTCGTGTTCGCGCTGATCGTGGTGTTTCAGGCAGAGATTCGACACACGCTGGCCAATCTGGGGAGTCGGCTCACCTTCAGCCGGGCGAGTTCGGAGTCGGATGCTTACGACGACATCGTGCTGGCGGCAAATCTTTTTTCGCAGAATCAGACCGGGGCGTTGATCGTGATTGAGCGGGAGATCGGGTTACGGACTTACATCGAGAGTGGGGTGCCGCTGGATGCGCGCCTGTCCTACGATCTGCTGGCGACGGTGTTCCGCCCCAGCGCGCCTCTTCATGATGGGGCCGTCATCGTGCAGAAGGATCGGATTGCGGCGGCCGCCTGCTTTCTGCCGCTGTCGATGAATCCGGTGCTGTCGACCCAGATGGGAACAAGGCATCGCGCGGGAATCGGGATCACCGAGGAAACCGATGCCATTGCGGTCATTGTTTCCGAGGAGACGGGTGCCATCAGCCTGGCGGTGGGAGGGAATATTGAGCGCGACGTGACGGTCGAACAACTACGAGAACGCTTGAGCACGCTCTTGCGGCGGTATGTGCCACCGGCGACCTTGCCGACTCCGATCGTGAGCGTAAACGAGAGCGCGGACCTGGAGCGCACCGTCAGCTATCGCAATCCCGATCAGAGTTACACGCCGGGGGCCGATCATTAATATGGACTTTCTGCGCCAGTACGTATTTGCTCACTTTGGCTACAAGGTGGTCTCTCTGGGGCTGGCTCTCGGTCTATGGCTGGCGATCTCCCGGGACCCGGTAGCCGCGGTGGGGATTACGGTGCCGATTGAGTTTCATAACATTCCCAGCAAATTGGAAATCAGTTCTCTGAATATTCCCGAGGCGCAGGTGCGGGTCCGGGGACCGGAGCGGCTGATCCACGACCTGCGGCCCCAGGAAGTGCATGTGGAAGTCGACCTGACAGGGGTGAAACCGGGAGAGCGCACGTTCGATCTGACCGCGCAGCAGGTTCGGCAGCCACGGGATCTGGAAGTGGTGCAGGTTGTTCCGAGCCAGGTGCGGTTAAGTTTCGACATCGGTCTCACGCGGCAGGTGGAGGTGCGTCCGCGTGTGATCGGGACCTTCGCTGCGGGCTATCGCATTGCCCGGGTGCTGGCGGATCCGCCGGCCATTTTAATCAGCGGACCCAAACAACGTGTGCAGGGGGTGGAAGCCGCCACCACCGATCCGGTGGACGCCTCCGGCACCATGGAACACGCCACCTTTGTAGTGAACGCGTTTGTGCCCGACCCACTGGTACAGATCGTGCGCCCGACTCCCATACGGGTCACGGTGATAATGGAGAAGAGCCCGGGAGAAGTTTCAGAAACCAAACCATCCGAATGAATCAGCCTACAAGACAGCTATTTGGAACCGACGGAATTCGCGGCGTAGCAGGAGAATTTCCGCTTACGGCGGAGAGCACGTTCGCGATCGGGCGCGCCCTGGGGCACGATCTTTTGCGAGTCAACCCGCACGCCCGGGTGGTGATTGGGCAGGACACACGCGAGTCGAGCGGCTGGATCGCCGATCGCGTCACCCTGGGCTTGGCCTCGTTGGGTGTGCGAGTGGGAAGCGCGGGCGTGATCACCACGCCGGGGGTAGCTTACCTGGCGCGCTCCCTGGGAATGGCGGCGGGGGTGGTGATTTCCGCTTCGCACAATCCCTGGACCGATAACGGCATCAAGGTCTTCTCGGGCGATGGCTACAAGCTTCCAGATGCGCGGGAACTGGCCATCGAGCAGGAGATTTTCTCTCTGCTGCAAAATCCGCAGACCGCCGCGGAGCCCAAGACGATGCCTGCTTCGAGCCTGCCTGGGGACGCCAGTCTGCGCGAGGCCTACATTCACTGGCTGGTGAAAAGCGTGCGCACGCATCTTAGCCGGGTGCGCGTTCTGGTGGATTGCGCCAATGGCGCGGCCACAGCTGAGGCTCCGGAACTGTTTCGCGCGTGCGGCGTAAAGGCGACCTTCATTCATTGCGCGCCGGACGGGAAAAACATCAACGAGAACTGTGGAGCGCTGCATCCTGCGACGGTAGCGAGAATGGTGTCGGAACGGAAGGGCGAGTTTGATCTGGGGGTGACGTTCGACGGGGACGCCGATCGGGCGTTGTTCAGCGATGCCGATGGCAAGGTGGTGAACGGGGATGCAATTCTCTTGATGGCGGGCCGCGAAATGCGTTCGCGCGGGGTTCTTCCGGGCGACACGATTGTGGCCACAACCATGTCGAACATGGGGCTGGAAGTTGCGCTTAAGCGCTCCGAGATCCGTTTGTTGCGGGCGAACGTGGGCGACAAGTATGTGCTGGAGGAAATGCTGAAAACTGGTGCGACTCTGGGCGGCGAACAGTCGGGACATATTCTGTTTCGCGACGGGGAGGCGACCACCGGAGATGGATTGCTGACGGCACTGCGAGTGATCGAGATCATGGTGCGGACGCAGCGGAGCCTGGCGGACCTGGTGGCCGATCTGAAGGTGTTTCCGCAGACCATTCAGAATGTGCGCGTGCGCGAGAAGGTTCCCTTCCAGCAGGTGCCGGAGATTGCGCGGGCGATTGCGGCAGCCGAAGAAGAGTTGGATGGAAATGGACGGGTCGTGGTGCGGTATTCGGGGACCGAAGCACTAGCGCGAGTGATGGTGGAGGCGGAGTCAGAGGACAAGATGACGGCACTGGCGACGAGCATCGCGGCGGCGATTCGGGGGAAGCTGGGGTCGTGAGCGGTTAGGAGCGCCCCAGAAGCGCGCCGGTTCCGGCACTTCACTCGGACCAGCACCGATCTTGTGCCGCCCGGGGAAAGGCGTGAGATCATTGGCGTCATCCTCAAATTGAAAGCGTGATGGTGACTGTCAAGGGAAGACGCCAAAGTGTCCTTATCAGCCTGCGCGCGCACACTTGTCGATTCACGGTTTTGGGCCTGGTAGCGTGTTTTGTGGGAAGCAATTCCGCCGTTGGGCAATGGATGGGAAAACAGACTGGTTGCTACGCAGATTCGATGGCCGCGAATCCGAACCGGCCGACGGTGGCCAATCCGGCCGACATCACGCAATACGGCGTATTAGAGCTGGAGTATGGCTGGGATCGCCTCTGGCCTGAAGGGGGTGTCCGGCAGGCGTCTGCGGGTGGTCTTTTGAAGTTTGGGATGCTTTGCGACATTGAGTTGCGTTGGAACACAACCTCATTCCTGTCACAGACGGACGCAAGCGGTACACACCGAAGTTTCGGCGACAATTGGATTGGTCCGCAGATCCGGCTTTACCGGCAAACGAAACGGGTGCCAGCGCTGGCCTTCAGCTACGCTGTTAAAATACCCTCGGCCAGCACGAAAGATGGTTTGGGAAGCGGGCGCGTGGATCACGCATTTACCTTTCTGGCGAGTAAAGATATCGCGCGTTTTCATTTCGATTTCAATGCCACACAATTCCTGGTTGGACGACCGAACGGGTCCGGCGTTGACCAGAACCAGCAACTAAATCTGGCGTTTTCACACGTGATCCGTGGAGGGTTACAGTTCACGGGGGAATTTTATGGCGATACTCGACTTAACCAAACGACCCCGGGGTTCGCGTCTTCACTGTGGGCGCTGCAGTACACGGTGGTTCCGAGGTTGGTAATTGATGGTGGATTTGAAGCGGGACTCACTTCTGGAGGTCCGCATCGGCATGCGTTCGTGGGGGCGACGTACTCAATAGCGAATCTCTACCCCGGATGGCGACGAAAGCGATCGAGCCCTCCAGGGAAGGCAATCGGAAACTGGCTCGCTCCAATCTGGGGAAGAATGCTGCAGAAGATCTGCTTTGCAACTCCCAGCGTCCACATGAGATTTGCCGGCTCCGTTCGAGTACGCCAAAACTAGCCAAAGAAGCTCACGCCGAGCTGTTTAGGTACGACAGACTTGCCATCGGAAAGAATGGGGTATTAGGGATGGGCCAAAGTTATGCTGAGGAATGCTGGTACCGTGCCTTTGAGTATTCCGCTATCGGTTGAACGAGGTTTAATGCCCCTAAGGTCTATCGCCCCAAATTGCTTGCTCTCTCATCGCGGCTGCCTTTACAGGCGCAATCTGACCCGATAATTGCCATATAACACCAGAAACTCCCCGGCGGCCCCGTGGAGATCTGTGGTACCAGTACCGGGGGCGGGAGGGCGGGAACGGGCTCCGGCACCTTCAGGCTTGCACTCACAACCAGCTGCCTGGCTGACACTGGCGTATGGGAACGCGTAACTTTCCAAGGCTTGCGAGGCGGAATGATAGCTGTCGGCTTGTTCTCGGGCGGTCGCACTTCGGGAGGAGGAGCTTGTGCAATTCGAGGGGACGGCCGCAGGAAGCGATGGCGGTACGGCCTCCACACGACGTAGAGGAGACACAGCTCAACGATAATGATCGAAATCCAGAAGAGGCGCTTCTGACTCACAGCCATTTCTCCCGTCGGGGGAGGCAAAAATGACTCACTGAAACTTCGCCACACAATTCAGAAACACGGCCAGAGAGAGCGCTCCGCACATCTTTCGCCTTAATTCTAGGCACTTTACTCACTGCTTCATCGAAAGGAGCTTAACGGGCATTCGAATTCTTGAAGAGTCCAGTCGCAGAGTCAAGGAGTCCGGGTCCCGTGCACCTGATGAAAGCGAAAGATAGGCCCAAGGTTTCTTTCTCGCAGAACCTTGGGCTGATGGCTCGGCTTTCATGAAGCCGGCGAAGCGCTCTGTCAGTGGCGGAGGTTATGCTAGCAGTTAAGGCATCGCAATGGCACCGACGCACCAGCTTTATGGCACGAACGGGCCAGAGCATCCGGAGATGGAAACTGCTCTGGATTTTGGAACAAAATGAACCATGGGCACAAGCGGCTACCACGAACCCAAACCAAGTAGCTAACGTTTCCGGTTAGTTGGATGCCAGTAACGCGAGACTAGACAAGCCGAGTATCGCTTCCGCCAAAAAACCAATCCAGCGGTGACGAGGAAAGAGGATGGAGCGACGAAGCTATCATCCACGAGGTGAAGCCCGCGGCCGCGCGGGTACCTTCAGGGCAACGCAGTGTATCGCAAGATTGGTCGTTGAAGTTTAAAGTTTTATCAACCGACTACTCTTCGGGGAAAAGGAAGAAGACGTCCTTTCCCTCAAGAAAGTTTGGCGAAAAACCTAAACCCACCGTTCGTCACTGTTGCTGACTGACCAGCTCACCCGCGTCGGCAATGCTGCCCTTGATCAGCTCCGTCTCGATCCTCAGTTTTTGATGCGGGTGC
>UEXW01000262.1_pt1 | contig 17880 bp, 18 predicted proteins | sample 4301151 | NCBI WGS metagenome assembly UEXW01 (sample SAMEA4773176, study PRJEB27434) | metagenome | biome: 2259; feature: agricultural soil; material: soil | place: USA | collected 2014-09 | depth 0.25 m | reverse complement strand
TTCGAACTCCGAGACATGGAGGCACCAGGTCCGGGCGGGCGGGGGGCGGTCTTGGTCCATGACAATCGCCTGCACCCCTCGCTGGTAGAATCGCATCTAGAGAGCGATGCTGCCCCGGAATCTGCGTCCAATCTATCCCTACCTGAAGAAATACCGCGTGGGTTTCGCGCAGGGAGCGCTGTGCGTCCTGCTGCTGAACGGGATCTGGGTGCTGTTTCCGCAGGTTATCCAGAGGGCGGTGGACTACCTAAAGGCGGGGGGGCGGTCCACTCGGCAATTGGCGTTCTACGCGTTCCTGCTGGTGGCGATCGCGCTCACTAAGGGAATCTTTCAGTTCCTGACGCGTTGGATTGTCATCGGCATTTCCCGCGAGATTGAATTCGACCTGCGCAATGATCTGTTCGCGCACCTCGAAGGCCTCTCCTACTCCTACTACCAGCGGACGCGTACGGGCGATGTGATGGCGCGCGCCACCAATGACCTGAACGCCGTTCGCATGCTGCTGGGCCCGGCAATCATGTATTCCGCCAATACCATCGTCTTCACGGCGGCGGCGCTGGCGTTCATGTTCAAAATCAGCCCCCGGCTCACGATGTATACGTTCTTGCCGCTGCCGGTGGCGAGCATCGTGATTCAGTATTTCGGGCGGCAGATTCACGAGCGGTTTGAAAAGATTCAGGCGATGTTTTCCGACATATCGGCGCGCGCACAGGAGAATTTTTCCGGGGCGCGAGTGATTCGCGCGTTCGTGCAGGAGGAGCCCGAAATTCGCGCTTTCGAAACGGCCAACCGGGAATACATCTCGCGCAGTTTGCGGTTGGTGCGGCTGATGGGAATGCTCTGGCCGACGCTGGAGTTGATGTTGGGATTCGCCGTCGTCCTGGTGTTGTGGCTCGGCGGGCGGGAGGTCCTAGGCAGCAAAATCAGCGTCGGGCAATTCGTCGCTTTCCTTACCTACATCACCCAGCTTACCTGGCCGGTCATCGCTCTGGGATACGTCATCAACCTGTTTCAGCGGGGAACTGCGTCCCTGGTGCGCATCAACGAGATCATGACCGAGCAGCCGGAAATCTCGGACGCTCCGGTGCCGGCCTCGGGAGCACCAGGTGACGAACTTCGTGGCGAAATCGAGTTCCGTGGTTTGAACTTTGCGTATAACGGAACCACGGTTCTGCACGACGTCAACCTTCACGTTCCTGCCGGCACTAGCCTGGCGATTGTGGGACCGACTGGCTCAGGCAAGACCACCCTGGTGAACCTGATTCCACGGGTGTACGACGCGGAACCCGGAGCTGTGCTGATTGATGGCCGGCCACTCCGCGAGTTTCCGATTCCCTTCCTTCGTCGCAACATCGGGTTCGTTCCGCAGGAAACGTTTCTGTTCAGCGACACGATCCGAGAGAACATTTCGTTCGGCAGAGAAGACGCCAGCGACGCGGAAATCCACAATGCGGCCGAAGCCGCCAACATCGCGGCGGACATCGATGCCTTTCCCGAAGGCTTCAGGACCATGGTCGGCGAACGCGGTATCACGCTCTCCGGCGGGCAGAAGCAGCGCACGGCGATTGCGCGTGCGATTGTCCGCAATCCGCGTATCCTGATCCTGGACGACGCCCTGTCTAGCGTCGACACCCACACTGAAGACAAGATTCTCAACCACCTGCGCGAGATCATGTGCGGGCGGACTACGATCTTCATCTCCCACCGGGTCTCGACCGTGCGCAACGCGGACCGCATCGCCGTACTGCATGGAGGACGCATCGTGGAATTGGGAACGCACGACGAATTGATTCCGCGGAACGGGTACTACACCGATCTCTACAACAAGCAACTGCTGGAAGAAGAACTGGCGGAAGTGTAGCGCAGAGACCGCTGCTCGCTTGCCGCGAGACGCGGACAAGAGTGTCCGTGCCGCATATGCTGTGACCCTCAATGAAGCGAATCCCCATCACTGAGCTTCTCGATAGCGACGCGGGAACCCGAGAAGAGGTTGCAGGCTCCCTGGCGGACCTGCGCTGGTTCAATCGCTGGTTTGGAGGAGTACGGGCAACCAGGAGGATGGTCGAGCAGGTGACGTGCGCGACGAGCGCCACCGACTTGTCGCTGCTCGAGGTGGCAGCGGGATCGGGAGACGTGGCGAAGGGAACCCAGAATTTCCTGGCGCAACGCGGCATCCGCATGGATATCACTTTGCTGGATCGGGTCGCCTCGCACCTGGGCAACGGAGGGCGATCGGTGGTTGGTGATGCCCTGGCGCTTCCCTTCCGCGACTCGAGCTTCGACCTGGTGAGTTGTGGGCTGTTTGCGCACCACTTGGGCCCCGAACAAGTGGTTCAGTTCGTGCGTGAAGGACTGCGCGTGTGCCGGCGCGCATTTCTTATCAACGACCTGATTCGGCATCCGGCGCATCTGGCACTGGTGTATGCGGGCACGCCCCTTTATCGCAGCCGCCTCACGCGACACGATGCGCCCGCCTCTGTGCGGCAGGCCTACACGCTGGAAGAAATGCGCGACCTGTTGCGGAGGGCGGGTGCCAGGCGCGTCGAGATTCGCAACTACTATTTATTTCGTATGGGCGTGATCGCATGGAAGACCTGACACGAGCAACGAAAGCGACGGCACGCCCTGACTACGACCTGATCGTGATTGGCGGGGGGCCAGCAGGGACGTCGGCCGCCATCACGGCCGCCCGCGAGGGCGCTCGCGTGTTATTGCTCGAACGCGGACAATTGCCTCGGCAACGGGTATGCGGCGAATTCGTTTCCGCGGAGTCCCTCGATCTATTGTCGGGATTGCTCGGACGCACGGCAGGAGGCACTGGAACTGTCAGACTTTCCCAGGTCCGGCTGTTTGTCGATGGGCACCTGATCCCTGCACCGATAATGCCCGCGGCCGCGAGCATCGCACGCTTCGATCTGGACGCGCAGTTGATGCAGGCGGCCCGAGACGGGGGCGTAGATACCAGACTTCAAGCTTCGGTCGAGAAAGTTGAGGGCGGCCGTCCATTCCAGGTTACTACCTCAGAAGGCGAGTTCGCTGCGCGGGCGGTCGTGTGCGCGGCAGGCCGGTGGTCGAACCTTGGTTGCAGATCGAATCCGACCAATGGTCGCGCCAAAGAACGTTGGATAGGAGTCAAGGCGCATTTCGCCGAGGAATCGCCCCCGCCATCCGTGGACCTCTATTTTTTTGAGGGCGGCTACTGCGGTGTGCAGCCCGTGCGGCTGGCTGGCGACGGCGATGGACGGATCAATGCCTGCGCGATAGTGCGCGCGGATGTCGGGCGTACTCTGCCCGAGGTCTTCGCCCATCAGGCGCAACTGGCAGCGCGTTCGCTGGGCTGGCAACCGTTGATGGAGGCGGTCAGTACGTCGCCGCTGATTTTTCAGAGGCCCCAGCCGACCCAGGAGGGCATGTTGCTGGCGGGAGATGCGGCCGGATTTGTTGATCCGTTCGTGGGGGACGGGATTTCTCTGGCGCTGCGCAGCGGAGCGATGGCGGCGGAGTGTCTAACACCAGTCTTCAGGAACGAGATCTCCCTAGCGGAAGGCACGGCGCGATATGTGCGCATTTACCAGCAGCGGCTGGCGCCGGTGTTTCGCAATTCGTCGAGGGTCCGGCGGCTGCTGAAGCTGCCGCGTGGGGTGCGCAAGCCGATCGTGGAAGTATTGGGCAGATTTCCGCAAGTTACGCAGTATCTGGTGAACAGCACGCGGTAGATCGTTCCGGTTTGGTTTGATCACCCAGCGCCGACGTCGCAGATCACGGGGGGGTGCCCGTCGCTTCACAAGCTTCTAGCCTAGCGCACCGCCAGGACTTCCCGAATATTGTCGCGGCTCAGAAAGAATTTGATGGATGCAAAGTCGCGAAAAAGACTTTCGATGTGGCGATTGTTGAAGACGCGTTGCAGGCGGAAGCTTGTGCCCGCGGTCCGGTGGCTTCCGCTCCCTGATCCCCGTCGAACATCACGCGGAGCAATAATCGGCTGCATGTCGAGGACATCCGGACCCATGATGTGATAGCGGTAGCAGGGTGCGTCGGGGCCCGCGTCGCGCGTATGAAAGAACGCGAGCAGCATCCCACCCGGCTTCAGCACTGACCACAAACGTCCGACCACCGGCTTGACCAGACTCTCGTCCAAATAGTCGGGCAGGTTCCAGCAGAGCACCGCGTCGAACTGCGCGGCAGGGTACACCAGGTTGTCTTCAAGGAACTGCCGGCTATCAAGGACTGTCGCGCCCTGCTCGTCCTTGCGAACAAGTGCAGGATCGGTCGAGGCGCTGAGCAGATCTTCGCTGTAAATCTTGTGCGAGCGTTCCGTGAAGTAGCGAATATTGGCAGCCGAAGTGGCGCCCAGATCCAGGATGCACAAGCCTTCCTGCGAGGACCAATGCCGGGTCAACTCGCCCAAACCGCTCGAACGGCGGGAAAGCTTAGAAGTACTTTTTGCCGGGGACGAAGTTTTGTCCGAGCCGGACGATGAGCCGCGAAACAGTTTCATGAAGCGTAGCGGTATGGGACCATTTCAAACCTCTCGCCGCCCGAGCCGAGACTCCGGTCGCCACTTCGGAGCGCGCGTCTCAGGCGGATCGCGTCCCAACCGACAAAAATGGCACGGACGCGGAATCGTCAGGTCAAAATCGACGACTTTCGAACCCGCTTACTTTCCGTCTTTACTGATGTCTACTTTGCCCTTGAGGTAAGCGCCTTCCTCAATGGCAATGCGCTGGGTCGCAATGTCGCCCATGACGATCGCCGACTTGCGCAACTCCACTCGATCGCTGGCCGCGAGGTTGCCCTCCAACTTGCCCTGCACAGTCACGCCCTTGGCGCTGACGTTGGCTTTGACCTGGCCGTTGGGTCCGACGGTCAGATTGTTGCCTTTCAGCAGGATGCTGCCCTCCACCTGGCCGTCCAGATAAAGATCCTCGCTGCCGGAAAGCTCTCCCTTAATCACGACCGACTTCCCAATATGTGCAAATTCTCCACTCTTGGGCACATCCATGAGCGCAATCTCCTTGGGCTAATTGCCGGTGGTTTACGGAACCTCAAGATTGTCATTGCGACCCGGCGACACTCGGAGGAGCCTCTGCTGTTCGCCGGGAAACGGCAGATTCCTCCGCCCTCCACTGCGCCCGGGTCCAGAATGACAAGCGTTGGAGTCAGATTGCCGCTGGCTACGTCCTGCAATCCGACCTCTCCCTGGCGGCGAAGCCTGGATCCTGGAGCGGGAAGCTCCGATTCTAAACCATCTGTGCGCGGACCGCATGCTTTCTAATGCTTTAGAAGGCGCGAGATCTCGTGAAGACAGCTCTGGACGCCGATCAAACTATACGCGAAAATGCGCGTGGAGCAAGCAGTTCTCCGTACAACGAGAGATACGATACCAACCGTCTAAACATACAGTGCACCACCTCAGGTCCAGCATGTTTCCGCTAGGTGTCGCGCGAATGGCCGTGATGGCGCTCGGCCTTGGGCTCAGCCCGTACGCGCGGGCCACCCAGTTGCCCTCCATGCCCCCGGCGGAGTTGGTGCGCAAGACGGTGCAGAACGAAGTCCGGGCATCCCAGGGGGAGGCTGTCCCCCACATGTTCACATCGCGCAAAGAGACCAGCCGCGGCTCGCAAACCAAACTATATTGCGAGACGCGAGACGCAATGGCCGGAATGGCGATCGCCAACGACGATAAGCCTCTCACTTCCGAGCAACGTCAGGTCGAAGAGACCCGCCTCCGTGACTTGGCAAACAGTCCCGAGGAACTCCGGAAAAAACGTCAGCGGGAAAAGGATGACGCGGAGCGGGTGGGACGTATCGTCAAGGCGATGCCCGATGCGTTTCTGTACGAGTACGACGGCATGGAGATGGGCAGGACAGGCCTCGGCCAGCAGGGATCCGACCTGGTCCGTTTGACATTCCGACCGAATCCCAACTACGTGCCGCCCACGCATACCGAGCAGGTGCTGGCGGGTATGCAAGGCAACCTGCTGATCGACACACACACTCTCCGGATCGCTCGCATCGATGGGACGTTATTCAAGGATGTGGGCTTCGGATGGGGAATTTTAGGACATCTTGATAAGGGCGGGCGCTTCTTAGTGGAGCAAGGCGACGTGGGCGACGGCGCGTGGGATATCCAGAAGATGAGTCTCGCCTTCACCGGAAAAATCTTGTTCTTTAAGAAGATCGACATCAGATCCACGGAAACCTTCAGCGATTTTCACCTCGTGGCCAGGGACTTGTCGTTCGCGCAGGGAGTGGAGCTCTTGAAGAAGCAGGAGAACGTGCTCGCCGAAGATGGGCGCGGAGTGGGGATTCAGAAGTAGGGGCCACCTGCCCTCGGTGGCGGCTTCCGAGGGTTGGCCAATCGCGGAACTTTCCAGTCACCTCGGGGTTTTGACCAGCGGACAGCCCCTATGATCGCGCGACGTCCCTGGATCATTGCGCTGAGTACCTTCTCCGCTCTGATAGTCGTGAACTATCTGCATGAGATCTTGTTTCATATTCCTAGTTACCGACACTTGTACCAGAATCACGCGTTTTATATTCCAGAGAGTATCGACAAGATAGGCGGAGCGACCCTGTGCGTCCTAGTTGTTTGGCTCATGTACCGCGCGGGCCTGCCCGGTCTCAGCCATGAACTGGGACTGTCCGCCCCGGTTGTGCCAGCCCTCGCGTTCGGACTGGTTATCTCATCACCGATGTTGATGGGTTTTGCGATCAACCACCGCCTAACTCCCCACGCTGAACTCTTGCCCGTTTTCTTTCGGACCATCTTTTCGCCCCTGGTCGAGGAAATTGAATTCCGCGGTTTCGGAGTACGACAAGTGCAACTCGGGACGAGATGGCCGTTCTGGATCGCGGTCTGGCCGTCGGCAGTGTTGTTTGGCTTGGGCCACGTCGAACAAGGTCAGACCGTGCCCGAGATGCTTGCGCTGCTGCTGCTAACAGGCACGGGCGGAGTAATCTTTGGCTGGCTGGTATACAGGTGGCAGAGCGTCTGGGTGGCCGTGGCCCTTCACATCTTCATGAATCTGTGGTGGGAGCTGTTCTCCGTCGCCAGCAGCGCGATCGGTGGATGGTTCGATTTCGTGCTGCAGACTGTAACGATGCTGCTCGCGATCATTGTCACCCTGTGCGGGACGCGACCAGGGGCCATGGCTGCCCCGACCCCATGACCTTTCTCAGGTGTTAGCGCGGGCAACCGACGCGCAGAGTAGATCTATTTACTTCGAATCGTCTCCTTCTGCACCGTCAATTTCTCAATCAAATCTTCCCGCACGCGGCAGCCAGCGCCCGGTTCGTCGCGAATTGCAATCAGTCCGTCGCGCGAAACTTCTACTTCCGGTTCGATGATGTCTTCTTTCCAATAGCGCTTCGAGGCTGAGACGTCTCCGGGCAAGCGGAAGTTTTCCAGCGTGGACAAGGCGATGTTGTGCACGCGCCCGATCCCGGACTCGAGCATGCCGCCACACCAGACCGGGATTTTGTTCGACTGGCAGACGTCGTGAACCTTCTTTGCCTCCGTAAAACCGCCGACCCGGCCGACCTTGATGTTGATAATGCGGCACGCCCCGGTTTCGATCGCGCAGGCGGCGTCACGAGCCTGCTCGATGGACTCATCGAGACAGATGGGGGTGCGAAGCTCTCTCTGCAAACGCGCGTGGTAGTACAGATCGTCGTTCCATAAGGGCTGTTCGATCATCAGCAAATTGAACTGGTCGAATTTCCGCAGGTGCTCGAATTCATCGAGCGTGTAGGCGGAATTGGCGTCGACGCTCAGCGTGATGTCGGACCAACGGGCGCGGACTCTTTCAAGAATGTTCACATCCCAGCGCGGCTTCACCTTGATCTTGATGCGGCGATATCCCGCGGCCAACTCGGTCTCGATCTTGTCGAGCAGTTGCTCCGGCGAGTCCTGAATCCCGATGGAAACACCGCAGGGAATTTCGCGGCGCGTTCCGCCCAGCAACTTCCACAGTGGCTGCTTTTTTTCCTGAGCTTCCGCATCCCACAAAGCGTTTTCCAGGCCCGCCTTGGCCATGCGATGGCCCCGAACTCGGCCCATGAGGGACGAGGCTTCTCTCCCCTGCGACAGCGAACGCCCGACCAGCGCGGGAGCAAGGTGGTGAGTTATCGTCGGCCAGGCGCTATCAATCCATTCGCTGCTATAGAAAGGATCTTCTCCGGCAACGCACTCCGCCCATCCGTCAATGCCCTGGCAATGGGCGGTGATCAGCAGGATGCGACGGCTGTAGACACGTCCGAAGCTCGTCTCAAAAAAGTGGACGAGCGGCATTTGTATTTCGCGCAGGGTAATCGCTTCGATTTTCATAGACGGACTATTGGCTCGCGTACGACCAGGACTCGTCCCAAGGGCCTAGGAGAAACTTCCCGTTGCCTTCCGGATCTCGTTCGTAGCCCAGCACAGCCAAACCCTGGTCGAACGCCTTCAGGAATTGTTCACGGTTACGTTCTTGCACGTCGCGGGCACGATCTCGGGTATCGGGCGACGCCTTCCACTCGTAGATGGGCCCGGGCACCGAGATTCTCATCCGCGGCTGGATGGGCGGAATCGATCCGTCCTTCAACAGCTTTTCCACTCGCTTCGACTTGAGCCACCACTCGGCGATCAAGCGATCGGTGGGCAGTCCGCCCTGCAGGGGTGAAGTGGTGACGCCGTACTGGTTGATCGTGTATCGACGGACGATGGCGCCCAGTTTCTCGATGTTGAGATAAGAATTCTTGATTTCGAGGGGATCGAAGGTCCATTCGATCAACTCGAAACCCCGCGTCATGGCTTCCTCACGCTGGAACAGCTTGATGCGGCGCCCGAGGCCGTAATTCCGGTAGTCCCCCAGCACAGCGAGCATGTGGGAATGTAGGTAGCGATGTTCGCCGCGCACTCCGGGCACGGCTAACGCGAAGCCGATCATGCGCGCGCCGTCGAAAGCCCCGATGACCTGCCCACCGACTTTTTCCGCCACCACGAAAAGCCGCAGGGGAACCAGTTCGGCGTCGGTGAAATTCCACACTTCCTTTTGCAGGGTCACCGCGGCACGCAGTTCTTCGAGGTCGTGGCAGTTGCGGATGACGATCGAGTCGGTCTTCACGGTTGAGGGTTTTCCGTTTGTTTGGCCTGTTGCCACAGAGATTCCAGTTCTTCCATGGTGGCATGTTCCGGAGAACGTCCCTCTTCCCGGAGACGTCCTTCCATCCACTGGAAACGGCGTTTGAACTTGCGGTTGGTTTTCTTGAGTGCAGATTCGGGGTCGAGGGACAGGTAGCGCGCAATATTCACCAGCACGAAAAACAGGTCACCGACCTCCTCTTCCAGGCGAGCGCGAAGCTCGTCCGGCACCGGCTGCTTGCCTGAGCCGGCCATCCCGCGATGTTGCGGGCGAGGACCCGGCGCGGGAAAGTCTTTGAGCTGTTCGCGCAGCTCTTCGGTCTCTTCATGCAGCTTGTCGAACAAGCCGTCGACATTGGGCCAATCGAATCCGATGCGAGCCGCTCGAGAGCTCAGCTTGTGCGCCTCGAGTAACGACGGCATGGCCGGCGAAACTCCGGACAGTACGGAGTCTGGATGCTCGGGAGGTTTCGGGGACTTGCCACCACCGTTGGCCAGCCGCTTTTTCTTTTCTTCCGCCTTAATCGCCTCCCAGTTGCGTAGGACTTCTGAAGAAGTTTCCGCCTGCACGTCTCCAAAGACATGGGGGTGACGATCGACCAGCTTGGTCCAAAGGCGATCGAGGACATCATCAATGGTAAATGTGCCCTGCTCCTTCGACATTTCGGAATAAAACAACACTTGGAGAAGAAGGTCGCCGAGTTCCCCGCTCAACTCCTCCCAGTCACGATTGTCGATGGCCTCGAGGACTTCGTAGGCTTCTTCAAGCGTGAAGGGCTTAATGGAGTCAAAGGTCTGCTCGCGATCCCACGGGCAACCCCCCGGGGCACGTAGGCGGGACATGATGGCAACGGCACGCTCGAAACGTTCTCCAGTCGTTGGGGACATCGGTCCACCAATCTAAATGACGGGTCGCGCGTGGGGCAATGTGGGTTTCGATTCACGGGCGTGCCGTCGGTCCCAAACGAAGAGCCAGACTGGATCGGAGGCAGCGTGGGGACAACGACATCCGGCCATTCCTCCGGCATTCCAATTTCAAGCGATAGTGATACTTGAGAGCTGCTCTCTAAGCTTCACTCCCGCGGGCAGTTAGGCTATTGCGCCTATTTACTAGTTATGAAATCGTGAACCACCGAACTCCGGAATGCTCAACAGTTGGACATTACTCCAGTTCTCGATCACCCCGCACGAAGGTTATCTACTCAAACCATGGCCCAGAGGGTAACACTCTATCTGGGGATTTATCTCCTGGGGGCGGACGATGACCGCGCCCGATCCTTCCGAAGCTCCCGATGCATGTGTCTGCCGCAAATCGACAGGCCTTGGCCGGCCAACACTTCCAAGTAGCCGTGATCGGTGGCGGCATCATGGGCGTGGCCATCGCGCGGGAATGTGCGCGAGCGGGCAAGCGGACCCTTCTGGTCGAACAACACGACTTTGCCGGGGGCACGACCAGCCGGTCGACACGCATACTAAGCGGCTTGCGGCCGCTGGAACGGGGTGACATTGCCTTTGCGCGCGAGACGCTGCGCGAAAAAGAGCAACTGCTGCGCGAGCGGCCGCATTTGACGCATCCGGCACACTTTTTGCTGGCGTTGAGCGAAGCAGGCAGCCGCAGCACGATGTCAGCCCGGACAGCCTTGTGGCTGTACCGGCGCATGGCGGGCGTCAAGGCCGATGCCGCAAGCTTCGAAATGGAGCGCAAGAAACTGGAGCGCGCCCTCGATGCCGGGCAGCACTGGTCCATCTTTAATTACGAAGACGCGCAATGCGAGTTTCCCGAGCGGTTGGTGGCCGAGTGGCTGGGAGAAGGGCTGGCAGCGGGCCTGGTCGCGCGTAATCATACGCAGGTTCTGGCCGTTGATCTCGCCCACGGACGCGCGCGCGGACTGATGCTGCGGGACTGGACCCGCAGCGTCGAAGAAAAAATTGAGGCCACATGGATCATCAACGCCACCGGTCCATGGGCCGATCGCACCTGCCAGCGGTCTTCGATTCGAACGCATCATCCGATGGTCAGCGGGGTGCGTGGTTCTCACATTGTTGTATCCATTTTCCCGGGCGCCCCGAGCACTGCGGTGTACACGGAAGGAATCGACGGCCAACCCCTGCACGTGATTCCCTGGAATGAACAGATCCTGGTGGGTTCGACCAGCGTGGCGGACGCGTCGGACCCAGGCAAGGTCTATCCGTCGCTCGATGAAATCGAATACCTGCTGCGGTCCCTGACGAAACTGTTCCCGAAAGCCCGCGCTTCGCAGAGTGACATTCGGCATGCTTTCGCAGGCATTCGCGCGTTGCCCCGGGGTGTGCACGGGGATGCGGATGTCACAGGCCGCCAGCATGTCTTGCATGATCACGAAGACGACAACGTTGCCAGAATGATCTCCGTGATCGGCGGGAATCTGGCCACGGCAGCCAGCGTGGCGCGAGACTGCGTCCGGAAGATTGGAATCCGGGTGCCAGAGACGAAAACACTGGGGACTGCGGATGGGGACAAACTCATGTCGCTGCTCGATCATTGGGTGGTCGACATCGCGAAGGCCGGCAACCTCAGTGAAGAGTCGGCAAGAGCGGTGGTGGAATGGCATGGCCGTCGGTCGCAGGACATTGCGCGTATGGCCCTCAGCAGCGTGGAACTGCGCACGCCGATTTGTCCGCACTCGCAACATATTGTGGCCGAGGCAGTACACGCCTACGTGAACGAATGCGCGGTTACCTTGGGCGATGTGCTGCTGAGGCGCGTGCCGGTCGCGCTGGGAGCCTGCTGGTCGGAAACCTGCAGCCGCGAAGCCACCTTGCGCATTGGCGCCGTGCTGGGGTGGAACGACGAAGCCACGGGAGCCAATCTCGAAGCTCTGGAAATGGAACGGGCTGCCTTCCTGCGCAAGCCGCGGACGACGATGAAGCTGGAGACGGCAGCGGATTAGCTTTAGCCACTAGCTTTTGGCTGTTAGCTGCTGGCTTTCACCTCTTTAGAACCTCGACCAACAACTCGGTCGCGTCGGAGATAACTGCATCCACACCGATATCTCTGAAGTGAGCCATGAATTCTTTCCGGTTCACGGTCCACACAAAGACCTTCTTGCCTGCGCCGTGCGCCACTTCACACAACTTGCCATCGACTAGGGTGTGGTGTGGGATCAGGTATTGAATTGGCAGAGTCTTCCAGAGCATGAGTTGGGACCGAGTCTCGCAGATCAGTCCAAGAGGGATTTCGGCATCCAACTCCCGTAAGGCTGTCAACAGCTCCGGAAGGAACGATGACACAACGAAACCTCTCCTCGGTGGATCGAAGTAAAGGGCGTTCAGCGTTGCGCTCTCCAACCCCTTCACTTTAAGTTCGATATCGAGAAACGCCTGATTCGCGTAGCGATTCAGCACCGATTCGAGTCGGGGCAGTTGTGGCAGATCGTCTGCTGCGGCTTGCGCAACTTCGCAGCCACAGGTCATCGAATCGTGGCAGATCACCGCGCGCTCGTCCGCAGTCAGGCGGACGTCGAACTCGATGCCGTCGCAACCATGCGCCAGGGCCAGATCAAACGACTGCAGCGTGTTTTCCGGGATTGTGCGGGTTGCTCTCGCACCGCGGTGACCCAGAAGTAGCGGTGGGGACATCGGCGACTATTGTACGAAACACGGGCGGCACATCACCCGGAAGCGCATTAGTCAAGTGAGCGGGTTACAGATGCGCACGTTTCGTGGGCGAGAGCGCCCGCACCACACAATTCACTTGCCACGCAACTCAGTCGAGGTCGAAATCGCGGATGGGGCGGCCGGTGTCAGGGGTCTCTTTCGCTTTGCGCAGGGCTTCCTGAAATTTTTTCTCGAGCAAGTCAGAGGCGTGTTTCTGAGCCTCCACGGACTGGCGGAAAATGGAGTCGCGACGGCTGTCCTGCTCTTTCATGGCACGGGCTGCTTCTTCAATGTCGTTGAAAGTCTTGGGCTGAACCGCTGCAGTGTGGGCGATAACGGCCTGGGCGCCGGCATCAACCTTGAGGACCGCGTTGCAGCACGGGCACGTGACTTCAAATACTGGAGGATGCTTGGCCATCTCAGCCGAATCATACTCCAAAAGGGGCGTCAGCGGGACAGGCGAATGGGAAGGATCTTGAACATGTAGAGCATCTCCCAGCCCAGCAGAATCACCGCCACAACCACCGTCATGACCGCCATAATTTCTCCGAATGACATGCGGTTGCGATCGGGGTCAAAGCGTTTGGCCACCAGGCTGAGAATGTTGAGCGTGGCGAAGCCAAAAACCAGGGCCCAGAGAATGTTGTACATGTCGCCCTTCTTGGATTCTTCCAGAAACGTAAACGCTCCGAGCAAAGCCAGGGAGGGCAGCGAAAGCGTGCGTCCATAGAAGCCGGGCAGTTCGTGAAAACGGCTGAGCTGGTTCGCCAGGGTGAGGAAATACAAGCAGGTTCGCCCTTTTACAAAGACCGGAAACGATGACCCACGGCCAGAGTTGAGATCTAGAAATCTTACCTTTTTTTTGGAAAGTGGTCACCGGATAGAAAAAGTCCATGGTCCCCCTGGAGTAACCATGCGCTCCCAGAACCGCCAGTTCACCACTTTGAATGCAGCGGCGCGGGCTGTGCCGAAGGCGGAGCTGTCCGCTAGAATCGTGAAATGTTCGAGAATCTGCGCTTCGTGTTTTTCGACGTGGGCACAACCCTGCTCTTTGCCAACCGCCCGCGCATCCTGGAACCTCTTTACCGACGCAATGTCGTGCCCAGCGATAAACTACTTCGCGCGCTGGAGTGCGAGGTCAAGAACAAGTTCGATGATGTTCTGGAGCATGGCGGGAAACCCGACCACGGATTCTGGTCGATGTTCTACACCCGTCTGTGCGAGGAATTGCGCCTGTCAGACGACCAATTGCGGCGGCAACTGGTCGAGAACACGCGCATCTCGGCGAACTGGGATCAAATGCGTCCGGGCACGCGCGAGGCCCTGCAACTAATCGGCAGGAAATATCAGATCGCGGTGATCTCGAATGCCGATGGAAAGATCGCCGATTGCCTGCAACGTTGCGGGCTGGCGGATTGCTTCCTGACCATCACCGACTCGGGCATTGTCGGGCATGAGAAGCCGCACCCAGTGATTTTTGAGACGGCTTTGAAAAGTGTGGGAGCGCGTGCGGAAGAAAGCTTGTACGTCGGGGACGTGTATTCGGTGGACTACCGAGGCGCCACCAGGGCGGGGATGCAGGCGGTGCTGTTCGATCTGGCCGGAGCCTATCGCGACAAGGGAATCCCGCGGGTGGAGTCCCTGGAAGAATTGGTGACGATGATCGGGTAAACTGCCTTTGTGATGATCGACTTGAGCAAACTCGTATTGTTTCTGACTGCGGCCCTCTTGCTGGCGATCGCGCCGGGGCCCGGGATGCTTTACGTCCTGGCACGAAGCCTGGCGGGTGGGCACAGAGAGGGCGTGCTCTCATCGTTTGGCACGTTTGTGGGCGGGATGGTCCACGTGCTGGCAGCGGCCGCCGGGGTTTCAGTGGTACTGGCCAAGTCTGCAGTTGCATTCGCGACCATAAAGTACGCCGGCGCCGCCTATCTGTGCTTTCTGGGAATTCGCATGATTGCAGACGCACGGCGCGACAGCGATTCCCTGCCCTCGAACGCCTCCGTTCCAGTACGCAACCCGTTCTGGCAAGGGATTGCAACGGAGGTTCTAAATCCCAAAACCGCGCTGTTTTTTCTCTCCTTCATTCCTCAGTTCGTGAATCGCGAGATCGGCCACGTGTTCTGGCAATTCCTGATGCTGGGAACGATCTCCGTGAGCCTGAATACTTCGGCGGACCTGGCGGTGACGATGTTTGCGGGACCACTGGGCAACCGGATTCGATCGTCGGCGAGATTTCGCCGGACCCAGCGAACAGCTACCGGCGCGGTCATGATTGGTCTGGGGACTTATCTGGTGGCCAGCAAGGCGGAATAACCACGCCGGTCTCAACACCACTGAAACAGATGGCAAGACTTAAGCGGAGCGATATTCCGCTTCGACGAGCGGGACGCCCGTCGCTCCATTCACGATTTTACGTTTCCAGCGTAATGACTTGATGGTCGTGACAATCGATCTGCAGGAAGTCGTGGAGCGTGTTCAAGAACTCCAGGCCGTGCCGGGAGAGGAAATGGATTGCGGTGATTTCGCGTTCCTGCAGCGCTTTGTTCGGGAATAGGCCATTGCTGAGTTGGTGGGCATGGCGCCCGACAATTTCACTCTGGCGCAGCTCGGCACGCGCCGCTCGGGCGCGCAGACTTTCCAGTTGATGCTGCATTTTGGAGGCCGCGTTGTCAGCGGCGTCCACCAGGGTTTTATCCAGACGAGCCAGAGCATCGCGAACGTTCGCCATAGATTGCTGCAACTCGTTTCCGACCAGGTCAAAAGCTCTCTGAAGTTCGGCAGGAAGAACGCTGGCAGCAAGCTTTTCGCGCAGCGCCTCTTGCCCGCGGAACACGTCGGGCAGCGTTAAACCATAACGTTCAAGTAAACCTTTAAGCTTGGGCTCGACGATGGTAGCTGAGAAACGCGGCACGATCGGAGTCACATGGCCCAGCAAAGCCTCATAGACTACGGCAACCTGCGCGAAGTAGGCGGTCTCGGCGGCGCCGCCGGTGTAGGCCAGCGTGGGCAGAAGGTAATCCTGCACAACGGGACGCAACAATACGTTGGGACTGAATTGTTCCGCAGCAACTGCAATCCGCTGTTGCAGGGACTCCTTCGAAACCTTCTCTTCTTTGATCAGGAACTCCACCGCGTCCTGCCCGTTGGTGCGCCGGTGTATGGGAAGGCGCGCGCCATCAATCGACGCAAAGAGCAGAGTGGAGGAAGGCGTCACCTTCACTTGCTGGTGATAGCCTGCGGCTTCCAAAGCCTTGCCGCGCGCCAGCAGCGCTTCATCAATTTCGACCACGCGATCAATTGCTGCGCGATAGATAGGCTGGGCAACAACCTGGAGTTCGGGATCGGAGGGATCCAGTAGGATGACGCCCCACTCCGCGAACAGGCGCGTGAACAAACGGGCGAAGGCGGAGCCCATGGTCTCGCCGACACGATAGGAATCACGCAGAAAGTCCACGATGGGCGAGGCACCCAAAAGCTGGGCTGCTGACTGCACGACGGAATCAATCTCAGGACCGAAGTTGACTGTTCCGACGGGCGCGTCTTCTACGCCGCGACTGGGAACTTCCAACTTCTGCAAGGTTCCTTCAGGGCCTGGAAGAGTGGTGTGATTCACCTCGGCCAGGTCATGATCGTTGGTGGCGAGCCAGAAAACGGGAACGGTGTTGACACCTGCGGCGGTGGCTTCTTTCGCCAGTTTGATGGCGGTCAAAGCTTTCAAAATCGAAAACAGCGGTCCACCGAAAAGACCCACTTGCTGTCCGGTGACGACCACGGAGGCGCCCTTGCGCAGGCGGTCGATGTTGGCGAGCGTTTTGGAAGAGGCTCCCCAAGCCTTGTTCTGGCGCTCGAGAATGTCGCTCACGCGCTGGCGGCGGACGGAATCATAACGTTCGCCCGGTGTTTCCTGTTTCACCCACTCACTAAAATTTGTGGATCGCGGATAGAACGGTTGGATTTTCGGAGAGTGGGACAGGAAATCGAGGAAAAGGCGGGTGGTATGGGGAATCTGCGCGAAGGGCAAACAGTCGGCCTTCACAGGCACGTTTCCCGGGATGGGTGGACACGGTTCATAGTCGGCAACAGGTCCCATATTGTACACACCACTCGTAGATGAGATGTTGGACGTATGAGCAGGATGCAAGTTAGTTGGAGAAATTGCCATCTCACATACACAATCCCAGCCTTCGCGAAAGGCGCGATAGGCTGGGGCACCCGCGTGAAGAAGTGTTCCAACCCTACGCCGAACACCATCGCGATGCGCATCAGAGTGGGCAACGTGCGGAACAGTTTCCCCCGCTCCAGCTTGGAGAGCATCGCGGGAGAGAGGCCCGTGTGCTTACCCAGTTCCACTAACCCCATGCTCTTTCGCAGTGCAGGGTGCGGAGTTTCTCTCGCAAGAGTATGGTGCAAGCGATCTGCAAACGAGCCTCACGCAACGTCGCTGTCCAGGCTGCGACCGCGCCTGCAGCCAAATAGGATCCTGCTCACCTTCATCGGACATGGTTGCGCACATTTTGACGGCCGTAGTTCGAGGGACAGCGTAGGGCCTACTACGCCCGATGCTGTTCGGACCTTCGATGTCTCATCGCAGATAAACAACAAACCGTTCGAGCGGAGAAAGCAACTAATCTCCGACCGCAAGATGATTGTTCAAAACGCGGCCACAGAACAGGAGCATTCGATGTCGGACGATCCTCGCAATAAGCGAGGACCAGGGAACTCAGCATCAAGGCAACGATCAGCAATCTGGCCAGCAACGGGAAAACAATCCCCAAAGACGACCTTCGCAGGGCGATCAGGATGTTGAGCAGGATGATCGGAAGCAGGATCAGGGCGGACAGAGACGCGCATCGTAGTCGGGCTTTACCGAGACGTGTCCCGGCGTGAAAAGCGCCGGGATTTTTATGCTTCCAGGCGCACCAGTTAGCGATCAACCCGTTCTGGGAGAACCGTTTCCGCGCCTGATGCGAACCTTCCGGGCGTAACTCGACATCTAATCGAGTGTTTGACTTCCATCGGGCTGCGACCTAGATTGGAAGTGGATCTTTCAAGGCCAATCCCACCAGTGGGGGCGTCACGGCTTCGACGGAGATGCTTGCGGCCAAGAGGCATGCCGG
>UEXW01000379.1_pt1 | contig 18048 bp, 15 predicted proteins | sample 4301151 | NCBI WGS metagenome assembly UEXW01 (sample SAMEA4773176, study PRJEB27434) | metagenome | biome: 2259; feature: agricultural soil; material: soil | place: USA | collected 2014-09 | depth 0.25 m | reverse complement strand
TCGACCGCAGCTACGGAGCCCGTCCGCTACGCCGCGCGTTGCAGAAGTACATCGAGGACCCGCTCTCGGAAGCGTTGATCCAGGGTACGATCACGACGCGTCCCGCCTTCATCGAAGTCTTCCTCGAAGGCGAGAAACTCTACTATCGCCCGGTGGATTCGGAGAAAGCGGAAGGCGTGCTGCTGTACGAGAACTAGCCGTCAGCTCTCAGCCGTGCGCTATCAGTCATCAGCCGTCAGCCATCAGCCGTCAGCCATCAGCCGTCAGCGAGAGCTGGCGGCTTTTGTTTTGCTCCGAAGAACCCGAAAGCTGGCAAAGAACAGATATGTCGACATTGCTCCCGAGAGAGGTCAGGGCGTGGCGGGTCACGCGCCGCAATTTTGCCGTTCGACAACTGAGAGCTGAGAACGGCTGCCATCACTCATTGATCGCCTGATACGCCAGCACACGCACCTGATTGTCTAGTGTCAACTCGCCCGTCGGATGCAGCTGCCCCATAAAGATCACAATCATCTGTTCCTTTGGATCGATCGTGAAGGCCGTGTAGAAGAATCCTCCCCAGGCGTACTGGCCCGGAGAGCCCAATTCGGGTAGCGGCGCTTTCACGCCAGCCACGCCGAAACCCAGTCCAAAACCCTGGTCCGGACCGATTTTTCCCAATTGATCCTGGCTCATCAGCTCTACCGACTTGCGGCTGATCAACCGGGTGTTCCCCCATTTGCCGCCGTCCAGCATCATTTGGCAGAACCGCGCATAGTCGGCGGCCGTGGAGACCAAACCCGCTCCGCCCGCGAAAAGTTTCTTGGGAGCGCGATACGGGTAATCCGCCGAGTATGAGAACGTTCCTTCGGTGATCGGAGTATCGGGGAAGCGGTTAAGCCCTTTGTCTGCATAGTATGTGTAAGCCGTGGCTAATCGCTCCAGCTTATTCTCCGGCGGATAAAAATACGTGTCCTTCATCCCGACCGGTTCAAAAATGCGCGTGCGAAAGAATTCGTCCAGTGGCTTGCCGGAGATCACCTCCACCAGTCGGCCCAGGACGTCGACGCCCAGACTGTACTCCCAGCGATCGCCCGGGTTAAACAGCAGGGGCTGCGCTGCCAGGCGCTTGACGTTATCCTCGATGGTGCCATCGTAAGGGAGCAGTCCGGTTCCGACCTTCGCATCCCGGTAAAAGTGTCCCAGGTCCGGATTCGCATCGTACGTGAGCCCCGAGGTGTGGCGCAGGAGGTCGCGGATCGTAATCTCTTTGGTCGCCGGAATTGTGTACGGCTCTCCGGATGCCGGCTTCACGAGCACCTTCATATTCTTGAATTCGGGCAGATACTTTGAGACCGGATCGCCGAGTAGAAAATGTCCTTCCTCGTAAAGCATCATGACGGCCACACTGGTAATCGGCTTGGTCATGGAGCAGATGCGAAACATCGTGTCGGGCCGCATAGGCTTGTTGGCTTCGCGGTCCATCATGCCCTGCGCCTTGAACCACGCCACGTGCCCGCGGCGCACCACCAAAGTGACCGCTCCCGCAATGCGTTTGTCGTCGATGCTGCGCTGAACCGCTGTGCCGATCCGGTCGAGACGCTCGCCGGAGAGCCCAACCGTTTCCGGCTTAGCGGTGGGAAGGTCTTGCGCGAAAACGCAGGCGCTCCAGATAACAAGGCAGATCAAGAGCAAAGTTGTACTTTTGGAGCTGACTGAGCAGGGAGAACTCATGGCAAGGGTCTTCTCCGATCGTCATCGAGGATGGAAATCTTGAGGCTGGCGATTGTATATCGACACAGACCTGAAATGTCAGCGCAGTCCGGCTGCGAGCCACGGGTCAGGGTTGCGAAACAATTCTTTTCTGACCTTCATCCCAGCGCCACGGAACATGATGCCCCTGCAGACGAACTCCGCCGATCCAGCGATCTATGCCATTTAAGGCAATATGATCATCCTTACCCGCGAGGACTCGTATCCCCGTCTCGGTCAGCGCGACTTTCGCGCTGTTGAACTTGTAACTCTTGACCTTGCCGGTGAAAGGTACGGCATAGCAGAGAAGAGGGTGCGGCGCGGTTACGAAGTTTCGGAGCATGTCGAACAGCAGTTGATCGCCGACCGTCTCCCTTCTGAGAACACTGCCGACCGTGGCCGCGGTTTGCACCTCTCGTTCTGCCTTGATCACTCCCAACAACTTGCGTTCAAGCCGCGACAGGCCGCCCTGCCGTCCTGGATATTCCTGTAGCATTCGCTGAATGGCTTTTGTGCGGCCCGGAAGAGAGGACCCTCCTGACCTCACCTGGCGCTCGAGTGCGGTAGGCGACGAGGAACGAAAGGCGCGCCACATGTGCGACGCCTGTTGGAACTGAGCTCGATCCAGTCCTCGGCGTAAACGGTAAGCCTTCTGCATCTGCTCAGGAGTGAGCACGCCTCCGTGCTGGGAAACCCAGGAGAAAGCCTGCGGGCCGATCTTTTGTTCGTCGAACCAGCTCAGTAGCTGAGCCAGACTGAGATGGCAGAGTGTGCAATTGGAGCCAAACCACAACACAATTTCATCGTATTCGCGGAAGTGAAGAAGACGGACGTTGCGGTTGTCGAATTCAGTCGCGCTTTTGCCGTCTGTCCAGAATTTCGAGCGCACTTGGCTCAAGCGGCGAAGGGTAAGACCGCTGGGAACCGGTCCGGTATACAGTGCGTCCCTCCACCTGAGGATATCGCGGGGGCGGGCCAGCAAGGCTCCTTTCAGACTTCCTCCGGTTGACTCGCCGTCGACGATATGGAGCGTCTTCATAGTCACGAAAAGGATACACAACACATTTCGCAGTTGTCAGCGATTGGAGCTTTCCTGAGCACTTCTTTTGCGACCCCAGACATGTACGCGGAATCCTAGTCCTTGCCCCTTCGCAGCAGGCATTGAAAAGGAGTCCCATGGAAAAGGTCAACCTCACCGCCAAGTTCGCCAAGATCTCCGAGTACTGGAAGCCCTACATCGCCGGCGAACTCAACGGCCAACTGGTAAAACTCGACAAGCTGAAAGGCGAGTTCGTTTGGCATCATCATGAGAACGAGGACGAGTTGTTCCTGGTGGTGAAAGGCCGCTTCCGCATGGAACTGCGGGACCGCCACATCTGGCTGGAGGAAGGCGAATTCCTGGTTGTGCCCCGCGGGGTTGAGCACCGGCCGGTCGCCGATGAGGAGGCATGGATCGTGCTCTTCGAGCCGGCGTCCACGCTCAATACCGGGAACGTGCAGAACGAACGCACCTTGCACGAATTGGAACGGGTGTAGCCCCCGCGTCTGGAGCGGCGGACGTCCCAGCCCGTGCAGTCGGGCGGGACGCTCGGCTGTCCATGCCGACACCCGGGACACTGGTTGCCGCTAAGCGTATGAAAAAACAACTCCTCCCTGGTACATCTCCCTTCCGTGCCTAGGGAAATGCTCGCCTCTGCTGCAAGATAGGCAGGTAAGGCGAACCGCCCCGGCTTCCAACCCTCCCCATCGTCGACGTCAACAGCGCCAGACCACTATGTCCGAGCAAGAACCGAAGCCCGAAGTCGACCAGGCGGCCGAAAGTTGGGCCTGGCTGATCCAATCCGCTGTAGGCCTCCTGTTGCTGGTTGGCACTGGATTATTGGTGCAGTACTACGCTCCACCTCCCACGAACGATTTGCAGGACCAGGTCACTCAGCTCCACCAGCAGCTCGAATCTCTTAAGCAAGAACAGGCCATGCCGGTAATGGTCCTGAACCGCTACCGCAACTCGATTTGCTATGTGTTCGGCGTGTACCAGGTGGGCTTTCCGCACCAGCCGCCGAGGTTGCGAGCGCGGGTGTCGGGAACCGGGTTTGTGGTAGCTAGCGGGCTGTTGGCAACCAATCGCCACGTTGCTGAGCCCTGGTACGGCGATTCGGAAGCTGACGCGCTGATCCGGCACGGAGCGGTGCCGTCCCTGGAAAAGCTGGTCGCATTCTTTCCCGGATCCCCAACGCCATTCGAAATCACGCCAACCGTGGTTTCCGCTCACAGCGATTTGGCCGTTTTGCACTTGGAATTCACAGCCATGACGCGCGGATTAGCGCCTCTGCCCCTGGCGAAGACATCTACCCCGCCGGGGGAATTGGTCACAGTCATTGGATATCCCATGGGCGTTGCGGGAATGGTGGCGAAATCGCCCACCGAGGTGTACGAACGGCTGGCTTACCGGCACGATGACATCAACGCCGCTAGCGAACTGGCCGCATTGTCTTTGATTCGGCCGTCGGCCACCGTGGGACATCTGGGCGACGTAGTCGGGGACAAACTGATTTACGACGCGCCCACCGCCCATGGCGGCAGCGGCGGGCCGGTTTTCAATTCCGCCGGCCAAGTGATCGGCATTAACTCGGCTTACATCGACGGCTTCTCGGGTGGAACTCTGGGCATTTCAGTAGAGGCGCTGCGCCCCCTAATCGACGCGGCTCAGAGGAAAACTCCCGCATCGAATATGCACGGCAGCGAAGCGCGTGCTCCAAACTAAGGTAGCGGAGAGCTTTGCGCGATGAGCTAAAAGAGCACCCAGCGCGTTCGCACTTTTCTTCTGTGTCCTTCGTGGTTTTCGATTCTCTTGCCGCCCTTCGCGCACCCTTGGCGAACCTTGCGGTTAAAGTCTTTGCTTGTCGAAGGCTCCGAGCCAACCCGGCTCCCGGACATGCTCCTCGTGCAGACGCCGTAAGCGCGCGGCCATCACTCCCTGACGCCCCAGATAACCAACCAGTTTCCGTGGATCAGCGCGGTCCACGACGGGCAGTCTGCCAATGTCGTTCTGCAGCATTTTGTTCGATGCTTCCGAAATCAGCTCGTCCGGGAACGCAACGATCAAGTCGCGCGATCCCGCTTCCAGCACGCTAACCGTCCCGCTCGGATGCTCATCCAAAGCCCGCAGAACGTCTCCGCGTGTGATGATCCCCGCGAGCTTGCCCTCTGCGTCCACGATGAACAATCCCTGATGATGGCTGACTGCAGGATCGTGCTTGGCAATCTTCTCCGCCAGTTCATCCAGCCGCATCGAGGCTGCAACCGTCGGCACATCCCGATCCATCGTTTCCGCAACCGCCACTTGTTGCAGAACGTCAGTCTCGTAGTCCTGATGAATGCGCAGCCCGCGACGCGCCAACTTCTCGGTCATGATCGACGAGCTTGGCATGAACAGCATGGCGACACCGTCGGCAATCACGCTGACCAGCATCAGAGGAAGCACGGCGTTATAGTCCCGCGTAATTTCAAACGCGAAAATGATGAAGGCAAACGTGGCCCGCGACGCAGCCCCGAACACCGCGCCCATCGCAACCAGGGCGAATGCTCCGGCGGCCAGTTTCGCGGATGGGAACAGCCGGTTCACGGCCAGCGCGAATACTCCCCCGAGCGCAGCGCTCGACATGAACATGGGCGCCAGCAATCCACCAGACGTCCCCGAGCCAAGGGAAATCACCAATGCGGCGGCCTTGGCGATCATGACGACCAGCAGCAGTTTCAGCGCCAGTTGGCCATTCAGGACGTCGCCGATCGTGTCGTAGCCCACACCCAGCACCCGGGGCACGAAGTAGCCAATGATGCCCAGCCCCAGTGCGCCGATCGCCGGCCACCAGAGCTCATCGACCGGCAGCTTTTCGAACTGGTCTTCAACCCAATAAAGCAGCTTGCTAAACCCCACTGCCGCCAACCCGCAAATCACACCCAGTACGAGATAAAACGGCAAGGCCCTGGGGATTCCGAAGTCCATGGAGGCCACGGTGAACATCGGCCCTGCCCCCAATAGCTGCATGTGCACTGCCGTCGCCAGCGTACTGGCAATCACCAGGGGAATAAACGACCGCGATTTGAACTCGAACAGCAGAAGCTCAATGGCCAGGATCACGCCCGCAATCGGTGTGTTGAAGGTCGCGGACATCCCGGCAGCCGCTCCGCACGCAAGCAGGACCTTTCGTTCCGACGCCGTGGTATGGAACACCTGGCCAACCAGAGATCCGACCGCGCCCCCGGTTTGAATGATCGGGCCCTCCGCGCCGAACGGACCACCCGTCCCGATGGCAATGGCAGCCGAGATCGGCTTCAGGAACGCAACCCGTGGCTGTATGCGACTGCGGTTGACCAGCACGGCTTCCATGGCCTCCGGGATGCCGTGGCCTTTGATCTTGGACGTCCCGTACTTGGCCAGGAAGCCGACAATAATCCCGCCGATTACGGGTGTGACGATCACCCACAGCCCCAGATGATTGAGTCGCGCGCTGGTGAAGGTGGCGTCCCAGCGGTGGTAGAAGAACAGGTTGGTGAACAAGCCGATCAGCTTGTACAGCAGGAAAGCAACAACTCCGGCAATAAGGCCGATTGCGCCGGACAGAAATGAGACCAGTGCGATCCGAAACTGTGCGGGCGTTGCCGGCTTCCCGAGTGCACCCAAACCGGTCACCGAGAGATGGTTTCCGTCGCGGGCGGGAGTGCTGCTGCTTCCGTCCGACCCTCCGTGCTTTGATGTGGACATGCTGTCGCTAGATCATCCCCTCTTCCCAGCGGCAGCCATGCCTGGCGAGCCGTTGGAGTTTCGGATTCCTCGTATTGCCCGACGGAGCGCGTTGACCAGTGCTGGACCAGCCGAGCGCAACTCCGCCCGGTGGTGCAAGGAAAGCTCCCGCAACACCTTCTCGCCCTTGGGAGTCAGGGTGAGCAGCACCTCGCGCCGATCCTCCCCATCGCGCTTGCGTCGCACATACCCTGCCGCCGACAGCCGGTTCACAAGCTCCACCGTGCTGTGATGCTGAATCTGCAAACGCTCCGCCAGTTCGCCGATCGTAGGGCGGGCATCACGCCCCAAGCCCTTAAGGCTGAGCATGAGTTGGTGTTGTCGTGGCTCCAGGCCCGCGGCACGGGCTGCCTGTTCACTGAAAGACAGGAAGCGGCGTATCTGGTAACGCAGCTCCGCCAAGGACTCGTAGTCTGACAGGGTGAGTGTTTCCATGCCGCGGATTATATCGTAGCAAGACAAGCCCCTTTAAATATCGTAACACGATATATTTAGCTTTGGGAAGTGCAGCAGTGGGCGTGCCGCCCGTCTCTCCGTTCTTCTGGCGTCACGGTCTTCCCCGCCCTCCTTGGCCCGTTCCCCCGCGTCATTTACAATCCTCGGTTCCCAAATTTCGACCGCAGGGAGACGCCGTGATCCCGCGCTACACCCGTCCCGACATGGGGCGCATCTGGAGCGAAGAGAACCGATTCCGCACCTGGCTGGCGGTCGAGGTCGCCGCTACCCAAACGCTGGCCCCGGCAGGTCTGGTTCCCAAAGATGCCGCTAAAGCTATCCAGGAGCGCGCAGATTTCCGGGTGGAGCGCATCCAGGAGATCGAGGCCGAGGTCCGCCACGATGTGATCGCTTTCACCACAGCAGTGGCCGAGATCGTGGGACCGCACGCGCGCTGGTTTCACTACGGCCTGACGTCCAATGATGTTGTAGACACGGCTCAGGCACTGCTGATCTCCCAGGCGTCTGCGGTCATCGCGGAGGATTTGCAACGCCTGGCCGAGGTTCTGAAACGCCGCGCCTGGGAGTTCAAGGACACGCCCCAGATCGGTCGCACCCACGGCGTGCATGCCGAACCCATCACCTTCGGATTCAAAATCGCCAACTGGTATTCGGAGACGCAACGCAACATCGCACGCTTTCGGGAGGCGGCGGAAGGGATGCGGGTGGGCAAATTTTCAGGCGCAGTCGGTACCTTCGCTCATCTCTCCCCCGAACTCGAGGAGAAAATCTGCGCTCGCCTGGGGTTGAAGGCCGCCGACATTTCTTCCCAGGTCATCCAGCGCGACCGGCACGCGCATTACCTCGCCACGCTGGCCGTGATCGCGTCCACGCTGGACAAGATCGCCACCGAGATCCGCCACCTGCAACGCACGGAGGTTCGTGAAGCCGAAGAGTTCTTCAGCGAAAAGCAAAAGGGGTCCTCGGCGATGCCGCACAAGCGCAACCCCGTAACATGCGAGCAGATCAGCGGATTGGCGCGGGTGGTGCGCTCCAACGCCCAGGCAGCTTTCGAGAACGTCCCCCTGTGGCACGAGCGCGACATCTCCCACTCCTCAGTGGAGCGCGTCATCCTGCCCGACTCCACCACGCTGGTCGACTATCTGCTGCAAAAGACCACCAACCTGATCGACACCATGTTCGTCTATCCCAAGCGAATGCTGGCAAACTTGGAGAGCACCAAGGGACTGGTCTTCAGTGGACAACTCTTACTCGATCTGGTCGAACACGGAGTCTCCCGCGAGGAGGCCTACCGACTCGTGCAGGGTCATGCCATGCGCGCCTGGAAGGAGGACCTGGACTTTCACCGGCTTGTTCTTGACGACGAGAACATCACCAGCCGCGTTCCCGCGCGCCAGATCGAACGCGCTTTCGACCTGAAGCGCCAACTCCGCAATATCGACAAAATCTTCGCACGGGTGTTCAAGGAAGATGGTTCGAGACGCCAGCGGAAGCCGTCGCTTGTAGCGAAGCAGAAGGTTCTGGCGACGGCCTCTCGCAATCGTCGTCAATCGCGGCGATCCGCATTCAAACGAAGTGTCGGGTAAGGATAGGTTTCGCCTCAGATTCACCCTATCTACCATCCTGAGTGGAGGGAGGCGAAGCCGAAGGCAGGCGAAGGTCCCGGTGTCGGCAGCGATATCTACGAACGTTACAACATTCCCACCACGAACAAAGACCGCCGCACACTCAGTCGCGTGGCTCAACTTGTTCCAGCAACTGAATCAACTCCTGCAGCCCTTCCACCCCCAAGTGCCCGAGCATCCCTCGCACGAACTCACGGACCGGCCGATCAAGTCCCTTAAGAAGTTGCAACCCGGCCGGAGTGATGCTGGCCCGCACAACCCTCCGGTCTTTCACTCCGCGACTACGCGTGACCAACCCTCGTTTCTCCAACCGGTCAACCAACCGAGTGATGTCCGGATCGCGGTTGATCATGCGCGCCCCCACTTCGCTGCACGGCAGCCCGTCCGCTCCAGCGCCGCGCAGAATACGCAGCGCGTTGTATTGCGTGGGCGACAGCCCATGTGGTTTGAGCCACTCCGCCATCTTCCCTGCCAGACGGTCCGCTGCCCGCTGCAAGCAAACAAAGGCACGCTCTTCGAGACCCGGCTCGAACGATGTGGGTGACTGCGGCTGGGCGGGCTTCATGACAGAAAATATTAGTCGTTGCAAGGACTATCGTCAATCTGCCCATGCCTAATTCCTTCAGTATCAAACGATTGCATAAAATCACCCAGCTCCCCAGAGGGAAGCATCCCGAACTGCGCTTCCAACATCAAATAATTAACTGAACAGTTAGTTAATTAGGGATGGAACACTTCAAGAGGATGGAGCTAAAGAAAATGAAAAACTTTAAGGCCATGATTTCTTCCTTTCTGCTGGCGGGGTTGCTGAGCGCGGGCGCGGTAGCGCAGACGACACATGCGACCCGCTTTGACCCGAGCATTCAGACGAGCGTGAGCGCGAAGCTCGCTGAAAAAACCAAATTTCAGACTGTAAAAGCCCACGTCGAAGACGGCATCGTGACCCTGACGGGCACGGTGAACCTTTACCAGGACAAGCTGGACGCGGCCAAGACTGCGCGCAAGCTGAAAAACGTGCAAGGCGTCCGCAACCTGATCGAAGTTGCCGGACCAGCCGTCAGCGACGCGCAACTGACCGAGGATCTGTCGAAGAAGCTCTACTATGACCGCGTGGGCTGGTACGACAGCGCGTTCAACTACTTCACGCTGGGGGTGAAGGACGGGGTTGTGACTCTCGGCGGACAGACCTACAACGATGTAGGCAAGGATTCCGCACTGGCGATCGTGCAGCGCATGCCCGGCGTCAAAGATGTCGTGAACGACGTTAAGGTCTCGCCGGTTTCGAATTTCGACGACGGTCTGCGCCTCCGCGCGCTGCGAGCCATCTACGGCTACTCGGCGTTAGGCAAGTACGCCATCGACCCGGCACGGCCGATCCGCATCATCGTCGACAACGGTCACATCAGCCTGTTCGGCACGGTGGACAGCCAGATGGACAAGACGATCGCGGGAATGCGAGCCAACCAGCTGCCCGGCGCCTTCAGCGTCGAGAACAACCTAGTGGTCGAGAACGGTTCAAAACAGGGGATGTAATCCACTCCTCTCTCCGAGGCACGGCGCAAGCCGTGCCTCTTTTTTTTGTTTGAATGTTTGCAGAAAACAGCACGAATCTCCCCGCTGTGCCGCTTGTGAAGCCTTAGTGCCCTTCCTGGTGATGTCTTGATTTTTCTATCGGTTCTTCGCGCATGCCGCTAGAGCCGATTGATCAGCGACGCCACATACCCGGCGCCAAACCCATTGTCGATGTTCACCACGCTGACATTCGAAGCGCAAGAATTCATCATGCCCAGCAGCGCGGTTAAGCCTTTGAAGGCAGCGCCGTACCCCACACTGGTCGGTACGGCGATCACAGGCACGCCCACGAGCCCTCCAACGACGCTGGGCAGGGCCCCTTCCATCCCAGCGCATACAATCACAACCCGTGCCTTCGCCAACGCCTCGCGATTCGCCAACAGCCGGTGAATCCCAGCGACGCCGACGTCGTACAAATGCTGCACGTCGTTCCCCATCACTTCCGCCGTGACCACGGCCTCCTCAGCCACCGGGATATCGCTGGTCCCTGCCGAGACGACAGCAACGATTCCCTTCCCGTACTTCCCGGGATCCCGCTGCAGCACGATGGCGCGGGCGATGGAGCGATACTCCACGCCGCGAACTTTCTTCTTGACCGCCACAAACTGCTTCTCATCGGCTCGCGTCGCAAGGATATTGCCTCCATGCTTGGCCAGCTTGGCAAAGATCGCCGCCAGCTGAGCCGGCGTCTTGCGTTCCCCAAAAATCACCTCCGGCATGCCAACACGCAACGCGCGGTGATGATCGACTTTTGCAAATCCCAGGTCTTCAAAAGGCAAGTGCCGCAGGCGCGCGACCGCGTCGTCCGGAGAAAGCCTCCCGCGGCGTACTTCGTCGAAGAGTTTGCGGATGGAGTCGGAGTTCAAGGGAGCAATCGGCTCTCAGCTTTCAGCCCTCAGCGGGGCGCGACTAGATTAGCACTCTTCAAGAGGCTGTTATTTTTGGGAGCTGATATTTAAGCGATCAAGTCGGTGAAAACTGCACGCTGAGATCTGAAAGCTGATGGCGGAGGACCTATCTCACTGTGCAGCTGCCCGCGTCTTCCGCCGAGGCCCACGCAGCTTCTGCACCAAATCGAAGTACAGACTCCGAGCGGCACCCGGTTCTTCCACGTGCGCCAGAAAGAGACTCCGCACGTATCCCGGCGTGACCCGGCCCTCCAGGTAGGTGTCGTAAAGATCGCAGCCCAGCAGGTAGCCGAGTTGTTGTGTGATGTATTCAAACGTCGCGCCGCTGCTGCGGATGCCCTCATCCAGCGACCCGCGCGCTTCCTCGCATTGCTTTGGATTCACTTCCAGCACTCGATGCAGCAGCAGAAAATTGAGGGTGCGAATCGATTCGGTGAAGGGCAATCCAGTTTGCCGTTCCACGTCTTCGCGGGTCTGGTCGCTGAGATCGCGCAGATCGCTTTCGTGCATAGCCGGGCGCGCCGGATACAACACCCGCGATCCAAAGTACGCCAAAGCATTCTCCAGAATGCGCCCGTAGAAGAAGTCCGCGGGTTCATCGGCCGCCTCCTCGCGCGCTGCGACTCGCGCCGGCAATCCCCGGCAGGCATGATGCAGAAAGCGCGCGGCCTCTTCCGCCGCATACATCATCTGCAGTTCGTGCATGTAAAAAGCATTCACCTGGGGCAGATAGGCGCAGCCGCGATCTTGCACTCGCTGCAACATGGCGGCGCGTTCTTCCTCGCTCACTCCCTTGCGCGACAGCAAGCGATGCAGCAGGGCGTCCGATGAGCGGAAATATACCTCCGGCAACAGGTCGACCAGGAATTTCGGCTGGGTGGTGTTGTGCTCGGAGTAGCGGTTGATGTTAAGAAAGCGAACCAGCCCATCGATCAAATTGTAGACAGTGGGCGCCAGGTCGGGCGTGTCAGAATCTTCCTGCCTCCACCGATCCAGACATAGCCGGTAGTTCTCATACTTCTCGAGTGGAGTGGCGTTGAACACGCAGATGACATCTTCGTTCACGCGCACCGCTTCGACGCGGTCGTGCCGCTCCCCTGCAGCTCGCCAGTAGAGCGCATCGACGTTCTGCAAAACGGTCAGCGTTTTTTCTTCGGGCAATGCCTCCTGCAGCGCACGGGGTAAGTGCCCGGGAGCCAAGTGCGACTCTCCAAACAAAACCAGAATCGCAGCATGGGGATGCTTTTGCCGAATCTCGACGATCTTGTTCGCGGCGTGCCGATCCCGCGCCCCGATCTTGCGCAGGTCTTCGCGCGGCATGCAGTCCAACCCGTAAATGGCATCACCGTGCTCGCGCGCAGTCACGAGCAGTTCGTAAAAGGGTGCCCAGTCGTAGCCCCAATCCAATTGGAAGCGCATGCGCTGGCGGAGTTCGTGCTCGTCAATTTCGCGGCGCCACCACTCGTCCAGAATGTGCTGGTCTCGCGCAAAGATGGTTTCCACCCCCAGCACCACTGGCCGATCACCCACCAAGCCCCTGTGCTCGAGGAGCGAGGCGGTAAATCGCTGGCAGGCTGGGAGAGCGTGATAGTCGCCGATCAAAACCAAGTCGGCCAGCCGAACCGCCTCGTGTACCTGTGTAAGCTTGAGAACTTCCTGGTAGGAGCGATAGGCCGCGCTGAAGTCCTTGAGATATTTTCGCCGCCCGTTAGGATCGTTAGCCCGAATCTCGCGTTCCACACCCTCCAGCGCGTGCAACTGCGCAGCGGACCGACGTGATCGCAAATAAGCAGCGTTCCCCATCAATCGTTCCAGCCCTAAGCACCCAGCGTCAGCCTGCCCTCAGAGCGCCGGCGTCCCGCCGGTTGTCGCGAAGGGCATCCCGCCCTCGCCTTGACTTCTCCAGCGAAGCCTCCCTATGCTCGACGTTCGCCACACGCCGAACCAGAGTCAAGGAGCCCGTTTGCCGCGCGAGCCTCAAAACCTGACCATCGCCACTACCGGGGCCAGCGGTTCCGTCTTTCTCAAACACCTGCTACTGGCGGTCGAGCGTGACGGGCGCATCAAGACCGCGAACTTCATCGCCTCCGACAGCGGCCTCCGGGTCATGGCCGAAGAACTCAAAATCAAAGGACGCAACAACCTGGTCTCTCAGTTGCTCGGCAAGTCCTCCCGAAAAATTCGCGAGCAATCCAACACCGATATCGGTGCCAACGTGGCCAGCGGTTCCTATCCCAGCGATGGGATGATCATTTTGCCCTGCAGCGTTGGAACGCTCGCCCGCGTGGCCAACGGCATCGCCTCCCACCTGATCGAACGCGCCGCCGACGTCACTTTGAAGGAAGCTCGCCCGCTAATCCTCTGTGTCCGCGAAACGCCGCTCAATAAGATCCACATCCGCAACATGTACCGGGCTGCCGACGCGGGCGCGACCGTCTTCCCACTGATTCCGACCTTCTACAATCGTCCCAGTAGCCTGGACGAGATGGCGCGTGAGTTCGCCTGCCGCGTGCTGGCCCATCTCGGCCTGCCGCAATCGGGCGCCTACCGCTGGAAAGCCTGAAAGCTCTGCAACTTGGAGAGAACAGACTTTCCGGTGGGGAGAGTTCTAGTGTAGGAACGCGACCGGACAATGAGCCAGATAGCTTTCGGACATGTACTGTCGGAAAAGTCCGCATCTACAGAGACAAACTTTCCCGTATGAGAGGTTACTTTCGGCCTTGGCAGGGTCATGCGTGCGCAGACTCGGGCTCGAGTGCTTCGACCAGGTGATTCTGACGACGACGATCGCGACAAGGCGCCTTACACCCGAAGATCGCTATGCGCGAAGTCCGCTTTGAGATTCCTTCGCGGTCTTCGCAGATTTTTCCTTTTCGTACTTCGCAGTCAAGCCTTGCCAGCCCGGAACGAGGGACTCATTTTGCAGCAGGCTTCGAATCGAACCGGTAGCCCACGCTCGTGTACCACTGGTTGTAATTCAGCTGGGCGCCTCGAACTACGGTATATCCGCTCTGGAAGAAGGTGTGATCCGTCAGGTTCATGTCGAGCGACGTGTCCACAAACTTCGAACTGTTGTTTATGGTGAAGGACGAAACCAGATTCTGGGCGCCGAACTGCGCGTCCCACATCACGCGGTCGCCCAGGTGGCGCGAGAGGGTCAGCACTTTGTAATCTCCTTGCCCGAACGAACTGGCAAACTTCGAATAGCGGAAATCCGCGCGCAGCCCAGTGCGCCCAATTTCGTCCCAGGTGAAGCCGTACATCTGGTTAAGCGTTCGTCGCGGGTCGCCCGTTTTGTTGCTTTGTCCGAGCGTTGTGTAGAGGAAGAAATGCCTTACCGGCTCGACTCTCACCCCAAAGCTCACGCCCTGATAGAGCAACTTGTCGACGAGTCCGGTTCCAATCAGCGCTGTGGAGGCGGTCGGCACATCGCGAAAGTAGTTGTGGTAGATGTCGAACGAAACCCGCCGGTACGGTTGCAGGTGCACGGTCAGATAGCTACGACTAATGCCGGCGCCCGGATTGATCCCATTGGTGGTCAGTCCCTGCGGTGCATCCACGATCAGATCGTGATACACCGACACTGAGTTCTTGAAGGAAACACCGTTCTCCAGAAACACGAAGGGCCGGTCGAGCTGCCATTTAATCGTGTTCAAGGCGACGCCCGCAGTGCTGGTGTAACGGAAGTCCTCGTTTCCGCCTTCGAAGTTGATGAACGTTCCGCCAATGCGGCGGTCGGGATTGTAGTGCCACGATGTGGGATCCGGCGTCGACCCAGCAAAGGCGCCGACGGTAACGCCCGAAGCGACGCGCCGCCCAACATACCCTCCGTCAATCGTATCCAGACTGCTTGCCCACGGCAGGTACAGTCGCCCGAAACCCGCTACCCAGTTCGAGTCCGGATTGTCGTAGGTCAACTGCATGGTGTAGGTCTTGTTCAACATGTCCTGCAGCGTGTCTTCGCCGGTACGCGTCCTTCTCGTCATGCGCCCGCGCCAGTATCCGTTCAAATTCCAGTGCGTGCCGCCGATTCGCGTCATATCGGTGCGAGCCACAAAACCCATCGTGGAACTGCTGCCAATGGACGAACCGCTGGCACTGAGGCCGCTGTAGTCGAAGCCGATCCGCGCTCGAATCCGGCTCTCGGGCTCCGGGATGCCAGGGGTTCGCGCAGGGGCCGTCTCGGTCTGCGAACTCGATCCGTTCGTGAAGCTCTCTTTCTGCGCACGCTCCTTCAAAATTGGGTGAAACGCGCGCTTCGCCGCCAGTGCATCGGTCTGTTCTGCCGACAGGTAGGCCCAGTCTCCCGGTTTGATGTCACGCTTCGCGCCGTGGACTTCTGTCACCGCGGAACTTTCTGCCACCGAGACCACTTGCAATTCGGCAACGACCGGGCTGTCGTCGTCCGCCGCGATGAACCGGGTGGCTCCCTTTCTCGATTCCCGCACCGACAACCGCATTCCCTCCTCGAGGCCCAAGCTGCGCCCACCGGCCAGGTATGCGACGCCCTCAGCCACGTATTTCACCTTGAACCCCATTCGCGCACGCTTACTTGCAACCCGAAGGGCCGATGGAATCCCCGAGCCAGCCATCCCCTCGATTCGTGCCGCACTAGCGATCAACGTGGGTGAATCGGATGCGTTGGACGACGAAGATGCTAGCGGCAAGGGCGTCCCCGCACGAGCATCGCCCGTCAGCGTCGGCAGTACGGTCAGAGCGATCGTGTTGCCGTCGGTAGCAAGGCCATAGGGACGGCTGTGATCCAGATCGAGCACCAGTCGCGACAGTGTATTGCCCTGTCCGATACGAACGCCTTTCACTCCATCCTGATTGACAGGAATGTGCTGTCGCACTCCGCCCGCCAGCGTATTCGGCAGTTCTAGAACCAGCCGATCCGGATGGGTCGCTACCACGACCTTGGGATTGACCGACGCGCTGAGTTTCACTTCGACCTTGAGTTTGTCTCCCTCGGAGATCACTCTCACGTTCTGGATTTCCGCCGAATGTGATGACGTGTTCCTGGCCATGCCCGGAGACACGATCAGCATCAGCACGCAAAGCCGTGCCAAGATTTTCATGATTTGCCCTTTGCTTGACGGTGGTTCCGCCGACGTCGAGTCCTTCTCGACTACTTCCGCACCCGCAACGCTCGAGTCGTTGCAGTCAACCAGTTGTCCATGATGTTGTGGCACTCCAGGCAATCCGTGGAGAACCCTTGTGCCCGGTGGTTCGGAGACTTCGTTTTCCGAAAGTCATCCATGTGGCAACTGACACACTCGGTCGACAGGCCCTGACGATTAAAAGGCCCGACCGTGCCTACCTTGTGACAGGAATAACAGTCGACCGCCGCGTGCGCCCCGATCAGCGGAAAGCGGTCCTGATGCTCATTGATGTTGTGGATTGACACCTGCCAGCCGGTGTCGCGATGGCACAAATCACATTGGGCGCTATTCTTTCGCCGGTGGATGTCGGCGTGGCAGTCCTGGCATTGATTGCCGACTTTGGCGAATACCAGGTCAGAGTGACATTCCTGACAACCAACGCTCTTGTGCATCCCGCGCAGAGCGAAGCTGGTCTTGCGATGATCGAACTCAAGGACGTTGCGAAGTGGTGTCCACCCCTGGGGTGTATGGCAATTCTGGCAGGGAACCTTTAAAGCTCCGTGAGGGCTCCTTTCGGGCCCAGACTCCGGCTGCGGTTTGGTGCGCGGAGTGAGGCCGATTTGGAAAAGTAGGACCGTGTGCAACAACAGCACGATTGCTTGCAAAACCGTTCTTCCTTACCCGTGGAATAGACCGCGCCGGTTGCGCCCAAGAAAGCCTCCTTTCTGGCAACGCCCCAGAACCTTTTGATTAATTTGCGATCTGTAAGCATGATTTAACCAAACGAAGGGTGGTCAGCAAATATCTGACAGGTACGGTGCCGTCGGGACAGTGCCGTTAGTACAGGCTTGGGTGTATTTTTGAATTATAGAAATCTGTTTTTGGATTTAGAAGAAGCTGTGCGCATTCGCGAAACCGACGGAAAAGCGGTTGGCACCGGCCACGCCGACCACCACGCAGGTGCAGACACCGCGTCTGCCCCGCGAAGCAAGGTTGGAGGGTGGGAAGCTTCGAGTGCCGTTTGGTGAAGCCGTCTTTTGATCCTATCCCGCCTCGCGCAGGCGCTCCGCCCGGGTCTCCAGTTCAGCGATCTCCTCATCAAGGCGCTCCTGGTCGTACGCTCCCCTCTCCAGCTCGCTGGTGTAACGCAGAGCCAACTCAACCCGGTTGGAGATGCCGGCCCGCGCAAAAATATCCCGAATGAAATTCTTGACGACGCCTTCGGTCGTGTTCATCAGGCGAGCGATGTCGACGTTTTTCAACCCGGATCCCACCAGGATCGTGACTCGGAACTGGGCGGGTGTCAGGATGTCCATCAGATTGTCGCCAGAACCACGCAAAAGATCGCTCTCCCTATTCAACTCTCTCACGGGATTCAACTCTCTCACGGGCGCCCCACTTGGGCGAACAGACTCTTTACCTCAGCCCCTCCTCGAAAACACCTTAGTCGTCTCTAGAGGCTTCCCAGTAGAGATGCAGGTCTGCGGTCAACCGTCGTGCTCGATAGGCCGCGGGTACCTTTTGCGGCTACTCACACTTTCGTGCCGGTTGACGTCGACTGGGTAGTCGTACTAGTCTGCGATTACACCGGAAAGGAGGTGGTCTGATGACAAGTTCAGATGGTAGTAGTTGCAAAAGACCAGGTGAGGTGGCTGCGACTTAGAGCGGTCGCTCTAAGCGGGGCTTCCCGATGTGCCGCAAGGTTCGAAGGGAGGCTACAGCCCGCACACTACCGGTGAGTTAGGGTTGCGATCCGCCCAGCAGCAGGTCGTGCTGGGACCCGGAGTTGCCGAAGAGGCCACGTAGAGTGACCACCTCTTGGTCAATCCCAACAGTACCACCGGCGGCCC
>UEXW01000314.1_pt1 | contig 18236 bp, 15 predicted proteins | sample 4301151 | NCBI WGS metagenome assembly UEXW01 (sample SAMEA4773176, study PRJEB27434) | metagenome | biome: 2259; feature: agricultural soil; material: soil | place: USA | collected 2014-09 | depth 0.25 m | reverse complement strand
GCCGTTGGCTGATGATGGCGCGCAGAATCGCCGCCAGTTGCAGGCGAACCTGCTTCTGCTCGGGCGGCGGGAAGACCGCAATAATACGGTTGATGGTTTCCACTGCATCCAGAGTGTGCAACGTCGAGAACACCATGTGGCCGGTTTCAGCCGCGTGGATGGCCGTGCCGATGGTTTCGAGGTCACGCATTTCGCCCACCAGGATCACGTCCGGATCCTGACGAAGAGAGGCACGCAGCGCCGCTGAGAACGAAGGCGTGTCCACCTCGATTTCCCGTTGGTTGACGTAGCCTTTCTTGTCGCGGTGCAGGAATTCGATCGGGTCTTCGATGGTGATGATGTGTTCTGCACGAGTCGCATTCACGCGGTCAACCATCGCGGCCAGCGTGGTGGACTTACCAGAGCCCGTCACACCCGTCACCAGCACCAGCCCGCGGGGCATGTCGCAAACCTGTTCAACCACCTTGGGCAGGTAGAGTTCGTCCAGCGCGCGAATCTTAGTGGGAATGACGCGCAGCACCAATCCTACGTTGCCGCGCTGCTGGAAGACGTTCACACGGAAGCGGCCCAGGCCGGCGACGCCGTACGCCATGTCGATTTCCGTAGTCTCTTTGAACTTCTGTTTCTGGCGCGCCGACATCATGCTGAACGCCATGGTCAGCATGTCCTCGGCCGTGACGCGGGGCTGGTCGGTGAGGGGCGCGAGTTCCCCGTCAACGCGGAGGTGCGGGTAGTTGCCGACCTTCAGGTGCAAGTCGGAGGCACGCCGCTCCATCGCAATTCGCAGCAGATCATCAATATTCATTCGACACCTAGGGCAGTGGTCAGTGGCTAGTGGTCAGTGGTCAGTACGGACACCTACCCTGAGAGCCAGGACCTGACAACTACTCTTGTATGATTGCGCGAATCGTCACCTTCCCCAAGATGACCTAAGTAACGGGAGGCTGCCGGCTGCTAGCTTCTAGCTGCTGGCTTTTGGCTTTACTGGGGATCGGGGTTGTTGGGACCTCCGGGTTCCGCCGGGCAAAACAAGCAAGTCAGTTGATTTTGACTACAGGTGTCGCCAACACGAGGCATGGAAGTGACGATTCGCCAGGCCAAGGCACACTTCGAACGGTTGTTGGAGCGAGTCAAGCACGGCGAGGAAGTCATCATCAAGCGAGCAGCTGCGGCTGTGGCCCGACTGTTGCCGTGGAGGGCCCAAACATTCGGTGATTGGACATCGCTCGGGGAGAAATCTGGATAGCCGATGACTTCGACGCTCCCCATGCCAGCACTGGAAGCGTTGATCTACAATTCTGCCCCGACTACTAGAGAAGACAAGAAAAGAAACAGATGAAATCCTAGGCGCCTTTAGCGACGACCGATGTCCAACGCTAACGGCCATCAGCTACCTTCCTGACGACGGAAGTCTGAGGACTGATGACTACAGGCGAAAAAGCCGCCCTGCAAGGGCGGCTTGATCAGATCCCATCTGCCGAAACTATGCTGCCTGGCTGGCCGGTTGGAAGGGCTCATCGTAGCTTCCACCGTAAATCGATGGGCACTTCGATCCCATAGGACGCAGGTACGTCGCCAGCTCGCCGCGATGATGGATGGAGTGGTTGTTGAGAAACGCCAGATACATCGCCGCTGGGTAATTGAACACTCCGAAAAATTCAACTGGACTCATCAACTGTTCCGGCGTCAGAGCGCGAACCCGCGCCGTTGCGCGCGCGATGTTCTCGTCATACCACTTGACCAGTTCGGCCACGCTCTTCGGTTTGTCTTCTTCGGTGGGACTTTCCATCTTGAACTCGCCGTCCGCAATCCCATCGAGGAATTGAACGTCCGTGTTTGCCAGGTGCCACGCCAGTTCCCATGCGCTCCTCGCATGCGGATCCGGTCGATAGTCCTGCTTCTCACTGGGGATCGCCGACAAGACTTTCTTCGTGATCTTCACTTCGTTAGCCAGGCTCTGGAGCATCAATTCCCGATAGGTCGTCATGAAATCAGTCGTCAGCGCTTGCTCTGCGGTTGCCATGGTGCACTCCTTATCGTTGAAGATGTTTTGTTATGTCGAGGTGAGAAAGGATTTTGGGGACGCATTCTCTGCGTCCCCCTCGAAAAACCGCCCGCCGATTCTACACGGCGGGACGACCCGCAGGAAGCCCGAAAACCCGCGCCCAGAGCCAAGAGCCCAAAGCCCGATCCTAGACTCCCACTGGCTGCTTCGTCCGCACCTTCACCGGAGTGAACCAGTTGTGTCGATCCGCCTTCTCCCCATTCACGATGGCGTAGAACTCCTCGCGAATTGCCCGCGTTACGGGCCCGGTGACACCCTTGCCCACGCTGATCTTGTCGACGGAGCGGATGGGCGTAACCTCCGCCGCGGTTCCGGTGAAGAACGCTTCGTCAGCCAGATAGAGCAACTCTCGGGGAATCACCTGCTCGATGACGGGAATATTCAGATCGCGCGCGATCTGCAGGACGGAATCGCGCGTGATCCCCGGCAGCACCGAGTTCCCTAACGGCGCGGTCTGCAACACGCCGTTGCGCACGATAAACACGTTCTCGCCCGAGCCCTCGCTGACGTAGCCATTGGAGTCGAGCGCAATGCCCTCAGCATAGCCGTTGATGACAGCTTCCATCTTGATGAGCTGCGAGTTCATGTAGTTCGCACCTGCCTTCGCCATAGCGGGCAGGGTGTTGGGCGCAAGCCGCGTCCACGAAGAAACGCACACGTCACAACCTTGGGCGTCGGAGGTCAGGTACTTGCCCCACGGATAATTGACGACATACACCTCGGTGGGCGAGTTCAGCGGATTCACGCCCGCCTCGCCGTAACCCCGCAGCACGATCGGCCGCAGGTAGCAGGGCCATATGTTGTTCTTCGCGACCACTTCGCACATGGCGGCGACGATCTCCTCGCGGGTGTAATCCACGTCGATGCGATAGACCTTGGCAGAATCGAGCAAGCGCTGGGCGTGTTCCTGCGCGCGGAAAATCGCCGGACCAGTTGGCAGCGAGTAGCAGCGAACACCCTCGAATACCGACGAGCCGTAATGGATCACGTGCGACATCACGTGAATTGTGGCGTCGTCCCAGGCAATCAACTTGCCGTTATGCCAGATTTTCTCGGTCTTCTGAATTGCCATGGACACTCCTTCGCGGATCAAGCCTTCGAGTGCAACTTTGCGGCGGCACGGCAGGAATGTGCGCAGACGCAAGCAAAATTACGCTCAATTATAACCGAGCTACTGTGGCTCTCATGTGGGGGCGCGCGCAGATTTTACGATCTGTAGACATGACGGAAGTGTGATCTGTGAGTGACTTCCGGACGGTCGGTTGGCCTGGGCTCGTTGTCGGTCTTCGGCTGGAGCAGGTGCCCCATGTTCGCGACGCTCTTTGGCGCTAACCTGGGATCAACCGCACTCTAAAGCGAAATGGGGTAGGGTACTCGCATACTGAGCCGCTGCGACGTTTTCACGAATCCCGACAGGCCCACGTCGTCACCGTCAGCGGTTGGGAAACAACAGGCGCATTCCCGAACCCAGGTTAGCGTCCAAAGAACGGACGCGAACCGGGGGCACCGATTCTCTTTACGTAATCCACGCCATTCGGATCAGAGCGTACTGCCAGACCGCCCCGTCCTTCTGCAACACCACAAGATAACCGCGCCCGCACGACGTTCCGCACCAGTAAGAGACTTCCACAAGCATTCGCGTATCCGTGCTGTTCCGCGCGAGAACGGTGACTTTGCTGTTTTTGCGGTGCTCCCGCGGCAGGAAAAACGCCGCTCGGCGAATGGACCGCTCGATGCGATCGGGCTCAAGCTTCAAATCGTGCCCAATCTCCTTCGCCTCTTGAATCAGGGCTGGCGCTCGTACCAGAGTTTCCTGCTCGATGGTCTGGTATCCGGCGCAAGCTTTTTCGAGGGCGAGTGTGCGATTCAGCACTGAGAGCGAGCGAGGGGAGCCGTCGAGAATGAGCGCATACACCAGCGCGTCATCGATTCGCCAGCCTTCGTCCTTGCCGCAGCGGTAGCCTTTCTGCGTGCGCGCGCCGGCCCACCAACGATCAATCCGTTGAAAGTCAGGCCCGACATTTGTCGAGCACGCCAACAGCGGCCGGCCATGCTTCTCCGAAAACGAGTCCGCGCACGGCTGGCAATCCGGAGAACCGAGCAACTGCAGCGTCATGAAGGCGCCATTCGCCGTCTCGTCGTTTTCGGTGCGGCAGGCATTCAGTAAGTCAGAAGACCGCGAGTCGCCGAAGGCGAACAACGGCACGAGCTGGTGGTTGCCCTCGGAGTGCAGCCAGTCCTTCAGCATCCCCAGCGTCTCGTCGTAGGACGGAGAGCGTGGCGCTGAGGTCAATGTCGCGATTGGATCAAGGGAGCCCTGGCGATCGACTCGGGCATGTGGGACATAGGTGCCCGATACCAAGATAAGCGGCGCGAACATCCACAACTTCATCGCAGAAAAATCCACCATTTGATTTATGGGTGCAAGTACCGTGCTTGATCACTGGAACCTCTGAGTGGGGTGCTCTGAGTGGGTGCCCCACCCAAATCGCGCCCTTTGCGATTGGGTGGGTTCCCGCTACCGGATCCAATGCCAGTGAATCACTGCCCCGACCCTACACTCGCCGTAGTCGCCGCCGCTACTCCGGGCAGTTCATCCCCGCGGAAGTATTTCTCCCTAGCCGCCCGCATCACGGGCATCGCCGCGTACGGCTTGGAATAATCGTTGCCCGCATTCCAGAAAAGGAAGCCAATGCCGCCCTTCTCCTTCGCAACCCGCACCTGTATCTGGATGTATTCGGGCGAATAGGTCTTGGTTCTCCACCGGAACGCCTGCAACCACGGACGAATCACCGCGTTGCTGTCCTTCGTAATCAGCTTGAAGCGGTCCATCGACTCGCCGATGAAGTGTTCCGGAGCGTCGCCCGGGTGGGCGTAGCCGTCCATGCCAAAGAAGTGCGAGGGATAGATCATGGGCGAAAGCACATCGCAATACTTTGCCATCCCCACAATGTCCTGTCCGGTATGCGACAGGTCGATCGGGCGCTGCCACGCCATCACGCCAAACACGTCGAGCGACAGAAGCACGCCCTTGGGGTGAAGCTCAGCATAGGCCTTCTTCAGGAAGTCGGTGATCACGTCCGAACGGTGCCAGGCCGGATGTTCGGTCTGGAAGTAGAAGGTCGCATCCATTTGATCGCCTTCCGCCGGGAAGCGTACATAGTCGAACTGGATCTCGTCCACGCCCGCGTCGGCCACGTACTTGGCCAGCGCGATGTTGTATTCCTGAACCTTCGGGTTCGAGGTATCGGTCCAGACTAGCTTGCCATTCTCGCGCCAGGGCTGCCCGCTGCGATGCGACTTCACGGCCAGCTCCGGATGCGTCTCCACCAACCATTGGTCGCGGAAGATCGCAATGCGACCGATTGCATGCATACCCTGCGCGTGCAGGAAGTGCGTAAATTTAGCTAGGTCGTGAATGTAGGTGTGCTGCCGTCCGGCCAGCGCGTGGTCGAAGGCAATGTTCACGCTGCCGTCGCTGTCCTTGATATCGAACACCACCGCGTTGCCGCCCACTTCCCGCCAGTGCTTGATGATCCGGATACCATGATCGCTGCCCGCCATCACACCCGTTAGGTAGATGGCGCGGACTTCAAAGTCCTTGGCCACTGGGATCGACTTCTCCACGATCGGAGCCGCCAGAATTCCGGGCACCAGGATCTGTTCGCCCGCCTTCAAGTTGTTTCCCGTGCGATTTCCGTTGGTCTTGCGAATCGCCTCTGCCAATTCGCTCGAAGTAAGGTAGGATGTCCGCTTCAAATAGTGCCGGGCGACAACCGGGATGCTGTCTCCGCGCGAGGCGGAGTAGTACTCAGTCCCGGGCGGTGCGATGGCCGGGGTCAAAGACGCGTCCGCCAATTTGGCAACCGTAGGCCCCTTGGTGCTGGTCCGCACGACCTGGACCGGCCCCTGGGCCGCAGCCGTAGGAATTCGGGAAACAGACAACCAGGTCACGACCGCCAGTAAAGCAGTAGCCCCAAAGATGAGCGAAAAGGTTCCCAGACGACGCAAGGTTTTCTCCTATAACAGCGGGTTCATGAACCGTCCGTCTAGCGTGTGGCTTCAGCCTGCTGGACAGCGCCTTTCATGAACTTGCTTTGAAAGGGCACGGCTTCAACCGTGCCGCCTCAGAGCGCGGCTTTTGCGGCTTTCGCCGCCGAGGTCGATTGGGGGGAGTCACCTGAAGGCCGTTTTTGAAACATGCTCTGCTGCTTGTGGGCGGATAGTACCCCGCGTCTTCGGGGGCTGAAAGTTACGTAGGACCAGCGCCAGATAGAGGGATCGGGATGCGGGCGGCAGGGAACGCGAAGAAACGTTCCCGGATGCGCAAAGAATTTCGCTTTACCCGGCGCTTTCGCTCTGCAAATCAAGGACACGAAACGCTTGTAAGAAGCATCTAACACATCAGAAAACGGGGTGCCGGTAAGTTACTTTGGGGATGGCTAACGGCTTGCAAGATTGACAGCGCAGCAGGTGAGTGACAAATTTTGTCGCTCCCCAGGTTCAGGGCAGCACGACCACGTCGTCCCAGGATTATTAATCCGCCCCCGGAAAGGCTATAAGGGCGCTACGACCCTATGAGAACGCACCTCGCCACTGTGCTCGATCCCAATCGTCGGAGTAACGATGCCCGGGAGTTTGACAGCGCCCTGCGTCGCAAGATCGTCGGCCAGGACCAGGCCGTCGACAAGGTAACCGAGATCTACCAGATGTTCCTGGCCGGCCTGAACGCCCCCGGGCGCCCGGTCGGGAATCTCCTGTTCCTTGGACCCACCGGCTCCGGGAAAACCCGTGTCGTCGAGGCTCTGGCCGAGTCTCTCTTCGGCGACGCTCGCGCCTGCATCAAGATCGACTGCGCGGAGTTCCAGCATTCCCACGAAATCGCCAAGCTGATTGGCTCGCCTCCGGGCTACCTCGGCCATCGCGAGACCCATCCGCTGCTGACCCAGGAAGCCCTGAATCAGTGGCACACCGACAAGCTGAAGCTCTCGATCCTGCTGTTTGACGAGATCGAGAAGGCTTCCGACTCGCTCTGGCAGTTGCTGCTCGGCATCCTGGACAAAGCAACGCTGACCCTGGGCGACAACCGTCGCGTGGACCTGTCGCAGTGCATCATCATCATGACCTCCAACTTGGGCGCGGGCGAAATGACCAGCCTGGTGGATGGCGGCATGGGTTTTGCCACGCAAACCACGGAAGTCGACGCGAAACTCGACGAGAAAATTTCCCGAACCGCAGTCGAGGCTGCGCGCCGGAAGTTCACCCCCGAGTTCATGAACCGCATCGATCGTGTGGTGGTCTTCAAGACGCTGCGTCCCGAACATCTCAGCCAGATTCTTGAAATTGAATTGGGAATGGTGCAGCAACGTGTTCTGCAGGCAGCGGGGGCGAATCAGTTCGTCTTCAATTGCACGTCCAAGGTAAAGGAATACTTGCTGCACGAAGGAACCGACCCGCGCTACGGGGCCCGTCACTTGAAGCGTGCCATCGAACGCAACATCGTCTTCCCGCTGGCAAACCTGGTGGCCACTGGACAAGTGAAGCTGGGCGACTTCGTCCGGATCGATCTGACGGGCGAGAGCCATCTGACCTTTGTGAAAGAAGCCGAAGGCGCGATGGTGCCCGTGCTGCTCGAACGCTACGGAGCCGCGGCCGCTCCACCTCCAGCCGCTGCGCGCGCCGTGAAGACGGTCAATGGCCGTCGCGACTTCGGGGCGAGTCCGGGGCTGGCGGAAACGAAGTAGATCCGCTGTTTCAGAAGTTTCGTAAAACTATCTCGGCATCCACGAGTAGTGAATGAGAGGCGTGCCCAGAACAGCAAACTGCTAATACGGCTTCAGGCGCCGTCTTCGTCACGCCATCTCTTGCCGTCGTCCTCTGTGCGGCCCGATCACCATTACGATAGACTTCCCTCGCCGCAATGCCTGCCCAATTCCCCGCCACTTTCCCGGTAGCCATGGAAGACGCCGGCAAACGACTCGATCAATTCCTGGCTGCCAAAATCCCCGAGGTCAGCCGCGCCCGCGTACAGCAACTAATCGAGCAGCACCATGTACTGGTCAATGACACCGACGCAAAGCCCTCCCTTCGCCTGCGCGGTGGTGAAACCATCCAGGTCCTGGGACCGGCTCAACTCGAACCCCTGCGAGCGATTCCCGAAGACATTCCACTGGATCTTGTCTACGAAGACGACGACCTCGCCATCGTGAACAAGCCCGCCGGAATGATGGTGCACGCCGGCGCCGGCGCTACCGAAGACGAGCGCAACCGTGGAACCTTGGTCAACGCCTTGCTGCATCGCTTCACGAAACTTTCCGCGGTAGGCGGAGAACTGCGTCCCGGCATCGTGCACCGTCTCGATCAGGACACCAGCGGCCTGATCGTGGTCGCCAAGAATGACGAAGCCCATCGCAAACTCGCCGCGCAGTTTGCCCGCCGCCAGGCCAAGAAAACTTACATTGCGCTGGTACATGGCGCCATGAAAGCCGACCGCGGAACCATCCATGCCAGCATCAGTCGCGACAGCGTCCGGCGTGTTCGCATGACCACTCGCCGCTCCGGCGGGCGCGAGGCCATCACTCACTACCAGGTCCGCAAACGAATCGAGTCCACCTTTGGCAAGTTCACGCTGCTGGAGTTGAAGATCGATACCGGACGAACCCACCAGATCCGGGTGCATCTCTCGTCCTTGGGCCATCCCGTGGTGGGAGATGCCTTGTACGGGGCGCCTCGCGAAATCCGGAAACAGTCGGGCAAGCGGACTGCCGAAAAAGAAGTCGCAACCTTAGCGCTTTCCAGAAACTTCCTGCACGCGGCTGAATTGGAATTGCATCATCCCCGCACGGGAGAACTCCTTTCCCACAAAGCCCCTCTGCCGCCGGAACTTGCTTCTTTCCTGTCACAACTGCAGAGCACCTAGATTCCGGTTGCGTCTATAATGAGGGGGGATGAAGCACAGGGCTATTTTTCTCGTCTTGGCCGTGGCCGGCCTCGGCCTGGCGACGATGGCGCAAAACCCAGCCGCTGACAACTCTGCGGCCCAATCCTCCGCAACTCCGGCGCCTGCGGCGGCCGAGCCTGCCACCAGCCAACTCCAACCCGTTCCGACTACTAGTGGAAAAACCGGCACGTCCAACAACGGCCAGCAGTCGTCCACTCAGGAAGACGAAACCGTTGCCACCATCGTCAAGACAGTCAACGAAGTGAATGTCGTCTTCACGGTTACGGACAAGCACGGCCGGTACGTAAGAGATCTCAAGAAAGAAGATTTCAAGGTTGTCGACGACGCCAAGCCGGCCGCGGAGATCAAAGACTTCCGCAACCAGACCGATCTTCCCCTGCAGGTCGGACTGCTCGTGGACGCCAGCAACTCGGTGCGCGATCGGTTCAAGTTCGAGCAGGAATCCGCCATCGAGTTCCTCAACCAGACCATTCGTCCGCGCTACGACACGGCCTTCATCGTAGGCTTTGATGTCACCCCGGAAGTCACCCAGGACTTCACAGATAACACCGAACACTTATCGCGGGGTGTGCGAGCCTTGCGTCCGGGCGGCGGCACTGCGATGTTTGACGCGCTTTACTTCTCCTGCCGCGACAAGTTGCTGAAGGCTCCCCGATCGGGACCCTTGCGCCGAGCCATCATCCTGCTCAGCGATGGCGACGACAACCAGAGCCATGTCACGCGCGAAGAGGCTATCGAAATGGCGCAGCGCGCCGAGGTGATCGTCTACACCATCAGCACCAACATTTCCGGCACCAAGGGCAAGGGTGACAAGGTTCTGGAACGCATTGCCGATGCGACCGGCGGCCGCCCCTTCTTCCCCTTCCAGATTCGCGACGTGGCCAACGCCTTTGCCGAGATCCAGGACGAACTGCGCAGCCAGTACGCCCTCTCCTACAAACCCGCCGACTTCAAGACGGATGGCCACTATCGCACTATTGAAATCGTGGCCATGGACCACAAGAACCTGCACGTGCGCTCGCGCCGCGGATACTTCGCGCCCGCCCGCTAGAACCCATGGCTGGGTATTCCGGAACTCCCCTTCCCAAAAAACTGGGTATCAAGGAAAAACTTCGCATCGCCTTCGTCGATTTACCAGCCGACGTGAAAGTTGAATTGAAGGACTCGATTACCACTTGCACCCTGGTGAAAGACGGTCGCGCTCGTGTCGATTTCGCGATGTTGTTCGTTAAGACCCAAGCCGAGCTGAAAAAACTGTTCCCGCGTTTCGCCGGTCGACTCACTCCCGTAGGCATGCTGTGGGTTTCCTGGCCTAAGAAGACTTCCGGTGTCACCACCGACATGAACGAAAATGATGTCCGCAGAATTGGTCTGGAAGCTGGCTTGGTCGACGTAAAAGTCTGCGCGGTCAACGAGGTCTGGTCCGGACTGAAGTTCGTCATTCGGGTAAAAGACCGCACTTGAATGTGGAGCGATCGGCGTCGTCGCCCGTCCAGTGCGCAGCAGCCTAAGCTGCAAGCCCGCAGAAGAAAAAGCAATCCGCTCCAGCGAAAAAAGAACGGAGTGTCTTCTCGTATTTCATGCTACGTTGGCCTTAGGACGTGGCATCCAGCCGATTTGTGAGTTTCATCATGAAGTTCTGTCCGAACTATTCCTGCGTCGCCTACGGACGCGTCACCTACACCCAGGCCACCCGTTGCGCGTTTTGCCGCTGGGATCTCAAACCGCCCCGCATGAAAAGCGAGACCCTCACCGAGGAACAGATCCATCCGGAATCGAGAGATAAGTCCCTACTCTCCAATTCCCCGGCGAAAACGTTGCCTCACAGTCGTACACGCCTGAAGCGCATGCTTCTGCCGCGAACCGCGTAACAGTACACACCTGGCACTGCGGTAACTTGTGGGCCTGCCTGCCCCGGCCTACCATTTTCCCGCATGTTCTCGGACCCATTTCGGCCGGACTCGCAGTCTGACGTTGAGATCAAACCGACCGACGACGACGTAGTCCGCGCGCTGTTCGAGATCGAAAAAGCCTCTACCGTACCACCTCCCGTTGATTCGCCCTTAACGTTCGTCGGCAATCAGCCGGTGAGGCCCGTAACCAGTTCCTGGTTCCGAGGTGTGATCGTGGTCATTGTGCTCACGATCGCAGCCGCGACCTTCGCCCGGCGATGGCTAGGGTTCCCCCCGGGGCAAGGCACCGGTCCAGGCAAGTCTTTCAAGATCAATTCAGAGATGCAGGGCGAGGCAGAACAACTTCTGCAAAAGCTGGCCTCGGGAGAGTCTAGTGCCGCCGATCAGGTACTGGAACAGACCCCCGTTTGGATCGGCAAGACTCATCGCACTCCCAACGCCGATCAATCCATCCTGATTGCTCTGAACCGCCCCGAGCTGCACACGCGCGAGGGAGCTCTCGCCGCAGAACTCGCGCTGGATGGAGTTCCGCAGAGCGAGGCCGGCCTCAGCCTGGTGAAAGAAGCCGTGGGCAACCCCAGCCAACGCGTGTGGGCCTTGTGGATGTTGGGTGCCTTGGGGAACCGCGGCATCGATCCGGTGCACACGGCAAAGATCCTGGAATCGTACCTGACCGATCCCGATGTCAACGTTCGAGCTTCCGCCGTAAACGGTCTGTCTTTGTTAGCCACGGACGAAACCTTGCCGCCCATGTTGGACCGCTTTCGCAACGACCCATCTCCGGCAGTCGAGGAGCGCGCTGCCTGCGGACTTGCCCAATCCGGAATGTACACCCGCGAGCAGCGTATGAAAGTGGCCGCCAGCATGGTGGGGTGGCTAGACGACTCGCTGCTCACACCACAGCAACGAGTCTGGTCCATCCAGGCCCTGCACGATATCTCCGGGCAGGATCATGGCACGGACTCCGCCGCCTGGCGCGCCTGGTACGAGAGCACGCGCTAGCTGCGGATTCTTCTACCCGCTATTCTGACCCTTCTCTCCGTCATTCCGGCCTTCTGTCCATCATCTTGATTTTCTGTCGATCGTCTTGATGTCTCTCCGCCATCGTGATGTTCTCTCTGTCACCTTGATCTTTCGACCTGTCATCTTGAGCGAAGTGAGGCGCCAGCCGAACGCAGTCGAAAGACCTTGCGTTCCGGATGCGACCGCAACCGTCCTCTTCCCAACCAAACAAAACTGAATAGCCATAAGATAACGAACCGGACACAGATGCCTTCAGGCGCGTCGCGAATCCTCGGACGAAGAAACCATGGCTGAAGCCGAGATCGTCGTCCTACGGGTCTCTAAACGCATTGAACGGGCATTCTAGGGCGAAGGTAGCTAAACAGTTTTGACCCCTCCAGTTCGCCTTTACGAACTTTCAACAACTTAGCTATGAGTGAATGAAGAGCGATTGAATCGACGTGCTAAAAATCTCGCTCTTGGTGGATCACGCATTCATTCCGCGAGCGATTTCCGCTGCAGGCCAGCCCCATCAAAATTCGCCGGGGCGAGCCATCGTTCGAAGTTAGCCTTTCGGGCAGGCCACTCGGAATCCAGCATCGCGTACCAGGCGGTATCGCGATTGCGGCCCTTGATAATCATGTGCTGCCGGAAGATACCTTCGAAGGTGAATCCGAGGCGCAACGCTGCACGCCGTGACGGTTCGTTCAGCGAATTGCACTTCCATTCGTAGCGGCGATATCCGAGATCGTCGAAGATGTGGCGCGCCATCAGGTACATGGCTTCAGTCGCTCCGGGCGTACGCTGCAACGCCGGTGTAAACAAAATGCTGCCCACTTCGATGCAGCGGTGCGCCGGCTCAATCCGCAGGTACGACGCGTATCCCACCGGAATTCCAGAGGGCTGAGCGAGAATGCTGAAAAATAAGGGGTCTCTTGTGGACGCCATCTGGCGAAGGCGCACATCGAACGCTTCGCGGTTCGGGTAAGGGCCGTCAAACAGATAACACCAGAGCTGTTCGCGGTCCTCGCCATGGCTGCCTTCATAAAGCGCCTCGCCATGTGCGTCAGGATCAAGAGGAACCAGGGTGACGAAGCGTCCCGCGAGCGTAGTTGGTTGAGGTGGTTGTGCCGGAGATGGATCGACGGCAACACCAATCAACGAAGCGGTCCTCGTATCTGAAACTTTCATGTATGGAAGCTCGCACTTCCAGCCTATCACCGCAGATCAAAGTAGCGCCTGCCTCCCGCCGGCTCTGCCGTCCTACGCAACATTTTCGGGCGGGGCCCTGAAGGAGAGAAGTCCGCGGAGACAACTGGGTTTGGAGATCGGCGCCGCCGGGTCAGTCAGACTTGTGGGCGATGGCGTAATATCCGCTGCGCGTCTGGACTTTATATCCTTGCTTGGAACGCAGTTCGATCTTGCGGAAAGTTCCATCCTGCGTGCTGTTGGTGGGAGTGTAGCCGAGGTTGTACTGGCTGCGAAGCTCGTTGGCAATCTGGTCGAAGGCGTCCTTGAGTTTGTCGAGCTTGTTGCCGACTTCGATCACGCGTCCGCCGGTCTCACCGGCGAGCTTTTTCATTTCCGAGTCTCCGGAGTATCCGAACCCGCCGTAGAAGCCGCGGTCGGCAATCAGGATCACATAGCAGATAGAATCCGATTTCTGCGCTGCTTCAATGGCATCTTTCACGCGTAACTGGCTGCCCTGGTCTTGACCATCGGTGAGAAGAATCATGGCCTTGCGCCCGACTTCGTGGGCCAGCTGGTCGTGCGCCGCGAGATAAACCGCGTCGTAGAGCAGGGTGCCGCGCGGGTTGCCGGTTGGAATCGGACCGCCGCCCAACCCGGGGAGAGAACCTCCACCACCGCCGGTGTTGACCTTCGCCTTGTTCAAAGCCGCTTTCAGGCGGTGCACGTCGTTCGTAAAATCCTGCAATAGATCGACATTTACGTCGAAGTCGATCACAAAGGCTTCGTCCTTCTCGCGCAGAATCTGGCTCAGGAATGCGCCGCCCACTTCTTTTTCCATCTCCAAAACGCGCATCTGGCTGCCGCTGGAGTCAATTAAGATTCCCAACGTAAGGGGAAGATTGCTCTCCGCGGTGAAGTACTTGATGGTCTGGGGCTTGCCGTCCTCGAGGATCTCGAAATCCTCTTTTGTCTGGTTGGGGATCAGGGCGCCCTTTTTGTCCTTGACGTTGAAGAACAGTTGCACCACGTTGACCCGCACCTTCAAGGTCTCAGTGGATTGATCCTCGTCGGCGGGAGCCTGCGACTGCTGCGCGAGCGACGGGCGAATACCGGCCAATATCAGGGACAATAGAAGCACTAAGGCTTTAGGCATGCAGTGATTCACGGGAGACTTCTGCTAGTCTAATCCTGTAAGGTTAAATGCACCAACTCACTCGGTTGGAGCATCCCACAAGCTGTACGGTTGCCTGCGGGCGGGAGAATAGGCCTTGAGTAAGGTGATTTCGCGAAGTTTCTGGATAAAAACGGCGCTTTTGGCCGCGATCCTGGCGGCACCGATCGTGGTCGCTGAGGATCAGGCGCAGAACCCGCAGGGCCAACAGGATGTTCCAGATGCTCCGTCGGCCACTCGACCGGTGCAGCCATTCCCCACGAATCTTCCACCCTCGAGGCCAGAGCCGCAGCCGGAACAACCGGCCACGTCAGGTCAGCCTGCCGCAGGGTCTGAGGGTGCTCCTCCACCGATGCCGCCGGTTAAAACCGTTCCTCCCGGCGGAGCTTCCAGCGAGGGCGTGAACTCGCGCGACGATCTTTACACGATTAAGGTAACCGCCAATTTCGTCCTGGTGCCGGTCACCGTGAAAGATGATGCTGGGCACCTGGTGGACGGTCTGCTGCCAAAAGACTTCAGCGTGTTCGAAGACGGACGAAAAGAACCTCTGAAATTTTTCACCAGCGATCCGTTCCCGCTCTCCGCCGCCATCGTACTCGACACCGGCATGCCCGATGTCGCGCTGCAAAAGATCAATCAGACTTACTCTGCGCTATCCGGAGCGTTCAGTCCGTATGACGAAGTTTCGCTGTACACCTTCAGTTCGACCGTAAGTCAGGTCACCGATTTCTCCACCGTAGGTCAAAAGCTGACGGCGATATTGAATCAGATGAAGCTGGAGCGCGGCCGCAACAACGGCGTGCCTGTCATGAATGGTCCCCTGGGACCGCAGGGACCCAGCGTGAATGGGATCCCGGTCGAGCGTCCCGGAGCGCAGCCCAACATCGCGCCTCCAAAAGATGTCCGCGTGCTAAATGATGCGATTCTGCGTGCCGCGCTGGATCTGAGCAAGCGCGACCGCGCGCGCCGGAAGATCATCTTCGTGATCAGTGACGGACGCGAATATGGCAGCCGGGTTTCTTACAGCGATGTCCTGAAAGTCCTACTCTCGCGGGACATTACGGTATACGCGATCGGGGTCGAGAGCGCGGCGATGCCCGTTTACAGCAAACTGCAGAAGCTGCATCTTCCGCACTACGGTTACGGAGATATCCTTCCCAGATACACCGCAGCCACCGGCGGCGAAGTGTTTACCGAGTTCAATCGGGACAACATCGAGGTGGCGTACGCACGCGCGACGCTCGATGCGCGCAACCAGTACACCCTCGGCTACACCACCCGGGCCACACCCAGCAGCACTTATCGCGATATCGAAGTCAAAGTGGCGCGTCCGGGACTGAAAGTGAACGCCAAGGCGGGATACTATCCGTTGCCACCCGGGAAGTAGTTGGGGACCATCCTTCCCGCAAAGCCATTCCTTCGCCTCCAGGGGAACTGTTCGTGGCTAGGGAGACTCTTCGTCCTGCGCGGGACGAATCAGAAGCTCTCGCTCCTTAGCAGTAACCGCCGTAACCTGCGGTAACAACAGGCCATATGGTATAAAGACCTGCAGTACTCCAAGGGATATTTTTGTGCGTTGGCAATCCGGCGGGTCGGAGTGCCTCCACCGCAGGTTCACTTAGAGGGAAGTCTTTGAGTTTCATCAATTTTGCAGCCCGCGAGATCAACTGCAAGATCGTGTATTACGGCGCCGGATTAGGCGGCAAGACCACGAATCTGCAGCATATCTACCAGAAAACCGCCGAGCAGCAGAAGGGCAAGATGATCTCGCTTGCCACCGAAACCGAGCGTACGTTGTTCTTCGATTTCCTGCCGCTCGATCTGGGCTCGGTGCGGGGGTTCAAGACCCGAATTCACCTGTACACCGTTCCCGGACAAGTGTTCTACGACGCCAGCCGCAAACTGATTCTGCGCGGGGTGGACGGGATCGTGTTCGTCGCCGATTCGCAGGAAGAGCGCATGGACGCCAACGTGGAAGCACTCGACAATTTGATGGACAACCTCAAGGAGCATGGCTACGACTTCCACAAGATTCCTTACGTTCTGCAACTGAACAAGCGGGACTTGCCCAACGTGTTGCCGGTGGACGCTTTATCGAAGGAACTTCGGCGGAAGAACGAGCCGGTGATCGAGGCGATTGCCTTTCAGGGAGCAGGGGTGTTTGAAACGCTGAAAGAAATCGCGCGGCAGGTCCTGACCGAGTTGAAGCAGGGGGGATAGAACGGCAGTTGTTGTAGATCGTCCTCAGGTGTTAGCCACGTGGCATCAGTTGTTGGCTAGAGTTGCTGAATCCTACCTTCTGATTACATTTTGCGTTCTCTTTCTGAATCCCCATAACTTGTTGCATTCTCCTCTTCGCCCGGCCGCCCAGACGAGGGTGTCTGGGCCTACGTGCTAGCGGGTGGCTTCTGCCGGTACAGTCTTGGGGACGCCGCCGCGCAGCCACCATATCAGTCCACCGAGGATCACGAGTCCGATGGAAATCAGCTGGGTGCCGGTCATGAGGCCGCCGAAGACTGAGCCGCGGCCGGGATCGTCGCGTAGGAATTCGAGGAAGAAGCGAGCGACACCATAGAGAATCAGATAGGCGCCAAAGACCTGGCCATCGAACTTCTTACGTTTGAACATCCACATCAGCAGGACGAAGTTCGCCAACTCAACCGCCGCTTCGAACAGCTGTGTCGGTTCCAGCGCCTGATTCAGCGGAGTCCCGACCAGCGCATTGGCGGCGGGGTTTCGGAATGTTACGCCCCACCAGTGCGTGGTGGGCTTGCCCCAGCAGCACCCGGCGGCGAAGCATCCGACGCGCCCGATGGCATGCCCCAGCGCCAGCCCGGGCGCGAAGGCGTCACAGATCGCGAGCGCGGGCAGATGATGTTTGCGAATGTACCAAACAGCGGCGAGCAGTGCGCCAATCAGTCCGCCGGAAAAGACCCCGCCGGCTTGCAGCGTGCTGATGCTGAAAATCTCGCTGGGATGCGCGACGTAGGAACTCCAGTCGTTGATGATGTAGAGAATCTTGGCGCCGAGGATGCCGCACAGCACGATCAGGATGCCGAAATTCCAGGCCTTGTCGGGATCGATGCCCTGCTTGGCGGAGTTGCGAACGCTGATCCACAGCCCGATTAGAACGCCGGTGGCTACGAGGAGGCCGTAGGTAGGGAGGAAGAAGCGGCCGGAATGAAAGAGTTGGGGGTACACGGATGTTTAGATGCGAGATGTTTGACTCGCAATCATTTTAGCAGGATAGCTGGCGGGTTTGGGTCGCCCTGCTGGTGGCGTCCCAGCAAGCGGCCGTGGTTAGAACGTGTTGGGGGGATGGTGGCTTCCCGGCTAACGCAAGGTCCTTCGACTACGTTCGGCTGACGCCTCACTCCGCTCAGGATGACAGAGTTATTCAGGGGTGAGACAGGGAGGAAAACTAGAGATACGGAAAGAAGCTTTGGCCAACAGCTAACAACGATGAGCCATGAGCAAATAAAAGCCGACCCGCTGCGCCGTGTGGTAGGCCGAGAATGAACCCGTCGTAGACGGTGGGAACCCGCCGAGACCCTTTAGGCATCTCCGCATGACGGAGCATCGCACACCGGATCATATTTTCGAGTCGAGTCCCCGTTCATTCGGTGTTGGTTCAAAAATCGGTTACCACCATCACCAACGTCGCAGGCCGGCTTTCAGGATTGGATGCTAGGGAAAGTTCGCGAGATGCGCAAGAGGGAAGACGTAAAAAGATGGCAATCGAGTTGCCAGAGACTTTCGTGTATGGTGCGTAGAATCACGCATGCCCCGCGAATTATGTAGATCGAAGGCAAGGGGTATTTGCATTTCCTCAACGATGACCTGGAAGATCACTCGGCCGGTGCTGATTGCCTTGAAAAACGCAAAGTCCCTCGACTGCGTTCGGCTACGCCTCACTGCGCTCGGGATGACAGG
>UEXW01000380.1_pt1 | contig 18329 bp, 14 predicted proteins | sample 4301151 | NCBI WGS metagenome assembly UEXW01 (sample SAMEA4773176, study PRJEB27434) | metagenome | biome: 2259; feature: agricultural soil; material: soil | place: USA | collected 2014-09 | depth 0.25 m | reverse complement strand
TCGTTCGTAACGGTGGTGCAGTCCGCCGACCTGTGGCAACGCCACGACCGATCCCAATTCTGGCGGCTGAATCCCTCGCGGCTCGGGCGAGTCCTTCCCCAGCGAGAGGTGCGTTCGCGATCGGTGATGGTAATCCAAGGAGGAAGCGACGATGTTTCGCGAATCAGTCCAAAAGTGGGACAACCAACCTGTTTTCATTGACTTGGCTGCTTCCGCGACGTACGATTCGCCCCGATGAACGGCGAAACCATCTCGCATTACCGCATCGTCGAGAAGCTCGGCGGTGGCGGGATGGGCGTCGTCTACAAGGCTGAGGATATAAAGCTCAGTCGGTTTGTAGCCTTGAAGTTCCTGCCCGACGAGGTAGCCAAAGACTCGCAAATCAGAATTTAGGTCTGTCCTCGAGGCATTCAAAACCTTGCTGCTGCAGTTCCGCTGCACGAAACCGGGCTGCGATTCCTGGCTGTATGTGACTCCGCGAAAGGGTGAGGCGGAGTCGTTGCGGTGCCGGTGTGCGGGTATGAATCTGAACCTCAAGGGGACATAATATTCCCAGGGTTAGAATGTCTTTTCCCGTAGAACGCAAAGTGGGTACGTGCCAGTGTGAGGCGGGGTTGTCCCCACCCTACGTTAAGAAATCCATTCTTTGCTTTTGAGCTGGCGAGTCTTGCCATATTCAGCCCGGAGGCGGTCTCTATTTTATGGTGCGTCCTGAGCATTCGCAGTCTTCACATCCTTGTGGCCCATTGTTCTCATGACCGCAGCAAGGTTCTCAGTTCTCTTGAGAATTCGGGTCCCGTAGTCGTGACGCCCACAATAGAGAACCAGCTCTTCGGGAAGCTCCGCTTTTCTCCTGGCTTCCCGAAACCTCTTCGGCATAGTGCTGAGGTGAGCAGACTCTGCGCGTTTGGATGGGAAAACCGAGCCTTCGCGCCTTACGCCACATCGTGCCTTAAGAACATTGAAAGCACGATTGCTCATCGGCACGCGTCTCCGTCCTTCTTCGGTCTTGCTGTCTGGGACGAAGATGACGCGATTATCCCAATCCAAGTTCTCAATGCGCATCCGGTAAAGTTCTCTCTCGTTCCGCATGCCGGTGTCGCGCATCAAGATGACGATGTCTTGGAAGAGTTGTAGGCTGCGTTTCCGCCAATTACAGGCGGCTGCGCCGGCCAACAGTCTCTTTTCCATTTCTTCGTCGAGCCTCAGTGAACGTCCGTGTTCCTTCTTCAGTTTCAGTTTGGGAGCGTGGCGAATCAGTTTCCACTCTTCGGCTTTGTGAAGCATTCTTCTCGGCGTTCGCAGTGCGCAGTTGGCATTCGAGGACGAACCCGAGACCTTCAGCATTTCGGCAAGGTCCTTGGTGATCTGATCCAATCGCATGCCCACGACGAATCCCGTCAACGCGCGCCCGCTGAACCTGCCTAGCAGCTACGGGAGACCAAACGCGTACAAGGAACTACCCGCTGCGATCGCGATGTATTCCTTCCCGTCCACGGCGAACGCCATCGGCGAAGCGTATACTGCCCCACCCATTTGAAAGTGCCATAGAGGCTGGCCGGTGGCCGCATTCAGGACGATAAAGTTCCCTTCCGCATCGCCAGTAAACACTAGTCCCCCAGCGGTCGACAAAACACCCGACCAGGTCGGCGAGGGATGGCGAAACTCCCACTTCACCAGTCCGTTCCCCGGGTCAATCGCGCGCAGGGCTCCCCAATACGGCTCCGCCTCGTCAGACGGAAAATACGCACTGCCGTAATAGGCATGCCCCGCTTCATAGGGCTGCGTCGCAGTGCTGAAGATATCGCATTGCTCGCGCGCACTCACATAGAAGAGCCCGGTTTGTGCGTCGAAGCTTGGTGACATCCAGTTCGTGGTACCCAACGCTCCTGGGCACACCGTCCGTCCTGTCGGAGTCGGGGAGCTCTCTTTGGTTGGGACCGGGCGGCCCGCGTTGTCCTTGCTATTGCTCCATGTAATCCTGCCGTACGCGTTGGCGGAGAGAAGCTTGCCCGTGGTGCGATCCAAAACATAAAAGAAGCCATTGCGGTTGGCTTGGGCGATCAGGTGCTTGCCGCCGGAATCAATCATGATCGGCACCTGCGTGGCGTCCCAATCATGCTCGTCGTGCTTGGTGAACTGGAAATACCAGTTCAGTTTCCCGGTGTCCGGGTCTAGCGCCAGCAGGCTGTTGCTGTAAAGGTTGTCGCCGGCGCGACCCTCGCCGCGGTTGGACGGTGAAGGATTGCCTGTCGGCCAGAAGAGTTGGTTGGTTGCTGGATCATAGACACCCGTCATCCACGCCGGCGCGCCGCCAGTCTTCCAGGAGTTGCCTTCCCACGTCTCATGTCCGGGCTCGCCAGGGCCAGGCACGGTGTAAAACCGCCACTTCCGCTGGCCCGTCTCCGCGTCGTATGCGTCAATAAAGCCTCGGATGCCGTATTCACCGCCAGAAACGCCGAGAATTACAAGGGTTTTCAGGACCAGGGGTGCCAGCGTAAAGCTGTATCCTTTCGCGTAGTCGACAGTGGCAACATCCCAGACGAGGTTTCCCGTTTTCGCGTCGAGGGCGATAACGTGGGCGTCGAGCGAGCCCAGGAAAACCTTGTCACCCAGAATGGCAAACCCGCGATTCACGCGCCCGCAGCATGGTCGAATGTCTGCCGGCAATTGACGCTGGTACATCCATACGGGGCGCCCGGTGCGAGCATCGAGAGCAAAGGCACGGTCGTCCTGGCCGGTCGCGTACAGGATGCCATCCACTACCAGCGGCGTCGTTTCAAATTTGCCCGTGGCGCCGGTTTGATAGACCCACTTCACGACCAGCGAGCGCGCGTTCGCGGTGTTGACTTCGCCCAGCGCGCTGAAACGATGGCCGGCATAGTCACCCGAATACGTGAGCCAGTTCTGCGGTTCTTTCGACGAATTGAGCAGCCGCTCGAACGTGACTTGCCCGCGCGCATTCACTGCCAGGAAAACTGAGCTCAACAACAAAAAGATGCCAATAGAGAGCGTCAACAGCGTCTTCATCATGTCGGCTGCCTCATTTCTCAGCCACATCGAGCAGGTAGGCGACGATGTCGCTCAGGGCCTGGTCACTCAACGTACCGGGGTCATAGGATGGCATCAAGGATTCGCGACTCTTCTTGATTGAACGTAGTTTGTCCTTGTTAAACAGATGAATCTGCTCGGCTGTGTCCATCACTTGCAGGCTGAAGCTGTCTTCGTTCAGAGTTACGCCCTTGATCTCTTTGCCGTCCGGGGTCACGACCGTCACAGTCTCGTACCGCTGGGCAAACTCTTTCGTAGGCTCCGTGAGTCCCCATGCGAGCCTTTGGCTGGGGTTCCGAACGGACTCCACGAGCGATTCCACAGTTCGCGAGGTTCCCACCGACGTCAGGTCGGGCCCGACACGGCCTCCCTTTCCTTCGACCATGTGACATGTCGAACAGTTGGCGTCTCCATAGAAGAGCTTTCGCCCGTTCGCGGCGTTGCCGAGCTTTTTTGAGGGCACCCTGACCCGAACACTGCGTAGGTAGGTGATGATTTGCCAAATCTCTTCGTCCGTCATCCCTACGCCTTGTCCATTGGTTCCGTTGGCCGGCATGGCGGTGCCTGGAATTCCCTGACTGATGTTTCGGAACAGGTCGCCGTCAGAATCTCCGTGACGCTTGCGCGCTCGCGTAAGATCGGGACCCCGGCCACCGCCGTGAGCGCCAAGCCCATGGCATAAAGCGCAGTTTATGCGGAACTCGAATTCACCAGCCTGCGCCGCTGTTGGGTCTGCCGAGAATGGATTCCGGGTTTGCGCTGCCGTCGGGAACACCAGGAGCGCAAGCGATGCAACCAAAGCTGAAATACGAGGGAGGATGTGCAACGAAACGGGCCCCATCCCGAGCACGGGCGCACGCGTGCGGGACATAATGTCGTCCTCCCTTCGGTCAGATGAATGCCGTCAGTAACGAAGTGTGGCGCATGATAGCACAGCATGACCGAAGGGGCGCTTGCCATCATCCCAGCCGTGAGGGCGCTCGACAGACTTCTCGGATGAAATTATCGGTCAGCTCATTGCACGAACGCAGTCCGTGCAGAATGGCATGGGAGAAGACACAGGCACAAGACGTGCCCCCTTCGTTTCCGTGCTCCTGAGGGTGCGGTGCGGATCCACGTCGGGCCACTTGCTCATTCGCTATAATGCCTCATTCACCTGAACACCATGCGCGTCTCCGCCATTCCACGACCGGTGGCAATGGCTGCAGCAATCGTATTTGCTGTGGCTACGATCCTCTACACCGCATATGGATGCACTACATTCGCTGGCAACCTCCTGCCGAACTCGGTGCCGAGCTTCAGATCCACCCGGGCAGGGTGAGCACCCAGATTGAGATTGGCCGAGTGACTCCAAACAGTGCCACCGAGGCAGCAGGGCTGCGCTCCGGCGACATCATTCTGGCGGTCAACGATCGTCCCGTCCACGATCTCAGCGTGCCAGAAGCTATAGCGAGAGGCCGCCCGGGCGAGGTCGTTTCTCTCTTGGTGAAAGACCCGCGGGTTGCCATTCCACTAAGCACGCGCGTCACATTGAGAGCTCGAACCAGAGGAGCACGCCAGCAGCCGACATCGGCGCAGCTTGTCGCGATCCAAACTGCTCAATTCCTATCCGGTGCTGTTTCTCGTCGTGGGGCTGACTGAACTGTTTCTGCGGCTCGACAACCGCAACGCCTGGATGTTAGCCCTGATGTTTGGCGGCTTTGTCGCTGCCGCGCCCCTGGCCTTCATGGAAGGCGAGATGAGCTCCATCTTTCGGGGCTTCGCGCTCGCCTATATGTACGCACTGTACGGACTGCTGCCTGCGCTCTTCTACTTTTTCTTCGCTACATTTCCCGTTTCCTCCCCCTTGGACCGCCGGGTCCCCTGGTTGAAATGGTTGCTGCTCGCATGCGGAGCTGTTGTCGCAGTACCGCTGGCAGGATTCGTGCTGGTGACGCGTACACTTTATTCCGTGGCTCTGCTGGTAGAGAGATTGCCAGGAAGAGCGACGACCATAGCAGTTCTCGCCTATATGTTCGGCGGGTTTGGGATGGGACTGGTTTCGTTGGTCTGGAACAGCCTATCCGCGCCGACGCTTGAAGCGCGCCGCAAGACCCGGGTAATGATGTGGGGGAACCGTAGCCGCAATGGTCCCGGCGTTACTGCTGAGCGTGCTCCAGCTCTATTGGAGAATTGAAAACTTCTTCGAGTTTCCTTTTTGGATCTGGGCACCCGCCGTGCTCGCGCAATTCCTCATGCCACTTTCGTTTGGGTATGCGGTCCTCAAGCACCGGGTCCTCGAGATTCCAGTTCTTCTGAAAAGGAGCACCCGCTACGTGCTCGTGCAGCGCGGGTTCATAGTGCTGCTCTTTATCGCTGCGGCTGTGGCCACCGGTCTGTTCACGCACATTTTCTCACGATTCTTCCAGGCCGAGTCAAACATTGGCATGGCTCTGAGCGCGATGTTCGGGATTGTGTTGGTGTGGGCCTCGTCGCCGGTGGTGAAGCGCGGAACCGAGCGCATTGACCGGGCCTTCTTTCGCAGCGCGTATGACGCACGCCAGGTCCTCGAGAACCTTGTACAGAAGACCCGAGGAGCTCGTGGGCGCGACAAGTTGGCCGCTCTCCTGGAGGGTGAGATCAATCAAGCTCTTCACCCGACATCCATTGCCGTCTATTTGGAAGGTAACCACGGGCGGCTCAACTTGCAGCATGATAGTCCGAGGTCGCATTTCGAGCCATTTCTCTCGCCCGAGGCGCCCTTACTCCAAGCATTGACGTGCCGAGGCGTGCCTTGGGACGTTGACACGACGCCCAGTGGAGATAGCCTTGAACTATTTGGATCCAGTCAACCGGAATGCCTGGTGCCAATCCTAAGCAGCGACAGCCGTCTGACGGGCGTAATTGTGCTGGGTACACGGCTTTCCGAAGAGCCGTACTCGCACGAAGACAACCGACTTCTAGCCTCGGTTGCGAGTCAGGCAGCAGTCGCCCTCGAGAACATCCGTTTAGCCGAGGAAATGGCAGGGCGCATCGAGGCTGACCGACGGCTGACGCAGGAACTGGAGTTTGCCAGGCAGGTACAGACGAGGCTGCTGCCGCAGAAGCTGCCTCCGCTGAAAACCCTTGAGTACATGGGCGGATGTATCCAGGCTCGGCAGGTCGGCGGGGACTACTACGACTTCCTCGAGTTGCACCCCGGCCGTGTGGTGCTGGTGCTGGCCGACATTGCCGGAAAGGGAATTTCGGGCGCGCTGATGATGGCCAATCTGCAAGCCAACTTGCGAAGTCAGTATGCGATGGCACTTGAAGACCTAGCCGGGCTGCTCACTTCCGTGAATCGCCTCTTCTACGACAACAGTGCAGAAGTAGTTACGCTACATTGTTCTTGGCGGATTACGAGGACTCCAGCCGCCGGATGCGTTATGTGAACTGCGGACATCTTCCGCCCCTGCTCCTACGCGCTAGTAGGCCTTGGCAGGGTCGGGACGCTGGACAATTCGAAGTCGACAGGCTCAAAGCTACCTGCACCGTGCTGGGGTTGTTCGAGGACTGGCATTGCGATGTTGCGGAAGTGCAGCTTTCTCCACGCGATACTTTGGTGCTGTACACCGACGGCTGTCACGGAAGCAACCCACGCCGACGGTGAGGAGTTTGGCCCATCCCGCCTGCTTGAAACCGTAGGAGCCCATGACCATCTGCCAGTGCAATCTCTTCTGCAGGCGATCGTAGCAGCTGTCCAGCAATTCACGAGCGGCGAACAGCAAGATGACATCACGCTGGTGGTCGCGCGGTGTAAAACTCAGTGAAAGTCCTAAGACTTCATGAAACTCTCTGTCTTGACTACCCCCTCTCTACACCTTGACGATTGTTCCCGAGCGACGTTCGATCAGGTCTGGCGCATGTACCAGAAGGCAGGCGCTAAGGCTGGCATCGGCGGACTCGGCACTCACTCGCTACGTCACATGTATCGGTCATGGCTTGACGCTGTGGGAACTCCGGTAGCTGTGCAGCAGAAGCTGATGCGGCACGCGGACATCCGTACCACGATGAACATTTACGGTGACATCGTGACGGATGCATTAATCATGATGATCCAGCGGTCCAATTTCAAGAGGGACGACTCACCGGTCAGGTTGGCTTTCCAGAAGGCGGCACTGGAGTAAACAGAAAAACCGCAAGCTGGGAGGACCGAGAACGGAAGAAACCCTCTAGCCTGAGCTGCACTAGCCCTCGCCTTCTGCTCCACGCGGAGTCGCTGCCACCCCATGTTACTTGGATCGCCTGAGCATCGTGTCGTCGGCCGCCTCACCGGCTGATCTTCAATACCCACGCCGGCTGGGAACGCAGTTCCTCTGGAAGATCGGGAAGCTCGACCGATACTCCCATCTTGGAAGCCTTGAACTTCAGTGGTACGGTCGACCCGAGAAGACTTACCGACTTGGCGCCGGTTACGTCTTTCAGAAGAAAACTGTGGTCTGACCAGTGCGGCAGAATCGCGTAGAGGTCGCTGCCCTTGGTGGTGAAGAAGGCTTCGATGCCCGCCTTCCCCGATTCGGATGTTTCCGTCAGCTTAGTGACGTCGTAGGGTGTCGAGTATTCTTTGTTGTATTCGACTTTCGGAACTTCGCCCGGGCTCCATTGCTGCGTCGCCTTCCAGGGCTTGGTGCCATAGATGGCATCGCCGTTAATCTTCAACCAGTCGCCGATCTGAGTGAGCCGCTCCTCCATAATCACCGGGATTGTGCCGTCGGCTTTGGGCCCGATATCAAGCAGCAGGTTGCCGCCTCGGCTGACCGTGTCGACCAGTATCATTACCAGTTCGCGGCCAGTGTGATAAACGTTGAGATTCTCGGCACGGTTGTAGCCGTAGCTGACGCCCATGCCGCGGCTTTCTTCCCAGGGATGATCGATGCCGCTCATCCCAGCCGTATATTCCGTAGTCCAATAGCCGCCGTGTTTGTGACGGGTGTCGCCGCCCCAGCGATCGTTGATCACGACCTCGTCTTTCACCGGTGATTCATTGAATAGCCACGCGAGCAGTTCAGGACTGTGCCAGTCAGCGGAACCCATCTCCCATTCGCCGTCGCTGAAAATAAAAGACGGCTTATAGTGTGTGACCAGATCCTTGAACTGGGGGAACATGTGCTCGCGCACATAGCGCGGCTTGTCGTACAACCAGAGCGGGTTATACCACTCGTAGAGCGAGTAGTAGTAACCCATGCGCAGGCCCCTCCGGCGAACCGCGTCGGTGAGGTCGCCCAGCACATCGCGTTTGGGGCCGACTTCAACTGCGTTCCAGGGCCGACCCCAGGTCGCCGAGGCCTCCTTGCTGGGCCACAATGCAAATCCCTCATGGTGTTTCGAGGTCAACACAACATACTTCGCGCCGGATCGCGCAAACACGTCAGCCCAGTGATCCGGATCGAACAACTCCGCGCGCAACTGGGGCGCGAAATTCTGATACGGAAAGTCTGCGCCGTAGCGCTTCTGATGAAATGCCCACGTGCCGGTCTGAATCGCGTCAGCTTTGGGGTCGTCCTTGCCGCGCGTCATCGCATTCCAATACCACTCTGAGTAGGCAAGCTTTCCGGGCAGGACTGGAGCGTAAGCCGGCACCGAATAGGTGCCCCAGTGAATAAAGATCCCGAACTTGGCATCGCCAAACCAGGCGGGTGTGGGTCGTTTATCGATCGACTCCCAGGTAGGCTGATAGCTTTGAGCGCTCATACTTCCCATTAGGAGCACAGTGATGATTAGGCATTTCATTTTATTTTCCGTCCCAGCGTATTGGTCGAGCCGTTATTTACGTGGTTCTTGATCGCGCGGTGGGCGAGCGGGTGCGCACCGATAAAGACTTCGGCCGCGAATATGCCAGACCGGATCCGTCGAGAGATGCCATGCGGACATCCACAAAGGCGTCTACGTTCGCATACCGTCCAGGCAGAGTAGCGGGCAAATTCACTCTGATAATGGCGTGATCACTTGCCCTACTTCCCCCTAATTGCGCGCCGCAATTGGCGCATCATGTCAAGAGAACTCTGCTCAATCGTACCGTCCTGGTAGACTCCGATGTTGATCGTCGTGACGGCTTGGTGTTCCATGTTGGCCTTCACATGTGCGATCAAGTCCTCCGTGCTGAATTGAGGCGGTGGAATCGGACCGGCTTCGCTATGCACCCATGATGGCAGCATGGATACCATCCCATGGGCCTGAAATCCCGCGCCAGCCCCCCTCTGAATGTAACGAGACTCAAAAGGATTTTGAAGAGCGTAGAGCTCGCCTGCCCAGTAATCCTGCCAGGGAGTTAAAACTGGAAAGATCCAGAAGTTAAAGGCAGTAATCCGGCCTGGGTTTCCTACTTTGCAATAATGGTAGATTGCCTCAATCGGAACATCGGGGTAGGCAGCCAGCGATTGATACCATGAATCGAACCAATAGCCGGCCAGTTTCTCACCATACCGAGATCCGATTTCGCTCAGAACATTCTTGTGAATCTCCGTGAATTGCTCCTCGCTGAAGGTCAGCTCGTAGAGCCCGGTTTCCCCGGTCTTTCCAAAGTTTGTCAATACGGGAGAGTTGATATAAAGAATCAATCTGATTCCGCGTTTCTCCAAAGCACCGGCGATATCGCCGATTAGATCGCGTCTCGTTGTCCATCCCGGATGGATGGCTTCCCACGACTGGATGGGAGCGGGGCAGTGCGGATGGGCATGGTTCAGAGTGAAGATGACGTAAGCCGCTCCTATTTCTCCCATAAGCCTTGCAAAGGCATCAACGTCAAAGGCGTTGACAGCCTCTGGATACGGCTTCTTCATACCATCTCGCGGTTGCGTGAGATCTGTCCAATGAAACATGGCCCCATACCCTGCCTTGACAAACCAGTCCGTGCTCGCTCGATGCGCGCGGGCACTCTCTTCAGCGGCTGTCATTTCAGCGTTGGCCGATGCAGGGAGAACTTCAAGGCATCGCAAGCGGACCACTTCGTCCGTGTCAGCTCCGGATACTTGAAGTGTGACTGGGCTTATTCCGCGGGTCAGGTGCAATCTCCCATCGAGTCGCATCTTTTCGAAATTAACAGACCAGCCGCCATCACTTGAGCGATACACACCCTCGGTGAACTTTAGATCTGATTTAACGGAACTGGGGCCTGAGACAACTTCAAGGTGACAGGAGGGGCCGGGAACAGCACACGAAATGAACAGGTCGTACTCACCTTCTTCCAGGGCGGTAACGTTCCATTTCATCCTGCTTGAATCCTTACAGTTCACAGAGATCTTCAAGTCGTCCAGTTTTGCTTTGCCCTCGATCGCCGCCGTGGTCGCTCCGTAAAGACGGATATATGGCGTGAGTCCACGGATGAGAGGCTCTGTTGCCGGGGGAACTGCAGCGCGAAGGGACAGTGGGGAACCAGACCCTGCTGAAAGGATGCCGGCAGCACCACTCATGATAACCTTCAAAAACTTTTTTCTGCTGAGAGTGTGAGGTCGAAAGGACGTCTTCAAATGTTACTCCCCTCACGCAGATCGTGCGAATGCCCAGGTATAGTAGCGACGATCACTTGACTTGGCGCAGGTAAACCTCAGGCCGCTATGAAGCGGACCAACTCCGCGGTGTGAGAACGGATCAAACCACCACCGTAGAAATGCTGTACGCGCTTTCTGGCGACAGGAGATCATCGTTCCGAATCATTGAACGGAGGACTAGCGGGCCGGTGTTGGCGAGCTAGTCCCACTTCAATGAAGTCAAAGCGTAACCCAGTTAGAAGTAAAGTTTCAATGACAGTTGCAGCTGGCGCTCCGTGCTGCGAGTGCTGGTTATCGATCCGAACTGTGCGTGATTGTTCAGATCGTTGACCGGAATTCCCCATGTTGGCGTATTTGTAACGTTGAACGCCTCGGCCCGGAATTGAAGACTTCTTCTCTCGCCGATGGGAAAATCCTTGAACAGTGACAGATCTAGATTCTTAAACCAGTCCGCTCGAAGTGAATTCCTGCCAGAATTGCCAAACGTAAAAGGCGCTGGCGGGGCAAAAGCGGCGGTGTTAAACCATTGCTGCGTGCTCGGACTTGACAAGTGAGGATCCCCAACGAGATTCGCCCGAACGTTCCCATTCCCCGCGATAGCGGGGGCGAAATTCCCTATGTTGGGGATGTCAGACGAGATGTACACATAGTATGGCACGCCTGAAGTGAGAGTCAGGATGCCATTGAGCTGCCAGTTTCCGATAAGATAGTTAACCAAACCACTGGAATTTGCGAAGCGCTTGCCCTTACCGAACGGCAGGGGGGCGACCGCGCTGGCCGTGAGAACATGCGTCAAATCAAAGCCGGACACGCTGCGGTCACCCCTGATGTTGTAGGGGTTCTGAATTGAGCAGCTTTCGATACCGAAGAACCCAGAGCAACCGACGTCAATGGACTTTGACCAAGTGTAAGCAACCAGATAAGTAAGCCCGTTCGAACTATGGTGGTTGGCAGACAACTGGAGACCGTTGTAGGAGCTATTACCGATGCTTCTATCATAAAAAGTCGGGCTGATATACGGATATGGCTGTCGAGCCGTAACCTCGGCGGGCGTCCCTGGTCCCGGAGTTAATGCAACGTTGTACAAGCCACCCACTGTAAGGCGATGGCTTTGGGAACCCACGTAGTTCGCCGTCATCACAGTGTTCGGACCCAACTGCCGTTGGACTCCAAAAGTCCACTGCTCTGAATATGGATTCTTGGCCTTCGGATCCCGGTACCACTCAACTTGGCCGAATGGCGTTGCAGCGGGCAAACCCGCCGAACCTAAGCCTGCAAGCGGATCTTGCCAATTTACTGTGGCGACTTGATTCGACGTATTCAGTGCGGGAGTGAGTATTTGCGCTACTGATGGCCAGTCGCCACCAATGCCCTGCACGGTTTGCATGACGCCCGCCCAGAGGTCATTGAACATGCCGAACGAGGCACGCACCACCGTTTTGTCATTAAGACTATAGGCAATCCCGATCCGGGGTTGGATATTGTCATAAGTATTGGAATACAAGCGATTATTTCGGGAAACAACCACGTTAGGCTGCGGCAGACCACCAGGCACGCAGGGAGCATGGCCGGCACTCGCGCAGTCCGGTGAATTTGTTTGAATGACATAGGTCCCATTGTTGAAATCGATATTCCCGACCTGGCTGGTTGGATCGTTGGGACCTGACCCATACCCCGGCCAAAGCATTAGGTCATACCGAAGCCCGATATTCAGAATTAGCTTGTCTGTCACCTTCCATTTATCCATGAAATAAAAGCCGTAACTGCGCTGGCCGGTCACGGGCGCCACAGTATCTCGACGCGAGGCGCTAGCGGCTGTTCCGATAAGAAACGCTGCCATGGCATCGCCCGTGCCGGTCGGCGCTTCCGGATTGGCTGTTTGCTCAGCACCAAAAACCTCCGCCGGACCGCCGCCATGTACAAAAAATGAGTTTCTCTCAAAATCGAAACCAGTGGTAAACGAGTGTTTGCGGAGAACTTTCGTAAAATTGGCTCTCCACTGATAAATGTCCGTGAGCTTGGTTCCGCCATGGTTTGTGGCACCACTATTCGCGTACGCCGGAATTTGGAGCCCTGGGATCGAGCAACCAGCCGTACCCGTGAAACCACAGGCGAAACCGGGTGCTAGGCCGGCGTCATTGACCACCGTTGACGGGTCTAGATTGTCATAGGAGTTGCCAACATTATTGGTGAGGTCCACATGTCCAAATTGCGCATCCAGGATTGTTGACGGGTTGAACTGGTGGTAGTACGACAACACGTATTGCTTTCCGAACGTTTCGCCCGTGGCAGTCTCCCCAACGATCCCACCGGTTCCGACCCTCGTCTGGTCCGAACTCGTGTACCGAAAAAAGATAGAGTTAGAGGGGTTGAAATTGTGGTCCACTCTGAAACTGTATTGGTTCTGAGGAGTTAGATTGGAACGAAGGTCATAGCCATTGAAGCCGTTTACGACTGGCTGCGGAGCGGGAAACACCGCTTGGGCAAGGCTCACGGCACCTGGATTCAATACGCTCGAGATGTCGTTGTTCGGAAAGGGATCGCGGATAAATGACCCGGGATTGGCAGGGTCGGGCCGCGTCGTGAACGGGTTGTAAAGCTGGATGGGATTAGGACCTTGCAACAGTGCGCTGAAGTCGCCTGAAAGTTGCGCCGGTGTAGGCACATTGTAAAACGCACCCGTTGAAGGCTGCGCACGGCGAAACCCTTCATAGCTTCCAAAGAAGAAGGTCTTATTACGGCCGTTGTAAAACGGGAGAATCACCGGACCGCCAAAATTCGCGCCGAACTGGTTCTGTTCTAATTTCGAAGCAACGCCTTTAAGCGGGTTCTTAGCATCCAGGACAGTGTTGCGGAAGAACTCCCACGCAGTCCCGTGGAAATTGTTCGTGCCAGACTTGCTGACCACGTTGACGATCCCACCCAATACGCCGCCGAACTGCGCCTCATCACTGTGGGATTGGACCTTGAACTCCTGAATATCTTCAAGGATGGGCGCTACCGCGTAGGTGGTGAAGACCTGATCGGTATTGTCGATCCCATCCAGAAGGAAGTAGTTGCTGCGATTCGACTGCCCGCTGACAGCGGGAAAGACAAATGAGCCGAGCGGTGCAGCCTGTGCGCCACCCGAGTTTTGCGCCACGCTGACCGGACTCACGCCCGGCGTGAGGGACAGGAGTTGCGTGAAATTTCGTCCATTGAGCGGCAGGTCCCTGACTTGCTTGGACTCTATCACTGAGCCTAGCGTCGCATTCCCGGTTTCGAGGTTGACCGCGGAGGCCTCGACCGTGACGGATTGCTGGGTCGATCCTACTCGTAATGTGAAGTCCTGAGTGCCGGCCTGATTGACGAGAACATGAAGTCCCGCCTGTGTCGCGGTAGTAAATCCATCTTTTGTTACTTTCAGAGCGTATTCACCGGGTGGCACGCTCACGAACACATACAGCCCGGAATCGTTGGTGAGACTCGCTCTTTCCGTGCTGGTGTCAATATTGTGGAGAGTTACCGTCGCCTGCGGAATTACCGCACCGCTCGAATCCCGCACGACTCCGTTGAGAGTGGCTGTGGCCTGCGCGGAAGCGCTATGCGGAATCAGAAACATCAATAAAAGCGCCACGCACAGCAGCGAGATGCGGTGGCCGAATCCGAATTCACGCAAGCCAGATGAATCCTTGCATCCTTGAACCAGCGCAAAACGACTAGAAGCACGGTTATCCATAAACGCCTCCCCACCCCATTTAGTTTGCGATCAATAGCCTCACAACACTCCTGTGCGGTCGCTCGAAAATCGGCTCTTGCGGCTCAAAATCATTCCATACTTTTATAGATGAAATTAATAGTTCGCATATCAAACGGCTAACTTATAGGCTCGGTTAATAACGCTTGTCAAGTATTTTTTGGCTGACTCAAAAAGACCGTGCTCCAGGCGGTCTCTGCCACGAAATCTGGACCACAAACTGTCTGATCAACAGGACCACTGAATTGATTTTGGGAACGGATTTGCCCATCTGCGGCGTCCAAACGGTTCAGTTCGTTGTCCGTTTGACAGAGCGTGGGCGAAGGTCTCACCCTTAAGCGGTGCGGCCTCCCAAGGGTTCCCGGCGTTGTGGTCGCACGGCTTCCAGCAGATCGGAGGAAAGAAGCAGCATGGCCAGGGTCACGAAGGCAAGGCGGAGAACGGCGGCAATCCAGTTCATCGAGGCACCAGTTGTTTTTCCAAGCGAATTTCCTGAGAAGGAAGACGTTTTCCTGGTGCACATCGAGATGGTTTCTACGTTACAACTGAAATCCGGTGTTCATTCCACTCGGGACCATCCGGGTACTGGTATGCGAGCAAAGTCTCCGGAAGTATCTCGGTGCTGTATCCGGGTTTTTCAGGCAGCAGATAGTGGCCGTTTGCTATGCAAGCGGGATCAGCAAAATGTTCATGCAGATGGTCTACAAATTCAGTGACACGGTTTTCGAGCGAAGCTGATACACGCAGATAGTCAAAGATCGCCAGGTGCTGCACGCATTCGCACAAACCGACTCCGCCCGCGTGAGGGCAGACCGGAATGTTGAATTTAGCGGCCATCAACAGCACCGCAAGATTCTCGTTCACGCCCGCAACCCTGCAACTGTCAATCTGACAGACATCCATTGCGCCGGCCTGCATGAATTGCTTGAACATGACTCGATTGTGGCAATGCTCACCCGTCGCGATGCGAACGGGAGAAGCTTCTCGGCGAATGCGAGCGTGGCCCAAAATGTCGTCAGGGCTGGTGGGTTCCTCCATCCACCAAGGGTCCACTTCAGCCAGTTCTCTGGTGCGTTGAATGGCCTCGATGACCCCCCACTTCTGATTTGCGTCCATCATTAGCTTGTTGTGCGGGCCAATTTCTGCGCGCACCAGTCGCGCACGGCGAAGATCATCGGCCGGGTTGCCACCGACTTTTAACTTGAAATGCGTCCATCCCTGGCTGAGAGATTCACGGCAGAGGCGCCGGATCTTTTCGTCACTGAAACCAAACCAGCCAGCGGATGTCGTGTACGCAGGATACCCATGCTGCTTAAGCTTCTCTAAACGTCCGGCTTGAGATGCGGTGCGCGACCTCAGTAAATCCAGCGCTTCACCTGGAGTAATGGCATCTTCGATATATTTAAAGTCGATCGAACGGACAATCTGCTCAGGTTCAAAATCTGCCAATAGCTTCCAAAGTGGCTTGCCTTCCGTTCGCGCATAAAGGTCCCAGACCGCATTGATGAGGGCCGCGGCAGCCAGGTGGATTACACCTTTTTCAGGCCCGAGCCAGCGGAATTGACTGTCTTCCGTGAGCTGTCTGGAAAAGGCGACGGTGTCGTCTGTCACAGAAGATAAATTGCGACCCTTGAGAAATCGCGAAAGATACTCAAGCGCAAGCACGCATAGTTCCGTTCCGTGGCCCAAGGTGAACGCGAGGCCGTATCCTTCGACACCCACATCCGTTTCCAGAATGCAATATGCCGCTGAGTAATCGGGGTCTGTATTGACCGCATCCGAACCAATCTGGTGGCGTGAAGTCGGAAATCGCAGATCAAGGACGCGAACATTTGTGATTCTAGGGTCGCTCAAACGGATCAACTCTCCTTCCGAGGGCTTTCCGGTCGCGGCCAGCCCTTTCCCGCAACGGCCAGCCGAGAACGTCATTTCTATTCCTGAAACAATACATTTGTCAATAAAAATCACTGCCGAGGGCGCTAACGCTAATATTTATAAGATCCGCCAACGCCGGCGCGACTAACGGGCTTAAGTGTCCGATTTCGGGCGCTCTCGCAAGATTCCACCGATCTCCTGGGAAAGCTGAGAACTCGCTCGTTTCAAGGTCTGGCGAACGATCGTGGTCGTCGTGTTATCTCCAATTCGGCGGATGTAGGGAACAGTTAGAGCAGCAACCGCATACCCGTGCTCGTCCAGGACGGGATAAGTAACGTTGATGACTCCCTCGACTTCGTAACTTTCCTTCTCTTCATACCCTCGCTCCTTAATGACGGAAAGATGCGAAGTCAAATCACGCGGAGCCTCGGTTTTGTTGCGTTTGCACCAGGTCTGTATGGCACGTGCCCGAGCTTCTTGCGTTTGGTGCGCCAGGATGACGTGACCTGTGGCAGCATGCATGAGATCCACAACTGCACCGGCCCTGACATAGAAGCCCGGGCTCACGGGAGAATCCACCTGCGCGATAATCACCACCTGGCCCCCGTTGAGCACGCCCAAATGACAAGACTGACTAAGCTCGTGAGCAACTTGCTGCATAATCGGCAAGGCTTGCATAGTCATGCGTTTGATTGGCGGATGCTCTTGCGCGAGCCTAAACAGGTGTAAGGTGAGATGGTAACGATCGCTGTCCGGGCTCTGCGCAATGTAGCCGCGTTCTTCGAGACATACCAACATCCGAAAGACCTCTGAAATCGTGCGACCGAGCCTGCGCGCCACGTCGCTTTTTGTGAGTCCCGACGGATCGCTGGCAAACAGCTCCAATATATCCAAGCCTTTCTCAAGAGCCGGAGTCGGGTACCGGCTGGAAGCTTTAGGTGTCTTTGTCTTCTTCATAAATTGTCGAAACCAACCACTGGGTCAGGGTGAACAAAAAAAGGCGAGGATACTGATAGGTTCACCGAATCTTCTTGCAGCACTGCTCGGTTGCCGCCGCTAATCGGGTCGTTGAAATACTATCGCACTTAGAAAAATCTTGACAAAGCGCAAACGCTGGCGTAAGTTGCGTTTTGTGTTTTCGTGGGCGCATGTACACTTTTATATATGCAATTAAGGGAAACAGCAAGCAAATGGAGGGAAGTCAACGCCTTGAGAGAACCGTGCGATCCGGCCCCGCGGTAAGGAGACTCCTTCGATCGAGATTTGTCCCAGCGGCTCTTGTCTCGACGGCGAGAACCGTCCTTTTTTTCTTTCTTGGATTAGGCACGTTTCATGCACAAACAATACGTCCCGACGATCTAACGGGACTGATGGCTGCTGATGCCGTTCACAAAGGATCTGTCAAAACCAGTGATATGGGTCCGGGAAAGGTCGGCTGGGTCGAATCGTGGGATTCCTCGGCTTCACTCTCATGGACTACCAAAGTCACGGTATCCGGAAGCTATGCCCTATTTGCGATTCTTCAAGGCAGTGGTAGGGGCTGTTCGGTGGAAGTCACCATCAGCTCCAAGCCACTGACTGCTTCTTGCTCGACGACAGCGTGGGAAAGGGTAAAGGTTGGCACAATCGAGCTCTCTGCTCCCATCCAAAGCTTCAGCTTTCGCTCGATCGGCACCTCGCCGGTCGCCAAGGTGTTCTCTCTAGAAATTGTCAAGCCCGCGGTGCAAGTAGAACTCGCCAATCAGGCCGCCCGGGGCGCAGCGCCTACTGACTGGATGGTGCAGGCCAAGTACGGCGTGATGGTGCACTGGACTAGCCAAAGCAAGCCGGAGCAGGGCAGTCCATCGGCGTACTGTCAGGCCGTACGTGACTTTGACGTTCACAAGTTTGCCGATGTGCTCGATGAAATGGGTGCTGGCTATGTCGTATTTACGACTTCCCACGCTGAGTTTTATTTTCCGGGCCCCAACAAAGTAATTGATGAGATTCTTCCTGGTCGTACCTGTTCTAAAGATCTGATCGGCGATCTTGCTAAGGCGCTCTCGACACACGGTATAAAACTGTACTTCCACCCCGGGCATGATGACATTGAATGGTGGCGACGGACACACTTCGATGATGATAAGGACAAATATTTTGACTTGTGGTGCAGAGTTATAGGT
>UEXW01000170.1_pt1 | contig 18379 bp, 20 predicted proteins | sample 4301151 | NCBI WGS metagenome assembly UEXW01 (sample SAMEA4773176, study PRJEB27434) | metagenome | biome: 2259; feature: agricultural soil; material: soil | place: USA | collected 2014-09 | depth 0.25 m | reverse complement strand
TGCTGTTTGCCTGGTGCAGTCTCTTCTCGGTAGCGTTTTCCGATTTGTATGTGCGGATGTGCTCGATGGGTATCTGGACGGATTGGAGGATCGTCTAGTGAGCGAGTACATCACGCATGAGCACGACGTTCTGATCATCGGAGCCGGGGGCGCCGGTCTGCGGGCTGCCATCGAGGTCTCGGCCGCCGGTGTAAAGGTCGCGGTCATTACGAAATCTCTTCTCGGCAAAGCACACACCGTCATGGCCGAGGGTGGCGTAGCCGCAGCGATGGGAAATGTGGACGACCGAGACAGCTGGCGTGTTCACTTTGCCGACACCATGCGTGGCGGTCAGTATCTGAATGACTGGCGGATGGCGGAGCTGCATGCCAAGGAAGCTCCGGCGCGCGTGCGTGAACTGGAGGCCTGGGGCGCGCTTTTTGATCGCACCAGCGACGGTCGAATCCTGCAGCGGAATTTCGGCGGCCATCGGTATCCTCGGCTCGCTCATGTGGGCGACCGCACCGGCCTGGAGATGATCCGCACCCTTCAAGACCATGGAATCCATCTGGGTCTCGACGTGTTCATGGAATACACAGTAGTCACGCTGCTGAAGGACGGCGGTCGCATCGCGGGTGCGTTTGGATATGATCGCGAGCGCGGCCGATTCCACGTCTTCCGTGCCAAGGCCGTGGTGCTGGCGACGGGAGGAATTGGAAGGGCTTACAAGATCACCAGCAACAGTTGGGAATATACGGGCGACGGCCATTCACTCGCCTACCATGCCGGTGCGGCGCTGATGGACATGGAATTTGTTCAGTTCCATCCTACGGGAATGATTTGGCCTCCAAGCGTGCGCGGCATTCTGGTCACGGAAGGAGTGCGCGGCGAGGGAGGCGTGCTCCGTAATCGAAATGGCGAGAGATTCATGTTCAAAGATGTTCCGCCGCTGTACGCCAACCAGACGGCCGATACCGAAGAAGAAGGCTGGCGCTACACGCAGGGGGATAAGAACGCGAAACGCCCGCCCGAGCTGCTGACCCGCGACCACGTGGCCCGCTGCATCCGGCGGGAGGTGCGAGAAGGGCGGGGCAGTCCTCACGGCGGCGTGTTCCTGGACATTGCCTGGATCAAGGAGAGAATTTCGAACGCGGCGGAGCATATAAAGAAGAAGCTGCCCAGCATGTATCACCAGTTCCAGCAGCTTGCCGACATTGACATTACCCAGGAGCCGATGGAAGTGGGTCCCACAACCCACTATATGATGGGAGGCGTCAAGGTGGACGCTGATTCCCAAATGTCAGACGTGGCTGGCCTGTTTGCCGCGGGAGAGTGTGCGGCAGGCCTGCATGGCGCTAACCGGCTCGGCGGGAATTCACTTTCCGACTTATTAGTCTTCGGCAAGCGAGCCGGAGAGTATGCCGCAGCCTATGCAAAAGAGAACTCGCTGGGCTCGGTGAATATGGATGAACTCGGGTCAGCGGAAAAATGGGCGCTGCAGCCCTTCGAGGGCAAGGGCTCCGACAACCCATACGCTGTACAACATACGTTGCAGGACGTGATGCAGGAAATGGTGGGGATCGTACGCCAGGAACAGGAGATGTTGCAGGCACTCGAGCGTATTCGAGAGTTGAAAGCTGCCAGCGAGCGGGTCAGCGTGGACGGAAATCGGGAATACAATGCGGGCTGGCACACAGCGCTTGACTTGCACAGCCTGCTGACCGTATCGGAAATCGTTACCCGGGCGGCGCTGGAGCGGAAAGAGAGCCGTGGGGCGCACTTCCGCGATGATTTTCCCACCAAGGGTAAGCAGTACGACGGCTTCAACATCGTGGTGCGAAAAGGCGCCGGTGGAGAAATGCAGCTTACGCGCGAGCAAATTTCCCCCATGCGAGAGGATCTGCAGCAAATCATCCAGGAGATGAAGTAATGGCGACGGCCACGTTTCGGATCTGGCGTGGGGAAAAAGGCCAGGGGAAATTCCGGGACTACACTGCAGAAGTCTCAGGGGGCATGGTGGTCCTCGATGCCGTACATCAAATACAGGCGGAACAGGCCGGCGATCTCGCAGTTCGATGGAACTGCAAGGCGGGGAAATGCGGCTCGTGCTCAGCCGAAATCAATGGCATACCGAAATTGATGTGCATGACGCGCCTGAACACGCTCCCGCTGGATAAACCTGTGACCGTCGAACCCATGAAGGCATTTCCGCACATGAAAGACCTGGTCACGGACGTATCGTGGAATTACGAGGTAAAAAAGCGCATCCCAAAGTTCCGGCCGCGGCAGCCCGACGCGCCAGATGGGACCTGGCGCATTGCCCAGGAGGACGTCGAACGGGTGCAGGAGTTTCGAAAGTGCATCGAGTGCTATCTCTGCCAGGATGTCTGCCACGTCTTGCGCGATCATCACATGCACGAACAATTCATCGGCCCGCGATTTCTGGTGTATGCGGCCGCGCTCGAGATGCATCCCTTGGACGTAGGCGATCGCGTTGAAGATCTGAGAAAGGAATTCGGTGTCGGTCTCTGCAACATCACCAAGTGCTGTACCAAAGTTTGTCCTGAAAACATCACGATCACCGACAACGTGATCATCCCGCTCAAGGAGCGCGTTGTGGATCGCTTCTTCGATCCGCTGTCGAAACTGTTCCGGGTATTCAGCAATTCGAAAAGATAGGAGATGTTATGCATTTCGAATTGAAATCCATTTCCGAGCAGAGTATTCCCGAAGCGCTGGCAAAGGTGGAGCGCTACAGACTGTTGAATGAGCCCAGCCTCGCGGAGAGCATATGCCTCGATATTCTGGCCATCGTGCCCGACCATCAGCAGGCGCTAATTTCACTTCTGCTCGCGCGAACCGACCAATTCCACTCGCATGTGGATGCAAAAGCCGCGCAGAACGTTCTTGCACAAATTAGGGGCGACTACGAGCGAGCTTACTACGAGGGCATCATCTGGGAGCGTCTGGGGAACGCGCGCATCCGCCACGGCGGCGCTGGAGCCGGCGCATCGGCATATCACACGCTGCGGGAAGCCATGGATCATTATGAGAAAGCCATGAATTTTGCGATGCCCGGAAACGACGATGCCATTCTGCGATGGAACACCTGCGCGCGCGTGATCATGCAGAATCCGGACATCCGACCGGCCCCCGAGAATCAACCTTCGCAGGACTGGGAGTACGACGAAGCCGCCTCCAGAATCGCGGACGCTTAGCGTGAGGCCTGTTGGCGGCCGGTCGGGTAGATCGACGTTGTGTCAGATCGCTACAAATCCGCACATGAGGACGCCGTGTCCTGTCTTGAACGGCAAATCAGGGCACTAACTAGGCTAGATCTGGCCCTGGCTGGACGTTTGATCGTTGGGTAAGCGATGGAGATCCACGCGGAGCAATAATCCGGCCCGACCTTCGTCCGGGCCGGACTGCCGGCGAACTGGGTTAGAAAACTAAACTTCTTTAACAACCAGTCCTTGGTGGGCGGGTCAAGGTTTTTGAGCGTCACAATGCAAGATGCCACGGGCCCCAATTTCTATCGCACTGTTTGGAATGGCGGGGGCTAGGGTCGCAGTTCAGTGAATGCGTAACAAAATGGAGAACTTTCGTCGTTGGGTCATAGACCCAAAGCTTTTGGCAAGTCGTTCGTCAACACGGAGCTCAATTTCAATGATTTTCGCCGCCGGATTGAGTCGCCTTCGCTTCACCGGTCGCCGGAGCCAGATAGATGGCAGGAACGTCTTTCTTCATCATGTCGTTCAATGCCACCGCATCGCTTGACTTGATGTCCTTCCACTTGGCGATCAGCGGCGTCGCCTGCTGGCGAAGCGACTCGAAGGCAGCATACTGTTGCTGCGTCGGCGCGCCATCATATTCCACGCTAAATACCAGGTTGCGCAATTGCTCGTCGATCAGTACCGGGTAATTCAAGGTAGACTCTGAACTCTTCGCATTGGTCTGCAAGAGTTGCTCCTCGATCGACGTTATTTTTTTCTCCAAGGCACTCGTGCTGTCATTGATTGACACGTAGCGTCCGTCCTCCAGGCGGGTACGCATAGCGTGAATTTGGGTCCGCGTGTGTCGAATCTCGCGCACAGTGTCATGCAAATCGCTCAGAACTGCGCGGATTTTGAGTTCCAGATCAAGTTCTTTCTGCATATCCGTTGAGGCGACATTCACGCGGGGATCCATCTTGAGTTCGAGCGGCACCGTGAAGGTCTTCCCTTCTGCCATCAGTCGTACCTGATAGTTTCCCGGACCGGCAATCGGTCCACGCGAGCGGATTTCCGCTAGCACTTCTCCGGGCAAGCGATGGGGGCCATCGTATCGGAGGTCCCAACTAAAGCGGTTCATCCCGGCCTCTACCGGAATCTTCTCCTCCGGCGGCACCAGGTCCGGCCACTCCGGCGGCGTCTCGGGCCCCTTCTTGTCAAGGCTGGAGAATTCGCGGAGCACCGCGCCGGCGGAATCGAGGATCTGCAGCTTCACTTCACCCTTGGGCGCCGATTTGAAGTAGTACGAAATGACCGCTCCATGAGTCGGATTCTCACCAACCGGCTGGCGGCGATCAAAGAACTCCGCGAAGTAAGTCCGATACATGGCGGGAGGTTTGTAGAGATGGATATCGGCTTTCGCCACGTCGTCCGTGAGCTCTCGCAGAGGCGTGATGTCATCCAGAATCCAGAAGGCCCTCCCATGCGTCGCTACGACCAGATCTTCGTTCTTTACGACCAGATCATGAACGGGCGTCTGCGGCAGGTTCAACTGCAAAGGCTGCCAGTCAGCTCCGCTATCGAAAGAAACAAAGATTCCGGTTTCCGTACCGGCGTAGAGTAATTCCCTTTTCTCAGGATCCTCACGAACTGCGTGCACATAGGCACCGTCTGGAATGCCGGTGACGATTCTCGTCCAGCTCCTGCCGTAGTCGGTCGTCTTGTCAGTTGCTCGCGATTACCAACCCATTTGGCGCATCCGCTCAAGGATGCGCGCGCTGTAGTTATTCATGCGCTCAGGCCGTCGCTTCAGAGGAGCCGGCAGAATCGCGGCGAGCCGCGCCGCCTGTTGCCGGCCGATATTCCGAGCCACAGTTCCGTCGTAGTAACGACACGCCGACTCTGCGCCATAAATACCAGGGCCCCATTCGACCACGTTGAGATAGATCTCCAGAATGCGCCGCTTGCCGAGGACGAATTCGGCCACCGGTACCAGTGCGAACTCCGCACCCTTGCGGAGGACAGAGCGGCCCGTTCCAAAAAATAGGTTCTTTACAAGTTGCTGCGTAATGGTTGAAGCTCCGCGAGTGCGATCGCCTTCCAAATCGTCTTCGGCGGCGATTTGGATCTCGTGCCAATCGAACCCATAGTGCTGGTAGAAGCGCGCGTCCTCCGCGGCGATTACAGCGTGCTGGAGATCGGGCGAGATTTGGCTCAGCGGAATGAATTGGTAGCGTTCGTGATACGGAGTGTGGTGAATCCAGGCCTGCAAGCGGCGCTGGATGTGCACCGCGGTTGACGGTGGGTCGATCCACCGGGCGCCCAGAAGGATCAGCGCGGCAAGCGACCAAACAAGCACCACGCCGATGGCAAGCCATCGAACAAAGGATTGGAGAAAACCCTTGCGAAGCGGTGTCTTGGAGTGTGTGTCTGGCTTTTCAGTCACATTTCAGAATAATAGCCTGGGCTGGTTGCCGCTTATGGCTGATCTTGCGCGCGAACCCGGAGTGCAGCGTTCTGCTCAGGCCACTCGTGCCAAAGCCCTTGGTCCTGAATCACATTGAACCCCGCTACAAAGATCAAGGTGGGATTAGTACCGAGATGTCGGCTTGTAAGAAGTGATCGATTGATCGGGCATCCGGAAGTGATCGAGACGGCGATCTAATTCAGCAGTGTCTGGGCAGTATCTTTTGGCACCCATCTGACCCATAAAGTTAGCTGGAATCCCAGAAAAGCGCCCTCTTGACTGATTGATTTTCAGTCGGCCCAGGCCGCGCGGGCCCCCAAGCGCCTAGTATGTGGAATCGAACGAAAATCCGAGAGGTCACGAATTGGCCGGTTTGGGAGCGCCGCCCGGTCACAACGGCGTCACAGAAGCTGGACTTGCACATCCGAACGCAATGATTGGAATACCGGCGGGTTGTAGCGGCCTCGAATGTGGCCGGCGTATTATCAAGCGAATTAATTGACGGTGTTGTGCGCCACGCGTCCCTCCCACAGCAACGTGATTTGAAGGCGGGATTCTCAGGGTACTCGAATAACTAAGCTAGATGTCGAGAGACCCGAATCACTGGAGGCAATTTGAACGGATTTCCGACGTTTGATCTGACGGGTCAAGTGGCACTTGTAACTGGTGCTGCCCGAGGTTTAGGTAATGCGGTTTCGCTGGCCTTGGCTCATGCCGGCGCAGACGTGGCGCTTGGCCTGCGTGATGTGAACGCACAGGGAAGCCTGCTAGCTCAAATCGAAGCTATGGGCAGACAGGTCATTCCGCTACAGATGGACATGAGACACCTTGATCAGATATTTCAGGCGGTTGATGACACCGTAAGGCATCTCGGACGGATCGACATCCTCGTCAACAATGCGGGACTCGCACCAGACAACCTCGCGGAGAACGTGTGCGAGGAGGACTTTGATCTGACACTGGCCGTCAACCTGAAGGGAACATTTTTCGCTAGTCAGGCTGCCGGGCGCGTCATGATCCGGCAGAAGAGCGGTCGCATCATCAATCTGAGTTCCCAAGCAGGATTCGTGGCGCTGCCGACCGAGTCTGTGTACTGCATGACCAAAGCTGCCATTGCGCATCTGACCAAATGCCTTGCCGTCGAGTGGGGTAAGTACAACATCACTGTGAATGCGGTCGCACCCACATTTATCCGTACTCCGGGGACAGAGAGCTGTCTTGCCAATCCCGAGTTCCACTCGGACGTGATCGAGCGTATTGCCGCGCTTCACCGCATTGGTGACCCAATGGATGTGGCGGGCGTGGTTGTATTCCTGGCCTCGCGCGCAGCGTCCCTTATCACGGGCGAGACCATTCTCATCGATGGCGGGTGGACCGCCAGGTAAACAAGTACAGCCTCGCTGGGCATCTGAGGGTAACTAGGTTGCCCGTCGGCGCACGGGCGCCATTTCAACCCTGATCGCGCTAGTCGCAGCCTCTTTGCTACGCCATTGACACTTTCCCGCCCGAGTGGTGTGTTATTAAAATTGGAAATGATGAAACCAATCGAGAGCTCGAATCTGTCGCTTTTCAATTGCGTGCAGCAGGCCTACATCTTCAGGTACATGGCCACCAAATCGGATTCCTACCTCTTCAGCGGTTCGAACGATCGCATCATATTCTGCGCGCGTTAAGACCCGGCAGAACTTTCACAAGGATTCACGGGATTCGCACTGGAGAGATTGCAAAGCACGATCGCGCTGAGTTGCTGGTGGGGGAAACGCAGGTACTCGCTGCGATAGCCGAAATTTGCGCCGCTATGCTCGGCCGTCGCCTGGCCGCGGTACTCGCCCAGAGTGAGGCCCATGGCATAGTTGATGTAATTGCCATTGTTGAGAAGGCGATGGCTTTCGAGTTGCTGCACTAGCGTGCCCTTGCCCAGTTTGTTTGCAGAGAAATTCCGGTCCCAAAAGAGTAGGTCGTCAACGGTGCTCATCAGACCGACGCCTCCGACCAGGTCGTAGCTGGTAGTGGCCGCATCTCAGGCGAGAGTCATGAGCAAAAGGAGAGAAGGTATGAACTCAACCAAAAAGACAGCAAGGATGGCGGGCCTGCTGTACCTAGTGAACGGGGTGACCGGCTTCTTCGGCATAATCTATGTCCCATATTTCAGGCGCAGTAGTCGCCGCCCCCAAAGGCGACTCTGGTGTGCAGGATCCATTGAGCAGTTCGTGCTCGCTTGGACACCTATACATCGGTTCCGTCTTGGCTGGATGAGAACGCCTAACTTTGCACTGTCTTCTGGAGAGCCGGATGCGTACCGAAAGACGCACGTCCGGTTCGGCGAGAGGCGATGAGAAACCGACTGCTGTGAGGCAGCGCGGCGCTCATCGCCTACTCAACCCTTTTACGCTTCAGTCGAGCAACGTGACGATCCGCAGCTGCGGGGCAAGCCCGTGATCGTCGCCTGGAAGGGCAACCGCTCTGTCGTCTGCGCAGCTTCGTACGAAGCCAGGAGTTTCGGTGTCCACTCGGCCATGCCGGCGGTGCGCGCGGAACGCTTGTGCCCCAGTGCCATCCTCGTCGCGCCAGATTTCACCCGGTACCGGGCTGTCTCGCGCAGCATGCGAGAGATCTTCAAAAGACACACAGACCTGATCGAGCCCCTGTCGCTCGACGAAGCGTATTTGGATGTGACCGAGAACAAGACCGGCTTGCCGACGGCTACGCTTGTGGCACGCACGATCCGCGAGCAAATCCGCCAGGAATTGAACCTGACAGCGTCGGCGGGCGTGGCGCCCAACAAGTTCCTAGCAAAACTCGCCTCGGACTGGCGCAAGCCTGATGGACTTTTCGTGATCCAGCCAGAGGAAGTAGATTCGTTTCTGCTGCCCCTGCCGGTTGGGCGTCTGCCCGGAGTTGGGAAAGTCACCGAAGAGAAGCTGGCGAAACTCGCAATAAAGACCGTGGCCGAATTGCGAGGTTCGAGCATGACGTGCCACTCTCAGAAACCGAACCTGGCAGAAAAGCTTTGGTCAGCTTCGCGCAAAGAATCACGGATCGCGCGAACTGTGGTCCTGAAACTGAAGACGAGCGACTTCAAAATCCTGACACGAAGCCTTACGCCGAGTGCTCCCCCATCTTCGTGTCAGGAATTGACGGCCATAGCGCTGTTATTGCGAGAACGGGTCGATCTCGGGCTAGAACAGCGCTATCGCCTCGTTGGCGTCGGCCTGAGCAACTTTCACGAACCGGAAGGGACCACGGCACAGCCCGTCCTTTTCGAGTGAAGGACATCAATCAGCGGCGACTGCGCCCGCCGGCTGCTGCTTCATCATCTCCTCCATTCCTTTCTTCATTTCCTTAGCCGAGGGTTCCGCTTTATGCGTACCGACCATCCACGTGTAGCCCTCTGGATCAACGACAGTGCCGCAGCGATCGCCCCAGAACATGTCCATCACGGGTCCTTGCGGAGTCGCGCCGAGCTTGGTCGCTTTTTCGACGACCTTATCCACGTTTTCCACGTAAATGTAGAGGCTGGCGGGAGAGGCGCCGACGCTCTTGGCGCTGCGTCTCCCCATTTGCTCGCTCTCCGGCCCTAGCATCAGGGTGGTGCCACGCAACGTGAGTTCAGCGTGAACGGGTTTGCCATCAGGCCCATTCATGATGCCCCGTTTAGAAAAGCCAAATGCCTTTTGGTAAAAACTCACCGCGGCCGGAATGTTCGAGACGGTTAGCGCGGCGGACACCGCGCTGTACTGCTTCCTGTTTAGCGGATCGATTTTCTTCCTTGCCATTTGTGCTCCTTTCGTGCGGCTGACATTTTAGCGAAAAGAAATGAATGCTGCACCCCGGACCAACGAAAAGCGTGGTCACGCTTTGGCAGGCGGCACGAGCTTTAGAACAAGTGTGCGGATCGCCGCAGGCTCATGTTCACCGGCGCCAGCCGAGAGAGCATACGACCGTTCAAATCCATTGGGTCCGTCCACTCGCGAGTCCCCAGCTCGCAGCCACTCGCGATCCGGCAATAGACACGCGCCACTCGCCTTGTCGCCCACTGAACGCGTGCTCTAGGTAAGCGGCAATGTCGCAGCACAGCTGAGCGTCGCCGAGATTCTGCAGTTCGATCGTGACTCCCATCCTAGCAATTTTATCGAAGACAAACTGCCCAACCGCCGACGTTTCTGTTGTTCCAGCTCGCTTGACGGCCGCTCCGCGCTGAAGCCTTTCGCACATTCGCCCAGAGTCCATGGGCTCGGCACTCCCAAAAATTCCCATCATCCGTTTCCGATGGGGGGATGGTTTCGCGGCTTCACTGGTTCGCTACTCGCTGCGGCCTGTCGAGTTGCTTGCCCCCCTGACGGATCTGACCGGGCATTTCGCCCAGCCAACGGGGACTTTTACTCCCGAGCTTCCGGCAAGTCGGTCACCCTTCTCGTCGTCGGGTATAAATACGGTGGCAACTGAGCGCTTCCACCGATGGGACTTTCACCCACTGGAACGTCAGCTAGCATTGCTGCACGGGCTCTTGCATCCCCTACAACATGCCGGTTTATCCCGGCGCTCTCCGGGTTGCCCGTCACTCTGGCAGAGTTGGGAACGAGACCCCAACCGCAGGCCCACGCGTCGCATCGGGGTGGTAGCCTGATTTGATGCCAAAGGAAGCAGTCAGTAAGGTGCTCTCGGTCGAGGGACGTGAAGTCCAGATAACGAATCCCGAAAAGCTGTATTTTTCAGCGCAGGCTCGAATTTCGAAGCTAGATCTCGTCCACTACTATCTGTCGATTGCACCGGGGGCACTTGGCGGGATCCGGGATCGTCCGGTTGTTCTGAAACGTTTCGTCAACGGTGCCGAGGCCGAAGCGTTTTACCAAAAGCGCGCGCCTGCCCAGCGGCCCTCCTGGGTGCGAACTGTGACCCTTTCATTCCCTTCGGGCCGAACTGCGGAAGAGGTCGTCGTCGATGACGCGGCTGCGCTCACCTGGATCGTCAATCTTGGTTGCATTGAACTACACCCGCACCCGGTCCGCTCAGGCGATCTTGAGCATCCTGATGAATTGCGCATTGATCTTGATCCGGTTCCGGGTGTTAGTTGGGCGGACGTGCGCCGCGTTGCTCTTGAAGTGCAGGGGCTACTCGAAGAGCTAGGGCTTCGCGGCTGGCCTAAGACTAGCGGTTCGCGCGGAATGCACATAAACGTGCGGATAGAACCGCGCTGGACGTTCGCTGAAGTACGCCGGGCTGCCGTCGCGCTGTCTCGCGCAGTGGAGCGCCGCGCACCCACTTTGGCCAGTTCGAAGTGGTGGAAAGAGGAGCGTCATGGCGTGTTCCTTGACTATAACCAGAATGCCAAGGACCGGACTACGTGCTCCGCATACTCGGTACGTCCGCTTCCCGATGCCCGTGTATCGACGCCACTGCACTGGCACGAGGTCCCGGACTGTGACCCAACCGACTTCACGCTATTTACGGTTCCGAAGCGCTTCGCGGAAATCGGCGATCCGCATGCCGGTATGGACAGCGCTTCTGGGTCGCTTGAAAAACTGCTCGAGCTCGCCGCAAGAGACGAAGCAGCCGGTCTTGGCGACGCACCTTGGCCGCCGCATTTTCGCAAGATGGAATCCGAAGCGCCGCGAGTGGCCCCCTCACGCGCTAAATCAGCTGTAAAGAAGCGGCGAGTGAGGATGCCGCTTTTGGTGGTTGCGAATTCTCCCCACAAAGAAGCCGCACTTGCTGGTCTCGAGAGGTGGAAAAGAAAACACGCGCAGATAGCTAATTTCCTCGCGGTCGATGACATCCTGGTCGATTCTATGCGAGGCAGATCTTCGACCTGGACGCGCATCCGAGTCAATCTACGTCATGTGCCTGAAGCACTGCGGCCGTTGCAAGAAACTCCCGACCCAGATGACGATCCGACGCGCGAATGGCGCAAGAAAAATGAAATGAAAGAGAGCGATAAGTAGTTCGTGCCCGACTTAGCGACCAGCAGGAAAAATCGCAGCCAGCTCTTGTGGCGGAACGACTTCGAGCTGGGCATAGGTGCAGTCGGCGGGCTTCTTGTCGGTTCGCCATCTGCGAAATTGCGCCGTATGTCGGAAGCGGCTGCCTTGCATGTGGTCGTAAGCAACTTCGACAACCAGTTCGGGTCGCACTGGTTCCCAGGATAGGTCCTTGCCTTGGCTCCAACGGCTTTGTCCACCCGGCATGCGATTAGCGGCTCCTGCAACGGCTTCCATCTCCGCCCAGCCGCCCTTCCATGGGTGAGAGGCGAGCGCGTCTTTGCGGTATGGGCTGAGGAATTCCACGAGCTCCCCGCGTTTCTTAATGCTGAAGCTCGCACAAACGCCAACGTGTTGCAGAACACCGTCAGTGTCGAAAAGTCCCAGCAGCAATGAGCCGACGAGAGTGCGATCACCTTTCTTGTGCCAACGAAACCCGGCCACGACACAGTCGCAATCGCGCTCATGTTTCACCTTGAGCATCACGCGTTTGTTTGGGTCGTAGGTTCCTGAAGTTGGCTTGGCCATGACGCCATCGAGACCTGCACCCTCGAAGCGGCGAAACCATTCGGAGGCGATAGTACGGTCCCTGGTTGACGGTGTTAGGTGGAGGGGTGGGGGCGCGGACGAAATCAGCGATTCCAGCTCGCGGCGCCGGTTTTGGAATGGCTCTCCGCGAAGATCACGGTCTCCCAGACAAATTAGGTCGAAGAAGACGAACGATGCTGGAATTTGCCCAGATAGAAGCTTCACGCGCGACGTAGCTGGATGCAGACGCAGCTGCAATGCGTCGAAGTCGAGTTCATTATTCTTAACGATGACTATCTCTCCGTCGAGGACGCAACGAGGCGGAAGCGTCGAACGTAAGGGCTCAAGCAGCTCAGGAAAGTAGCGGTTTAGCGGCTTTTCATCGCGGCTCTGGATCAGGATCTCATCGCCATCGCGAAAAACGAGTGCGCGAAACCCATCCCACTTCGGTTCGAAGACCCAATCCCCATCGGCTGGTAATTCATCGACTCGTTTGGCAAGCATCGGCAACAGCGGCGGATTCACGGGAAGTTGCACGCCTCATGTTATACCGCGCATTTCATTCTGTGATTGTAGTACCTGCGTTTTAGCCCCGATTCGAAAGCGGTGGCACTCAACAGTTCCGCGCGCGCCATTGTTGGCAGGGGCCGCTTTTCTCCGGGGGACACTTCCCATCAGTCGGCAAATGTAAGCTATCCAGAAAACTACCCGTATCGCCAAGGAAGGGATTAACCGCATCAATGACGATCCCAACGTGCGTGTATTTTTTTCGCATGGCTATTGTCCTACCGCGAATTCTTTTCTTAAGGGATTTCCCTTTATTGTATGTGGGGTTGTTTTGCATGATATTTTCCGCGACAGCTCGATGAAATCGAGCTGCGCCATGATAGAGGACAAGCGAAACGAATGGAGGCTACTCTGCAAGCAGACCTCAACTGAACAGGATTTCGAGAAACTTCTAGAATTGACGAATGAGATTCTTCGTCTCACCGACCCCAGGCTCAAGCGCTTCCAACCTCCGCCCGAAGACAACGACTGTTAGCGAGTTAATGGATCGAATTGACGAAAATCCCTGGTTTTATGCAGACGAATCAATCGCTTACCTCCAACTCAAGCCCGCACGGAAGCACTTTGACGAGGTACTGACAAGGCTCGATTTAGCGAATAGCGGATCGAAGCGAACGGCACATTTACGGCACACCTTTGAAACAAGAAAAGCTGGGGTGAACCCACAACGTGAGACACGCCCTTAGAGCCCGGGGCATCAATCTTGATGGCTGCCCTATAGGTTCCCGATGCCAGCCCTGCTGGATCCACTGAAACACTTAGTGTTCCAGGAGTCGTACCTCCCGATGGAGTCACCGAGACCCAAGTGCCACCCAGAGCGGCGGCCGTGAAGCTCAGAGGTGCTTGATTGCTGAGTACACGGACAGTCGTCGGTTCGGGATTGGAATGTCCCGACTGGTACTCGAATGAGACTGCTCGTGGTGGCCAAACCCGGAGCCGTCCCGTGCCGGTACTGGTGCTGGTCGTGACTACCAGTTTGACCGGAACCGTTTGTGGGCTGTTCGAGGCACCACCCGAGGTAATCGTGATCGTGCCATTGTACGTTCCAGCAGCGAGCCCCGTCGGGTTCGCGGTGACTTGCACAGTGGTTGGTGTTGAACCGGTGATCGGGCTGATGGTGAGCCAGGTCCCGCGGTCGTTGAAGCTGTGAAGCTCAATGCGCTGCCACTGCTGGCGATGGATAGGTTTTGTGTGCCGGGCGCAGTTGTCCCAATGGGATAGCTGAAGGACAAACTCGCCGGCGTAACATTGAGAGACGTGCTGCTCGGAGACGTTCCAGTTACGGCGAGAGTGACCGACACCGTTCTCGGACTGTTCGACGCGCCCGCAGAGGAAACCGTGACGTTGCCAGTGTAGGTCCCGGTTGCAAGCCCGCTTGGGTTCACGGACACGCTCAAGCTCCCAGGTGTGTTTCCACTGGCTGGCGTCGCCGATAACCACACAGCAGAAGTCATCGTCGTGTAACTCAACGCGCTTCCGCTGCCTGAGACATTGACGGTCTGAGCGGCCGGTGTCGTGCTACCGGATTGATAGCTGAACGACAGGCTTGCCGGACTGGCGCTCAGTGTCGGCAATGGGGCTGCCGTCACGGTCAGAGTGACCGCTACTGTTCTTGGACTGTTCGAGGCACCCGCAGAGGAAACCGTGATGTTGCCGGTGTAGGTGCCCGCTGCGAGTCCGCTTGGGTTCACGGACACGCTCAAGCTCCCAGGTGTGTTTCCATTGGCTGGCGTCGCCGATAACCACGCAGCAGAAGTCATCGTCGTATAACTCAACGCGCTACCGCTGCTGGAGACCTTTACCGTTTGAGCAGCCGGTGCAGTGCCCCCGGTTTGATAACTAAACGACAAACTTTCCGGAATGGCGGTCAGTGTGGGCACTGGGGCTGCGGTTACGGTGAGAGTGACTCCTACCGTCCTCGGACTGTTCGACGCGCCCGCGGACGAAACCGTGACGTTACCAGTGTAGGTGCCGGCTGCGAGTCCGCTTGGGTTGACCGACACCCTCAAGCTGCCAGGTGTGTTCCCGCTGGCTGGTGTGACCGATAACCAGGCAGCAGAAGTCATCGTTGTGTAACTCAACGCGCTACCGCTGCTGGAGACGTTTACCGTTTGAGCAGCCGGTGCAGTGCCACCGGTTTGATAACTGAACGACAAACTTGCCGGACTGGTGGTCAGTGTGGGCACTGGGGCCGTTACGGTAAGGGTCACTGGAACGGTCTTGGGGGAGTTAGAAGCTCCTGAGGAGCTGATCGAGACCGTGCCGGTGTACGTCCCTGCCGCAAGGCTGCCAGGATTGACCGTGACTGTGACGTTACCCGGTGTGCTGCCGCCCCCGGTTGCACTCAGCCAACTTCCACCGGTGCTGGTCGAAGCTGAAACCGTGTAGGTCAACGCCGAGCCACTGCTGCTCACGGCGATGGTTTGGCTCGGGGGAGTTGATCCTCCGTTGGTAAATGCGAAGGAAAGGCTGGCAGGACTCGCGTTCAGTGTTGGATTGGGAACGGGAGCTGTGACCGTAATAGCCTGCTGTATGGTGCCCGTGCTTCCCCCGAAGCCGTTCACCCCTGCTGCCCAAAAGGTGGCAGTAGTGTTAGAGGTGACAGTGGGGGCCGTCCATGTAAATGCCCAAGAGCCAGTTGCGCTGGGCGAGGAATGAGTGATCTCGCCATTCAATACTTTGGTGCCCGTGCCAGCAGTGAATGTTCCGGCGCTGGCTGCCAAATCCAATCCGTGATTGCGCGTACCTCCCACGCTCAGCGTGTAGGTGTTCGCGGATCCGGACGCGACCGTGGTCGGACCGGTGAGTGTCACTGTCGGTGGCGTGCCAGAGCTGTGGCACGACGTGCAGGTTGAGCCACACTTCCCGGAGAATCCCGAGATACCATTGCTGGAGGCACTGGCCGGAATCGGGAAGTAAATAATTGCGACTGCAATCAGGATGGTGACTACATATTGCGACAGGACTTGCTCGCCAGCTTTTTCGTGGGAAGGATCTGAACTGAGGCAGCGAACGGAGATGGCAGAATCTTATGCTTCACTGAGGCTTCCTTTCGTCGGCTCGTATGCACCATACACAGGGTGGGGGGATAAAGGATGCGATTCGTCCATGCGCTTTATCCTGCGGGGATCAGCACACCTGTTTCTGCTCGGCGAATAACGGAGTCATTTAAGAAGTGGCGGGCGCTCGTAGCGAGTGGCGAGTTCAAGCGGATCGAGATCAATACTCGCGACTGTATCCGAGTGAATCGAAGGTCAGCAAAACTTCCAAAGGACGGCGAAGACCCATGTCAAGATGGGCGGACGAAAGTAATCGGCCTTCCGAGTATCGACGGGGATCGATGTTCTGTTGCCTTCGAAAGACGAGGTCGACCTGTCACCTACGTATTGCGAGAGTGTGTGATTTGAGCATCATCGAAAGAATGATGTAGACGTTGCGTGAAACAGTGATCTGGCGCGCGGAAAAGTGGCGACTCCTGGCACGTACTCTAAAGATCGAGACGCGAGCCATCTATCTCGCATCCAGAGACCCCAGAGTTCCATGGTATGTCAGAGTTCTGTCTATGTGTGTGGTGGCATACCTGTTTAGTCCTATCGATCTCATTCCCGACTTCATTCCCATCGTAGGTCATCTCGACGACCTGATCGTTGTTCCGGCAGGTTTGTGGCTGGTCATCAGATTGATTCCGCCGGAAGTGATGGCCGAATATCGCCTGAGGGCCCACCATGCGGCGCTGGAGCGCAAACCTAGTTGGATTGCCGCTGGTGTTATCGTCGTGATCTGGATTACAGCTCTTCTAACGCTGGGTTGCATCTTCCTGAGGCTCCGAGGCCTGACAGGCTAATGCTGCCTGAATGGGAGGCATCAGGATAATCGAGCTACTTGGATCTTAAGAAGAATCGCGTCCCTCCGCCTTACAGGACGCGATTCTCTTAGTTGTCCAGGCACTTGGTTTCCGAATTGCGTTGCGACTCTAGTCTCGCTGAAGATGACCGTCAAGAATTTGGGCGGTAAATTTTTGTAAAAACGTGCGCGCTCGCGCTGCAATCTTTAGGCAAATTTGAGAGCCATTTTGCGAAACTGCCCGATTGTCTCCGCAGCACGAGTTGCCTACAGTGTCTGCCTCCCCCAAAAGGGCCACCTCTCCCTAGTCCCCCTAACAATGACTGAGCGACTGCTTGAAGGGCGGCTGGCCATGCGTTTCACCGTTACAGGCAGCACCACATGCCCGACATGCAGGGATAGCCGGAGCTTCTGTTCTGAACTCGACGCCAAAAGTCATGTAGAAGCAATGCGAAAATTTCAGGACACCCACTGCTACTGCTTTAGGTGCTCACTGTTCGGAATCCGCGCCCGCCTCGACTTCGATTCCTACATGCAAATCGAGAAAAAGAATAACTCCGAGCGGTGACCATATTTCGACACTGGTGCCGTTCGAGATCACATAAGCTTGAAAACTGACTGCTGACTCTGCAGTCCCCAAGCCGCCTATAAAAGGCATCGAAAGACTGCAAAGCTTTGCTCTAAGGTCGTCGTGGAGGAAGAATCGCAGAGGCGCACCGCTCTCGCATTTGAGATCAGTGCGCTGCCTGAACAGGAGAAATCAATCCAGTTAACCTTTGGGGCAAGAACAGAAAAGAGGGAGACTCCTACACCTGGCCGGGTTGTCGGTTTCGCTGTCCCAGAAAGGTAGCGGCTGCTAGATTTCCGGCTCCGCTAATCACCCGACGAACTTATAGCCAATTCCAGGAACGGTAAGGATCAATTCGGGTTTCCGGGGATCCTTCTCCAGGTTTTGACGAAGGCCGGCTACGTGGACATCGACTGTGCGCGTGAATGTGACCGCGTTATAGCCCCACACTTCGCGTAGGATGTCGCCGCGAGACAGGGGTACGCCCGAGTGTTCCACAAAATAGCAGAGCAGTCGGAATTCTAACGCCGAAAGAGGGATCGGAACTCCGTTGCGTGTGACCTCCATTGCTGACGTGTCAATAGAAATTGGGCCAAGCACATAGGTGTTCCTGCTGCTTCGAGGAGGTGTACGCCTCAAGAGTGCCTCGACCCGAGCAGTGAGTTCAGACATATCGAACGGCTTGGTCAAATCCAGCGCCTCGAACATCGCGACAAATTGCAAAGCCGTCGTGCCCCGGCAGCATGATATCGAGGATAATCAGATCGAAGGAGCGCGAGGTTGCCTTGGGAAACACCCATTCTGCTGCTCACCGCTCGCAGTGAAACCGTGGACAAGATTGTCGGTTTGAAGGGCACACCGCCGAAACCGTTAACTAGGTAAGTGCTTGAAAAGATTTGGCTGCCCCCCAGGGATTCGAACCCCGATATGCTGATCCAGAGTCAGCCGCCTAACTCCGTCTCCGCACATGAGCCAGTCGAAGTTGTGCAGGGCTTTCGTTATTCCTACCCCTGTTTTGTCGCGCACTCCGTTCCGACCAACGAAGTCCTTCCGACATGCACCGCAATTCGAACAGCCACCTCAAATACTGATCGCGCGGGTTCGGATGCGGAGTTGCTAGTGGTCTCGGCGACCAAAAACTCTAAAGCTTACGTGCGGGACCGAAAGAAACGCAGTCAGATGGGAGACGCCGAAGGAGTATGGCTTTGAACCGCTGTCAGGGGCAGGTCCGCTGGCAGTG
>UEXW01000021.1_pt1 | contig 18690 bp, 19 predicted proteins | sample 4301151 | NCBI WGS metagenome assembly UEXW01 (sample SAMEA4773176, study PRJEB27434) | metagenome | biome: 2259; feature: agricultural soil; material: soil | place: USA | collected 2014-09 | depth 0.25 m | reverse complement strand
GAAGAGCAGACCGAAAGTCGCCGTAGGAACCACAAAGAAGTCGGTCGAGACCAGTTCCTTGGCATGATTCTCCAGGAAGATCCTCCAGGTTTGCGAGGGTGGCTTGCGGTGGCAAACCATGTATTTGGCAACCGTCGCTTGCGCGAGGTGGATGCCGAGTTTCTGGAGTTCCCCATGAAGGCGAGGTGCACCCCAGCCTGGATTAGCTGAACTCATTTTTTGGATCAGGTTTTTGGATTTCTGTCGGCACCGACGGTCGACCATGACGAACCCTGCTTTTCCATTTCCAATACAGCCGAAAGCCTTGGCGGTGCCAAGCGATGACGGTCTCGGGTTTCACAATGACAGGGCGGAGCGCCAATTGGATCAAACCCTGGAGAGCCAGACCTAAACGAGTCGGTCGCAAGATCGCAACCGCATGCGACGGTTTTGGTGCACGCGCTGCAGCACAAGAAGCTGATGGCGGAGTAACAGGTTCTCGGCGTGCAGAGCGGCCCAAGTTTGAAGGCAGCCGCGAAGGGAGAAGAGCAGGGAAGCGAGGAGTACCAACATTCCATTGCACCCTATCACGCCCCGCCGCAAGTTCAACGCTTTCAATGAGAACGGACTTCCTGGTAGGGACAGTCAGTGGCTGCCGGAAAGTGACCTTCAGCGAGAGCTATCGGACATTCGCGCTGCTCAGAACAACTTCCGAAAAGGCGACGCGGCACCTTGGATCGCTCAGAATGTCCCGTGAACTGGCCTGCAATTGTAGCCTCCTTTGTCTGTCGCAGTTGACGGAACGATACATGTCACTGTTCCAAGAGGGTTGCTCCTTAAGCAAGCGAAAGACGTCGGATGTAGAATTTTCGGCAGTAGATTCGAAGATTTGCGATGGATGCGGCTGGTTTCCGCCGGATTGCACTCAGCCTCGAAGGGGCCGAGGAAGGCTCACATTTAGGGGCTGCCGACTTCCGCGTGGGCTGTAGAATCTTCGCCACACTTGCGTCACAACGACAAGGTTATGGGAACTTGATGCTTACACCAGAGTTGCAGGCGGATTTCGTACAGGAATTGCCAGAGGTTTTTTCTACCTGTACCTGGCGGGTGGGGAAGGATGGGGATGACCCACGTTCCTTTAGCGCAAGTGAGCGAGGAGCTCCTGGACGGTGCTCTACGTACGGCATGGAAGCTCAGGATCGACAAGAATAAGAGGACGAAGAGGACATGGAGCACGCGGGGACTGACCAGTTAAGAAAACAGCCAAAACCGCCACTCTGCGGCGCCACCCAATCCTTCGCCTACCCGATCCAGCATATCTGCCCACCAGCATGGAAAACTCACCACACTAGTCCTATGAGCTACGTTGGCACGTACTCGGATACAATTCCTGCCATGACCAATCTCACCTCGGTACTCAATCAACTGCAGCAGGAACGAAACCGTCTCGCGTCTCAACTCGAGCGTCTCAATAACGCACTCTCGGCGCTGAACGGAACACGCAACCAACGAATTGGTAGGAGAATGTCCGCAGCGGGTCGTGCCCGGATTGCCGCTGCTCAACGCGCTCGCTGGGCCAAAGCCAAAGGAGAGAAAGTTGTTTCTATCCGTGGTCGCAAACGGCGCAAGCTGTCGTCGGCCGCCATTGCAAACATTCGGTCAGCTCAGAAGGCGCGCTGGGCGAAGTGGAGAAAGCAGCAGAAGGCCACGTAAGTGAACTAGGAATCGGGTATGGATGCCGACTCTATGCCGTGCCATCACCAACTCAAGCGCCCGCCAGACCTCGTGACGGACAGCGAGGGCGTTTCCTACGTGCTGTTCGAGTGCTTTCTATGCGGCTGTGGCATCAGCATCAGACTGAACACTGAAGGCGAGATCGAGGGCGAGTTCGTTATCCCGGCTGCTGGAAAGTGCGCTTGACGGTATGAGCTATTTCTTTTGCGGAGTAGTCGAGGTACGAGGTCTGGAGGATGTCCTGGGCACAGCCTGTGGCCGCCCCGCAAAAACACTGTGCTACGACTGCGGCACGTCACTCTGCCCTGCCCATGCCGAACGGTGCGATCTGTGCAAGGAGGCGTTTTGCCGTTCCTGTCTGTCCTTTCATCAGAGTGAGCATCCGATGCCTGCCCAGCGAGACCAGCACGGGAAACAGAAGCGAAAGACCGCGTAGGAACCCGTTTCTTTCAGACTGAAGGTCACCACCATCTATTTTAAGAACATGGTCCTTTGCGCCCGCACGGTCCAATAAGCAGGAGAAGCACAACCTGCCAGCGGAGTTGCTGCAAAACATTGCAGTGGTCGAAACACTGGCGACGAAGGACGCGGAATAATAGATGTAATTTCACTATCCGCGAGCTTGCATGGTTAGAGGAGTTCAATATGTCGATCCGACCTGTTAAGCGGCTTATCAAATCTAAACCGACTCTCGAAGGCGCGGGTGTGCACCTTCGCCGCGCGTTCGGTTTTGGGAACACAAAGGCCTTTGACCCCTTCCTCCTGCTGGACGATTTCCGCAATGATGTGCCAGAGGACTATCTGGCCGGCTTTCCATGGCATCCACACCGAGGCATCGAGACGATCACATACGTGCTGGCCGGGACGGTTGAACATGGCGACAGCATCGGAAATAGGGGCGTAATCGGCGCCGGGGACGTGCAGTGGATGACTGCGGGCAGCGGCATCATTCATCAGGAGATGCCGAAGGGCGATCAGGCAGGACGAATGCATGGGTTTCAATTGTGGGGCAATCTTCCGTCTTCCCTCAAAATGACCGCGCCGCGTTATCAGGAAGTGAAGGCCCTCGATGTTCCGGAAGTCACCGATGACGATGGCACACACGTGCGAGTCGTGTCTGGAAGTTTCTGGGGGAAAGCGGGGCCGGTGGACGGAGTCGCTGCTGATCCGATCTACCTGGATGTATCGGTTTCCCCGGGGAAGCGGAAAACACTCCCGGTCGAGACCACGCGTCACGCATTCGCCTATGTCTTTGACGGAAGCGGAAAATTCTGCAATGCATCGGGCCCGCTCGCAGTGCCGACCGAGGCGATTAAATGGCTGGACACGACTCCTCCCGTGGAGGCGGACAACCGATCGCTCATACTTTTTGATCGCGGCGACGAAATCACGGTGCAAGCCGGCGACGATGGGATCCGGTTCCTGCTCGTCTCGGGAAAGCCGCTCGAAGAGCCGGTTGCATGGTACGGCCCGATTGTGATGAATACCCAGGAGCAGCTCCGGCAGGCATTCACGGAATTGCAAGAGGGAACATTCTTGAAAGAACCACGACGTAAGTAGAAGTTCGATGCTGACCAGCAGAATTCGGTCGCGAAATGCCGGTTGGAGCATGTGCCGTTGATCATGAAGGAGCGGCGGCGGGGTTGATTGCCGCCGCGCCCCCTCCTCTTCTGGCAAAAGCAGCTCGGGACAGAAAATCCGCCTACAGAAGTGCTACATTTCTCGCCCTGAAGGCCACTGCAGAGCTCACAAATAAGTGCTCTTTCGACTATAGAACTCAAACCTCAACGCAGCGAGCCGTGCGATTCCACGGTAAGGATTTCGTCGCGGCTTTGGTTAGTGCGACGTCTTCGAAGAGGGGATGACACGCGCCTGCTGCGCGGTAAGCACCACCAGCGCCACCTGCGCGTCGGAATTTTTCTGGGCTGCAGCCTTCTGCAGCCACTTCACAGATTCATCTTCATTCACCGGCACTCCGTCGCCATCGCGATAACGCAGCCCGAGATTGTATTGAGCCGCGGTGTTGCCTTCACCAGCCGCTCTCGCTACCCATTGGGCAGCGGTTGTACAGCTTTGTGGAAGCCCGCGTCCAATCTCGTAGGCCATTCCTATTTGGAATGCCGCAGAATCATCCCCATATTCCGCCCGGCGACGTAGTCCGGCCATCTCGTAGCGGCTCAGGGTCCGTACAGCGGTTTTGGTTGCGCGGTCGGTTATAAGCATGTGGCTCACCTGTGTCGCAGCAGACGTCCCGAACTGCTCGGCCACGGGTGCTTCCCGACTCTCGGTTGTCCGCGAGCCGGACGCCGCGGTGTGGGTGTGGAGAGCCGTCTTCAGTATCAGCAGCGCGATTACGATGGCCAGTATTGCCATGACCGAAGCCGCTCTGAGGGTGGCACGCAGACTCGACCGGGACTGGAGAAGGATCTGAAGTCGCGTATCGGTGATCTTGATAGCGTGCAGAATCGAATCTTGGGCGTGGCGCAGACCTCGCGGAACAACCACTGTCAGGCCGATGGTGGCCCAATTTGATCTGTATTCCGTGACGACCCAAAGTCGGTTCCTAACGCTCCTTCCTGCATTCGAGATAGAGGCCCTCACGCGCTGCAGTCTGCGATTCGCGGCTTTCGTTGGTAGTGGTGAAGAATCAGAGGAATGACGAGGGGTGCGCCAAACCTGAAGCCCAGTATTTTTGAAGCGATTCAACAGCCATGATCCTGCGAGTCTCAACACTTTGACAGTGCGCGAGGCGTAGTTCCTCGCCAAAGCGGCCGTGCGCTCCCACTTCTGGCAAACGACAGGCCAGAGAGTCGACGTCTTCGCGAGCTTGCTCTTCCACGCCGCCCACATTCCGATCCGGGGAACACCCATTTCCTGGAGCGGCGACGAAGACGCCGAATCCCCACGCGCGGGCGGCTCCTGATCATCTCCGGTCTGGGTTCCACCCATCAGTTGCGTGGCGCCAGTTTTCTCACCCGTCTCGTGCGAGTCTTGGAACGGTTTCGTAAGTATGCCTGCGCTGGAAAGCTCGTGGCGAGGTTCACTCTGCAGAAATCGATGGGCCGAGTGACGCGCACTCACATCGCTCTCTAACATCCTTTGCAGGGCCGGAATGATTCGTTCGATCAACTGCAGCACGGCTTCGCGTTCCAGCGCGACGCTCTCTTGCAGTCGCGCCTGCGCGGCCTTGCTGAGTGCTTGGCCTAGCAGGTCAGCCAGCAGGTGGAGGTTGGCGACATCGCGTTGGGTAAAAGCATTGCACTCCTCGGAGAGTACGGCTAGCGCTCCCGCAACGTTATGTCCCTGGTGGATGGGCTCGACCAGCAAAGAGTTAGGATCGCCAGGATCGCTTGTGTCGTAACCCGTGCCGATTGCGGTTCGGCTTGAAAGGCGAGAGGCCGAATCCTGGCTGAGTTGGCAAGCGCTCGCTAGTTTCGAAATCACCTTAAGCCGCAAGCGCTCGTCGTTGGATGCGGTTCCTCCTCCTGCGTACAAGAAGACTTCATCGCTGGTGAATAACCACACGCCGACGCCGCTGGCACCAACTACTCTCTGAGTGAGCTTTGTGAGGCGGTTTATGACCGCATTCAGGTCGAACCTTCCGCCCTTTACCTCCTGCCTGATCTGGGTCAGTTCCGGCAGACACTGGGGATCAATTCGGTCATCCGCGCTCCCGTGCAGTCCCTGTATTTGCTGGAATAGAGTGGACAGGAATTGCTTGAAGGATCGGCGATCAGGGGATAATCGCTCGCTCATGGCTAGAGCTCCTACGGAAGGGCGCGATCGCAAAGACCAAAAGGCCCTTTAGCAGTCGATATATTAAGCTTCCTGATCCAGACCTTGGCAGGTATCGGAAGGACAAGGCAACGTCGGACGAGTGGCCACACCACCTACCTACTGACTATCTGCAATCGGCCCCGACGACAGAACCAATCCATGTGACTGTCTTCCGGCGGCTCACTGGAGCGATTCAGAGGGTTGAGGTCGAGGCCGGCGCTTGTCGCGGGGGCCAGACCATTCCTGTCGGAGTTCCTCGGCACGGCGTATAACACGTTCGGTCAATTCACTGAGGCTGGAAGAGCCATTGGCGCTGTCCGAAGCAGGGTCTTTGGGTGGAATGTCGAGCGATTGCAGCTTGTCGAATATGGGCTTCATGGCGCGGTCTGGTCCGCGGAAGAAGATACTGCCTCGCACGCGTGCGAAGGTCCATCCGAGTCGTTCAAGCATGGACTGTCGCTGTATGTCGTCGTGGAGCTTCTCGACGGGAAGGTCGCGATCCCCATCACACTCGATTGCCAAACGCTTACCGTCACCTTCCACGACCAGGCCGATGCTCTGCGAACCGACCTTCCACTGTGGAATGACGTGGTAGCCGGCCTGGATGAGACGCTTCATAACATCGCGCTCGAGTGCGGACTGGATTCGTCTTTCTTGGCTGTTGAGAGTCCGTGTGAGGAGTTCTGGGGCCTGCGCGTGCTCGATGAGCCGCCGTCGCAAGTCGCCTGGTTGAAGGTCGGTTTGCGGTTCAAGGGAGTGGACGACCCACATCTGGTCCCGCGCGCGGCTGGCCGCTACGTTGTACCGCTGCTTGAACATCTGTTGGTCGCGAAAATAGAGCGTTCCACTTGCCGGAGCATCCACCACGGACACGAATACCACGTCTCGTTCATCTCCTTGAAATTGCGCCGACGTTCCACACAACAAACGATGCCGCTCGTACGCGTCGGGAGCAAGATGGGTTCTCAGGAGGCGGTCGATTTCCAGAGCTTGCTCCTCGCCCACAAGCGACACGACCCCGAAGCTCGATGGCCGCCCGAACTCGTTGGTCTGGTATTCGGCCTGTTCCAGTGCCGCGGCTATGAGCGCAGCAATGACTTTGGCTTCTTGGTGGTTGACCTTCCCATCCCGCGTCGAGCCACGGACCTGAAAAGCAAGGACGTGCGGCCTCAGTTGGACGTGACTCGCATCGCGCAGGGTTTTGATGTCACCGTCGTAAGAAAGCTTGTTGCTGAACTGGATGATCTCGGTGACACAGCGAAAGTGCTCAACCAGCCGGACCGTTTCGCCGAAGGATTGGCGAGCCAAATCGTAGACTGAGGTTTGGCCATCGTACAAATGAGCATTCGGAATTCCTTGCAGGAATTGGTCGATCAAATTCTGAATTACGGCGGCCTCTTGTCCGACTGCGGACGGGCTAACCTGTTCGTGATCGCCGACTACTACCACGCTGTGACCCAGATAAAGTGCTACGAGGGCCATTACGTCGCTCTGGCTCGCTTCATCGATAATGACTACGTCAAAGCGCGACTTTGCTGGATCAAAGTTCTCGACCACTCTCGAGAGAGGCATGATCCAGACCGGGACGGCGCCCCAGCACTCCGTCATCTTGTGGGCCGCCTCCGCACGCAAACGCGGCGCCCGTATGCCGGTGCCCTTGCCGATCTTTCTTATGGTGTCGAGCCAGCCGATGAGAGCTTGCCTTTGGAGGAGAGAGGTCCTCCGTGCCTGAAACATCCAGGCGCGATTGTCAATGAGGTCAATCGTCGTGGCCTGCAGCTGGCCCGTCATTCGTTGGATGGATGTCTGAAGCTCATCGATCGACACGCTCGCCCGGCAGTCCAGTTCATCGTGGATTTGACGCCAGGTCCAGGCTTGCGAGGGGTCTCCGGGCACGGTAGCGCCCGCGTGCGAGCCGTTGCGCAACCGAATTGCGGTGCCCCAAGCCGGGGCGGCGGCCTCAAGCTGTGCCAGCAGAATATTGCGACGTTGCAGATTGCGTCGGAGCTCGTGCAGTTCCAGCAGCCGGGTGTAGCCTCGGCGGTAGGCCCTGGAATCCAACGAGTCTACTGCCTCGCGGAGACTCGCGATGGCATGGGAATCTGTGAACGACCGAATTGCGACCCTAAGACGCTCACGCAACTCGGCAAGCTTCTGGTTAATCTCGATCCACTTCAGGTGGTCACAGTGCGCCGCGAGTATGGGCGGAAGGGAGTCCTGCACGGCCCTACGTAGTCCGACTAACTCACCATCATCTCCCACGACCACGGGCTGCTCGGACAGAAACTTGTCCCAAACAAATCCTGTCTCCCTCAGTTCCTTCTCGGTTGGGCTCCAGATCTGGGAGTGCCATGCCAGACAATCCCGGATCGGCCCGCAAAACTGGATTGCGCCTTTCTCGATCTCCGTCCCCATCTCGGTCGAGCTGCTTGCGCCCAATGGGGCCATTTGACGATCCCAGCGGGTGGCCAAGTTTCTGCGCAGAAGCTTGACCCGTGAAAACTTACTCGCTGCCAAGAAATGATCGGGGAGTTTGGGCTGATCGCCATCGACCCGGGTGGTCTGAACGAATCGCTTCCAGCGCCTGTGAGTCAAGAGGCTAAAGAAGCCCAGGCCGCCTCCGCTCCGCATATGGCCGTGGATCTCCGTTGCCGTTTGCTCGTGCTGCTCGAGGTGCGACTCGTCTGCAAGGGTTGTTGCGTGCTGGAGCAGGATCTCTTGAGCGCCCGCCGCTTCGAGATGCACTTGCTCGACCAGGGCGAGCAGTTTCTCCCAAGCCTCTCGGTGCGGGCCTCCATTCTTTCCCGCGTAGAGAGCCGCCAGCTTCCACCTCTCGCTGCTGGCAAGGATATCGACCGACTCCTTAAGCTTGATTGCGGTCTCGTTCAGGACGCTCGCGGAAGTCGGCCCACGGCCATCTTGCCAAAGATCGGAACGGAAATTGTGGTCCCCCCTTTCCAGGCGCGCCTTTTCAAGTAGCAGATCCTGGAAATCGGCTGGGGGCGGGAGTTCGTCGGAGCCCGGTAAATGGCCCGACAATTCGCTCTCGACGTCTGGCGATATGGATCGATTGGTGGCATAGAGCTCTGCAAGTTCACCGCCGGAAAGAGGCAAGTCGATACCGGCTTGGATTGGGCTGGGAATCCAGCCATTGACTTCTGACTCGCGTGCGATTTTTCGCGCAGCCTCCGAAGGTGACCACGCCCTATCCCCAATGGCAACGTCCCGGTACTCGTCGGAACGTGCATCCGCAAGTTGTTGGCGCAACTCCGCCAACCGGCCGAGCAGTCCTGCTCTCTCCTGTGTGAGTCTGTCGGCCTCGAGTTCGAGCGACTTCGCATCGGTCTTGGACAGACGGTAGGCAATGGTACTGACCGCGCTCTCGAGCTGCATACGACTGTCGAGATCGTTTTCCAGCAGACTTACACCTAGGGAACGCAACTCGGGCACAATCTGGCTGCGTACCATCCGGAGCGCTTTCGTCGTGTGACTGGTGACGAGCACGCTCTTTCCTTCCGCGAGCAAGTGACCGATCAAATTTCCGATGGTGTACGTTTTTCCTGTACCGGGAGGTCCCTGTACCAAGACCCCACCCGAATGCTCGAGCCGGCGTGCGATCCGGAGCTGCTCGGGATTAGCCGTCTTGCTGAGGAGGATGTCGTCGTCCTCTGGAGATCGAGTACCGGGGCGGTCTGTGTTTTCGAGATCAGGAGGAGGTTCGAGGCCCACGATATTCAGAAGCGACCAGGGTAGATCGTTCCGGTTGCGCAGATCTTCCAATACCACCTCGATCGCGGCTGCAAAACCAAGGGTTCGAGGACGGAGAAACAGCACGGGCTGTCTTCCCACTCGGGGATTGTCTGTTTCCCCTTCCGGCGCCCCCGACTCAACAAATTCACCGCGGGGAGAAAGTTGAATGACCAGGCGCCCGAGAAACGCTGATGTGGGACCGTCGCCTAGCGGGGAGTACCCTTCCCGCTCCAGTTCGTCGCGGCAGCGTCCAATGGCCCGGCCGTCGACATCTGGCATGGATTGGAATAGGGCGGAATACAGCTCCACAGGATGTTCTGTTTCCGTCAGCGTGAACTCGGGGACCGAAGGGCTGAAGCTGAGTTGAAGCCGCTGCAGCAAGATAGGATGGTGCACGGACCCCTCCGTCCGCCTCCAGTTGAGTATCCCATCGCCCAGTACGATTTCCACGCGTTCGGCTTCGCGTTCGACACGGCCATAAAGCTCGTAAAATTCCTCAAATATCTTCATCGCGGCTCGGGCGGGCGCCTCGTCTCTCACCCACTGGTCTCGACGTGCTTTCCATTGGTCCAGTGCCGCCACCCGTTTGGGATCGCTGTTGAGACGTACACGTACGGCGCCACCTGTGGACGCCTCATTCCTGGACTCAAGTGTCGATACTTCCTTGAAAGGATTCTCCCAGCCGGCTTCCAGCCACGGCTCGATGAGTGCAGGAGGAATTGGTGGATTGGTAAGTCTTGGGCGGGCAATCTTAAGTATGAAATCCGAGTCCTGTCGCTCGGCAGGCGACCCATCGTCGCCGGCCGTGGGTGCCGACACCTCAGCGGTCGGAGAAGTCCCCTTCCGGATCGAAGGATGGTCTGGTAGATCCTTCAGCCACAGTGTCCACAATTGTTCGCCGATGTGCCGTTTGACGGGATTCCGGTGCTCATTGAGCGCTTCCAGGTATCGGAAAACCCTCAGAAGCCGGTCCCGTCCAATACGGATTGTTTCACTGTCCATGAGCACTCCACTGGAGCCGGCTAACCTATGCACTGGATTGCAGAATTAGATGGTAGAGCCAAACTAAAAGATACCATCATGGTCTCAGGGGTGGTTGCCCGAGAGTTTGCGGAGCACGACGAAATGATGCAAACAGCCCAGCCGGTTACGCAGAAGTGCTTGCAAATTTTCAACTTGAGGATGGTGTCAGTTAGCTGTACAGGTGAAAAAATCAGAGGTACATCAGCGTGGAATGCGTCGGTTGCAGATAGAGGGCGACGCGGCTCGAGGTCGGGCACACAAGAGTATGCGAGGATTAACTCTTCCCAGCCGATTGTGCCGCGTTGTTATCTTCTGCTGGTCGGTGATCAGCGATTTTGTAACGTCCCCCGTATGGTTTCACTGGTTGGGGAGAGCGACAGACCGGACATGAGGCAGTGTTACGAGCGCTGACGCTCCACTTGCCGACAAACTTGCCACCACCTTTGCATTCTGAAGTCATATATATGGACTCTTTTCCAGTTCCCGAAAATCCTATCTCTCGATAGTGAACCTGCCGAATGGACCTTTCCCTCGCCGGAGGGTTTTCTGGGGAGAATGCTAGCGGCCGATCGGAGTGTCGATTCGTTAGACCTTCAAAAGGAAACCAAGAACAAGCAGCATCATCAGACATAGGCTTGGAAGCAACCAGAAACCCATGTCTCTGCCTTCGTAGGCTACATTGGTTCGCCTGCTCGATCGCATGCTGCCTGTGCTCCTGTCGCCGATGAGTCTGAAACAAAGCTCACAGCAGCACAATGGCTCTCAGGTGGCGTTACCGAGGTGTAACGGATGTAACGGCTGAAATTCGTTCAGATTGAGGAAATCTGTCGAATGGGCCGCCTTTCACCCGTCATACAGTCAGGCGTACAAAGGCGTCCACAGTTGTTTCCAAAGGAGAAAAGTTGATGCAATTCGCCCTGCTAGTCTACGAATCCCCGGAAGCTTTTGCGACACGGAACGACGACGAGACCGACCCCTACCTCGGTGCTTGGAGGGCGTACCACAAGGCTCTCGTCGAGGCCGCCATCTACGTCGGCGGCGATCCGCTTGAAGTGCCAGAGACAGGGACTACGGTGCGACTTAAAGAGGGGAAGCCGGCGCGTACAGGATGGCCCCTACGCCGATACCAAGGAGCAACTGGGAGAATTCATAATCCTGGAACACCCCTCGCTGGACGCAGCCCTCGATTGGGCAGCGCGCTGCCCGACGGCCTCGGCTGGTGTTGTGGAGGTCCGTCCGCTCGCACCTGGCTCCATGCGCCGGATCACGGGATGACTGGAAGTGATCAGGAGGGTACTCAGCCGACAATCGAGCGGGTGGCCCGCGAGTCATACGGTCGGCTGGTGGCATACCTTTCCTCGCACACGCGCGACGTGGCCAGCGCTGAAGACGCCCTCAGCGAGGCGTTGGTAGCGGCGCTCACGACTTGGCCGCGAGACGGCGTGCCACAAAATCCGGAAGCCTGGCTGCTGACGGCGGCTCGCCGCTCGCTCATCGATCTTGTGCGTCATCAACAAGTGGTCGTAGCGAGCGAGCCCACTCTCCTGCTTCTCAGAGAGGACTCCAACGAGATGACCCTGTCGACGGAGTTTCCCGACGAACGGCTAAAACTTCTTTTCGCATGTGCACACCCGGCTATTGATCCGGCCATGCACACGCCGCTCATGCTCCAGACCGTCTTGGGTTTGGATGCCGCGCGCATCGCCCATGCCTTCCTGGTCTCACCCACGACGATGGGTCAGCGCCTGGTGCGTGCCAAGACGAAAATCCGCGACGGCGGTATTCAGTTCGAAGTCCCGCAAGAACAGGAATTGCCGGGGCGCCTCGATGCGGTGCTCGAAGCTATTTACGCTGCGTTTGGTATCGGCTGGGACGACATGGCGGGCACCGACCAGCGCGGCCAGGATCTAGCCGAGGAAGCGATCTGGCTCGCGCGAGTCCTTCTGCAGCTAATGCCGAGGGAAGCGGAGGTTCGGGGGCTGCTGGCTCTCATGCTCCACTGCGAAGCGCGCAGACCGGCGCGGCGGGCAGAGGACGGCCGATACGTTCCTCTTTCGGAGCAGGATTCACAGCAGTGGTCTTTGCCATTAATCGAAGAGGCGGAACACCATCTCGCCGAAGCATCGAGTCGCGGTCGCACGGCCGGTTTCAACTCGAGGCCGCGATTCAGTCGGTATACGCTGAGCGGGCGCGCAGCAGCCGGTCCGAGTGGAACGCGATCCTGCTCTTTTACGAACAACTGATCCGCATATCCCCAACGCTCGGCACCCGAACTGGATATGCTGCGGCGGTTGCCGAAGGGAAAGGGCCCGAAGCAGGGCTGGCCGTTCTGGATAGGATCGAATTGGAACGCTGTCTCCGATTATCAGCCTTACTGGGCGGTTCGCGCTCACCTCTTGCAACAGCTAGGGAGAATACATGAGGCTTGGATGCTTTCGACCGGGCGATCGGCTTAGCTGAGGATCCGGCAGTGAGACAGTTCCTGCTCCAAAAGCGGGGCTAATTTTTCCCTATTTCCTCTGTCGAAGTCGACCCTCTTCACCCGTCACCCCTATAGAGGCGGCTTAGCGGCCGAGCTTCGCTACCCAGGAGGTTAACGATGTGTCCATTCTGTTTGGCAACCATAGGACTAGTCGTTGCCGGTGTGGCTTCTACCGGCGGGCTGGCGGCGTTGGCCGTGAAAGTGTCTCGCAAAAAGAACGGAGCAGTGGAAATCGTCACGAACTCAAATGAAAAGGGAGATCAAGATGTCAACGAGCATGATGGAAAGTCCGAAAATCGTGTCGCGAGATGAATGGCTTGCGGCTCGCAAGAAACTACTGGCCCAGGAGAAGCGGCTCATGCGAGCGTGACGCTCTTGCTGCCGAACGCCGCCAGCTGCCCTGGGTTAAAGTCGAAAAGAATTATGTTTTCGATTCACCCGGCGGAAAAGAAGACTCTCGCCGACCTCTTCGACGGCAGTCAGCTCACCGTCTATCACTTCATGTTCGGCCCGGGGTGGAACGAAGTCTGCCCCAGTTGCTCATTCAACATGGATCATACTGATGGCGCGCTGGTACATTTGGCGCAACGCGACGTCTCCTTTGCAGCGGTTTCACGAGCGCCCTTGTCTAAAATCGAAGCATTTAAAAAGCGCATGGGCTGGCGGTTTACCTGGGTCTCGTCGTACGGAACCAACTTCAACGCCGACTATCACGCTTGCTTCACAAAGGAGGAGATGGCAAAAGGCAAGGTGGAGTACAACTTCGACCTCGTGGGAATTCCCAAGTGGGGAAGCACCGGGAATAAGCGTCTTCTACAAGGATAAGAGTGGCCGCATCTTCCACACTTATTCCTGCTACGCTCGCGGGACCGAAAGCGTTGTCAACACTTACAACTATCTCGACCTAGTTCCCAAAGGTCGCGATGAGGATGGCCTGCCCTTCACCATGGCCTGGGTCCGCCATCACGATCGCTACGCGGATGGCTCCTTAGCCGATGCGGATAAGCCGTACTGGCCTTCGGACGCTGTGCCCGCACGTGAGTCTCTCGGGTACCGATAACGCGCATGTCGGAAGTTTGAGGACGGCGTCTACGGAACTGACGCTTCTGCAAACAGGTGAACGCCACCGCATTTCGGCAGTGGCGTTCATGGTTGCGGGGGGTGGATTTATTTCGGGTTCCACTTGCAAAGCAGTTTGGCTGAGCATTGCTGAAGTCACACTGACTTTTATCATCAGCATCTTTGTGCTCGGAATCGCGGCTTTCTTTGGAGGCCTGTGGCTCAATCGTAGCGGTCCGAGAGTGGTCGCGGTCACGGGCGGGTCGCTGTAGGACTGTCAATGGACGCTTTTGGTGCAGTGCTGCGGACTCTAAGCAGCTCAATGTCTTGTCGCTCTGGAGTCGTAAGCATTTGGGAGTAGAATCCAATCTTCCCCGATGTTTTCCCAGGAGGTCACGCTCATGGAAACGCCCAAAGCTCCGGAGACTGCTCGCGCTGAGACGACCCTCATCGGCACGTCGATTGTGATCAAAGGGGAACTCTCGTGCGGCGAAGACCTTTATATAGATGGCCAGGTGGAAGGCACCATCGACCCGAAAGGAAACCGTCTGACCATCGGGCCGCACGGGCGCGTTAAAGCCAATGTCATTGCCTACGCTGTGGTCGTGCAGGGTAGGCTGGAAGGCAATATTCAAGCGAGCGACCGGGTCGACCTAAAGCAGTCGGCCGTCGTCACGGGCGACATCGCGACCCAGCGCATCTCCATTGATGAAGGCGCGTACTTCAAGGGAGGCGTCAACATCCAGAAAGAGCCGCCCAAGAAAGTGGTGCGTGCGGCCACCTCCTAAATGAGCTTGACCTGCCGTTGGCAGAGCGCTTGAACGTCTGCCCGACCAACGGGTGCCTAGGGCCGCGCCTCTCGCTGGGTGTTGTGTGCGCAGGCGTGTTGTTCGAAGCCCTCCTGCGGCACGCGATTGAAGGCGAGCGCGGCGACGGAGCTCTCCAGGGGCGGCGCAACCACGCCCCATGGGCAACCAGAACAACACCATCCGGTGAAGTTTTCGTCTTCGGCCCAGATCATGTGTCTTGTCATCGGTACACCTAGTTTGTGGACTTCGACGGAAGGTTATGTTACGTGATTATGCGGCCTTGGTAGAAGCGGCCAGCTCATAACGGCCTTGCCAGGTGCATTGCAGCTCTGTCGGGGATGTCAGGCGGGTCTTGTACGTGCCCTGACCTTTCATGCCCGCAAATGACCGTGGGATAAGGACCCTGGGAAATTCACACTTCAATACTGCCGCCGCTACTCCTAACCAACGCGCCACGGCGGCAGCCCTCGCTTTGCTTGTCGTTCTCAGCGAATGAAACTGAGACCGAACTCGCTAGAAGACACGTCGGGCGAAATCACTCGGGCAGGCCCAAGATTTTGGCAAGCGTCCCACCCAGAATCAGGCTCTGCGTGTGCGCCGGAACGTCACAGGCTTCGAACAGGGCTCGATACTGAGCCAATACCCGCTCGATCCCGTCGAGGCTGGTGTCTGACCCGAACACTAACTTGACGAACGCGCCTGGGTCGCCTTCGGGCGCCTTTGTTCCCCACTCGGTACGGGACCACCAGAAGATATTCCGGAAATCGCTGAGACGGGCGTGCATCTTCGTCAGGGTCGAGCCACTGAGGTCGAAGAATACGTTGGGATTCCAGCGGGCGACCTCCGCAGCCCACTCATATTCTGGATTGCCGCAGTGGGCGCCGAGCACGGTAATTTTGGGGAACCGCCGCGCAATCTCCTCAAGGTGGAAAGCCCGCATGCGGTAAGATGCTACGTCCTCCGGCTCATCGAACGTCTTCCGCAAAACGATTCCTGTGTGGAACAAAACGACCCAGCCATACCGGTTCGCCAGTTCGTAAACGGGCATGTACGAGGGGTCCGTGTAAGGTTTCTTTACGAACTCGAGCTCGCCAAGGCCGCGGTAGTTGAGCATGTGGAGTTCCTCCACCTGCTGTACGACGTCGGGCGCGTCCAGATCGACATAGCCGAACGGAACTATTCGCGCCGGATACTGCTTCGCCGCTTCGGCGATCAGCTTACGGTTGGGATATGGAGTGAGCACGCACGCCGTCATATTCAGCCGCTCGGACAGTTTCACAAGATCGGCAATAAAATTAGGATTCTTTTCGTCAAAGTGAACGTGCATATCAACAATGCGGTGCGACCCCTTGTCTGAGGCATCTGACAAAACGCCGGGGAGAATCACGCCGGCACGGGGTGTCGCAAAGGCGTCCCGGGATACGGAGACTGCGGCCGCCGTGCCCGCGGCGATCAAGAACTCTCGGCGTGAAAAGCGGTGGTGCATTTGAGCTCTCAAGTACGTCCACGAACCGAGGAGAATGGGCAATGGACGTGCCGTCAGTGCTTATAGTGAGGTAACCTGACCCGTGTCAAGGGCGTGCCGGTTCGAGCGGCATGCGTCCTCCTGGTCATGTTGCGCCACTCTTGCCTACGGGCCGTCAGTCAATTCACGGTAGATCGTGGTGGTGTCCTCAGCGATGCTGCGGTCCCGAATGTGGATGGCCCGCTCCATGCCCATCTGCCTGTACGCCTCGACAGCACGACTGTATTCCTTCCGGACCGCATTGGCTTGCAATTCGTGTCCAACAGGGTCCACACCACTCACAATCGAGACCTTACGCGGAGCCAGGGTCGCCACCAGATCGGGCAAATCATAAAACTTCAAAGCACCGGGCACGACACTTTCGAACACCTGTCGATGGATCTTATTTTCCACAACGGAGTCGTAAGAGGACAACATGTCTTCGAGCACCACTTTGCGGATCCGACGGTCCAGCACTGCGGCATACAAAGCCGGTACCGAGCCTCCCTTCTTCCCGTAAGCATAAATCTTGTCCCGGTCAATGCCCTCGCGTGCCGAGAGAAGATCGACGCCGCGCGTGATGTCAAGGGCGCGCATTCCAACCATAGTCTTGCCGACAAGCAGGGCCGTCATCGCATCCCTAAAGTCTCCGAAGTAGTGGTCAAATTCCTTGCTATTGACATCCGGCTTGACTTGGGTTTCGCCGAATCCCCGGGCATCGATGGAAAGCACAACCATCCCCGATGTTACCAACTGCTCCGCCTCCGGCGCTGAAGCCTTCTTGCCATCTCCGCTGACCATCAGCACCGCCGCCTTCTTGTCATCTCCTCCATCGGGAACAAAGAGAAGCGATGGAATCATGATGCCGGACTCGCTCTCGTAAGTCAGCTTTTCGATGTGATAACCAGAACGAGAGATCGTACCGTAAGGTCTGACCTGTAATGACGTGCTCGGAGGCTCGTAGTGGATCAACTCCTGTACTTTGCGAGGCAATTCCCACGGCCGCGTCCGGCGATTCGCCTTCAACCGCTCCAGCCGCTTCTGGTTCAAAGTGAATACGCTCTCCCCGCCAAGCGAAGTGGAGACCTGGCCTGTGGGAGTGCAGCGCAGTTCCTCGGGAGTGGCCATCTCGATCTGCGGCTCCGGATCCTTGTCTCCGATACCTTTCAGCAAACGGCCGAACCATTCGTACGCCGCTAAGCGACGCGGCTTGTTGTATCCGTGACCGTCGTCAGCTTCAAACATGCCCAGCTTTCCCTGTGCGCCGATCGACGAATAGACCCTCACAGCTTCCGCAAAAGTCTCTCGGGTGCCGGCGATGGGAAAGAAATCGCGAATAGCCGAAAGCAGGAGGTAGGGTTTGGGAGCAAACGCATACAGATAATCGGGATAATCAAATCCATCCTGTAGCCAGAACGGAAACGTTTGCTCGGCGTCCTGCGGACCAATCGTGCGGAGCATCAAACGCCACGAAGTGATATAGCAGGAAGGGGCGGCAACCTGGATGCGATCATCCAGCGCAGCGATATAGGCAGTATGGGTCCCACCACCCGAATTCCCCGTCAACCCGACTCGCGTGGGATCAACTTCCGGTCGCGAGAGGAGGTAATCGAGCGCGCGCATTCCGTCCCAGATGGTATAGCGGGCCAGATGGTCTCCGATCAGCAGGCACTGCGTGCCGATCACTGTGTGCTCAGTGGTCGAGTCGCCCACTTTCGACTCCCGCAGGTCCTCGTCATAAATCTGCAGCCGTTCACCCTGGCCGATCGGATCCCAGGTTAGTGCAACGAAGCCCTTTGTGGCGAGCGAACCCAGCATCTGTTGCCAGGTCGGATTGGTCTTGCCGCCAGGCTCATGCCCCAAGGGGAACAGGATCGCTGGGTAAGGTGGGTGCCCTGTTGTGGGCAGATAAAGGTTCGCGGTTACGTAGAAGTGAGGTTGACTCTCGAAGATCACTTTCTCGATTTTGTAGGTTGGGCGCTGCAAGACTCCAACCACACGCGCGTTCAGTGGCGTTCTTTCGGGAAAGCCTCCGAGATCGTCCAGCATCCGTTCCCGGAGATAAGCTCGTCGTCGGCTCACATCTTCGATGGTGACCAACCGCTCGATCTGTCGCTGTCGTTGCGTGAGCATCTGCAGGCCGATGTTGTTCAAGTACGACGGTAACGTCCCGCGAATATCCTGGAATTGCTCCAGTCCGGAGGCGAAATTTAAGTCCTCGGAATCTTGGGCCGCAGCAGGCACGGCAAAGAGGCCAGCAAGGATACAAGCGATGTACACAGAACGCATTCTTACCCTCCTTGCGGATCGCAGCCAATTCGCGAGGCAGTCAATGTTTTCTTGCACCGCGATTAAAGTTTGACCAGTCCTTTTATCGTTACCCAGTGGTCCGCCAAGGTGAGCCAGACTTAATCTAGTGCCCGATCCGTTGACGGGGGTAGTGTACAGCGACGGCAAAATGCTTCCTCCCTACCTTCCGAGTTGCCCCTATTTGCTGACTAGTTAACGTGCGGCGTGCGGATTGTGTGTGTGCCGGATTATGGAGAGCGGGGCGTGACGTGCGCGGGCGGGGC
>UEXW01000343.1_pt1 | contig 18743 bp, 26 predicted proteins | sample 4301151 | NCBI WGS metagenome assembly UEXW01 (sample SAMEA4773176, study PRJEB27434) | metagenome | biome: 2259; feature: agricultural soil; material: soil | place: USA | collected 2014-09 | depth 0.25 m | reverse complement strand
CGCACACCGTCTGCACACTCAATGCATGGTGAAGCCAGTATTCATGAGTTGATTGGAAGGAAGCTGGATGATCGGCCGTCACCCGTCCATTCAGGTTGATCCTTTTTCCTCGTTACACCAGAAGTGCGTGGCCTGAATATTGCTGGGATGGTCGTCGCGGAAAGCGCCGCCCATGCCTTTCGGATTTCTGTTGTGATTTAAAGCATAAAGTTGCCGTTTGGCAGGGTTATGCTTTATCCGTCTCTTTCTTGAAGGGAACCCAACCAAACCACCATGCCAAAAAGCAGAAAGGATCTGGTGCGAGAAGAGCGGATCCGGAACGAAGCCATCGTCGACGCCCATGGCCCGGAAGAACATTCTCTCGGCTGGTACTACTACCTCGAGAACAAAATCAAGTTTCCCTTCATGGCCCGGTGCCTCGCGTCCAAGGTGGTCTCACCGCTCTGCAAGGGAGACGCGGTCGAAGTGCGAGGCCTAGCGCCGGAAGACTCCTGCGCCGGTGACATGCTGGTGTTGATTCGCTGGCGTGGCCGCAACGTCGCCGTTCCGCTCTCTCAACTGGTTGCCATCGACGCGGATGAATCCACTCTGCAAGCCATCGGCGACTGGCATTACTGGCGGGCGCAGGGCTACTGCTTCTGAGCCAAACGAGTCGTTGCAAGCTACGCGGATGCGCCTGTATGGTGGATCAAAGATGCAAGTGACCAAACGTCCGCTGAAATTGCAACCCACGTGGAGCGATGTCAAAGATAAGCTCGCTATGTTTGACCGGACCGCACTCGTGGATTTGCTTCACCACCTCTACACCGCAGACAAAAGCAATCAGGCGTTCCTTCACGCCCGCTTTGGCTTGGGCGAAGATGTGTTGGAGCCGTACAAGGAAACCCTCGCTCGCTGGCTGTGGCCTGATCCGTTTCGTAACCAGGACACGTCCGTTTCCAAAGCGAAGCAGGCCATCTCCCATTACAAAAAGGCTGTGGGCGATCATGCGGGTCTTACCGAGCTGATGGTCTTCTACTGCGAGCAAGCGGCGGGATACTGTCAGGATATCGGCTATCAGGAGGAAGGATTTTTCGATGCCCTGGTACGCATGTTCGAACAAGCCATCAAGTCGCTCAACGCGCTGCCCGCGAGCGACCGAGATGGCCTGATCTCTCGACTGGACCGTGTGCGGGAAATCAGTCACGACTTTGGTTACGGTGTCGGCGACGACATGGACTTTCTCCTAGCGAAGTTCACGCGGCGTTCGGCATGATGGGTTCACGAACTTCTGCACGGACTTACGTGGGCATGCCGAGTGCCTTGTGCGCCTCTCGAACTGCGAAGCTAATGGTTTTCCAGTCACGACGAGATCTTTCAGGAAGGCGTTCAAGGATTCTTTCTACTGAAGGATACAAACCCCGACCATGAAGTTCTGCAGCGATGCCGGGAATGCGATGCAACAGCAGTTCACGCCGATTCTCCGTGTCGGTCGAAACACATCGGCGGTGCTCTTCCACGATTCTCTGTGCCAGAGCTGGGAAGTGCACGCCCATGTACCGTACAGTAATGTCAAGGCGTCTGCAGACAGCACGCAAGGATGGCACCGGAGCCTCCTGAAGCGCTGCGGTTGATATCTTCTCCAGTTCAGCCGTGCGCTTTGCAACGAGGACTCGACGTCGCGCCGTTAGTTGATGGCAGAGATCAGAATGATGCCTCCACAGAATCGACGTATGCGGGTAGCCGAGACGGCGGCTCAATTCTGCAAGCTCCACTTCAAAGCAGATAAGTACGGTCCCTATTCTGACCGGCTAAGGCATCTGCTCAATGCGCTCGACGGAACCTATCTGCACTGCGACAAGCGGCTGAGCGACGCCGGGCCCACGGATACCATCTGGTTCGACGAAGAGCGGCGTCAACATGTCGAACTTTTCCTGCAGCAACAGACCTCAGAGCCACTCAATCGGGTCCTGGATCTCACCTCCAAGCGCATCGACGGATTTGAGTCACCCCTGGGCATGGAACTTCTGGCAACCGTTGATTGGCTGATTCAACGCGAGCATGTTGAACCAACACTTGCGAGCATCCGATCAGGCCTTCGTCGGTGGCCCGCTGGAGAAGCAGCCGCCGAGCGCAAGCTCCGCCTCTTCAATGATCGTCTGTTGCAACTCGCGCTCGATCGACTTAAAGCCGATGTCTCCGGTCAAGAGTCTATCTCGTAATCTCGTCTCTTCCGAATCCCCGGTTTGGCCTTCTTTTCCACAATTCCATTCACAGATATTTCGTTTTCACGCTGAGAATTGCGTTGACATCAATGAAGCAACTGTTTAGTTTGCTTGCGTCGATGGCTGAAAGGATTGGCGAAATAAAACTTGTCAGTCCGAAGTAGGCTGAGTGATCTGCTCGGCAGGGTGACCTGAAGGGCAACCAAACCCGAAAAACCCGACTGTTTCTGCGAGGAGCAGTTGGGGTTTGGAACTGCGAAAGCAGCGATTACATCAAGGGCTGCGACGGTGCATGTATCCACGCTGTTGGCTTCCTCGCAGGAGCCGGTGGCTGGAACATAACCAATGTCGCAGCCTTTTCCATTCTCAACCCCTGAATCGCGGCTCCCTGCCGAAAGAGACGTTCTAACCAAATGAGAAAAGCAAGGGCCGCCATGCAGCGGAATGTTCACGCTCAGCAGCGGCCCGGGACCCGCTCGGTGCGCGGGGAAAGAAGCGCACGAGCATGCTGCAACAGAGAAGCACAAGCGGCAAGCGATAAAATTGCAGTCCGATGGGAGTCACAATCGAACTGCAAAATCTCGGCGACCCTCAGCTCGCAAAGGAGATTATCGCCAATGTCGAGCACGCTCTGAGCGACAAACGAGGAGAGTGGCGGGTGTCTATTTCCGGTTCGCGCGCGAGCGAGAATTGGGAGATGAAAGTTCTGGGACCAAACGGATTCGAGCGGTCGTATACTCTTACGGGTGCCGCCGGAGAACACCAGCCTGACGCAATCCGCAGATTGATTCTCCAGCTTGTGCCAACCGGTTCGTCGTGACCTGCCGACCTCGAATTTGTAAGGTAACTGTAAATGAGCACCTTCCAACAGATCCACGTTCAATCCGGAAAGCTGCAATTGCGTCACGTAGCAAATTGGGATCGTCGGTTGGACGAGCACCTCCTTCGAGCCATGAACAAGATCAAGAAGCCGAGCACGGCCGAAGAAATCACGGAGCTGCTGAATCGCGACCTTGGTCCCGGCGACCCGCCTTTTCAGACGAGAGAAGTCGCAGCCTGGTTGCGGAACGCCGAAGACAAGGTCCTGAGCCTGTTCTGGCTGCAAAATCGCCCTCGCAGGTAACCCATTCCTGTTTACCAATCCTCCCGCCCTAGATGCGAGATTCTGACCTCTTCCGCTAGAATGTCATGCGCGGAAAGGAGAGTAATCGTGGCAAAGAAAAAGATCGATCCCCTGAACAAGAAGCAGTACAGCGCTGTTTCAGCCGCTCTCACGGTCTCGGATATTCCCGCCGCGGTGAGCTTTTATCAAAAGGCCTTTGGCTTCGCTAAGCGCGCTATCATGAACGGCCCCGATGGGAAGCCAGTTCATGCTGAGCTTACATTGCGGGGTACGACTCTCATGCTTGGGCCCGAGAGAGAGGCAATGGGAAAGCGGAGCGCGAAGCACGTCGGCGCCTCACCGGCGACTCTCTATATTTACGTGGAGAATGTGGACAAAGTCATCGACAAGGTGAGCAAGCTCGGTGCCACCGGCCAGGGTCCAGTAATGGACATGTTCTGGGGCGATCGCTGCGGCACAGTCGTCGATCCTGAAGGCTACACGTGGATGGTCGCCACACATAAAGCCGAGCCCACGGCCAAGGAAATGAGGAAAGGCATGGAGGAGATGATGAAGCAGCAGCCGCCGGCGGGTGCCGCAGCTGCTGACTGATCGATCTTCAGTCGAAAAGTGGTGGCTGTGTCGTGGCCTCTTCCGCTTCGCGAAAATTGCTCAGGCCGATGCCCACGAGCCGGTAGCGCTGTCGCGGCCCAAGGTCCACTCGCTCCCGCAGCTTCAGGGCGATGTCCGTCAATTCTTCGCAGGAGGACGGCGGAGAGCCCGGCGTATGGCTGCGCGTAAGGATTTTGAACTCGCTGGTCTTCAGTTTGAGCACCACGGTACGCGCGATCCGTGATTCTTTGCGCGAAGCAGACCAAAGCTTTTCGGCGAGCTGCCGGATCATCGGCTCGGTTTCTGGCAAAAGCACGTCCTTCTCAAAAGTGTCCTCAACGGATATCGACTGCGTAGGCCGGTCCGGTACCACTTCATTCTCGTCGATACCTCGGGCAAGTTCGTACAGGCGCACGCCGTAGCGGCCAAATTCGTGCTCAAGGGCGGATATCTCCAATCGCCGCAATTCGCCTACAGTCTTTATGCCAAGTTTCGCCAGTTTGTCTTCGTTGACTTTGCCGACTCCGGGCAGGCGTCCAACCGGCAAGGGCAGCAGAAACGCCTCCACCTCTTCTGGCTGGATCACGAAAAGTCCATCAGGCTTTCGCCAGTCAGACGCGAGCTTTGCAAGGAACTTATTTGGCGCTACGCCCGCAGAGGCGGTCAGGTTCAGTTCTTGGCGGATTTGCTCCCGGATCGTGCGCGCCACCAGGAAGGCTGTCGGCAGGCCGGTCTTGTTCTCGGTCACGTCCAAATACGCTTCGTCGAGCGACAGTGGCTCGATCAGATCTGTGTGGCGCTCGAAGATTTCCCGCACTTTCCGGGATACGGCGCGGTACCTGGTGAAATCCGGGGCGATGAAGATCGCAGCCGGGCACAAACGTTCCGCTCGCACAGCCGGCATGGCTGAGTGGACTCCGAAGCGCCGCGCCTCATACGAAGCCGCGCAGACAACAGAACGCTTGCCTCGCCAAGCCACGACCACAGGCTTGCCGCGTAGTTGGGGATCATCGCGCTGCTCGACGGAAGCGTAAAACGCATCGAGGTCCACGTGCACGATTTTGCGGGTGCCCATTTCGCAACCATACTAGCCGGGCTCCCGGAAGTGTGTGAACGAACTGTATCGGGCCGATCGCAAACCACCGGTGCGGTAAATTCTAGGAATGCATGCAGCTTCGAGTCTCTATTCCTCGCTTGCGATTTTCGTCCTCTTACTGCATGCGCTGTTCATTTTGTGGGTAGTGTTTGGTGCCTTGCTGACACGTTCTCGCCCGGTACTACGTTGGCTGCATGTCGCTTCACTTGTCTGGGGAATTCTGACGGAACTGCTTCCCTGGCCATGTCCCTTAACGAATCTTGAGAACTGGTTCGAAGCCAAAGCGGGCGTCCAGCCGTACCAGGGTGGCTTTCTGCTCCATTACCTGGACAGGCTGGTCTATCCCGACATCTCTGCCACTGTGCTGACGGTTGCAGGGGTACTCGTTTGCCTCCTGAATCTTACGTTCTATGGCCGGCAGATGTGGGTAGCTCGGCTCCGATAAGGCAGGCGCGATTCCGCAACTTCGTTGGCCAGAGGGCGCGCGAGGCACATACCTCAGCACGTCACATGCAGGATTGCATTGGTGTCGTCAGGGTCTTGCCGCAGCTTTTCTATAGCGTCGCTGGTCGGCAGAACCAGCAATTCGACATTGCGGCGTCGCGCCTCGTTCGGAATGGAACAGATCCGGCGAGGTAGCCCAGTCCGAAAACAAGATCACATGGATTCGCACCAAGTCGGGCAAGGTGAAGCTTACGGTCTACTCCGCCGACAGAATCCACTTCGATGGTCAACCCTGTATTCTCGCCGTCTCAGAGGACCTCCCGGGATACGACCAGCGCAAACTGAATTGATGGTCAGGTAGAGGCCAAGCCAAGCCGCTCCGGCTCAAGAGCCTAAAACTTATCGCATTGGTCAGCGACAACCACAGGCTCTCCCTCGTATCGCCTCGCGACCCTCCCAAATGACCAAGGGAACGATTGCGCGCGAAGCGGAGACCGCGTCTTGGACAATATTGTCCAAGACGCTCAATTCAATCCTGCGATATCTTTTGTGTTCAGGCCCTGCCGGTTCATTTGCGGCTACCAGGCAACCCCGATGGTTACCTTGCGAGAAATGAAGACACGAGACTTCGCTCAATATTCGTTGTTTCGGTCTGGACGGTCTTGAAGTCATGAGTGCCCGGTGGTTTCCGGACTTGCCGTGGCGGCATGGCCCCGGTTCAATGGTCATCGATCGAATTTGCAAAGAGGCAAATCTAAGCATTCAGCCAACACGATCTTGTTCATGAGAAATCTGGTGCCAGCGGAGAGATTCGAACTCTCAAACATCTGTTTCAAAGGCATGCCGCTGTTCCAATTCGCACACGCTGGCACTCTGGTGCACAGGGGAGGATTTGAACCTCCACGTCCCACTCGGGGAGACCGGGTTACAGCCGGTCCGTTTCGGCCGGGCTCACGCAGCTGTGCAAGCTTGGCGGAAGGTAGACGAATCGAACGCCCGTCGCTCATCACGACGCTCTGGTTTTCAGGACCAGTTGTCGACCATTCAGCAGTACCTTCCTGGAACGGATATCGTGCATGCGGAAGAAGTAGGTTTGTACTTCGTGGACAGGATGAGGCGACACCGAATCCAACTCCAATCGTAGATCGCCGTCGGTGAGTGAAGGAAGAGCTAGCCCCGGGCTAGCGGGTGGCGCGGCCATCTCTAGCCATCAACGACAGCAACGGCGTCCACCTCGATCAGATAGTCGGGGGATAAGGCTGCGACGCCCAGAACGACGTCAGCCGCCTTGTGATCCCCGAAAAGCCTCATTCGAGCCGTTTCGATGATCGGTAGGTGGAGATCGCGCTGATAATCGACGACGTAGACCGTAATTTTGGCTACATGCGTCGGTAGGGCACCTGCGGCTGCGAGGGCTCGGCCGAGATTGGTGAAGACCTGGTGGGCCTGAACCGCAAAATCACCTCGACCGACAAGCTTTCCCTGAAGGTCTTCGGGCTCCTGGCCCGAAACAAATATCAGTTTGGTACCCCTCGCGACAACAACTTGAGTGTACGTTGCAGGGGTCGGTAGATCGGAGGGATTGATGCATTCGAGCGTCATTCGTTTCCTACCTCAGTACGGTGTCACGCCAATTCGAGCTAGTTTAAGATATTCTTCCCCGGCTAATCGGGAGGCAAACCACTTGTGCAAGTACCTTCCGCGATGGCGGAGAGTGCGGGAGTCGAACCCGCTAGCCTCTTACGAGAACCCTCGTTTAGCAGACAAGTGCCTTACCGTCGGCCCACTCTCCGTGAATTGTCAAAGAGCAAAGGAATTCTGGTAGGCCCGGTGGGAGTTGAACCCCCACAAAGGGGCTGCTCTTGAGGCAGCTGCGTATGCCAGTTTCGCCACGGGCCTGAAGCTATAAATTGTGCAGGAGTTAATAACTCAGTCGGGATGAATTGAGTCGTAATGACGATCGGAATTGAACCCGGCGCTTCACAGTTTCGATATAGCACGGAACGCTGAATTTTTGGATCAGGTGAACTGCTGAGTCGCCGCACCGCACTTGAATCACCGCCCATACCAATCCGAATGCAACGACCAGCCAGCGCACGACAGACACTGAGTTGAAGTCCAGTGGTGAAGACACGCTGGACAGATTCCTCCCGTGTCGAACGTATTCCATTCGTAACCACAACTGCAAAACCAGTGGTCGTTTTTGCCCGGGGACCAACCGCACAGCGGACATCGAATACGAGGGCCTGATCCGTCGACTTCCTTCTCTTGTTTCTCCTCTTCGTCAAGCACCGGGTCCAACACGGTGGACGCGCTGGGAAAGGCCATGATGTTGACGCTTTGATGTTGGCAGCCAGAGTGACCGTCAACGCACAATCCACGTCCCACATTTCGGACAGGTAACACACGAGCAGCAATGCGATCCGCCATTTCGAGATTATATTGCGCCTCGAATAGAGCACCGGGATGCCGGAATCAGCGGCGAATGTTGTGGCCGTACGCAGCTTAGGTGGTGCACCCTGTTACGTCCTTCTGTGCCCGAAATGGAGAGAGCGAAGACATGCCTCCACAATGGGTTGCCAGCGGCGACGGTTCTGCCGCGATCAATTCGACAGCCAGCGACTGAGGTCGTTTGACCGAAATCCCGTTCCGGTCTAAAAGAACTCAAAAATCACGCTCCAGCCCGCGGCCGTGTTAACCGGGTCGCCACATCGCGCCCTCAAATCGTGTCCCAGGTCTGACGCGCGCCTGTCGCGGACCATGAAGAACCCGCGACGATGAGGACCCAATGTCAACCCAGCCTGGTTCGATCACTTCGGCCGAGTCTTCGCATGAGATTCGGGAGGCGCCTGTCAGCGCAGAAGACGCTGCCCGCTTCCTTATGATGCATCCCAAAACCGTTCTTCGTAAGGCCCGCGAAGGCACACTCCCGGCTCATCCGGTTGGCAGAGATAGGAAGCGTTGGCACTTTTATCTCTCCGAACTCGACGCTTGGCTTCGGTCTCAGGCAATCGAAGCCAGTCATGCGCGGCACCATGAGGTCCATTACAGTTCGTCTCCCGACTCCTAGAAGGCACCGTAGTTTCCTGGTTGGGGTGGACTCCCAGGCACGAGGTCAGATAAATTCGAGCTGCGACCGGTGCCAGAATTCAAGGAGGATATGAATGCTGGCACGTTTCCGGAATGGTTGTCTCACGACGATCAGAAGAAAGGATGGGATGGAAAGATGGCTCTTTCGCTGGCGCGAGCGTTCGACCGACGGAACGCTGCGGGAGCGAAACAAGGTCATCGGAACAGTTGAGGAATATCCGGCAAAAAGCAAGAAACTACACGATGCAGTGACCCGACTGCGAGTGAACATTAACACTGATGGCCCAACCGAGTTGACTTCCATCACCATGGCGAAAGCAGTGGAGCATTACAGCGTCCACGAACTTGCCGACTGTGGCGCGGAAGGCAAAGCCTACTCTACCCGCTCCAGGAAGGCGCAGCTTCTGAGCCGGTGGGTTCTTCCCCGGTGGGGAAAGATGGAGCTACGAGCCATTAAAACCGTCGCGGTTGAGCAGTGGCTCAAGACACTTGTCACGGCAAAGTTTGGCAAGTTAAAACCGCTTGCCGGCGGCACCAAAGAGAAGATCCGCGACGCCATGAGCAGCATCTTCAACCACGCGATCCGGTGGGAATTCACCGACCGGAACCCCATCACCGGTCCTACCAAGCGTTCAGGAGTGCGCGTCTCGGCAAAGCGGGAACGTACGCCTGACATTCTCGAAATCCAAGAGGTGCAATCGCTTCTGGCAGCACTTGGGGTTCGGGAAAGGGCCATGGTGTTTCTTGACATGCCATCCGGGCTGCGCCGAGGCGAACTGGCTGGGCTGAAGTGGGAGGACTTCGATTTCGAAAAGCTCCACGTGAGTGTCACCCGGTCTCTGGTTGACCAGCACGTGGGCCCTGTGAAAACCGAGGCCTCACGCAAGCTGATGCCGATCGATGAGTTCGTGGCTCGAGATCTGTTGGCCTGGCACGCGGTGACGCCCTACAAGAAGCCGTCCGACTATGTATGGGCCACCGATGCCAAGCGCGCCGGAGCCAAGCGCGGGAAACAGCCGGTGTGGCTGAGCACGGTGATGCGCTACCATATCCAGCCGGTGGCGCGAAGCTTGGGCATCGAGAAGAAGATGTCGTGGCATACCTTTCGCCACACATTTTCCTCGATTCTCAAGGCCAACGGTGAAGATGTGAAGGTGGTGACACCTACACCCAAGCTCTCGGTCCCGACAAGCGGGCAGCGCAGAGCAAGGTGGTAGGGATGATCCGGCCGAAAGAGCGTGTATTTTCTGTGTATCGCGATGCGGAAGGCGTTTCCGTGTAAATCATTGATTAAAGTTGGCGTCCCCGACGGGATTTGAACCCGTGTTACCGCCGTGAAAGAGATACTCACAATCGTAACTAATTGAAACCAGAGGCACGGATCGCAATCGTTAGAGCTCGAAGGAAAGCTTTGGAAGTCTTATCGAACCCATATCGAACCCTCGCGCAAGTGTTATTGCGCCTGGTTTCTGGATCGCCCGTTATCCGCCCGCGATCGGCAAACATGAACACAACAGTACCTTTGATGCGCTGCACTCGCGCAAAAGGATGAGCGCTCATCGGTGTTCTGTTCGCATGATTGGCGACGGATCCAGAGCGGGCGCCACATTCAGCTTTTGGGCTTGGGCCTTGGAACAACTAATGGCTGCTCGGTCCCAATTCACCGATTCGCGAGCTTCTGGTCGCGGAGGGGACGAATCCGTAGTGTTTTCGAAACTTCCGAATGAAATGGCTCAGATTGTTAAAACCCGCTGCGTAGCAAGTATTCGTTACGCTCATGCCCGATTTAAGCAGAGTGCGAGCACGCGCGAGACGTAACTGAACCAAGTACCTGTGGGGCGGCATCCCTATGAGTTCCCGAAACACGCGGGCAAAGAGGAACGGACTCATTGCTACCAGCGACGAGAGTTGCAAGAGCGAGTGTTGATCCGCCGGATTCGCATCCATTCTCTGCCGCGCCGCGTGAATTCTTTCCGCATACCAATTCAGTTGATTCGGGCGATACAAATGGCGGTCACCTGTGGACGCTTCTTCCACCGCCTCGACGAATTCGCACGCTAACGTTTCCAGACCTAAGGGAATGTCATCTTGGACGATCGAGGCAAGCTCTAGTTGCAAGAAGCGGAGCCGGTTCGAGACTTGAGGCACCAATGGCAGGCAGTTCACCCTCGGTAACAACTCACGGGAAAGCGACCGTGAGAACGTCACGGACAAACACGTATCCGGTTCAACATCCTTCAGGTGTGCATAGCGGTACACATCTTTTGGCCGACTGAGAAATACGCAGCCTACGCCGAGAAGCCACTCCCGTCCTTTATGACCCAACCGGAACGCTCCTCGTTCGACAATGTTGATCTGAAAACGGTCTGCCGCCTGCTCCTCTGAGTCGGGCAGTCTGGCGCCCGCTGGATGATCAAACCGCGTGAGCGACACATTCGCCGTTTCTTTGATCTTCCGCACTCGGAATGGGACGTGTTCCTGCGCCACACCTACAGCGTAGTAAGCCCCCCTAAGCCGTGTCAACCGCACGGCACGACAGTGCAATCTTGGGTTGAGCACGCCAGCAGCACACCAGCCCGGAAATCGCGCAAGAAAACGCAAGCGGCTATGGCGCAGGTGTTCGTACCCTTGGGGGATGATTGCGCGCATTTGGCACGGCTACACGACCGAAGCGGATGCGGAAGCATACGCTTCCATCCTGAAAGCAGAACTCCTGCCCGGCATTACGCAGGTGACCGGATACAAAGGCAGCTACTTGCTTCGGCGTCGCTGCGGTGATGAGATCGAGTTCATTACCGTGATGCTGTGGGACTCGTTGGAACAGCTGCGTGAATTTGCAGGCCGCGATTACGAACAGGCTATTGTGCCGGTTGAACGCCGCAAACTCCTTTCCCGCTACGATGAATGCTCGGCGCATTACGAAATCTCGCTACATCCGGCAGCAAGGGATGTTTCGTCAAGCGCGGAGAGCGCTCAAACCGGGTTCTCGTTCTAGTGCGGCGGCAACAGCATCCCTCACTGTTTTTGATTGTGAGTCGAGGCGATGTTGCGCATCAAAGAGACATCGTGCCTGAGCCTGCTCGTCCAAGTGGCGTCTGTCCAATCGCAAGCCTCGCTGCTGCTGGCTGCCTCTGGGGTACTGGATTTCTGTTCGGCAAGATCGCATTCGCCGAAATGAGTGTGTCGGAAAATGTTGGCTACAGGTTTATCTTTGGTTCGCTGGGGCTGACGCCGATTCTCTGGAAGAATCCGCCGAGGTTTCATCGGCATGCTTGGGGCCTGCTCGTCGTCGCGAGTATTGTCGGTGTGCCAATACAGTTTTTGCTGCAATTCGAGGGACTGGAGGCCACGACGGTTTCCCATGCGTCGCTCATTGTCGGCACCCTGCCTGTACTACTCGCAGTCTCATCGGCGGTATTGTTGAAGGAGAAGTTAAGAGCGTTTGAATATGGGTTGATTGTTCTCTCCGCCGCGGGTGCGGTGCTTATCGCAATGGCAAAAAGCAGCGTCGGAGGCCCACAGCCAACGTTAAGAGGCGACCTGCTGGTATTCGTCTCGATGTTTGCTGCGATGGTCATGATTATTGTCGGCAAGCGGCTTATGGATGAGTACGGCTCATTGCAGGTGACTGCGTGGCTAATTGCGATCGGCACTGCGGTGCTGCTCATCTGGGTCGAAGCGACCCACCCCATGCGAGCCCGCTTTTCGTTTCACGTATGGCTCGCAGTCATTGCCCAAGGAATACTTCCGACCACCGCTGCATTTCTTCTCTGGAATTGGGGTTTGGCTCGCGTACCTGCGGCTCGTGCTGGCGTATTCCTGAATCTCGAACCTTTGGTCGGAACGCTGCTAGGACTGATTATCCTGGACGAAAGACTTGGCGCCCTCGGGATTCTCGGCGGCGCGTTGATTTTATTCAGCGCAGCATATTTCAGCCGCCCGAGGCAGTGTGAGCGATGAATTGGCCTGAGATCAGAGCGTTATTCCCCGCCGCTGAACGCTACACGTACCTGAACAGTGCTGCGGCTCCGCCACTCTCCATCCTCGCTGCTCGCGAAGGAAAACGCTACTACGACGAAATGGCGGAACATGGCGACGTTGCATGGGAAGGCTGGCTGTGCCAAGTCGAACAGATTCGGGAGAAAGTCGCGAGCTTTATTAATGGGGATGCGCGCAGCGTTGCTTTTACATACAGCACATCGCATGGGATGAACCTCATCGCGGGAATTCTCGATCATTGCGGAGATGTGTTGTGCCCGGCTGATGAATTTCCCAGTTGCACACTGCCCTGGCTTCAGCAGCGATATCGGGTGCATTTTGTGCCTTCGCGAGATCGTGGCGTCATCGATGTAGACGACATTCACCGGAGCATCACAGCCGACACACGCGTTCTCGCGATGAGCTATGTCCAATTCGCGACCGGCTTCCGACAGGACCTAGTTGCACTGGGCCGACTCTGTCGCGAACGCGGCCTTGTTTTTGTCGTCGATGCCACGCAGGGAATGGGTGTTTTTCCCATTGACGTGGTTAACAGCAGTATCGATTTTCTTGTCTTCAGCGGATACAAGTGGGCGCAGGCCGGATATGGTGTCGGCGGCCTGTATGTCGCGCCGCGCTTCCTCAATCCAACCTCATTTCCTACGGCCGGCTGGTGGAGCGTTCGCGATCCAGAAGCTGTCGTTAATGACCGGCTGGATCTGAAAACAACTGCGGCAGCGCTGGAGGTCGGTTGCCCTCACTTTGCTGGCATATTCGCTTTAGGTGCAGCTCTGAGGCTATTCGAAGAGATCGGCAAATCCCGAATTGAGGAACGCATCCACGAGCTAACCGACTACTTACATCAGCAACTTCAAGCCGCAGCACGATTCAACGTCGCGTCGCCTCTAAACCGCGAACATCGATCGGGCATAACCATCGTTGAAATGCGCAACGCACCAGAAGTTGTGAAGCGTCTGGCGGAGAGGAAGATCATTGTGTCGGCGAGAGGCAAAGGCCTGCGGGTCTCCGTTCACATCTTTAACAACTTTGATGATATCGACCGCTTGATAGCCGTACTTCGAGAAGTCGTGTCCGTGGATGACTCCAATGCATTGTGAGGCGGGCCGGGACGTAAACGCCGGAGCAAAATAGACCTCGTTGTGCCGCGAGAGCGGGCGACGCTGCGGAGAAAAAGTAGTCCACTGCCGAAACCTCAGTTTCGCGGGCTCTGTCCTGCAGGTGTGACGGCGGGCAGAATATCGTTAGGATCGATCGCATGGCCAAAGATGACGGACTCGATTGTCTCGACCTGCTGGAAGAAACGCCTGCGATCGTGCGCGGCCTGATCCGCGAACTCTCCCAGGACGACGTCCGCTGGAAGCCGGCGCCCGACCGGTTTTCGGTGGCCGAAGTGCTCGCGCACCTTTCGCATTCGGAGACTCACTGCTATCGCATGCGCGTCGATCGATTCCTGAACGAGGAATTGCCGGAGTTCCAAGAGGACAATGCGCAGATGTATCTCGATTTATACCGCGATGCCGATGCCGACGACTCCTTCGCCCATTTCGCCGAGCAGCGCGAGACCAACATAGCATTCCTGCACACGTTGCCGCGCAGCGCCGGCGGACGCAAGGCCATGCACAACGTCATGGGAGAGTTCACGCTCCAGCAGATGCTGCATGAATGGGCCATGCACGATCTGGGGCACATTCGCCAGATTGCCGAGCTGGTGCGTGCGCGCAAGCACTGGCAGGCGGCGGGGCGATTGGGTGAGTTTTATCAGCTCAGGCCGTGAAAAGTACCGCTCCCTGGCGGTGCTCAAGAAAAGCAAGAAACCGCAAGTGCTGCCCTCCCTTAGTTTCTCCAGAATAGTGTTTCGATGACTTTCTTGGGGAGAGGCTCGCAATGAGAAAAATTGCCATCCGTTGCCTATGCGGCGTAATGGCCATGATCGGCGGCGTAATCTTGCTTTCGGCTCAGACACAGCCACCGAGCACAAACAAGAGCGATGCTGTGTTCAAGCAGCTCACATCGCTGGTCGGCGAGTGGGACGCCGTTCAAGATGGCGTTCCAGTCACAGAAACTTACACATTGACCGCCAACGGAAGCACTCTTATGGCCGAAACGAAACCGACAAGCGGACCGGCCATGATCACCATGATCACCGTTGACGGCGACCACTTGATCTTCACTCATTACTGCGCAGCCCGTAATCAGCCTCAGATGGAAACCGGCATTCCAGACGACCTGCAGAAAGGTGTGACGTTTTCGCTGGTACGAATAACGGGCATGAAAACACCCGATGACTGGCACAACACTGGCATAACGATAACGCTCGATGACAGGGACCATATGACGCAGCGGTGGACCTATCTTTACAAGGGAAAGCCGGGCACGACAGTTTTCCACTACACACGAAAGAAGTGAACCCGACAGCACGGCACCACTTTGGCGAGTTTCATTATGATGAATCATCGGCGAGCGTCATTCGCTCTTATCGCGTTCCTCGTTGCCCAATTGGCTGTGACATATGGCAGCGGGGCGGAATCCGCGGGAGCCGGTCAGCAGACGATCGAAGGCCTTGTGCGCGACATTTCTTGTCCTCTTCAAAACAAGGCCGCAACCGCCACCAAATTTAATCTGCAATGCGCTCGTCAATGCGTAGAGCAGGGATCGCCAATCATCATCCTTTCCAAGGACGGTGATATTTATGTCCCTATCTCGGACTCAATGCCGGACAAAAGCCAACGAGAACGACTACTACCGTTTGTTGGCAGGTATGTGAGAGCGACCGGGAAAGTCTTCGAGAGAGGGGGTTCACGCGCAATCGCCATCAGAACCATAACGGAGATGAAGAACGTGCATCTCATAACCGACGCGCAATGAATCGTCGCTGCACCGCGATCTCTCGTCGAAGAACGCACAAGAAGCGACTCCCAATAACAGGACTTATCTGTTTGGACCTTGTCGGCATTCAATCCGTCCTGACCCAGCGTGGACTTGACGCTTGGCTGTTCTATGACCACCACCATCGCGATCCAATTGCGTACCGCATTCTCGGGTTGCCAGAGGAACTGCCGGTAAGCCGACGTTGGTTCTACGTGATCCCCGCGCGCGGCACTCCCGTAAAGCTGGTCCATCGTGTCGAGCCTGGGCACCTAGACTCCCTTCCTGGAACTAAGCGGGATTATTCAGCGTGGCACGATCTGGCGAATCAACTTAAAGCGATACTCGCGCCTTTCCGGCGCATCGCTATGCAGTACTCGCCCAATAACTTGATCTTCTACGTCGGCATGGTGGATGCCGGAACGATAGAGATGATCAGAGGATTCGGCCATGAGATCGCGTATACAGGTTAGGGCACGCGACAAGATTGATCTCATAACAGGCGAGGCATTTCGGGAGATAGGCAGGCGCGTATTTCGATATAGTGGCCGACGCTCGCGACCTAGGCGTCGCTACCATACGTTCCGCCGTCTCCCAGAAGGAAGTGTCTGGAGTTCTTTATGTTCAAATCAATCTTGCTTCTCTTTTTTGCGAGCGTGCTGACATCATGCGTGAATTCCAGGAGAGCCCCAATGGAAGTCGATAGAGATAGGGCCGAAGTTGTCGCCACAGTGACCCGGTTTTGGCAAACTTACGAGCGAAAGGACCTCGCCGCGCTGTCCAACATGCTCACCACCGCCGATGACTTCACCTTCTTCGGGAGTGACGTAGCCGAAGTCGTGAAGACTCGCCGAGAATGGGAAGAATTGATGCGAAACGATTGGCAGCTATTTGAAACGATAAGGTTTGGGGAGCCAAGGAACATCGCAGTTCAGATGAGTGCGGACAAACAACTCGCGTCGATTGTGTATGAAGTTACCGAGATTTCGCTCGTCGAAGGCAAAAAGATCGAGTCTCTTGACCGGTTCGCCATGACCGTGAGGAAAGAGGCCGGAGTTTGGCGTGTTGTCCAGGGAATGACAGCTGTAGCGACCAAAGGCGAATCCTCGGCAGAGATCGTGGCTCGCCGACGCTAAGAGGCGCCCAAGCCGTAGCTCTTAACTATGTGTTTCGAGCGAGCACTAGCAGATCGGGAAAGCGCATAGGGTGTACATGCATATCGATCTCATCGGAGTGCCGTTCGACGGCATGGGCCGACAAGGTGCGCAAGCCCGAGCACCAGCAGCATTGCGCGCCGCTGGGCTCCGGGCGGCGCTCGGCGAAAATCGGATCTTCCTTCAACGCGATATCGTCGTATCTATTCCTCCCAATCCTGAACGCGCGACTAAGACGGGTCTGCTCAATGAAGCAGCCCTCTTGGAGATGGTGGAGGGATTGTACATGCGGGTGAGTGCGGCGCTTTTATCAGGCCGCTTCCCGCTAGTCTATGGCGCGGACTGTTCCGTACTGCTCGCTGCCATACCGGCGTTGCGGGATGCCGTCGGAAAAGCTGGCCTCGTGTTTATCGACGGCCACGAGGACGCTACTCCCATGGAACTCTCCTCCACTGGAGAGGCGGCCAGCATGGAGGTGGCCTTACTGCTCGGCCTCACGGGTCAGCGTGCGCCAGAGGCGTTGCGTGTGCGTCTGCCCGCTCTACAGCCCGACGCACTCGCAATACTGGGCCCGCGCGACGCTCCCGAACGCCTTGAGCGAAACATTCTAACTGTGGCCGAGCACGTCCTGTTGCGCACGTGCGATGAACTACGCACTAACGCAGCGGCGAGTGCGCGAGAGGCGGTCGCCCGGGTGAACTCGTGCACGCCCGGCTGGTGGCTCCACACCGACCTCGACGTTCTATCAGAATCGAATTTCAGCGCCAGAGGAGCGCCCGGCGAGATGTATCTGCCTGGAGGACTGACTTGGCCGCAGCTCACGGAAATTGTTTCAACTGCATTGCGGGCTGGCGGCTGTCGTGGTTGGAGTCTTGTCGTTTACAATCCCGACCTCGACCCCGACGGGAGCGCAGGCAGCCGTGTCGTTCGATTCGTGCGTGATGTCGCGTACTATCTGTCGTAAAAACCAGAACGGACAGACCAAGAGCCGTGACGCGCCCAGGCTCAGCCGAGGTCCCTGGCTGTGTTCGAAGCGAGCTAATGATCGAGCCCTCTTCGCTTGATCCGCTTTCAGCTTAAAATAACGTTCATGAGGGGTGTCGTGTGGCCGTCAGATATCCGGCTCCCGATCAATGCTGCGCATCCTTGAACGTAGAGCCGTTCCGCGTTCAACCGATTCGGGAAACATCCTGTGTGTCGCTCGTTCGATTTGATCATCCCCCGAGCATTCCGCTCCCCACCAGTTATTCGTCACACGATGCTGCAGAGAATTTCCGCGTCAACATCGTCGAGCGCGGCTGGTTCAAGCTGAAATACGGCAGGCGCGAATGGACACTTGGTGCCGGCACCATGTTTCTGAGCCGCCCGACCGAAGTGTACGGCTATTCACACGTCAAATACGCCGAACCCGACACCTGCTTGAGAGTCGAGTTTTCTGGCCCCATCGCAGATGAATTGAGGCGTTCTGTGTTCCGGTTGCCGCTCGTGCTCCCAACGACCAATCGGCTGAGCTTTTTGCGACTGCGCCTCAGTTCGCTGCTGTCCAATGCTTCTGAGATGTCGCTTGATGCCTTGGCATGTGAACTCGTGGATGCGGCGGCGAACGCTGAGCATGACCCGCACCGGCTGTATCGTTCCGAGCAGTTGCGCTGGTACGCTGAACGCGTCGGCGCGGCCCGTGAACTAATGGACTGCGATCCAACCGGCAACCACTCTTTGTGGCATCTCTCGTCGCATGTGGGGATGAGTGTCTTTCTGTTTGCACGCGTTTTCCGAGAACTGGTCGGAGTGCCTCCCCATCGATATCTGGTGCATCGGAGGCTCGACCGCGCACGAGATCTTCTGCGTTCTGGAATGTCGGTCACAGACGTGTGCTACGCCGTTGGGTTCAATAACCTCAGCCATTTCATCAATTCCTTCCGGACACATTTCGGATTGTCGCCATCAAAGGTGAAACCGCTCTCCTCGACGGCAGTAGCTCCGCGCGAATCGATGATTCAATAACCGATGCATGGAAAGAGCGTCAGCAACTGAATTCCGACCAGCAGCGCAATTGTTGCCCACACGGCTGCCGGCTCAATATTGCTTCTACGCATTCCACTGGCATACACGAAGAGCAACATCAACAGAACGGCTAATTGCAACCACCAGTCGTTGATTGCGCCCAACCAACCTGG
>UEXW01000023.1_pt1 | contig 19197 bp, 18 predicted proteins | sample 4301151 | NCBI WGS metagenome assembly UEXW01 (sample SAMEA4773176, study PRJEB27434) | metagenome | biome: 2259; feature: agricultural soil; material: soil | place: USA | collected 2014-09 | depth 0.25 m | reverse complement strand
GCGGTCTTCCCGCCGCCCGAGCAGAAGCAGGTTCGCCTGCAACTGGCGGCGATTCTGCGCGCCATCATCAGCCAACGGCTGGTGAGACGCGCCGATGCTGAGGGACGCGTGCCCGCGGTTGAAGTCATGATCAACACCGCGTTCATCCGCGAATGTATTCTCGTGCCGGAGAAGACGCGCTCCATCCGCGATGCGATCGCGGCTGGCACTTCGCAATACGGCATGCAGACCTTCGACCAGTCGTTGTGGGACCTGTTCCAGGCTGGGCTGATCGGCTACGAAACGGCTCTCGAGAACGCCTCAAACGCCGACGACTTCAAGCTGCGCATGCAGGGTATTGCCTCCACCGCGGATATTTCGCGGCAGGCAATGCAGTCGGCCGGATTCGGCGGACGTTAGTTCTGAGTTTCCTCAGGAGTTGTACTTTGGGCGCGTCGCCAGGCGTGCCCTTTTTTGTTGCGCAAGCACTTAGCACTTGGCACTTAGCATGGGTCCGCTGCCTTTTGGCTCTGGGCTCTCGGCTCTGGGAGGCAAGACGCGCCGCTCCGGGGGCAAATGCCAAGTGCTGCCAAGTGCCGCCTTTCTAAGTGCTAAGTGACGGATTCCTGAATGCTGAGTGCTGTCCTTCCCCCAACACCACGATTGCGCTAAGGTGGACATGCATGCCCTGTCCTCGTTCCAAGAAGAAGCTCTACACAGAAAACGAGCTCTATGAATACGCGGTGGGGGCGCTTGCCCGTCGTATGCGCACGGTGGCCGAACTCAAGCGCCTGATGCGCCAGAAGGTGGAGGCGCACACGGAATTCGGGCAGACTCTGGTCGAGTTGATTATCTGCCGCCTGAAGGACCAGGGATACCTCAACGACGCGAGGTACGCGGCCACCTATTCTTCCCTGCGGCGAGACAACGAGAAATTCGGACGCATGCGCGTGATCACTGACTTGAAAGCTAAAGGCGTGCACGGCGAAATCATCGACAGGGCGGTGTCGACGATCTACGACGAAGTGGACGAGGAGAAGCAGGCCCGTGCTTTTCTGCTTCGTAAGCGCGTAACGAAGCCACAGGATCAAAAACAAGCCGCGCGGATTTTCCGGCTGCTGACTCGGGCGGGATTTCGGGCGAAAGCGATTTTCACAATTCTTAAGAAGTGGGACGTGGACGACGAGACGCTGACGGCGCTGGAAGGTGAAAGTCAGGAATAACCACAGAGGACACGGCGGAACACAGGGGAGAAGAGCTTGTGCTTTTCTTCGTGTCCCTTCGTGTTTTTTGTGGTTTCACGCCTTTCGTCGGTAATGCTCTGTCTCCTCTGTGGTTTAGAATGAAAATTCGGGACGAGCACGATCATCGGCTCTGTCCCTCGAGGCTTTCCAAAGCACATGCTGACCGGCTCGCAAATCCGCCGTAGATTCCTGGACTTTTTCATCGAAAAAGGGCACCGCGAAGTCCACTCGTCGTCGCTCGTCCCGCAGAACGATCCCACGCTGCTGTTCACCAACGCCGGAATGAACCAGTTCAAGGACGTGTTCCTCGGCCTCGAAAAGCGCGATTACACGCGGGCCACGACTTCGCAGAAATGCGTGCGCGCCGGCGGCAAACACAACGACCTGGAGAACGTCGGCTTCACCAACCGCCACCACACATTCTTCGAGATGCTGGGCAATTTCAGCTTTGGCGATTATTTCAAGAAAGATGCGATTGCCTACGCCTGGGAACTGATCACCTCACCGAAGTGGTTCGGCATTCCCAAAGAGAAGCTCTACGTCACGATTTTCAAGGGCGAGAACGGGGTGGAGCGCGATGCCGAGGCGTACGACTTGTGGACAGCACAAGGGGTCACGAAAGATCGCATCTACGAGTTTGGCGCGAAAGACAATTTCTGGCAGATGGGCGACACCGGCCCGTGCGGTCCGTGCAGCGAGATTCACTACGACATGGGCCCGATTGCCAGCGACCCGGGACACACCGATTGCGAATTCGGCTGCGATTGCGGGCGGTATGTGGAGATCTGGAACCTGGTGTTCATGCAGTTCAACCGTGACGCCAATGGCAAGCTGACGCCGTTGCCGAAACCGTCGATTGACACCGGTGCGGGGTTAGAGCGTTTGACGTCGGTGCTGCAGGGGGTGATCTCTAACTACGAGACGGATTTGTTCAGGCCGCTGATCCAGCGAGCCGCGGACTCGACCGGAACCTCGGTGAAAAAAGAGTTGGAGAAGGAAGCACATGCCAAGTCAGCCGCGTCTCTGCGTGTGATTGCCGATCACTCGCGCGCGGCGACATTTCTGATCTCTGATGGTGTCATCCCCTCCAACGAAGGTCGTGGATATGTGCTCCGCAAGATTATCCGACGGGCGATTACCCACGCGCGGTTGCTCGGGCAGACGAAGCCGTTTCTCCATCAAATGGTGTTCGCGGTGCGGGACTTGATGCAGGATGCGTATCCGGAACTGAACGAGACTGCTGAGCGTGTGTCGAAGGCAGTGCTGGCGGAGGAAACGCGCTTTGCTCATACGATGGAAATCGGACTGAAAAAACTGGAAGAGGATCTGCAACCCCTCGTTGAGGAAGGCCGCAAGGAGTCCGGTGCTCGCGCAGTCTATCCCGGTGCGAAAGCCTTCAGGCTCTACGACACATTCGGGATGCCGCTCGACTTCATGCAGGATGCGGCGCGCGACCAGGGGATCGCCTTCGATCAGGCAGGTTTCGACGCTGCCATGTCCGAGCAGCGCGAGCGCGCTCGCGCCTCCTGGAAAGGCGCCCCCAAGCAGACCGCCAATCCCGAATATCAGAAGCTTCCTGCCTCCGACTTCGAGGGCTACTACCGAACGCGCTCCGATGGCGCTGAGGTGCTCGCCCTCCTGAAGAACGGACAGGGCACGGAGGAACTCAAGCCCGGTGAAGAAGGCGAGGTCATTCTTGACCACACGCCCTTCTACGCCGAGTCTGGCGGACAGGTCGGCGATCGCGGGTGGCTCTATAGCGACGATCACAACACAGTTCTCGCGGAAGTCGTCGGATGCTACTACCCAATTCAGGGCGTCCGCGCGCACAAGGTTGTGGTGAGAAACCCACCCTCCGCAAAAAGCGCGGAAGGGTGGGGCACCCTCGGGATTCGTGTGGGCGACAAGGTCGATGCGGTTGTGAACAGCGATATTCGTGAAGCCACGATGCGCAATCACACGGCGACGCACCTGCTACATGCTGGATTGCGCGAGGTGCTGGGAAAGCATGTCAAGCAGGCGGGGTCGCTGGTGGCGCCGAATCACCTGCGCTTTGACTTCTCGCACTTCACTGCGGTCGAAGACGAACAACTGCAGGACATTGAAGACATCATCAATAAGGAAGTGCTGCGCAACCGCAAGATCGAGGTTATCGAGGGCGTGCCCATCGACGTGGCCGTGAACGAATACCACGCCATGGCGCTGTTCGGCGAAAAGTACGGTGACAAAGTGCGGGTGATCCGCATCGGGGATTTCTCTACGGAGCTGTGCGGCGGCACGCACACCGCGGCTACGGGCGAGATCGGGCTGATCAAGATCCTGAGGGAAGGCAGCGTCTCGTCGGGCGTGCGGCGCGTGGAGGCGGTCACGGGCGAAGGGTCGCTGCAGCACTTTCGGAAAGATCATCAACTGGAAAATGTGGTCGCGAGCCTGCCGTCTCATTCCGAAAGCACGCCTCCCGCTGAAGCGCTGAAGCTGGAGCTTGAAAAGAAAGACGCCGAGATCAAGCGGTTGGCGCGCGAAAATGACCAGCTCCGCATGAAGTCGGCGTCTTCGTCGGTGGCGTCGGTCAATGAGAAGATCAGAGAAGTAAAGGGCATAAAGGTGCTAGCACATCGCGTTGACAATCTCGAGCGCCCGCAGATGCGCACGCTGATCGATCAACTGCGCGACAAGGTAGGTTCGGGAGTGGTGGTGCTGGGCTCTGCCACCGATGGCAGAGTCGCCCTGATCGCGGGCGTGACGAAAGATCTAACGAATCGCATTCAGGCGGGAAAGTTGATCGGACAAGTCGCGCCGAAAGTGGGCGGCAAGGGCGGAGGCCGTCCCGATATGGCCGAGGCTGGCGGCGACAAACCCGAGGCGCTGGACGCTGCGCTGGGCGAGGTGTACAAGGTGGTGGAGGGGATGTTGGCGTGAGGCAGTCGTCAATCTTCAGTCGTCAGTCGTCAGTGCCGGCGAATAGTCGCTAGCTGACGCCCTTCGCCGCCGATCAGCACCGGAGTTCTTATGGATGAGCGCGTTTCGTTTATCACTCATCAGGGTCACGAAATTCTGCTGATCGACTTCAGCGGATGCGAGCCCAAAGAAATCCTGTTGTTGCTGGAAGAGGTGAAGCGGACCGTGGCGGGCCACGACCGTAGTTCCGTCCTAACTCTCGGTGACTTCACCGGCGCCCATATCGACCGCGCGGTCGCCACCCGCTTGAAGGAGGTAATGGTCTTCGACCGACCATTCGTGAAGCGTTCCGCGCTGGTGGGCGTGGAGAGCCTGCCCAAGGTCTACTTCGAGAACATCAAGAGTTTTACGCAACGCAACTTTCCGACCTTCAAGACGCGTGAGGAAGCCATGGACTGGTTAGTGAAGAGTGAGTAGCTTCCACTTCTTTGGGAACAGACGCGCGCACGGCTTCACTTCGTAGATTTATCCGTCGCAATGGTCAGCGGTAGTTTTGCAGACTCACAGGGCCCACTGGACATGTAAAACTGAAGCCGATACGGACCGGGTTTCGCGATCGCGAAAAGCTTGTAGGCCGGGCTCCTATCGACCACTTCGTGATCCCAAATCAAATCGCGCGCGTCGAATTTGAACTTGGCTTTCTCGCCTTGGTGGGCGAACCTCACAAGAACGGAATCGGCTTTTTCGGCGTGCTTGTAGACGAGCCCCGCCTTGTCAAATGGGTCAAGGACTGCGGGATCGACTGCAGCCACAATCCTGTTTGAGGCTCTTCCGATGGCGAGAGCGGGATCCGGCGAGGCTTGCTCAAGGTACAGCATTGACCATAGCGGTATTTCAAAGGGGGCATCGGAAAGACTCTCAACGGTCACATGAACTGTGGCGGACTGGGTAGGGGCCCACTCTCTACGTTCAACGCGAATAGAACAGGCGACCAATGAAGTAGTGTTCTTGTTTGCGTCAATTTGCTTCTGTCCGAATGAAGAAGCCTTCTCCATAGCGAAGAGCAGAAGGACTGTCGAGATTACGACACTCTTCAACTTCTCCACCGCAACGTCACCGGCCCTTCCATCGGATGCCTCATCTCTCCGCCACTTCGCCGCGCCTCCAGATAGGCTTGCTTCAGTTGAAAATACCACTTGGCCGGACGGTCCGCGTCGTCGATCAACATCAGGTGTGGATTGTGCTTCAGCCCTTGGGACTGTGCTTCCATCGTCCTACGATCCTGCTCCACGAATTTTGCAAACACGAACTTCAGCAGTTCGGGGCCAAATGGCACCAAGCGAAAGAGATTCCATGCGGCAACAACATCAATTCGGCATTGGCTGCGCGTGATCGGCGTGACTGTAGTTAGACTCGAAAACCAGTACTTCCCTGCCCGGATCGTCTCCCAGCGCATGTTGGGCAGCGTGAAGTCGATGGTGGTGGTAATTGAGTCCGCGTCCGCGTAGAGCTTCAGCAGCTTGTAGGGGGCGCTGTTCGAGCTTGGCGTATGCGCGCTCATGCGGAAACCCATCGGTATGGGCTCGAACGCTTTCTGCTTTTCATGGATGGAATCGCGGCTGCGCCACCACCATGCCTGGTGAACAAACGGACCGTGCGCCGGGTCCATCAGACCGATGATGCCGTGGTCCACGCTGCAGGGCAGGTCGGAAGTCAGGTAGGCCAGCTTGTACTTGTCGCTGAACTTGGGAACCAGCGGGGCAGCCGCCGCCGGATCCGATCGCTTGGTGAATCCCGCGCCCGCCGGTCCGGGCTCAGGGATGAAGACCCACACGAAGTCATCCTGCTCCTCGCAGGCGTAGCTCCCCGCGTAGATGCGGTCGACTTTCATTTTCTGGTCGGCGGTCAGCGACGGGATCAGCTGGCACTGTCCGCTCTGAGCGTCAAAGCGCCACCCGTGGTAGCTGCACTCCACCTGCCCGCCTTCGAAACGTCCGCAAGAAAGCGGCATACCCCGATGAGGGCAGGCGTCCTGCAATGCGAAAGGGCGGCCCTGCGGGCCGCGGCCAAGGACCAAGGGGATCTCCAGCAACAGGGCCTTTTCGAGCCGGTTTCGGCAAACCTTCTCGCTGGGGAGCCCCCGGTACCAGAAGCCGTGCAGCATCAGCGAGTCGGAGGTTTGGCGTTGGGGGGATTCGTCGAACATGGGGACGTGGCGAGGGTACTACAGGCAGGCATTTTGGCGAAACGGCGCCTAGGCCCTGTCGCGACCGCTCGCCGGTCCGACCAACGCATTGGGTCCCAGATTTTAAGCCCTATTTTCAGTAACTTACGGCGATTACTTCGGTGGTTCGATGACCTTCGGAAAGATTGCCCCTGCTTGCTAACAGCCCTATAATCAACCTACTCTGGTAGATGTTTCTCCGTCAGGTTCCGGGTAGTGATCGGCGAGGACTTCGTGTCTTCGCAGCGAGGACTTGTCCCGGATATGCGGAAGCACCTGCAAATCGCACTGATGGCGGGTTCCACAATCGCGGCCTCTCTTTCTCTCACCACGTCTCAGGCCCAGGCGGCCTCGGGCGCGGAGGGTTCCACTACACATCTAGTCGCCACCACCGACGCCAACGGGCGGACCATTTACGAGAATGAATCCATAGTGGTCAGTCCGGCACCGAGGACTAAGCAGACCGCGGAGCCTCAAGCGGCAGCGCAAAATCGCCTGGCCTACTGGAGTGTGAAGGAAAGCCGTTGGAAGCCGGTTCCGTCCGCCAAGATGGGCAGAGCGCGCTCGGCTGCAGCGGAAGTCAATCAGTATCTGCGTCAGGAGTCAACCAGCGAGAACGGTTCCTCCGAGGCGGCCAGTTTTGTGCGCAGCAATCGTGGCTTTAGTCAGCAGGATGTAGACGCTGCCATCGAGCAAGCGGCCGCACGCCATAACGTCGACCCGAACCTGGTGCGCTCGGTGATCAAGGTGGAGTCGAATTTCAATCCTAATGCCGTGTCCCGCAAGGGCGCCATGGGACTGATGCAATTAATGCCTAGTACGGCTCGCTCTTTGCATGTAAAAAACCCCTTCGACCCGCAACAAAACGTGGACGCCGGGGTTCGGCATCTGAAACAGCTGCTGGAAAGCTATGGTGGCAACGTGAAGTTGAGTCTGGCGGCCTACAACGCCGGTGCGGGTGCAGTGGCGCGGAGCGCGGGCATCCCGCGCTATTCTGAGACCCAGAACTACGTGAAGCGCATCACAAGTCTGTATTACGGCGGCTTCGACTCAAGCACCCGTATTATCGGAAACGTCGTGCGCAATCCCGTTGTGGTTCAACGAGATGCGCGGGGCGTGCTGTACATCAGCAACACCGACTAGCACTTTTAGCATCTCTCAGGTAGCACTTTTCTTAACGGCTCTTTGTCCTTAACGGTTTTTTCTAACAGGCAGTACACGGCTGGAAACGTTGAAGACCCTACATCGAAGCCAGCGCGGGTTGCGTCTGGGTGCGGCTCTGCTCCTGGGGCTGCTTCCGGCAATCCCGGCTCATGCGCGTGTGCGGCACGGTGACGCTTGGGCGCGCGACCAATTTGCCCGAGCCGAGCGCATGCGCGAGGCGCTCACCGGACGTCCCACCCAAGATCGCAGCCGTCGTGACTACCAGCGCGTGATCGATGCCTACCGCCGCATTTACTTCGGTGCTCCCAGTTCTTCCCAGGCCGATCCCAGCGTAGTTGCCGTCGCCGAGTTGCAGATTGAGTTGGGGCGGCGCTTCGACGACGACAAAGTCCTTCAGTCCGCGATCAAGACTTACCAATTCCTGCGCCATGAATATCCCGGCAGCCGGTACCGCTTCGATGCTCTGTTCACGATCGCCGAAATTTACAAGGACGATCTGGACGACTCCGATCAGGCCCGCGCAAGGTTTCAGGAATTTCTGCGTCGCTATCCGCACCATCACTTGGCCGAGGATGCCCGGCAGGCCATCGCGGAATTGAAGAAGGATACCGTCGATGCGCAGAAGGAAGCCGCGAAGCGCGAGGCGGAAAAATATCAGAAGGCCGCAGATGAGACGGCCAAGGCAGCGATTAAGCCCGATGCGAAGCCCGGGGATGATGAAGTATCCGATCCCGGTGGAGCCGAGGTTGCGACTTCGACGGCGGACAAGAGTCCCGGCCAACTGCCGCGCGTGACCAGCATTCGCCACTGGTCCACGCCAGACTACACCCGCGTCGCCATTGACCTTGAACAGGATGTGAAGTTCGCATCAAGTCGTATCGATCATCCCGACCGGATTTTCTTCGACCTCTACGATACCAAGCTGGCGTCAACGCTCGTCGGCAAGAGTTTTGACGTGGACGATGGCTTCCTGAAGAAGATTCGCGTAGCCCAGTTCAAGCCGGGCAAGACCCGGGTGGTGCTCGAGGTCGATGATCTTTCCGACTACGACGCGTTTCTGCTGCCGAATCCTTCACGTCTGATTATCGACATTCATGGCAAGGAGTCGTCGAAGTCCAGCAAGAGTACTCCTCCGAAGGCAACCGGCGGGGAAGAAGCCGTCGGGCCTGCGATCCGCAACGCGCTGGTGGCGAAGGCCGAGGCCGATGACCTGCCGAAGGAGAACGACGCAGCTGCCCCGCCCGAGCCGGCCCCGCAGATCAAGAGCACCAAGCCCACCGTTCGAACGGTCACAGTCGGGAACCGGCCGGTCAAGAAGATCATCGAAGCCAGCGATGACACTCCGGTTCCGCGCCCGCCCGCAGCGCGTTCCGTCGAAGACTTGCGGCCTGAAGTTCCTCCGGAGAAATCAGCCCTCGCGGAGGGCACGAGAGAAGATAGCGCCGATGACTCGGTTCCTACCAAGAAACTGGCTCCATCTCGCGGTAAGGGCAAGCGCAAGGCAGCCAGCGGCGTTCCCGACCTCGATGCGCGCGAGGCACGGCCCACCGCGGCCGGAGATCGTTCGCTGATTCGGGCCCTGGGACTGAAAATCGGGAAGATCGTCATTGATCCCGGACATGGCGGCCACGACACCGGAACGATTGGTCCCGATGGGCTCCTCGAAAAAGACTTGGTGGTCGATGTAGGCCGCCGGCTGGGCAAATTGCTGGACACACGTCTGGGCGCGGAAGTGGTCTACACCCGCAAGGACGACACCTTCATCCCGCTCGAAACTCGCACGGCGATTGCGAACCAGGAACGGGCCGACTTGTTCGTGTCGATCCACGCCAACTCCAGCCGCGATTCGAACGCGCGAGGGGTCGAGACCTACTACCTGAATTTCACTTCATCGCCGGATGCTCTCGAAGTTGCGGCACGCGAAAATGCGGTCTCGGAAAAGTCGATTCACGAACTGGGCGATCTGGTGAAGAAGATTGCCCTGAAGGAAAAAATCGAAGAATCCCACGAGTTCGCGACAAACGTGCAACAGGCACTACACAACGGACTGGCAATGAAGAATTCTGGAATACGCGACCGGGGGGTCAAGAAGGCACCGTTCATCGTGCTGATCGGCGCCAACATGCCATCGATCCTGGCTGAGGTCTCTTTTGTTAGTAATCCTACCGACGAGCGGAAACTGCAAACTCCCGAATATCGGCAGCGGATCGCCGAATCCCTCTATCGTGGCATTGCGAAGTACGTCAGCGGCCTAAGTGGGGTGAAGGTGGCCAGCCGCGTCGCCAAGAACGAAGGGCAATAATCGAGTGGGCCCCTTATCAAGCTGGCTAGGGCTCCCCCGCTCGGGGAGCGCCGGCCTCTGACCCGCCTGGAAACTTTCTGCCCCGGCCTGTAGTCTAATAAGCGATAGAAGTATCGTCGCGTTTGCCGTTTATGATCCGTACTCGAATTCTTGCGTTCGTTGTATTGCTTGGCACGGGCTCCGGTGCGCTCGGGGTGATACCTCCCGCTTCAAAAATCGGGGGGCCACCCATCCTTCCGAATGTGTTTGCTGGTTGGCACGTTTTTGGTTCGGTCGTCCACACGGACGATCCAACCGTAGCCGATCCCACCAACCCGGCAATTCTGAAGGAATACGGCTTTACGGATGTCGCGATCGCCACCTACGAGCGGGATAACGCATACAAGCTAACAATGCGTGCCGCACGTTTTGCCGATGCCAGTGGCGCTTATGGGGCGTTCACTTTTTACAAGAAGCCGGAAATGTTGAACGAGAAAATCGGCGACCAGGCTTCTTCGCTGAACAACCGCGTGCTGTTTTACCGCGGCAATGTTTTGGTGGACGCGCTCTTCGACAAGTTGACCGTGATGTCGGCCGCCGAGCTTCGGGAGCTGGCTGACAATATTCCGTTGCCCCAGGGCGGCGCACGCAATCTCCCGTCGCTTCCCACCTACATGCCCAAGCAAGCGTACGTGAAGAACACCGCAAAATACGTTCTGGGTCCATTGGCGCTCGATAAGATCGGATCGCCCATCTCCTCGCAGTTGGTGGATTTCAGTGCTGGTGCGGAAGTGATTCAGGGAACTTATGAAAGTTCGGGCGGACGGGCCACCCTGGTCTTGATCTCGTATCCGACGCCGCAGATCGCCGCTGAGCATCTGCGCCGCATCGATGCCGCGCATGCGCCCAACGCGCAGCCGGCTGCAGGCACGCCGCCTGTCGTCGAAGTGGGTACGTTCTCCGATAAACGCAGCGGTCCTCTCGTAGCGATTGCTGCCGGACCGTTCTCGCAGAGCGAAGCAAAATCATTGCTCGCGTCAGTTCACTACGATGCCGATGTGACGTGGAACGAGAACACGTTCTTCGACAAGAAAAACAATCTCGCGAACCTGCTGTGGAACATCATCATCCTGTGCGGTGTACTGATGGCACTGACGATTGTGGCGGGATTTGCTTTTGGTGGAGTGCGCGTGTTGTTGCAGCGGCTGCTTCCCCAGCGCGCGGCACAGGCCGAAGCGGAATTTATCGCCTTGCACCTGGATGATGCCGTGCGCCCAACATCCGAACGCGGGCCGAGTGTCTCCGGACTAGGCTAAAGAGCCAACGTTCGCACATCTCTCGTAGTCTCAGAGTAGATGACACACACTTACTGGGGAGCCGGCCCTTCGGACCCTAAAATCTCTTTCCGGCTACGGTAAGTACCTCAATTGATGCGCTTTAAACGGGCGGACTGGCTTGTTTGTCTCAAAATGCTACAAATTCGGCGCCTGTTGGCACACTTTGTAAACAATTGAAAACAAAGACATTTATTATGGAGAAATCCCTTGACACCCCCCTTTTTCGGCTCATAAGATTTCGCCAGAAAGTTTTGGCGGACTTTGCCTTCCGTTAGAACTATTCTCCCTTGAAAAGAGAAGGCCGCCCAGTTGCCGGGTGGCCTTTTCGTTTGTGCGTTGACACACGGTTTTAGTGAATCGTTTTACGGCATCACAATCAACGGTCGCATCATTGTCGTGCTCTTCGTGCTCCAGGATGTGACAGTGCCACACGTACTCGTATCCGCCGGTGCGCGGGCTGACCGGCACGTGGTATGGAATGTTGGGCACGTCAAATCGCATGATGATGGTGGTGCACTCACCGGGATTCATGCGCACCGTTTCTTTCCATCCCAGTTCATTCAAATCAGGTAGGCGAGCAGGACCGGTAAATTCCGGCACACCGTCATAGCCAGCTACATTGAACGGTTGGCGGGACAACACTTGCAGGTTCACCAAGTGGAAGTGCATGGGATGCGTGTCGCCGGTGGTGTTGAAGATGCGCCACACTTCAGTAGTGCCACGGCGCACAACGTCGGTGGGATCGGCGTCGTAGGGCAGTCCGAACTGCAGTGTGCCATCGGGCGCAGTGCTCGGCACTTTGTTTGTCCCGAGCATCTGGATTAGGCGACCGGCGTCGTCGAAGGTTTCATTCAACGTCAGGTCACGGACCTGCACTGCCTTGCGCGCTTCCAGTTTCTCGAGTTTGGGCGACAGACTATTGACGAGATTCCCGATGGTCGCTCCGCCATTCACAGCCAGCGTTTCCAGCAGGTTCATCGCTGCCGGATCGGCCGCGCCTCTACCGTTCACGACCTGGAACTGCATCAACGTGCGAGTATTCGGACCGAAGCCAGGCTCGGTCGACGGGGCACCGCCGAACAGAGTCTGATCCGGATCGCCGGTGAAGTAATCGAGTAACGGATCGCCCACGGGGAAAGGTGCGGGCGCGTCGTTGTACAGAATGAGTTTGGAACCGGCGGGGACGTTCGAGAAGTCAATAATGATGTCCGCACGCTCAGCCGGAGCCAGCAGAAGGTTGTATTTCAGCGTCGAGCCGATCGGGTTGCCATTGGCATCGAACTGCACGCTGAACTTCGTCGGTGGATTGTTCAGTGCGACTGGGAACGGAGTGAAGCCGGCTTCGTTGCCGATTTGAATCATCCGTGGACCCGTTTGCCCAAATCGGCCTCGCCTGCGTCTCGCGCACTTGCACAGTACAGCTGCAGGTTGTAAAAGCGCGCCTTGCGAACCGTTGAGGATGCGGAAGCGATGGTGGCGCCGCTCCACAGGCAGGAACGGGTAAAGGGCGCCATTGATGACGCTGGTATCGGCAAAGAATTCTGGCACGGCCGATGGGTCCGGTAAAGGCTGCGATGCAGGGAATCCCATGTCCGGCCTGTAGTCCCAATGTCCTCCGGGATCACTTGCCTTTTCGTACTGGTGGGGATACCAGAGTTCGCCCGGTTTACCCCAGACGTATCCCTTGTCCATACGTCTTGCGACACAAATGTTTTGTCTTGAATGATGAGCGGAATTTCGTTGCTGGGGATAATGTTGCTCTTGATGAGGAAGTTTTCGACATCATCACGGATGATGTAGGCGGAGGCGATTCCGGCATAGGCGTTCAGACGCGTGATGCCGAGGGCATGATCGTGATACCAGACCAGCCGCGAACTCTGCCCGTTGGGATAATGATAGAGAGCCTCCCCGGGCACCCCGGTTCCATTCAGGAAGCTTGGGCCAACCGAGGTGGGAGAGAACCAGGCTTCCGGACCGCCATCGGATGTCCATGGAACCAGCCCCCCATGCAGGTGCACGCAGATGCGATTCTGCTCGAGTTCGGCTCCCAAGATGGTGGTGTCCACGGGTAACGGATGAGTTGCGGGCAGCTGGTTGATGGTCTTCAGCCGCACCGGGCGATTCTGTTTCGCGACAATCACTCCGCCCAGGTAACGGTGATTGGGAAGTTGACCGTTGGTGACGTCGGCGTATCCCCAGAACTTGGTCGGCCCCGGCAGGTCCGGGTGCATCATTTGCGTGAACTCCCCGAATCGCATTTGGTAGTAGTCTTCGCCGGGAAAGAGGGTCGTATTGGGAGTAGCGACCGGGATGCCAGTCGGTCCCAGACCCTGAAGAGGTACCACAAACTTGCGAATTTTCGTGGGGCTTTGCGCAAAGGGCCAAGCCAAAGAACGCATGAGCAATGCGCTGCCTCCTGCCATGGTTGCCATCTTGAGGAAATTCCTTCGAGTCGACATTGCGGGACGCCTCCTGGGAGAGTAGTCAAATTGTCCGGTCAGGCCGACGAACGGAAGAACGACGCGGTCACCGAGAGGCGGCACTCAGACGAAGTAGCGCCGACTTCGGCGGGCAATCGAACACCCCGCACACGGGGGAGGCCAATGGGGTGATGGCCTGCGTGTGCGACCCAGTCCCAAACCGTGCCGACATTTACGCATGACAACCATTTGGACGTAGTGGTCCAAATCACGATTGAATGTGATGCACGACCCTCGAGGAGTACTTTCGACAAGACTAGACTGAAAGTGAGCTCACCTGCCAACTGTGGGAGGTGGCGCGATGAAATATTTGGTCTTCTTGTTCTGGATCCCCGCCCTGATTGTTCTCTACCTGAGCGGCCATCAAGAAATTCTGAAGGAGAGGCGGTTGTCTCGTCAGGAGAAGCCGCGAATAGCGGGGCGCTCGCAACGTCCCCAGTAGACAGAAACTACGGTTGGGGTTTGGGAGACCGGTGCGGACAACTCGATGCATTGATGCATTCTTCCGGTAACATCAGCCGCTCCACGGGCTTTCCGTTTACGATGTGCGACTCGATGATCTCGTCGACATCGTCTGCCGTCACGCGCCCATACCATACCGCGTCGGGATAGACCACCACGGTGGGACCGTGTTCGCATTGATCAAGACATCCCGACATATTGGCGCGGACTCTCTTCTTGAATCCTCGTAACGCCAATTTTTGCTTGAACAGAAACTGCAGCTTGGCCTGTCCCGTTGGGTCGCAGCAACCACGCGGGTGTCCCGCCTCCCGCTGATTGCAGCAGATGAACAGATGCTTCTCGAACTTGGGCATGAAATCAATTTACAGGATTCGGTCGGGGCCGTGCCTTGAGGTCAGGAACGCTAGTGGGGTGTACGGGCAGAAATCGCGAATGAGGAGTTGCTTAGTCTTTCAACGGCACCATGGGTTGGTCGTTCTGACAGAAGGTGGCGACGCGCTTCAGGCTGCCTTGGGCTTCGGTCACGTACATGACCGGACCGTAGCAATAGACCGCATGGCCGGTCGCCGCGAAGTACCATTTCCCCTTCCGGGGATGGCGGGTAGCCGCCGTCTCCACCGGCTTGTGGGTCGATGACGGCGTGAACTTCGGGACGGGTAGCGACAACAACAAGACTAGGGTCAGTGCCTTCATGGCGTTCTCACAGTGCCCTCGGGAGACGGGGCCGAAGCTTAGATCGACTTCAAACTTCTACGCACATCGGCAATATCAGAGGCGGGCATGGGGGGTCTTGCCGGTTCGGGTCGTTGAACCTTGGCGCCTTTGTTTGCGACGTGGGTCTTCTCAGCCGGTGCTGCCTGGGTCGACGGAGCTTGTACCTCTGGATCGGCCAGGGCCTGGGCGCTTTGCGCCTTGGCTTGCGCAGCCTGTTCGGCCTGTTTCGCCCGCCCCTTCAGCTTAGAGAGCTCGGTACTGTCGCCGAGCAACTGCTGAATGAGCGAGCGCTGCGCCTGAATGGTGGTGCCTTGTTCCACGATCAGAAGGGTCATCAGACCGTAGGATACAAGGAACAGGACAACCAGAATCGGAAGCATGCTGTGCTTCGGTTTCGGCTGGACATCCGGAGTTCCGAATAGTGTCGTCAACTGCGCCCCCAAAGTGCTGCGCCAACAACCAGCACTGGTGGAATTGCAGCTACGACGCCAATGCGAAGAAACCTGGCAAGCCATTGATGGACAATTGCTTACCCGTGAACAAGGAGCCAGCGTGCAGGGATTTAACTGCAACTCCCTGCACATAAAGGTAACCAGGTTTGTTACTGGGGTGACTTGAATCCGCCAGAAACCGCAGCCCCAAGCTGTTCCAGGATCAACGTGCGCACCACCCTGTCACGTCACCTGATACCAGCCGCTCCTCTACTTGCCACCCATCACCAGCTTGGCAATCGTGGCCAGTTGCATGTTGGAAGTGCCTTCGTAGATCTTGCCGATCTTGGAATCGCGCCAGTATTTTTCCACTGGATAGTCCTTCGTGAAACCGTAGCCGCCATAGATTTCGATGGCCAGGGAGGTCACCCGCTCCGCCACTTGCGAGCAAAACAGCTTCGCCATGGCCGCTTCCTTCACGAAGCTCACCCCCGCGTCTTTCATGCGGGCCGCGTTGTAGACCAGCAGTCGGGCAGCCTCGATGTCGGTTGCCATCTGGGCGATCTGGAACTGGATTCCCTGAAAATCGGCCAGAGTTTTGCCAAACTGCTTGCGCTCCTGCGCGTACTTCGCCGCGTATTCCCACGCACCACGCGCTACGCCTAGCATTTGCGCGCCGATGCCGATGCGTCCTTCGTTCAGCGTCTCGATCGCGATCTTGTATCCCTTGCCAACCTCGCCCAGGACGTTCTCCTTCGGTACGCGGCAATCCTCCAAAATGAGTTCGCAGGTCGAAGACGCGCGGATACCGAGCTTGTCCTCTTTCTTGCCGACCGTGAATCCAGGGAACTCTTTTTCGATGATGAAAGCCGTGATGCCCTTGTAACCCGCGGAAGGATCCACGGTCGCAAACAGAATGAAGACGCCTGCTTCCTTGCCGTTGGTAATCCAGAGCTTGCGGCCGTTGAGAACGTAGTCTCTGCCCTTGAGTTCAGCTTTGGTTTGCAGCGCGAACGCGTCCGAGCCTGAACCAGCTTCGCTCAGCGCGTAGGCACCCACCGTGTCGGCGGTCATGCGCGGCAGGTAGCGTTTGCGCTGTTCTTCCGTGGCCCAACGCAGAAATGCGTTGTTCACCAGCGTGTTCTGCACGTCGACGATCACTCCCGCTGAGGCGTCCGCGCGAGAAAGTTCTTCCACCGCAAGAATGGCTTCGAAGAATTTTCCGCCACCGCCGCCGTATTGCTCCGGAACCTCGATCCCCATCAAGCCGAGCTGAAAAAACTGGTGGATCAGATTCTTCTCGAATACACCCTTCTCGTCCATCTCCTTGGCCAGAGGACGGACACGCTCCTCGGCGAACTGGCGAACATTGTCTCGAAAGAGAATCTCGTCTTCAGTAAGGGTAGTCAGGGGAGAGGGATTGGCGGAAGGAGCAATGGTTTCCGGCATTACAGACACCTTCAACACAAAAAATGGCGAACAGAAATTTTAGCATTGATAGGAACGCCTGGGTGATCGGTATGCGATCGGATAAAACAATCAGCAGGGCTCAGCTGGGCTTGCTATAAACCAGCTTGAGGCCCTCGCTCTGCAGAATGCGTTGGATCTGGTTGCGCGCGTGGATGGCCCACGGGCTGGTCGTGTCCAGCTTGATGTAAGCGCGCCAGTGCGGCAGCGCCTTGCGGGGCTGCTTCACCTTTTCAAAAGCCAACGCCAGGTTGTAGTGCGCATCGGCGTAGGTGGGCGCCAGTTGCAGCGCCGTCTTATAGGTCTGAATGGCTTCCTGCACGCGCCCGGTTTCATCCAGCACGTTGCCCAGGTCAAAATAGGCGAGGGCGTAGCGCGGATCGGATTCGATCGCGGCACGATAGTGCTTCTCGGCCAGCGCGTAATCCTGGCGATTGTAGTAAAGGGTTCCCACGTTGATGTGCGCCGCCGCGTGCTCGGGCTCGCGCTCCAGGACCTTTAGATAGGTAGCAATCGCTTCCGCATGCGTTTGCGGGTTTTCCTCGAGCGCAATTCCGCGCGAGAACATTTCCACGGTGTCGCCATCGAGCCGTTCAGGCTTCAGGGGCAGGACTGGAGTCCGCGAGATCACCTTCTGTTCCGGAGAGAAGTCAAAGACAAACTGTCCCGCAATCGGCTCCAGCAGCTTTCCTTCGTGCCGGAACGTCACGCGCTGTCCGCTGGAGAACGCGCCCGCTTCCAGCAGTGGATTCTCCATGCCGGCTACTTGTTTCTGCATGGCCTCCAGCGACTGGCGGATTACCGCTGGTCGCACTTTCTTGGCGCACAGGTCGCGCACTTTCTTGATTTGCAGGAGATCGAAAAACGAGTAACTCTCTGCGGCGGCCACCAGTCCGGCTTTTTCCCAACTCGCCAACTGACGCGCCGTGAGCCGCAGAATGCGAAGCAGGTCCGCTCGACTATATCGGTACACGGTTGTATAGAGTGTTACTGCCTCCATTATCTGGAAGCTTGCTCGGTGTTGGCAAGTGGAAACCTGTGGAGAAGGGAATCTCACTCAACACTGCAACCGGATTTGTGCAGAAGCCGTGGAAATCGAGGCACAGAAGTTTCCCGTGCGCCGGTACATCGACAGCAAGTTCCTTCCACGAACTTCGGCAATTGACGTTATTTCGCCAGGGCCTTCTCAATCGCGCCAACCACTTGCGGCGAATCCGGAGTCACGTCCGGCTCAAAGCGGGCCACCACCTTGCCGTCTCGGTCGAACAGGAATTTCGTGAAGTTCCACTTGATCTCTCCGCCCGTCTTCGGATTCATGGACGAGTCTGTCAAGTACTGATACAGCGGAGTGATATCGGATCCCTTCACGGATACTTTCGACATCATCGGGAACTGCACGTTGTATTTTCGCGTACAGAAGGTCTTGATTTCCTCGTTTGTGCCCGGTTCCTGGGCTCCAAAGTTGTTGGCGGGCACACCCACGATCACAAGGCCGCGGTCTTGATATTTCTCATACACCGACTCCAGAGCCGAGTATTGGGGTGTGTAGCCGCAGCGACTAGCTACGTTGACGACCATCAAGACCTTGCCCTTGTAGGCGTCTAGGGGCGCGGCCGGTCCATCGATGGAGTTCAGCGTGAAGTCATAAACGGATTTGCCGGCGGCGAATGCCATAGCAACACATAAGAAGAAAAAGGCTGCAAGTTTGCGCAAAGTGCCTCCCATATCCAAATTGGAACACACCTGGTAGACGCAAGGCTGGAGCCGACGATCGGACTTGAACCGATGACCTGCCGATTACGGCTCACGACGCTAAGTGTATTTTATATCAAGCGGTTTCCCATTTCGAAGAGGGTCACAAAAAGGTGCTTTTAGGCGCACTTGTTACGAAGGATGTTATGAAGCTCTAACACGAAAGCCTGACCTACCCCTTTCGCGGACGGACTGGCGACCGACGCTATGACGGTTCCGCGAAAAGAAAAACTTCACTGGATTCTTCTCCCAATTCTCCTTGGCCGGAAATCGCGATCGGCTTAAGCGGCTCGGCTGGAGTCCTTGCGTACTTTTCTTTTGGTCGTTCCCTGTCCAGGACGACGCTCTGACGTCTTGTCCAACTGATCGGGCTGCCGCTGTTCCTAATCGGCTTTGGTTCGTTTCTCTGCCATGCCAACAGTCTCCCACCCGCCAGACCGGATTCATAGCCCTTGTATTTCAGAACGCACCACTACTCCATTCCCAGTCGCCTTCGCCCAATGGACGGGATTTTTTGGGCCGATGAGGCGATTCGAGCAATCGGCTTTGAAACCCCGTCAGCGACGCGCCCGACCATCCGGCATCGGCTAACTCACTCGCGTTCGGATTGACACCGACGCTCAGAGTCCAAATGGACTATCCTAGTTGTATGGATCACATCGACGTTCTCCGGGAAAAGATCGGACGTCTCCGGGTGGAGATTGCTGAGATTCAAGAATTGAACCAGCAATATCGCTTTCAAGGCGGGAATGGCGCGGATGCTC
>UEXW01000216.1_pt1 | contig 19308 bp, 13 predicted proteins | sample 4301151 | NCBI WGS metagenome assembly UEXW01 (sample SAMEA4773176, study PRJEB27434) | metagenome | biome: 2259; feature: agricultural soil; material: soil | place: USA | collected 2014-09 | depth 0.25 m | reverse complement strand
CAGGTTCGCGTCAATGTTCGGTAGAGCTCGCGTCGGTCGTCTATCGTGCTGTGCGGGACATAACTACTGATTGACGAGCAACTCTTCCTTAATCCTGGTAAGGGAAGGATTGCCGACGACTCACCCGCAGTCGAAATGCAGGCAGCGCAAATCAGAGTCGCGGGCACCAAATCTTTACGGCTGACCTAACAGCGTGATCAGACCATCAGCAAACGTGCCGCGCCAACTGAGTTCCTCATGGCCGCTGACGAATTGTTGAAAGTGAACCTCGTAGCCCTTTGCCAGCAGCACGTCGCGCAAGGTCCGCGTCGCTTCAAGTATGTCTGCTCCGGTACGCTCCCTGTCTACTTCAAAGGTCCCTGCCTCAAGGAAGAATCGCACCGGCAGTTTCGGGCTGGTAACGAATTGCTTTGCCATCCAGTTTCCTTCGGTCCGGCTATCGTCGCCGTCAGGATCGGCGCGCCGTCCGCCGTCTTCCGGACACTTCGAGGCGCAAACGCCTCCGCTGTGCTCAGGCGACCACCAGAACGCACCGGATTGGCTGAACACGTTGCCGAACACTTCCGGGTGACGAAAGCCCATGTACGCTGCGGCAATCCCGCCGGCACTCTTACCGCTGACCACAGTGCGCGCTGGATCGCGACTGACGTTGTAGTGTGCCCGAACCCAAGGGATCAATTCTGTCGCCATAAAGTCGGCGAATTCTGGGTTGGCAACAAGATCAACTAGACGCCGGTCTCCAACATTGTCGACCATCACCACCACTGTCGGAGGGATCTTGCGAGCGGCAATCAGATTGTCGAGTGTCGTCTGCCCTTGGAAGTCGTCGGAGAGGATGTCATCCCCGTCAAACAGAACTAACAGCGCGTTTGGCGGCCCGTCCGATTTGTAGCCAGCCGGTGTGTAAATGAAGAGATTCCGCTCCAGTTTTTTGATCGCGCTCCTGACCGTCTGTTTCTCGATTCGACCTGCTGGTGTTCCCGGTCTGCTTACGATCCATGGTTGCGGCGCTGCGTCGGGTAACTCAACGATGCTTCGGCAGCTGAACTTTTTGGCGGTCTTCGGACACTCCCATCGTCTTGGGTTGTAAGAATCTGCCTGAGCCGTGGCTTGCGTGCTCTCCGAGAGCGGCGGATTATTGGGAATAAGTCTGTAAGTGAAGCGGGCACCCTTCGGGAGCTTCAGAGTCAAATACCAAACGTCCGAGTGTGCTATCCTGTGCATTAGATTGTTCGGTGTAGGTCCGGGGACGTTGAATGAACCTGTCACCATGACGTTGCGAGTATCGTGCTGCGCCCGCCACAGAAACGTCACCAGCCAATAATTGGCATTGAGCCGCTCGACCAGCGGAGTGCCCTGCGCTTCGATCTCTTTCCAGAAACTCTCGGTGTTCGTTTCACCCGAGGCGATCCGCTTGCGCAGCTCCTGAATACGCGGGCTGGGGTCCGAATCGATCCATTCCTCAGATCGGAAGCGTTCGTCAAGGGAAACGACCTTTTGCAACGTGAGTTCATAAACCGCCGCTTGCTCCCCTGGGTTCAGAATGTTCAGGGAAAAAATGCCGGCGCCCTCGGCGGCAAAGGCATAAGTATTCCTGGTGCCGACCGACGGTCCTGCGAAATTGCGCATTAAGGATCCATCAGGATTCGCCACAAGAAGCTTCACCGTGCCCGAGCGAGACATTAACGAAACCTGCACGTAGTCTCCGTCGTTCAGGCGAATCGGGTACTTGTTCGTGACCCCAGCCGCGACGGTCTGGCTGACCGGCTGATTCACGGTGAGCTGTTCTTGAGCAAAGGCACTGTGAACCGTCATTAGGCAAAGACAAATGGCGGCCCTGATTGCGAACCGATATGCCACGGCCATGAAGCGGATTGTACAGGCGGCCCAGGATGGTATCTTGAACGCAGGAAGCCTCGGGCGCGTGGTCAGCGCCTTGGCTGCGCCACCTCTTCAGGGCTCGCCATCCGGGCACGATACCACCGTGGCGTGCAGCCCGTGATCCGCACGAATGTTCGCGTGAAGTGTGGATGGTCTGCAAAGCCGGCGTTCTGCGCGATGGTCGTAATAGATTCCTTCCCACGAGCAAGTTCGCCGCACGCCCACGCGATCCGTCGCCGTCTGAGGTACTCCCCCATCGAGTAGCCGAACTGCCGCCGAAACAGCTTCGCCAGGTGCATGGGATGTACGCCGGCGACGCGTGCGACGCCTGCAAGTCTGTGGGCTTCCATCAGGTGCGCGTCGAGATAGGCTACACACCTGTCGAGGCGCTGGTGAGGCTCAAATAGACCGCGCGTGTAGGCGCACCGGGTGGCTTCGCAGAGCAGCACAATCGCTTCTTCCACGGCGAGGATATTAACCTTGTCAGCTTGCTGGAATTCGCGCCACACACGCAAAGCTGCCCACTCGATGTCGCCGCTCACCACGCGGCCCATGAGAGACCTGCCAAGGCCGACCCCATCGGTGAGTTCGCACCACAACTCCGGATCAAGTTCGACGTTAAACGAAACAGTGCCGGCGCCGCTGACCTCGTTCGTGTGCGATTCCTGATCGTGAAAGATTACCGCGCCGCGGCTGCACTGGCGGACATGGTGTCCTGCGCGCTCGACAAAACTGCCGCGAAGCACGTAAGTAAAGAAGGGTGCTGCATGGCCGTGCTCCGGCAGCCGCGACCATGGATCGTATGCCGCCTCGAAAGCGTGCAGACCGGGCTGACAGAGAACCCGCCGAATGCGCCGGGCTGCTAGGGTAGCGAGAGCTTCATTGGATAGCTCACCCACAATACTCTCCGCTCTTAGGTTTTCCACACTTCTTGTCGGATGTCAACGCGTGCCGCTGACCTCTCGTATGGGATGTTTCTTGACGAATGACCGCGGCCCGCGTTCACGTTTGGATTACCTGATCATTCGTAATCTCATCGGGCTTTAGACTGATGGCTTTCAGGCCCCACGTTTCAAGGTGCGGGAGTGAGCCTCTTCCTGAGAAACGTGGTTGACTAGCTCATCAGCACGATGCAGAAATTTCTTGAGCAAAGGAGAAGTATTCGATTTGTTATAGCCCATCATCAGGCCGATGGTTGGAACCTCGCCGCGCAAAGGGCGAGCAACCACCGATGGAATCAGCGCGTGTCGCACATAAGTTGGGAGTAGTGTAAAACCGCCGGTGGATGCCACCAATGACATTCCACCGGATAAAGTTTCAGCGTCGTAGTTCTGCTTTAGTCTGATCCCAATCTTTGCCGCATAGTCATCGATCACCGTCCTGAGGACGGGCGCGGCTCGTGCTGTGCTGATGAAACTCTCGCGTGCGAGATCCTGCGGCGCCACTGCCCTGTGCCGGGCTAGGCGGTGGCGAGTCGGCAGTATCGCAATCAACCGTTCTTTGATCAGGAATTTAAAAGCCAAGCCTACGGTGTGCGCCTCGCGTCGCAGCAGAGCCACGTCGATCTTTCCTTGCATCAACCCATCCGCGAGTTCAGGGGAAGACTTCGTCATGAGTGTAATCTCGACGTCGGGCGCCTCTTCGCGCAAAATGCGCAGCGACTCTGATAGCCAAATTGCCTCCTGTCCCAGCAAAAAGCCAATGACAAATCCCGGCTTCTTGGGCTGCACTGTATCACGTGCAGCTTCGCAGGCCACTTCGATCTGCATCAATGCCAGCCGTGCAAGGTCGAGAAATACTCGTCCAGCTGAAGTGAGCACTATGCCGCGCGCCTTGCGCTCTAACAGTTTCACGCCGATCTCCAATTCGAGATCGCGAATCTGTCGGCTTAGCGATGGCTGGGCGGTATGCAGCCGCCGCTCGGCGGCATTCGTGAGGCTGCCTTCCTCGGCGACGGCAATGAAATAACGCAAATGGCGAAGTTCCAATTTAAGGTACCCATGCTTTCAAGGCATATCTCTAGCACACAAAGTATTTGTTAACCACCCTGAAATAAGCACATCGTATAACCAGCAGTGGATAACGCTAGTTGTCCCAACTAAACTCAGGAGATTTCTATGTCTTTGCAACGCAAACCAACCATCGTGTTCTGCCACGGCATTTGGGCCGACGGCTCGTGCTTCAGCAAGGTCATCCCTGCATTGCAGGCGGACGGCCATGAGGTCATCGCGGTTCAATACAGCCTGGAGTCGTTCGAAGAGGACGTGGCTATGGTGAAGCGCACGCTCAGCCGCGTAGGCAGCCCTGTTCTCCTCGTAGGACATTCATACGGAGGCGCTACTATCACGGCCTCGGGCATTGATGATCGTGTAGCGGGCCTTGTCTACATCGCAGCGGTCGCCCCGGATGTCGGCGAGACCGTCCAGCAGCAACTCGACAAGTATCCATCGGATATTTTCTCTCGCGTCGAGGTCGCGGACGGACGCGCCTGGATGCTTCCGAACGGTACGGAGTTTTTCTGCGGAGACCTTTCCGAGCAAGAGCAGAAGCTCGTCTGGGCCACTCATTTCCCGCCCGTCGCAGATCTGTTCCAGCAACAAAAGATCAAGAGCACGCCGTGGAAATCGAAGCCGAGCTGGTACATTTTGGCCACCCAAGACCACACCGTCCATCCCGATCTCCAGCGGTGGGTTTCAAAACGTATGGGAGCGACTGTCGTTGAGGTCGAAAGCAGTCACGTTCCCATGCTCTCTAAGCCTGATGTAGTCATCGAAGTGATCCGAAAAGCCGCGACGGCGGTTCAAAAGAATAAGGCAGCGTAGTCAAGGTCACGAACCTCTCTGTTCTCGACAGACCGCCGCGAGGCGGTCTGTCGTTTGTAGGCATACGAGTTTTCAAGCGACGTTTGGCGCAGCCAACGAACCACTCAGTGGATGACGGGCCATTCGGAAGTTGCCTACTTCACCCCTTCTGCGATCCCGAGCGGTGTGCCAATTGTGCGCGGAATTCAGGCGTCCACGACGGGTAAAGTGCAGACCGGATGATGGCTGACTGTCGGACAGCCGCAAGGGCACATGTTCCCCTGGGTCTGCGGTGCGGGAGTGTGCTTAACGTGGGCAAGGTTCGTACCGATACTTCTGTGAAAGGGCGATGTCCTAGGCCGGGCTAGACGACGGGGACCGGGATGAAGGTTGGCTTTTCTTGTGGACAGTTGATACTAGAAAGCGCATCTTTGCCCTGTCAAAGTTCGGTCCATCACACAATCACGAGTTGCGATGTTGCATCGTGCGACACTGCAAGTCGCGGGCGGTTCACCGAGAGCGAGTAAACATCAAGTGACACTCACTTCGGTGTACGTTCCGAATACGTCGCGGAGCGCTTCGCAGATCTCACCGACCGTCGCGTAAGCACGCACGGCCTCGATGATGAAGGGCATCGTGTTGGCGGTGGAAATAGTTCCGTCCCCGGCTAACGGTGTTTGAGCTGCTGCGTGCTTTAACTTGTCCAGAGAACGCCGGACTTCCTCATTCGAGCGACGGGCGCGAAGAGTCTTGAGCTTAACGCTCTGCTGACGGGCTACGGTTTCGTCGATGTAGAGGATGTTCGGAGGATCTTCCTCAATCGCAAATTCGTTGACGCCCACAATCACCTTTTCGTTGGCTTCCAGGGCACGTTGGTAGTGATAGGCAGATTCAGCAATTTCTTTCTGAGGATAGCCGCGCTCGATGGCGTTTACCATGCCGCCCATTCCATCGAGTTTTTCGAAATAGTCGAAGGCGCCTTTCTCCATGTCGAGAGTCAGCTTTTCGAGAAAGTAGGAGCCGCCCAGAGGGTCGACGGTCTGAGCCACACCTGATTCGTGGGCAATGATCTGCTGGGTTCGCAAGGCGATGCGAGCCGCTTCTGCCGTTGGCAAGGCGAGCGCCTCGTCATAGGAGTCGGTATGCAACGACTGGGTTCCGCCCAGCACCGCAGCCAACGCCTGCAGAGCGACCCGGGCGATGTTGTTCATGGGTTGCTGTGCCGGGAGCGACACGCCAGCAGTCTGAGTGTGGAACCGCATCAGCCAGGTTCGGGCTTGTTTCGCTCCGAAGCGGTCCTTCGTCAGGCGATACCAGATTTTCCGGGCGGCACGATACTTGGCAATCTCTTCGAAAAAGTCATTGTGCGCGTTGAAGAAGAAACTGAGACGCGGGCCGAATTCATCGATCTCGAGGCCACGGCGCAGAGCCCACTCGACATACTCGACGCCGTCGTAAATCGTGAAGGCAAGCTCCTGCAGCGCAGTCGAGCCTGCTTCGCGGATGTGGTATCCACTGATCGAGATGCTGTTAAAGCGGGGCGTGAAGCGGGAACCGAATTCGAAGGTGTCGACCACCAGGCGCATGCTGGGTGCGGGCGGGTAGATGTATTCCTTTTGCGCAATGTATTCCTTCAAGATATCGTTCTGAATTGTGCCGGAGATCCGCTTCCAGTCGGCTCCCTGCTTTTCCGCGACTACCAGATACATGGCCCAGAGAACGCTGGCTGGAGAATTGATGGTCATCGATACAGTGGTGTTCTCCAGATTGATGTCGTTAAAGAGAATTTCCATGTCTTCCAGTGAGTCGATGGCGACGCCGCACTTGCCGACTTCGCCCTCGCTCGCGGGATGATCCGAGTCGTAGCCCATCAGGGTAGGAAGATCAAAGGCTACCGACAATCCTCCGCCACCATGTTCGAGGAGGTACTTGTAGCGAACGTTGGTTTCCTCCGGAGACGCGAAGCCAGAGAACATCCGCATCGTCCACAGCTTGCCGCGATAGCCCGTGGCGTGAATCCCGCGCGTGAAAGGCGGTTCACCGGGAAACCCAAGATACTTCTCAGCGCTCCAATCCTCAGGCAGATCGGCGGGAGTGTAGAGACGCCGCACGGGCGTGTTCGATATTGTGCTGAAGCGGGCCTGTCCGCGCTCGTCGAGATTCGTGCCCGTGGGTGCGCCAATCGGTTTTTCCGGGGACTTTTCTAGCGTGGGCGCTAGAGTCCTCTCGGCCCATTGCTTCTCCGAGTCCGAGGGGTGGCGGTTCTCGAAGACGTCAGCGATGGGATTTTCGGCCAATTTAGGCTTGGAATAAGGCTTTCTCGTGTCCATGACTCTCTCCACGTTAGCACGATGGCGACCGAATTGGGGCGAGAAAAGCCCATGTTCTCCTATGATTACCAGACCGAGCAGTATGGTGGCCGTCAGTGATGGGACTGGATCTCAGCGGCCCGGAACCGAGGCTGCGGAATTCCGGAAACACCTTTTGTTTGCCCTTCTATTTAGATGTCAAACTGGCGTCCAAGTATTTGCTTGGCCAGCAGGCACATTTCGGTAGCAGGGTGGAACGTGATGACAACCCTAGTATGCTGAGATAACATTCGTGCCATTCGACCAAATGGTTTCATGCGCCGGCGAGGTTTGGTGCTTCATGGACAAGTTGAGAAACGATCGCCTGAACGTCACGCCTTATCATCGGCACGAGCCTGGCAGCCAACCGGGTTCGCTATACGAGCCGTATGGGTCCACTGTTCGACGTGCGCCCTCGAAGCCGCTGATTTTCTTGCCGCACACGCTATCAGAGGTGACCGGTCCTCTTTACGGGCAGGATGACATCGCCGAGACCGACAATGATTTGACGCGCCAGCATGCAGGGGAACCGCAGGGCGAACGGATCATCGTTACCGGGCGAGTGCTGGATAGCAACGGACGTCCAGTGCCGCATGCGTTGATCGAAATCTGGCAAGCGAACGCCGCCGGGCGGTACGTACATATAAAGGACCAGCATCCTGCCCCACTGGATCCGAACTTCACCGGCTGCGGACGCACCTTGACGGACGAAAACGGCGCATATCGTTTCGTGACCATCAAGCCCGGCGCGTACCCCTGGCTGAATCACTACAACGCATGGCGTCCCGCCCATATTCATTTCTCGGTCTTCGGCCGAGCCTTCATCACGCGTTTGATCACGCAGATGTATTTTCCTGGAGACCCCTTGTTCGCCTTCGACCCGATCTATCAGTCCGTTCCCGATGAGAAGGCAAGGCAGCGGATAATTTCCAAGTTCGATCTGGAAACGACTCAACCGCAGTGGGCGCTCGGGTATCGTTACGACATCGTGCTGCGTGGGCCGGAAGCGACTCCCTTTGAGGCGCCGCGATGAGTATGGTTCCCAATCCTTCTCAGACCATCGGGCCATTCTTCCATTTTGGTCTCACGGACAACCATTCGACCGCGCGGATTGCGGGAGGCCAGGCACATGGCGAACGTGTCCAGTTGCGATGCCGTGTGCTTGACGGTGACGGACTGGCGGTCGACGACTGCATGCTTGAGATCTGGCAGGCAAACGCGGAAGGCAAGTACAACCATCCTGATGATCGTCAGCAAAAAGCGGTCGAGCCGGGGTTTTATGGATTTGGCCGCATGGCCACCGCGGAAGACGGAACTTGCGAGTTCCAGACCGTCAAGCCCGGCCGAGTGCCTGGTCCGGTTAATCTTCTGCAAGCCCCGCACTTGAACGTTGCCATATTTGCGCGCGGAATGTTGAAACAACTTTATACGCGAATCTATTTTTATGGAGACGCGGCGAATCAAGCCGATCCGATTCTGGCGATGGTCCCAACTGAGCGCCGAGCGTCCTTAATGGCGCGGCCGGACGCCGCGAATCCCGGCCTGTGGTTATTCGAGATTCGACTTCAAGGTGAAGACGAAACCGTTTTCTTCGACGTGTAGCTGGTCTCGCAGTCCTGCGCAGGTCGCCGAATGACCCCACACGATACGTGGTTCTCCACCAACCAGGCACCACTTGTTCTTTTGCATGGTGGAGAAACCTCAATCGGTTCCCGCCCATTCCTGGAGGTTCAAATCACGAGGATTTTTTGAGCTTCCGTATCACTCTGCGCATCTGACGTCGCGTCTGATTGGCAGGTACACGTCAACACTGCGCCAAACGTGCGCGACTCGTGTAAAAGTTTGTAAATCTGCGCAAATAACTAAACCCTACTTTAGACTAGAAGCGTCTCATAATGGGGGCTGCTCGGTGGAAGTGCTTGCAAAAGTTGGTCAGATCGGCAAGTCCCCTCGGCGGTTCTAGTAGTCCCATGTGAAAACTCTATGAATCAGCACGGCCAATCCACTCCGCTCCGATTTGTCACATCGTTGGGTTTCATTCTGGCTTGTCTGATCTCCTTTTCTGGCTGTAACAGCACAAGCACCAAGCCTGCCCAGGCGTCCGCCGGGCCGCCAGCCATTCCAGTCGGTGTCACCGCTGCCGAGCGTCGTGACATGCCGGTTTTTCAAGAGGGTCTCGGCAATGTCCAGGCATCCAACACGGTGAGTGTGAAGAGTCGAGTCGATGGACAAATCGTACAAGTCGCTTTTAGAGAAGGGCAGAGTGTAAAGCAGGGCGATTTATTGATCGTCATCGATCCGCGTCCCTATCAGGTTCAATTGGAGCAGGCGCAGGCTGCGCTCGCGCGTGATCAGGCTCAATTGAAAAACGCCCAACTCGATTTCCAGCGTTATCAAAATTTATCGAAAGAGGGAGTCATCGCCCAACAGCAGTTCGATGCACAGAGAGCCCTGGTCGGTCAGTTGGAGGGGACGGTTCAGACGGATCAGGCGGCCATCGACAACGCCAAACTTCAGCTCACATATACCCGAATCACTTCGCCTGTGAACGGGCGAATCGGGCTTCGATTGATTGACCTTGGAAATATGGTGCATGCCGCGGACACGAATCCGCTTTTGGTCGTCACTCAATTGCAACCGATTGCGGTGGTCTTCACGCTGCCGGAGGATGTACTTCCCAATGTCGCCAAACACATGCGCAGCGGAACTCTCCAAGTGGATGCTTACAGTCGAGACGACACCACCAAACTTGCGACCGGAAAGCTGCTCACCATCGACAACCAGATCGACCAGACCACGGGCACGGGCAAATTAAAGGCCATGTTCGACAACACCGAAAATGCCCTCTGGCCAAATCAGTTCGTGAACGCGCACTTGCTGCTCGAGACGCGCAGGGGCGTGACGGTGGTCCCTGCAGCCGCAATTCAACGAGGGCCGCAAGGGGGCACGTTCACCTACCTGGTCAAGCCGGACAAAACGGTGGAGGTTCGGCCCATCAACGTTGCGTTCACGCAAGCGAATCTCAGTGCCATTGATTCGGGCTTGGCTCCTGGCGAATTAGTGGTCACCGATGGACAAGATAAATTGCAGAATGGCAGCCGCGTTGAACCGCATTTCGGGAATTCAACTCCTGGTGGCAGGCCAGCGCAAACCTCGGGAACCGTTGGACAATGAGTCCGTCGCGTTTATTTATTCTCCGGCCGGTCGCGACCACCTTGTTGATGGTGGGGTTGCTTCTGGTTGGCCTTGTCGCGTACAAGCAGCTTCCTGTTTCTGCTCTTCCAGAAGTCGACTATCCAACCATTCAGGTGGTGACGTTCTACCCGGGTGCCGACTCGGAAGTCATGGCGTCATCGGTGACGGCCCCGCTGGAGCGCCAATTCGGGCAGGTCCCGGGCCTCAGCCAGATGACCTCAACCAGTTCCTTCGGAAGTTCGCTGATCATTCTGCAATTCAACCTAGAGCAGAACATCGATGTGGCCGAGCAGCAGGTGCAAGCGGCGATCAACGCTGCCACCACCTACCTGCCGCGCGACCTTCCCAACCCCCCTATCTATAGCAAGGTGAATCCTGCCGATGCGCCCATCTTGACCTTGGCGCTTACCTCCGACACGTTGCCGCTCACCAAAGTAGAGGACCTCGCCGATACAACTCTGGCCCAGAAGATTTCACAACTGCCGGGGGTGGGCCTGGTCTCGATCAGCGGTGGGCAGAAGCCAGCGGTGCGGATCCAGGCGAATCCGACCGCGCTGGCCTCCTCCGGGCTCAGCCTCGAAGACTTGCGAACCGTTCTTGGGCAGGCGAATGTCGACCAGGCGAAAGGCGTGTTGGATGGGCCGCGACAGTCTTACACGATCAATGCGAATGATCAGCTATTTTCCAGCAGCGAGTACCAAAACGTCATTGTAGCCACCAAGAATGGCGCTCCCGTCCGGCTCAGAGATGTCGCCAACGTAATTGACGGCGCCGAGAATGCGCGACAGGCCGCCTGGATGAACCTGACCCCGGCGGTCATTGTAAATATTCAGCGCCAACCCGGCGCCAACATTATTAGTGTTGCGGACCGGATCAAGAAGCTACTGCCACGTCTGCAGTCATCGCTGCCGTCTTCTGTCAAACTGACCATTTTGACCGACCGGACGCAGACCATTCGCGCCTCGGTCGAGGACGTTCAGTTTGAAATGCTGCTTACCATTGGCCTGGTGGTCATGGTCATTTTTCTTTTCCTGCGAAATCTCTCCGCCACCGTGATCCCCAGTGTCGCTGTGCCTTTGTCGCTGGTGGGGACATTCGGCGTCATGTACCTGCTCGGCTACAGCTTGAACAATCTCACGCTGATGGCATTGACGATCTCGACTGGGTTTGTGGTCGATGACGCCATCGTCATGATTGAGAACATCGACCGATACCTGGAGGAGGGCGACTCGCCACTCGATGCCGCCCTGAAGGGCGCGGGACAAATCGGATTCACCATCGTCTCTTTGACGGTATCACTGATCGCGGTGTTGATCCCTCTCCTCTTTATGGGAGATGTGGTGGGGCGCTTGTTCCGCGAATTCGCTGTGACTCTCGCGGTTACGATCCTGGTTTCAGCGGTGGTCTCGCTGACCCTCACCCCGATGATGAGCGCAAAGCTTCTGAAGACCAGGGCCAGCGCGAAACACGGGCGTTTCTACGCGGCCTCCGAAAGAATGTACGAGCGCGTGATTGCGAAATACGGGACAACTCTGCGATGGGTGTTGAAACATCAGACTGCCACCCTGATCGTCACAGTAGCGACGCTGATCTTCACCATCGCGCTGTTCCTCATCGTTCCAAAAGGCTTTTTCCCCGTGCAGGATACGGGCGTGATCCTGGGTATCTCTGACGCACCCCAGACCGTTTCCTTCAATGCCATGGCGAATCGCCAGCAGGTGCTGGCACAAGTTATCCTTAAAGATCCAGCCGTAGAGAGTCTTTCCTCTTTCATCGGCATTGACGGCGTCAATACCACGCCGAATAGCGGGCGCATCCAGATCAATCTCAAGCCACGCAACCGGCGCAAGGAAAACGCCTCCGATATCATTCGCCGCCTGCAGCCGGAACTGGCGAAAGTGCCTGGCATCACACTTTACATGCAACCTGTCCAGGATTTAACGGTGGAGGATCGCGTCAGCCGCACTCAATTCCAATACTCGCTGGAGTCGGCGGACGCAAACGATCTCAACGTATGGGTTCCGCGACTCATGGAGAAGTTGAGCGCCGTGCCGGAGTTGCGCGATGTTGCCAGCGATCAACTAACCAATGGTCTGAAGGCCGACCTGGTAATTGATCGAGACACAGCGTCGCGGCTTGGCATCTTGCCCCAGGCGATCGACGACACCTTGTACGACGCCTTTGGCCAAAGACAAGTTTCGACCATCTTCACTCAGTTGAATCAGTATCACGTGGTGCTCGAGGCACATCCGAGTTTTCAGGAATCCCCTGATTCGTTGAAGAACATTTACGTGCATTCGTCGAATGGCACGCAAGTGCCGCTGTCGGCCTTCACTCACTTCCAGCCAGCAAATGCGCTCCTCGCCATCAATCATCAGGGGCAGTTCCCGGTGGTCACGCTTTCTTTCAACCTGGCACCCGGCACGTCCCTGGGGGAAGCGACTAAGGCAATCGAGCAGGCGGAACAGGCCATCAACCTGCCCGCCAGCATTCACACCAGTTTTCAGGGAACTGCCGCAGCCTTCCGGAATTCGTTGTCTTCCGAGCCTTACCTGATTCTGGCAGCGCTGGTCACCGTGTACATCGTGCTGGGTGTTCTCTACGAGAGCTACATCCATCCCATCACGATTCTTTCAACCTTGCCCTCGGCCGGGGTGGGCGCAATTCTGGCTCTGCTATTTACGCGGAACGACTTCAACGTAATTGCGCTGATCGGAATTATTTTGCTCATCGGCATCGTCAAGAAGAACGCCATCATGATGATCGATTTCGCCCTTGAGGCGGAACGGGGGGAAGGGAAACCGCCCGAAGAGGCCATCTATCAGGCCTGCTTGCTGCGCTTCCGGCCGATCATGATGACGACCATGGCTGCGCTGCTGGGTGGCTTGCCACTGGCGCTGACCTCGGGCACGGGGTCTGAGTTGCGCAATCCGCTGGGCATCACGATCGTCGGCGGCTTACTGCTCAGCCAATTGCTGACGCTCTACACGACACCGGTGGTATACCTCGCATTCGATCGTCTGGGCCGAAGACTCGCGCGATTCCGCGTGGGCAATCCGATCGAGGAGCCTGTGGCGGTGGAGTAGGTCATGAACATTTCTGCTCCGTTTATCCGGCGCCCGATCGGCACTACTCTTCTGACGATTGCCTTGCTGCTGTCCGGAGCGCTGGCCTTTCAGTTCCTTCCGGTTGCACCCCTGCCCCAAGTGGAATTTCCGGTGATTTCGGTGAACGCAGGACTGCCGGGAGCGAGTCCGCAAACCATGGCCTCGGCGGTTGCCACCCCTCTGGAAAGGCAATTCGGACGCATCGCTGGCGTTAATCAGATGACGTCAACCAGCCAGCTTGGATCGACTAATATAGTTCTGCAGTTTGACCTGAACCGCAACATCGACGCGGCAGCGCGCGATGTGCAAGCCGCCATCAACGCCGCGCGCGGACAACTGCCCGCCAACCTGCCGAATAATCCCAACTATCGAAAGGTGAATCCGGCAGACGCTCCGATCCTTATTCTCTCGCTGACCTCCGACACCATCCGTTTGCCGAAGATCTACGACTCGGCGAATTCAATTCTCGCTCAGAAGCTGGCTCAGGTATCGGGTGTGGGCCAGGTCTTCGTCGGAGGCGGCGCGAATCCGGCCGTGCGGGCCGAACTCAATCCGATGCGCTTGAACAAGCTGGGGATCAGTACTCAGCAGGTGGCCACAGCCCTTTCGGCGGCCAATGCCAATAAGCCCAAGGGAGAGTTCGTTGGTCCCATCAACGCGTGGAGTATCGACGCCAACGACCAGTTGCTCGAGGCTGAAAAATACAAATCACTGATCATAGCGTCGACTCCCAACGGCGTGGTGCGCCTCAGTGACGTGGCCGATGTGCAGGATTCCGTGGAAGACCTGCGAAATGCAGGCATCGCGAACGGGAAGCGCGCGGTGTTGCTTGTGATTTTTCGTCAGCCGGGCGCAAACATTATTTCGACGGTGGACAACGTCCGACAACTCCTACCGGAGCTGCGAGCCTCGATTTCTCCGGCCATAAACCTCGACGTGGTGATGGACCGCACTCTGACGGTGCGCGCATCCGTGAGGGATATTGAGTTTACCCTCATCATCTCGGTGATTCTCGTCGTGCTGGTCGTTTTTGTATTCCTGCGCAACCTGCGTTCGACGATTATTCCCAGTGTCGCGGTGCCGCTCTCGCTAGTGGGGACGTTTGGGGTGATGTACCTGCTCGGCTACAGCCTGGACAACTTATCGCTCATGGCGCTTGCGATCTCGACCGGGTTTGTTGTGGACGACGCGATTGTCGTGCTCGAGAACGTGAATCGCCACCTGGAGCAGGGCATCCAGCCGGTGCGGGCGGCGTTTCTGGGAGCAAAGGAAATCGGGTTCACCGTCTTGTCCATGAGCACATCGCTGGTGGCGGTGTTTATTCCCATTCTCATGATGGGAGGGATTGTCGGGAGACTGTTTCGAGAATTCGCCGTGACACTGAGCGCAGCAATTGGCGTATCGCTGATCGTATCATTAACCACCACGCCCATGATGTGCGCGAAGCTCTTGCGTCCTATCGACAAGGAAAAACACGGACGCCTCTATCGAGCCAGTGAGCGCGCTTTTGATGCCCTTAGAAATGGGTACGCACGCTCCTTGCGGGTGGTTCTCGCGCATAAAGCCGTGACTTTGCTGGTAACGATTCTCACGGCTGTTCTCAGCGTGGTTCTCTACGGACTCGTTCCGAAGGGATTCTTCCCCCAGCAGGATACGGGTCGTTTAGGCGGATCCATTCAAGCGGAACAGGACATTTCCTTCCAGGCCATCCGCGAGAAGATGAATACGTATGTCGCCATCATCATGAAAGACCCAGCCGTTGACACGGTGACGGGCTTTGTGGGCGGTGGCGGCACGGCGAACACGGGTCGGATGTTCATCATGTTGAAGCCACTCGAGCAGCGCAAGATCGGTGCGGACCAGGTGATCAGCCGCTTGCGCGGCAAACTCGCCCACGTCCCCGGCGCGACACTGTATTTGCAATCAGCCCAGGACCTTCAGATCGGCGGTCGCATGGGCAACGCACAGTATCAATACACGCTTCAGTCGGAGAATCTGGATGACCTGAACCAGTGGGCGCCGAAAGTGTTGACACGGCTAAGGCAGCTGCCTCAGCTGAAAGATGTGAATACCGATCAACAGAACCGCGGACTTGAGGCGAAGGTAGTGATCGATCGGGACACTGCGGCGCGGCTGGGAATTCAACCGTCGGCCATCGATGCGGCACTCTACCAGGCATTCGGTCAGAGCCAGGTTTCGACCATCTACAAGGAACTGAACCAATATCACGTGGTCATGGAAGTGGACCCGCGCTATCAGCAAACACCCGACGCGTTGCAGAGTATCTACGTGCCCTCAAAATCGGGGGTGCAGGTGCCGCTGGCGAGTTTCAGCCACTACGAGCCTTCGAACACGCCCTTGGCAGTAAATCACCAGGGACAATTCCCGTCGGCCACATTTTCGTTCAACCTGTCGGAAGGTGTTTCCTTGGGAGAGGCGACGCAGGTTATCGAAAGTGCGAATCGGCAAATCAATCTGCCGGCCTCCATCCATGCCAGCTTTCAAGGAACCGCTGCGGCGTTTCAGGACTCGTTGGCGAACGAGCCCATCCTGATTTTGGCCGCGTTACTCACGGTATATATCGTGCTGGGAGTCTTGTACGAGAGCTACATTCATCCCATCACGATTTTATCGACGCTGCCGTCAGCCGGTGTGGGCGCCATTCTCGCCTTGCTGATAGTCAAGAAGGACCTCAATGTCATCGCCTTAATTGGCGTACTTTTGCTGATTGGCATCGTCAAAAAGAATGCCATTATGATGATCGACTTTGCCTTGGAAGCCGAACGAACTGGCGGCAAGTCGTCTGAAGAGGCGATCTACGAGGCCTGTGTTCTGCGCTTTCGGCCCATCATGATGACGACCATGGCCGCTCTTCTCGCCGGGCTGCCATTGGCGCTGGGTACTGGCACTGGGTCGGAATTACATCGTCCACTGGGCATCACGATCGTGGGAGGGCTCATCGTGAGCCAGATGCTCACACTGTTTACGACGCCAGTTGTGTACCTTTACCTCGATCGGTTGCGCTTGCGCCTCCGACGTGTGGCGGGAATCAAAGCTAAGAACGGCCTGGTGCAACCGACCTGACCGGGAGAATATTCTTCTCATCACGTGAGCAGACAGTTGGGAGAATTAACGGTTCACGGCCTACTCAAAAGCTCCGGGAGGGTCGAACCAGCATTGTTTCCAGAAAGCTTCGTCCGATAACTTGCCTTCATTCCAGCGCTGCAACACAGACAATGTGACTGCCGCCATACCGCCGTCGGCGGAATCGAGGACAATGACCACTCCGTCCACCTGCCCTTGTTTGATCTCGGGATAGGTTTTTCGAAACAGTGATTTCGCCATGCCCATCTTGTTGTGGCCGGCGGTTGCGGAGTCAGTGGATCCGTTCGGCTGGACCCAGATGATGCGCACTTGTTTGCCACGAAGCAAATCCCAGTCCCCAGGAAACAGACTTGTTTCTTCGCGAGTCTGACGAAACGGATCATGCTTGGAATCAACTCGAGGGCCATCGTTTCGATCGGACACCAAAGTGCCCGGCAAGTCGAGTTGCGCCGCGCGAATCCAGCCTCGAGATAGCCCGGAAATCTGGACGTGGACCCAATCTCCCTGAGTTCCTAGAACCTGAAATTCATCCTCCGCATCGGCGAGGAACAATACTGCGGAACCGCTCAACGGGCGTGATAGCACGGGGGTGCCGGGAGCCTTAACCGCGGCAAGATTGTCAGGACGCGACTGGTTGCGCAACACCTCTTGCAAGCTCTGCTCTTCCTGAGTGAGCTGTTGAATGTGCCGATCCATCAGACCCCTGGGAGAATTTCCGGCCATTGCTTCTGCCCGGGTGGGTACGGAAGGCGAATATGCTGGCTGTGTGCCAAAGGGATTGGGGCGATCCGCGGAAGGACGCTCACTGGGCGCAGCCGATGCGGTTGCCGTCAAGGCCGCCTTGTCAGGCTTACTTGAACTTTGTGGCATGGACGGGGCAGCGTCGCCCGGAGTGGCGGACGGTATGGACAATGCCGCTTCTAGGCGTTCCAACAGATCGGATTCAAGACGTCCGTTGGATGGCAACACCCGATACCCAGATTTGGAAGTATCACGATCTTCGTGCCACGCAGTGATTTTCGCACTCACTTGAACCAGCGATTCGTTGACATTCACTGGCTTGATTTGGATGGAGTATTGATAGTAGCCGCGCTGGTAGCTGTCGAGTGACGGTTCCTCGGGCGACACGAACCCATCAAGAGTTGGTAAACGTGCTCCAGAGTACGCCTGCATTTTTCGCAGAGCGCTCTCGGCCTCGGACGGCGAAACATGGAACTTTTGTTCGGCCGGATGCGCCTGCGCGACCAATATCTGGCACAACAAAACTGTTACGAATGCCACTGCGGTCGAGTGTTTCCAACAAGGGGAGAGACCCATCCAGACATGCCTCATCACGGCAATTGCTCCAGTTGGTCCCGGTGGATCCATCCGCGATGTCCATCCTGGGTCTCTACACCGTACCAGAAGGGAGTAAGAATCAAGATGACCACCTGGGTATTGGCGGGAAGCGGTTGGATGGTGGCGGCGCTGCGGTAAGGGGCGGATTTGAGCGCGGTGTCTTTCGACTTGACCTTGGCTTCCACCTGGTGCCGGAGTCTCTCTACCCGTTGTTCCAGTTCCTGCACACTCGACGCGGCAGATGCGGACAATCCAGCTTCGCGAGCGGCTTTCTCCGCCACGGCTTGCTTGGCAGCCCTTTGCTGCTCGTTCTTGGCTTGTTCGTCGGCGGCTTCTTTTCTTTCAAACTGTATAGCCTGTACACGCTGTTGGATAGCGGCGTACTCGGCTGTTTCCACAACGCCTTCGGAGGGATGCACGGTGCGGCGGTTCGTTTCGATAAAAACGGACTCGATTCGGAGCGACGTCGTGGAGGGATCGACGCCTTGCACGATGTAACGTACGGTCACCGTCCCGAGATCGTTGCTGTTCTTGAAATTCTTAGGCGACAGCACATTGTCCGCAACCTTAAAGAAGACGGTGCCTGGCCCCGTCCATGCGGCGAAGGCCGACGCTGACTCGGCGGCATGCGCACCCGCCATGTCCTTCTCGTTCGCAAACTGGAATGTGCCGTGAACAACCTGGTCTTGTACGACCTCCTTCACCGCCTGAAGAACATCCGCTTCTGAAGCGGCGAGGTCCGTTATGAACGCGTTCTTGGATTCCGGATCTCGCTTGGAGGAGGGAAGACCCAGCGTGAAAGCCGAACCCAGAAATACAAAGATCAGGCAGTGTAACACCAGACAAATCCGCACAAATTTCTGCAGCACACACCTCTCCTGCGACCCCGGATCAGAAACCAATGCGGAGCCCCGTCGTTTGTACGGACAGCATAGGTACTCCGTCAGTCAAAGCATGTCAAGGACAAATCGGATCGGCCCCGGACCTGCACATACCACTTTGCCAAATATATCAAGCCCTTCTCCTATCTGAGACAACCCCAAAGGTACTTGACGTCCCTACGTGAACAAGTAAAGTGACTCCTAAAGTGGCTGGTAGGTCTTAAGTAAAGATTTGTAAAAAAATTGCAAACTCTTAAGACCAGATGTAGTATGTCGCCCCAGATTTGGGTGTGGGCGTTTTGTAGCGTCTCTAAAAACGTGTCGCCGAAATCCCCGAGTTCGCATCTGTTTCCCCTTCGCTTGGTAACACGCCGAGCTTGTCAGCGCCGAAATCTTCTTTCGGCGGAAGTGCCGCAAACCAATTTCAACGCGCTTTTGTGTTTCTCGACACTGGAGGTGGTATGCGAAGTTCAGGTACCACGTACATACTTCACGGACGTTCGCGCGCCACTTCACGCTTAGGAGTGGCATTCGTGCTATGGGCAATGGTGTTGCTTGGCAGTGGGTCTGCCAATGCGATTCCTGCATTCGCACGCAAGTACGGATTGCCGTGTTCAGCGTGCCATGAGGCCTGGCCCAAGCTGAATAGTTT
>UEXW01000130.1_pt1 | contig 19695 bp, 20 predicted proteins | sample 4301151 | NCBI WGS metagenome assembly UEXW01 (sample SAMEA4773176, study PRJEB27434) | metagenome | biome: 2259; feature: agricultural soil; material: soil | place: USA | collected 2014-09 | depth 0.25 m | reverse complement strand
CAGACATCTTCCAAGCAGGCGACACCGTACCAGCTTCAGGAGTCTACAAGGTAGTCCACCATAACACGCACATCCCGACGCACTACGTTACGGCCATTTATGGTGATACTTTTCGAGATGAATGAGATGTTCAAACCGGGTCCGGTTTGAAATTGCGTTGGCGGCGGTTCACGTGGATGCACACCCGCAGTTCAATCGTGGTTAGAGATGAACGCCTAGCGCTTTACGTCGGAGGAGTGGGGCCCGAGTAATGGGTTATGCTCTCTCGATCCAAAGCGCAAGGTCGCGCTGTCAGAAGAATGACTCTGCGACTTCTCCTTGCGACGATGCCGCGTCGTCCATTGAAATGTCGGGTATTCTGCCGGATAGCGACGCGCCAGCGAATCTCGTTCAGGGAGCCATGGGCACAGGGCCTGTCGTTGTCTTCGGTCAGCGACCGCAATCGTTGTCAAGTAGAAAACGGCGTGGACAGCCAGTTGTCCCCGGAACAAGCATCGTTCTTCGAGTTGAGCTGACCTGACACAATGGAACGCCGGTTGACCTTGTAGTCCGCGCTCGCCAATCGGCAGGGAAGTCCCTTCCTGAAATCGCTGAACCGCCCGCTGCGATCCGACGTTATTCGCGCCGCATTTCTCCCACGCTCATGAAGTTTGTTTCACGGGAAAATTGCTATGCCTCTAATGACATACATCGACGCAATTACGAGCGCGCTCCGAGAGGAGATGGTGCGCGACGAGCACGTGTACATCATTGGAGAAGATGGGGGAGCGATGGGTGGCGTATTTAAGGCAACTAAGGGGTTGCAGGAAGAATTCGGGAGTGATCGGGTAATTGATTTCCCCCTTGCTGAGGGGATCATCATCAGCTCTTCCATCGGTGCTGCCATGGCAGGTATGCGTCCGGTATCAGAGATTCAGTTTGCAGATTTCATTGCTCCGGCCATGGATTCCATTGCAGAACAGGCTGCAAGGTTGCGCTACCGCAGTGCCGGCACGCAGACTTGCCCCCTCACTGTGAGGGTTTGCTATGGCGGCGGAATGGCGGGCGGTCTATACCATTCACAGACGAACACGAGCTGGTTCATTCACACGCCCGGACTGATGGTGGTTGCGCCGTCCTCTCCGTATGACGCGAAGGGCCTGTTGGAAGCGGCAATCCGGAACGATGATCCGGTCCTCTTCTTTGAGCACAAGAAACTATATCGGTCCATCAAGGAAGAGGTTCCGGCCGGTGACTATACAGTTCCGCTGATGAAGGCAGACGTCAAACGGAAGGGAAGTGATATCACGGCCATCTCACATGGTTACACGCTGCAACTCACGTTGCAGGCGGCGGAAAAAATGCGTACTGAGCATGGCGTGGAAGTGGAGGTGATCGACCTTCGCACGCTCGCCCCGCTCGACAAAGATACTTTGCTCGAATCGGTCGCGAGGACAAGCCGGGTCGTTGTCGTGCATGAGGACAATCGCACGCTCGGTATTGGTGCAGAAGTCTCCGCCATCATTGCCGAGGAAGCGTTCGACTGTCTGGACGCTCCGATTGCACGAGTCACTGCTCCGGACATCCCCGCGATTCCCGCCTCTCCACCCTTGGAGAAATTCTATATGCCGTCGGTGGAGAAGATCCTTGCCGCCTTGGAAAGAACCCTGGACTACTAGCGACATTTTCTTGCCTTCCGTTGCTGGCGGCTAGGTTCAGTGGCAGGTCGGACAAGAAAGAGCGGCTCGCGACCACGGCGTGAGGCTGCCGGGGGGAGCCATTCGGTTCCGGATTGATGTCAGCTGGCATGCGGTTGTTCTGCGGGTCGGCCGTCGGCTGTTGCGGGTGCTTCGACCGAAACCGTCCGGAAGCAAGTGTTAAGAAGAATCGACCAATTCCTCAATGTTTATGTCCTGTTATTAACATTGTCGAAGCTACTAGAGTGGAGTTGATCTTGGGTGACGACGAGTGGACGGTCACGGCCGAATCCGCTGCAATGTGGAGCGTCGACCACGGTCCAAGTAGGACACGAAGGAGGGAACGATGGATGCAGGTCACATTTTGGTCGCGGTTCTCATTGCGATCGCCGCGGGTTGGCTGGTGTGGGTTGAATTCCACTGTCGCCGCAATCGTGCTCAGCAGATAACCGGCGGAACCGCAGAAGGGGTCGATGGCGTCACGGCTTACCCTGAACAGGTTCGGAAGGGAGACAGTGAGAGACCTGTTCGGGGAAGAAGGAAGGGCCAGGACCTGGCAGTGAGGCAAGAGAGATAGGAGCGAGACATGGCCCACAGGAACAAGAAACTGACCGACCGTCATCGTTTTGGAAAAAGTACCGTGACGCTGCGTGGGCCTGTGCGCGGGGAAGGAGAGCATGAACTGGTACTGGCGTGAACGTCGAGTACGGAAGGCGTCCGCGCTCTCGATGATCGGCTCACGGTGGTCGAATAAACCCCAGCGCAACTGGAGGTATAACATCATCGAGTCCCTGCGGGGTGTACGCCACCACCCCTTGAGAGAGGTTGCGCTTCATCGCAGACACGGAATGGGTGGACGAAACCCTCGGCAGAGATCACCGCCTGTTGTGCGTAAGGTCACTTTAGCCGGACCTGTTGACAGAGCGATAATTGGACTAACTGCGAATTACTGAACTACTAAGGAGAAAGCCATGTCGGAGGCCCTGTTGACCACACCGATCGAGGTCGGAGCGGAAGTTTCGAAGGCTGCTCCCGGCTCACCCGCCAAGGGGTCAGCGAAAGTGTTCAATTCATTTCAAATCGCGCAGACCCAGTTCGACAAAGTAGCCGAATATCTGGGACTCGACTCAGCCACCCGGGACCTCCTCCGCTACCCCCTACGTGAATACCAGTTTGCCATCCCGGTGCGGATGGACGACGGTTCCGTGAAGGTCTTCCGGGGTTTTCGCGTGCAGCACAACGACGCGCGCGGGCCGGGAAAAGGTGGAATTCGGTTCCATCCCCAAGAGACGATCGATACCGTACGGGCTTTAGCGATGTGGATGACGTGGAAGTGTGCAGTCGTGGACATTCCTCTCGGCGGTGCGAAGGGCGGCGTGATCTGCGATCCACACAACCTGAGCAGTCGTGAACAAGAACAGGTTTGCCGTGGCTTTGTGCGCCAGGTGGCGAAAGACGTCGGGCCGGTGTCGGATGTGCCAGCGCCGGATGTGATGACCAACGCACAACACATGTTATGGATGCTTGATGAGTTTGAAACCATCCACGGTGGCCGCTTTCCCGGGTTCATCACCGGCAAACCCGTCGGTCTGGGCGGCTCGCTCGGCCGAACTGAGGCCACCGGCTATGGCGTCGTCTTCACCTTGCGAGAGGCGCTCAAGGAATTGCGTTTGAAACCCGAGAACACCTTGGCCAGCGTCCAGGGATTCGGAAATGTAGCCCGCCACGCCGTCCAACTCTACCAGCGATTGGGAGGGCGAGTCATTACAGTGTCCTGCTGGGATCAGGCGGACCAGTGCTCCTATACCTATCGCAAGCAACCAGGAATCCACCTCGACGAACTCCTCTCGATTACCGACAGGTTCGGCGGTATTAATAAAGATAAGGCCGAGGCATTGGGCTACGAACAGTTGGCCGGAGAGGCATGGCTTGAGCAGGAGGTCGATATCCTGATCCCGGCAGCAATGGAAAACCAGATCACCGGGGATAACGTTGGCCGGATCAGTAACCGCGTACGGATCATCGCTGAGGGCGCCAACGGACCGACAACACCGGAAGCCGATATTCAGATCCGAGAACGCGGTATCTGGCTCATCCCGGACTTCCTGGCCAACGCGGGCGGCGTAACCTGCAGTTACTTCGAGCAGGTCCAGAGCAACATGAACTACTTCTGGGAGAAGGACGAGGTCCTAGGAAAGCTCGATGTGAGGATGACGTCTGCCTACTTTGCGGTCTCCGATCTCGCTCGCCGCGAGAAGTTGTACATGCGGGATGCTGCCTACGCGATCGCAATTGGGCGCGTAGCCAAGGCTTGCCACGAGCGCGGCTGGGTCTGATCGTCGACCTGGCGCCCATCACCGCTCTCACTCCTGGCGCCGCGCGTAGGAGCCTACGGTTTCCGCTATCATGCGGTGGGAGGTGTCGATGACCGGCTTGAAGCCTCTGGTTGCGGAGTTGCCGGTATTCAACCGTAAGTTCTGGGACGGCACCTTCCGCTGCACGCAGATCGGGACGGGTCCACTCGGCGGGAAGGCCAGCGGACTGGTCTTCATCAAGGATCTCCTGTCCCGGGAGATCGACTCCAGCGCCTTTCCTGACGTTGAGATCAATGTTCCAACCATGGCCGTCATCGCGATGGACTGTTTCGATCAATTCATCGCCCAGAATCAATTCGGCACGCTGCCATTCGAAGATATGCCGGACGACCGCATCGCCCATACATTCCAGAAGGGCGACCTCCCAGTTGAGCTGCTTGGCGATCTGCGCGCCCTGATCTTGCAAGTCAAGACCCCTCTGGCGATCCGCTCCTCTAGCTTGCTGGAAGACGCATTGGAGCGTCCGTTTGCCGGCGTCTATGCCACCAAAATGATCCCCAACAATCAGTTCGATCCTGACATGCGATTCCGCCTGCTGGTGGAAGCCATCAAGTTCGTGTATGCGTCGACGTATTTCCGGGAAGCTCGAGATTACATCCGGACTACAGGCAGGCAACCCTACGAAGAGAAAATGGCGGTGATCATCCAGGAAGTGGTCGGCCAGCGGAGAGAAGATCGCTTTTACCCCGACATCGCCGGGGTGGCCCGTTCCTTCAACTTCTTTGCGTTTGAGCCTGCGCGCCCTGACGAAGGCATCGTGACTCTGGCGCTGGGTCTGGGCAAGACGATCGTGGATGGCGGGACAGCCTGGACTTTTTCACCAGCGCACCCGAAGAAGCCTCCGCCTTACGCGTCTGTCCAGGAGCTACTGAAGGGCACCCAAACGGAGTTCTGGGCAGTCAACATGGGCACGCCCCCCGCTTACGATCCGGTGAGTGAGACAGAGTACCTGGTGCGGTTCCATGTGGCTGACACCGAAGCCGAGCAGGCACTGCGTTTCGTCGCTTCAACCTACGATCCCGAAAGCGACCGTGTCACTCCAGGGACCGGAGGGCGCGGCCCGCGGATCTTGAACTTCGCTCCGCTGCTGGTGCAGGAGTTGTTTCCGCTGAACGACCTAATGAAGGCGCTGCTCAAAGCCGCGGAGAACGTAGTCCACGCCAAGGTTGAGATTGAGTTCGCCCTAACCCTCCACGAGCGGGGCGGTGACCGGCCGAGGGCGCGGCTGGGATTTTTGCAGGTTCGTCCCATGGCCATCTCCGATCAACTGGTGGACGTCACAGTGGAAGATCTCTCCGATTCACGCGCCATTGTTGCGTCTGACATGGTCATGGGCAACGGTGCCTCTGATGACATTAAGGATATTGTCTTCGTGCGACCGGACCGCTTTTCGCCTTTACACACGCCCGCCATGGCAGAGCAACTGGAGTCGATCAACCGTGAACTCGGGCAAGAACATCCGTTTCTGCTGATCGGATTCGGGCGTTGGGGCACTTCCCATCCGTCGCTCGGCATTCCGGTCGACTGGAGCCAGATTTCGGGAGCCAGGGCAATCGTCGAAGCGACACTGCCGGAGATGAATGTCGAGTTGAGCCAGGGCTCCCATTTTTTCCATAATTTGTCTAGCTTTCGAGCTAGCTATTTCATGGTGCATCACGGCCGCTACTTCGGAATCAATTGGGATTGGTTGAGTATCCAGCCCATCATGCACGAAACCGAATTCATCCGCCATGTACGGACTGCAGAATCGCTCTCGGTGCGGGTCGATGGACGTACCGGCCGGGGAATCATTTTGTCGAAGACCCGAGACAACGCGGTGGGGGCAAAATAGTGAAGGCGGACGAAACCCAATTCGGGACCATACTCCACGCTTTGCAGGAGCGGGCAAAGGAATTGAATTGCCTGTACCAGGTGGGCGAATTCCTGAACCGATCGACCCGACCTCTCGAGGAGGTATTTCGCGGCATCATCGAAGTCCTGCCGCAAGGCTGGCAACACCCACACGACTGCCAGGCGCGGATCATTTTTGAAAACCTGGTAGTTCAGTCGCCGGATTTCCAGACCACCCCCTGGGTTCAGAAGGCCAGCATTGTCGTGCAGGGTGAGGCCGTCGGCGCTGTGGAAGTCTCTTACCGGCAAGAGATGCCGAGCTCGGACGAAGGCCCGTTCCTGAAGGAAGAACGCAAGCTGATTGAAACGGTGGCCGAGCGGATCGCCAGCGCAGTTACTCAACGACGGCTGAGAACGGTATTCGACGGCCGCGCGGCCGATACCGCAGCAACAACGCAAGCGGAGTGGCGTATTGTGCTTGAGTTCCTACGCGACACCGACCCCGCCCTACTTAAGAGCATTTCCCGAAAATTAATCAATCACTTGAGCTGGAGTGGAGTCCAGGAAGCCAAAGACCTAGTACAGCGCGGAGCAATCATGCCGCCTGAGAATGCGGTTTCCGCGGACGAGAACCGCCCTCTTCCCTCGGATGCCCCGGGAAGTCGGGCCGACTGGACAAGCGAGGCGTTCCGGATCGCTGGAGAGCATTTGAGCGAAACCGAAATCCTCAAGTGTGTGTCCGGCTGGATCAAGGAGGACAAGGCCGGCTTTCTGATGCGCACACTGGAGAACCAAGACACTTCGCTGGGCGAGATCATGGAGGGAATCGAGCGCTACCGGCATGCCGGCATCAAGGAGAACGAACTCTCGCTCTCAACTCAGAGGGGCCTTCGGGTGTCCCTGATCCGCCGGTTCTTCTCCGAAAATCTAGACTTCATTAATGTCGCCAAGAATTTCATCGAAATAAAAGACTTCTATGACTTGTTGGGCAAGGTCATTTTCCCGCCCCGTTGCCATGGCAAGCTGGGCGGCAAGAGCGCCGGTTTGTTCCTGGCCAAGAAGATCATTGACAAGGCCCCTGAAGCGAGCCAACTGCTGCGCGAACTGAAGGTGCCCAAGACGTGGTACGTCACCTCCGACTGGATCCAGAATTTCATGCACCATAACGATCTGGAGGACGTTCTCAACCGCAAATACATGGAGATCGGCCAGGTCCGCCAGGAATACCCGCATCTGGTTGCTTTGTTCAAGAGTTCCTCGTTCCCGTCGGAATTCGCCAAGGGGCTCGCGCTCGCGCTGGAGGATCTCGGGGACGTTCCCCTGATTGTCCGCAGTTCGAGTTTGCTCGAAGACCGTCCTGGATCGGCCTTCTCCGGCAAGTACAAAAGCCTGTTTCTGGGCAACCGCGGGACCAAGAAAGAGCGTCTGGACGCGCTGATGGACGCTATCGCCGAAGTCTACGCGTCGATCTTTGGCCCGGATCCCACCGAGTACCGTGCCGAGCGGGGCCTACTGGACGTGCACGAAGAGATGGGCATTATGATCCAGGAGGTCGTCGGCCGTGCGGTCGGAAAGTACTTCCTGCCGGTATGTTCCGGAGTTGCATTCAGCAATAACGAATTCCGTTGGTCAGCTCGGATCAAGCGTGACGATGGGTTGATCCGGCTTGTACCTGGGCTGGGAACACGTGCCGTGGACCGCGTTGCCGATGATTACCCCGTATTGATCGCTCCCGGCCAGCCGAGTTTGCGTGTCAATGTAACCGCCGAGGAAGTGCTTAAGTACACGCCCAAGCGGGTTGACCTAGTCAATCTGGAGACGAATGCCTTCGAAACCGTCGAGGTTTCCGAACTCCTGCGGCAGGCTGGAGGGCAATACCCTCAGATTCGCAACGTTGTGTCCTTGGTGAGCCACGACCGGATTGAGCCGCTCATCGGACCGCTGCCGGATTTCAGCTCTCAGGATGCGGTGTTTACTTTTGAAGGACTGATTCGGAAAACCCCATTCGTTAGCTGCATCCGAGAATTGTTAAGGCTTCTCGAATCCAAGCTTGGGACATCCGTGGATGTCGAGTTCGCCTACGACGGCCAGGACTTCTATTTGCTCCAGTGCCGGACTCAGAGCTACGGTCCCGACACGATTCCGGTCGCGATCCCACAGAATCTTCCGTCTGACAAAGTCATCTTTTCGACCACCCATTTTGTGTCGAATGGCAAGGTGCCCGACATCACGCACATTGTCTATGTCGACCTCGAGGGCTACAGCCAGTTACCAGATCCTGCGGCCATGCGGGATGTGGGACGTGCGGTCGGCAGGCTCAACAAACTGCTGCCGAAACGCCAGTTCATTCTGGTTGGCCCCGGACGCTGGGGCAGCCGCGGAGATATCCGGCTTGGGGTGCCTGTGACCTACTCCGAGATCAACAACACCGCGATGCTGATCGAAGTCGCGCGACAAAAGGGAAATTACCTGCCGGAGCTTTCATTTGGGACCCATTTCTTCCAGGACCTGGTGGAAGCTTCGATCCGCTACTTGCCGCTCTACCCCGATGATCCGACGACGGTGTTTGATGAGCTTTTCTTTCGGCGGTCCCGTAACGTGCTTCAAGAATTGCTCCCCGAATTCGCGCATCTCGCGGATACGCTCCGGGTGATTGACGTGCCTCTCGAAACCGATGGCTTGATCCTGCGAGTGCTCCAGAACGCGGACTTAGACCAGGCGGTTGCCTTTCTCTCCCCTCCTCAACATGAGAAGGGATCGGTCGAAACCGAGACCGCGGTCCCTGATCGGGGGACCAGCGAACATTGGCGCTGGCGTTTTCGCATGGCACAAACGATTGCCGCCGAGCTTGATCCTGGCCAATTTGGGGTGACGGCTCTCTACCTGATCGGGAGCGTGAAGAATGCCACGGCCGGTCCCTCCAGCGACATCGACCTATTGCTGCGCTTCCAGGGGAATGACGAGCAGAGGAAAGATCTGATGCTGTGGCTTGAAGGCTGGAGCCGGTGTCTGGCGGAAATCAACTTTCTTCGGACCGGGTATCGCACCGGGGGCCTTCTTGATGTGCACCTCGTCACGGACCGCGACATCGCTGAACATTCGAGCTTCGCGGTCAAGATCGATGCCATCACGGATCCTGCCCGAAAATTGCCGATGAAGAACTCGGAGACCGGGAACTAGTCTAGCGACAGAAGCATTCAACCCCTGAGAGAAGCATAGATTCGCGTCTCCGATACTCCTGGCTGCGGATCTCAATTGGAGCGGCTAATCAAAGGGTCCTCCTAAGCGATGCCTCTAGCAGCATCGGGCTGGGAGACGATTTCCTTCACTCGTAACCTTTTTTTAGCGCCAGGTGCGGCACATTCGAGCAGGTCTCCCACTCGATAGCCAAGCAGCGCTGCGCCGAACGGAGCGAATACCGAGATTTTGTTCTTGGCAACATCTGCGTCACCGGGAAACACCAGCGTGTAAACCGTCTGCCTTCCCGCGTCCAGGTCGTGTATTCGAACCTGACTGTTCATCGTGATCACGTCCGGCGGGATCTTCTCTGCACTCACCACTTCAGCACGTTCCAACTCCTGTTCCAGGAGTTCGAGATGACTATGATTCCTGGTCAGGAACCTCTTAGCGCGGTGGAGCAGTGGTCTGAGCCTGCCAATATCGGTTTTAGTGAGGAGCATTGTTCGCACTTTCGTCTCCATATTGCCTTCGTGTGTTGGGTGTGACGCTTCCTGCAGAGCTACCGGCACTTCTCGGGAAACAGCCTGTAGACAGGCTTTCACCTGCACCGAGCTCTGTGGTTCATACTTTCAAACCGAACTGCTCGCAGCGCGGGAGAGGCTGGCTGATTCAGGTTCGCCACGCTGTTTACTGTTGCTGCTGTCCTCATATCTCGTCTTCTGATTGCGAACCAAGAGGGTTCTCTACCAATTGCCCACGTTGGATCTCCGTGCAAAGTCACGGACCGTTAACACCGGGCAGCGGGCATCCGAGGTCACACGGTGAGCAGTCGACCGTGGCAGATGGGCTGCGAATGCTTCCGCACGGCGAGCTCCGACCACAATCAGGTCTGACTGCCGGTCAGTCACGGTGTTCAAGATGACTGTTGACGGATCGCCAAATTCCACCATGCACTCCATCCGCCGAGGGAATTGTGGTCCTTCTTGAATCAATCTCCTCAGTTTTTTCAAGAAAGGTTTCTCCAAACGCAGCTTGTCGTCCGCAGAGTGTGGAGTAACCTTCTCAACGACATGCAGCAGTGCGAGGCTTGCCGGGAGCGTCTGCGCCAACGAAATCGCGTATTCCGCAGCAGCCATTGACTCTGCTGAAAAATCAACGGCAGCGACGATGGAGTGAAATTGCGTGACGCCCGCTTCCTGGCGAGTGCCGACGGTAAGCACCGGACACGGCACCAAACCAAGGATCTCCTCGGCCACCGATCCCAGAAAGAGTTTCTTCATCCCCGTGTGTCCACGAGTTCCGACAACCACCAAGTCAATAGCTCGCTCCCGAACCAGATTGCTGAGCACCGCACCGACACTTCCCTCGGAGATAATGGGCCGGTATTCCGTGCCGAAGAGTTCATCTCCCCGCCGAAGATCACCCATGCGCGTTTCAGCTTGGCGCCACTGTTCCTCCATGGAAGAAGCACGAGCATTCGGCGCAATCAACGAGAGCAAGTCCGGAGCGATTACATGTGCGACGTGCAGCATGGCACCACACTGCCTTGCAAGGGCTCCGGCATACACCAGAGCCGCCTCGGAAGTCTCCGAGAAGTCTGTGGCCAGGAGTATGTTTCTGATGTCAATGCTGGTGCTTGTTTCGGTAACTGTCATTTGAACCTTTCGTTTCTCGTCAGCGAGATTGGAGAACGGCGTCCGGATAGGGCTTCCATCTCAAATCCTAGACTCCCGCAAGCCTGGCCAAAATTACATAATTGTCTGGAAACGCTTAAGATTTTCCTAAGAGGGGCGATGCGGTCTAATCGAGGGTCACCGTTTGCATCGTTGTCCGCATACCTCATCGTCCAGAATGATGGTGACGCAAGAAGGGCGGGTGCCGAAGCACTGAGAATGTTTAAACGGCATCCAGGGAATGAAAAATCTGCCGGTGGTCCCTGGAAGGGATCAGTCCACTTCTGCGTGTCAACGGAGAGATCGCTCCCTAATAAGGAGAACGAGGAGACCAGCGAACACGAGGGCGAAGCAAATTGCGCTCAAAGTTCGAATTAAGGCCTTCTGCCGCGTTTGCTGATAGACAAGAGGAAGGTTGACCAGGGCACTGGCAATAGAGGCCAGGACTGCAGCCACGCCAGCCATGTCGGGCTGTAACCGACCATGGGCCGCCATCAAGGCCCCCGCCGCAGTCGTGCTGGCGCTGCTGACCAATCCTCCGGCGAAGCTGACCATCAGAAAGCCAAAACGGCCGAGATAGCGTTGGGCAAGAGATCCCGCAACCTCAATAGCCAGAAAGACGGCGCCGAACATCAGAACTCGACGCAGCGAGACGGGCGAGGTTAACCCGAACTCGGTCGTGGCACCCCTGCTCTTGTATCGGCGAAGCCAGACAATGGTCAGAGCCATAACGGTCATTACCACCAGGGGCCATAGAGCCGTCGCGGCGGCGTGAGGTGCGAAAACAGTTAGGATCGCAAGGTTCCGCACAAACATCGCGGCAATGGTCAACAGGACGACCGCGGTGGTGAGGGGAGGCATGTAAGAACCCGAGCGTGTCAGTGCAGAAGAGAGCTGGGCCACCGTGGCCGTGCTATTCACCAGCCCGCCGAGAACTGCCGTGTAATACATGCCGCGGGTTCTATAGATTCGGAGCAGAACATAGTTAATAAAACCGATCCCGGCAAGGACGATGACCGTCACCCAGGTTTGTCTCGGATTAATCAATTGCCATCGGTCAATGAACCGGTCGGGCAAGATAGGATAGATCACAAACCCCAACAAGCCCATGAGTACAGCGCTGCGGATCTCCTCGGGCGACAGGTCTTCCGCGAATTCTGAGAGTTCGCTCTTCCACGACAACAGCAGGGTCATGACAACAGCAGATGCGACCGGGGTGTACAGGTGGCCATTGCCCACGAGAACCCCAAGGACCATGGTCACGATCAGAGCGACGGAAGTGGTGATTTCAAGAGAGCGATCACGCAGCACGCTGCGCAGATTCAGGTAGCCGACGAGAAGGAGGACACCCACAAGCGTAACCAGGGCAAATGCGGAGGTCACCAGCGAACTCAACATACCAAGCAGCGCCGTAAGCGCAAAAGTACGCACACCGACGTCCTTGCGGGCCCACTCGCGCTCAAGTCCAACCAGAAGCCCAATGCCGAGAGCAACGGCGATCTTGGCTGCGATTTCAGTCGATGGGAACATGCTAATCGCCCGTGCGCAGGCATTGAACGTTCGGATCTGGTTCGGACCTGCGCCCCTGCGGTTCACGCCAAGGCTCATCCGGCAGTCAGCCCGTGGTGGATCTGCGACCTTTAAGCACTCCGATGCAGCCGCCTTCGACTCGGAAATACCGGATCGTTGAACCGAAGGCCAGTAAACACTTGGGCACTATTGCTCGTCGTGACTCGGGACGCGCTCTTGCTTGGGGTGAAGACCAGCGATCCATCCGGGCACCATGCGCATCAGGAACGCGTTTAGCAAGATTGTTAGGAGTGACGCAGCGAGGGTCGCGCTATAAACATCGGAGTCCACGAGCCGCGCGTCCCGAGCTACCTGCACGAGAACGTACGAAAACTCGCCAATCTGGGTCAATCCCACCCCAACCAACACAGCCGTTTGAAGAGGATAACGAAAGATCCACGCGACGCTTGTCCAGATCAAGAACTTGCCCAACACAATCAGGAGCACGAGCATTCCCAGAAGTCGGGGATTCGACAGCAGGGCTTTGGGATCGATCAGCGCTCCGATGGTCACGAAAAACAATGCAGTGAAAGCATTTCGTAGTGGAAGCAAATCAGCGAGCGTCTCGTGGGCAACATTCGATTCGCTAACAATCATTCCCGCCAGGAAGGCACCCAGGGCGAGAGATAGTCCGAGGGCCTGGGTCCCGGCCGCCGTCGCGAATCCCAAGGCGAGAGCAACCAGAACCCGAAGCTCCTGATTAGTGGTGCGGGGAACACGCGCCATCAGTGGCGGGATGACTTTGGCGGCAACGACTACAACCGGCACCAAGATCAGGAGAGCCTTCCCGAAAGCAAGTCCGGCGCCTAGCAACCGGCTTCCGCTGATCGTCGCCAGGGAAGGGAGGAGCACTATCATTACAACAAATACTAGATCATCAACGAGGGTTATTCCGACCATGGCTCGGCCGTGTTCTGAATGTAGCTCTCGGCGGTCCATCAGAAGACGCGTGAGCACCATCGTGCTTGCAAGGGATACAACTGACCCAATGGCCACGCTCTGCAGGGTGCTCCAGCCCATCAGTCTTCCGGCTCCGAAACTCAAAGCGATCACTGCGACGATCCCCAAAGGTCCCCCCACCAGAGAGACCCATTTCACCTGCAGAAGGTCCTTGATGGAAAACTCGATACCGATCGAGTACATCAGCAGGATGACTCCGACTTCCGCAAACAGCTCGAGCACATGAATCTCAGATACAGTTGGGCCAGGAGTGAAAGGACCAATAATGATGCCTCCGAGCACATAACCGATGATCAGGGGTTGGCGCAGTCGCCTGGCAACCAGGCCCCCGAGGAGGGCGGCGACGAACACGTAGGCCAAGTCACGGTAGAGCGCTGAGTCTGAAGTCATCCATTCCGCCTAAGACATGAGTGTAACTTCAAAGTGCTGTGAGCACGAGACGATTTGCGAGAGTGCGCGCCATGATGCGCAAGCGGACGTCATTCTAGCCACGTTCGAACAGAAACTAGGAGAACTCCTTCCAGAGCCTCTGCAAAATCTAGCTCTGAGCAGTCACCACATGAGACAGGGGGGCCGTCGTCGAGGCCCGCCAAGACTCTTTTCCTCGGTTAAACGCAATGTTACGGTCCCAGTGAATTTATGTCCTTTTATTAACTGACTAGCCGGGCTACGGTGTCAGTAAGGGGCGCTGGGGAAGAAATCGGGAGGAGGTGGAATGCGATTGGAGACCAGGAGGCAGGAAACGGGCGCAGATGCTGGTGAGTTCTTGGTGGGACGTGACTTTTCACCGGACCCACTGAAGGGGGGATCTGCCGTGAGTTGCTTCTACACGGTCGCGACCGTTCTTGTGCACATCGCCATGACCATGTTCGTGCTCTTCCTCAGTTTTACGCAGGTTTATGCCAACGTGCGCGCTTTCGGATGGAGTGGATTCGGAGCCTTGCTTCTGATCGCGCCCCTCGTCAGCCTTGGCTATATATGGTTCAACCTCAAGGTCCACAGTCCCCGGACCTTGAGGAATCGAGTGCAACGTGCGAAGCATCGTCGCCGCGGTTGCGCCGATCTGGACGCGGACTGCAACCCTATTCAAACGTGATGCGCGAGGATCGAAGTGCAGACTTGTGGCACTAAGCCGCGGTCATGCTGAGCTTGATGTCGAACAGATCACGGCGAGCGGTATCGCAGATGGCTACGACCGCTGGATGCTTCAGCTTCCGCTCCGCGGAGATCGCAAAGAAGCGACTGTGTACTTCCTCGGTGCGACCGACTCGTCGCAGGCTGTCCTGCTGTTTCAATTGCTTTTCGAAGACCGAAGGCACGGGGAAAACGCCACTGCCTGCCTGTCCAAATGCTCTAAGCAGTGCGTAGTCTTCGAATTCCCCGACAATATCGGGCCGAATGTTCTGGGCTTCAAACCATTGATCCAGGCTCCTTCTGAGGTCCGTGTTGTCGGTGGGCAGGAGCATGGGCATGCGATCCAGGCAGCCGGGAAACTTCCCCTTGCATTTGCCTGCCAACTTAGGCATCGCCACGAAAGTGACTGCGCTCTGGCCAAGAAGATGGTTAAACGCCCGCACCCTGAGGTTGGGGTTGATGGGGGCATCGGACAGAATCAGGTCGAGTTCGAGCGTCGCAAGTCGTGCAATGAGCTGATCCGAGGTCGCTTCTCTGCAAACAATTCGCACGGGCTCCCGCAGGTGAAGGGCGGGCTCGATCAGCCACTGCGCGATCAGCTTGGGCAACACGTCAACCACGCCGATATCGACTCGCATCGGCCTGCCAGTAGGACGATTGCGCACAGTATCCATCAGTTCGCGGCCCAAGGAAAAGATGTCCTCGGCGTAGCTGAAGACGGTTCGGCCCATTTCCGTCATCACTAGATTACGGCCGGAGCGCCTCAGGAGCTTTTCGCCGAAGTTTGCCTCGAGGCTGCTCAGCTGCGCACTGATCGCGGGGGAGGAGACGCGCAACTGCTCGCTCGCCTTGCTGATGCTGCCTTCACGAACCACAGTCCAAAAATAAAGCAAATGGTGGTAGTTCATCCATTCCATCGCGTGTCTCCCGTTCTCGCTTAAGCTTAACCTAATAATTGCGCAACAATTATATCCTTTTCCTTAACCTCACAGCAGGTTACGGTTTCATGAAGACGAGGCGATCGGGGAGTTGCGACATCCCACGGAATAGAACTTCTTCCGTGGAGGATGAAGGCGAAAAAGAAGAAACTGAGACGGATTTGCACACCGCGGTTAATCAAGCAGTGGACGACTATGACGGAGGTAAGGAGAATGCCAGATGTTTTGCAAAATCCCGGGAGGGCCTTTCTCGGACGCCCATCGGAACCGACCGAGCGACGCTCGGACGTCGAACCGGGGACGATATTTATCAAATCTTCGCTATTTGCGACACTGTCGAGCTCCGTCCGATCCGAGGCAAGGCCTTTCGGGTCCTGGATGCTGGTGAGCAATGTCGAGCGCGAGGCGGTCGAACAGGAGTTGGTAGAGGCAGGCACGCTAGTCTCTGCGGACGCGCTCATCGTGGCGAGCGCCTTTGGATGTGACAGCAAGGTTCTTGAACGAGCAGTGAATCGAGCGCTGCAGAAAGCAGCGGATGATGAACTCGATGCCCTGGAGATTACAGGAGTGACACTGCGGCAGAACTCGGGGCTAGACTACGTCTCGATCTTCGCTCGGGCAAGGACCGTTCGCAGAGGATACGGAGTGAACTCAACCACTTAGAGGATCGAGGGCTGAAGGAATCCTGGCGGTCTGGATCGATCGGCCGGGAAGTGAGGAAAGGAGATTGCCATGAAGCAGCACAACATTTTTATCACCGAAGAGGACATGGAAAGACTGCAGTACCTGCTCGACCCCGCCGGAAGGCTCCTGAGCAGGGATCAGGAACACTTGGAAACACTCGAAGAGGAACTCGATCGGGCGAAGGTCGTGTCGCCATCCCAGGTTCCTAAAGACGTGGTCACGATGAACTCCAAGGTTCGCGTGAAAAACATGGATACCGGCAACGATGCTACGTACACCCTGGTGTTTCCCCGAGATGCAGACATTGCTCAGGGAAAGATCTCGGTTCTTGCTCCCATCGGAACGGCCATCCTGGGATACCGAGTAGGCGATGTGATTGAGTGGCCTGTTCCCGGAGGCAGGAGAAGGCTCCGGGTGGAGGAAGTGCTGTATCAGCCCGAGGCAGCGGAAGCTGCCTCGCTGCTGAAGCGTCGCGTTGCGAGAGAAGGCCACTCCCGTCGCCGCCTAAAATCCTCCCCTCGTCCGTGCCTTCGAGCGGGCGCGCCTCGTCTTCTGGTCCTGGCACGAAAGAACAGGCCTAGACCGGAAATTGCCTGAGTCGCTTCCTTGGGAGCCGCAGAGGTGTGAATGGTTCGAACAGGGAATCCGGCGGTAGGGGTTCCCTGGGATTAACAACCGACATTGTGCCCAGCGGTTTCGACGTCGTCATTACCGAGGCAATCCCTGCGATGTTTCTTGGCTCCCTCCTCTAGCACCTCCAGTCCGAGCAGGCTTGCGTGCCCTTCGTTCATGTGAAAGCCGTTGAATGTCCTGGTATCCAAAGGCCCTGAACATCCTTACACCTCTGATGCCCGAGACCCACTTCACTTCCTGGCATAGCCGGCACCCTTCGGCCCTCGATGCTTACCGAGGCCCGCGCCGACTACCCTCGCAGGAAACCCTTCACGGCCCACTCGACCGGCTCCTCGGTTTGCCGGCCACTCGAGTCGAGCCGTTGATGGAAATATCCTTTCGAGAAACAACGTGATGGCCACCATCGGAACTGCGAGATCAGCTGGCCGAACGCAATGTGTCGCCCGCGAGCACTCCGAGACCACTGCTGTAGGGGGACGTCGGGTTCGAGGGCAATCTCCACGGAGAAATAGGCGATTGTTGCTTCCAGTATTGGATCTTCATTGGGCTTCGCCACTCCTGTAGAAATACGGTTCCAGTGTATCTGGCACATGCGCGCTCGCGAGCATGTCGATAGATCGAGTGGCAGGATCTGAATCTTAGGTAGAAGTTAATCGTCCCGTCCATATTCAATAATTTTCGTCAGTATGAATCTTGCCTATAGTGCGCCTATGGAAAACGACGATCGTGAATTCTTGCAGGTGCCTGATGAAGAAGAAGAGGAGTACTGCACAGTCTGCCATACGGTTTACGCGGCCGCGGCAGGATGTAGGTGCGTTGAGCAGGACGCTGGCCCAGCCAGCGAGCGGGGGTAGGACCCGGACTTAGAAGTCCACAAATTGTCTTAATGGGGCTATGTGTTATGCCTGTCGCAGAACCATTGGTCGAAATCGCATTCAAACAGATTCTCGTCGCCACTGACTTTTCCGAGTACTCCGAGAGGGCGTTGCTCAAGAGTCTGGGAATCGCGCAACGGTATGGATCGAAACTGCATATCGTGCATGTGGTCCCTGGCGAAGGTTATGGAGTGGCCGGAACCGGAATGCTGGGCGCAATGAATTTCGCACGGCACGGCGCCCGGGATCTCGAGTCCCAGTTTTTGCGAAAAGGATACCTGGAAGGAATCCGCTATCAGATTTCGGTAGAAAAAGGTGAGGTCTGGCCAGTCATTTCCCGCATGATCGGAGAAGAGGACATTGATCTGATCGTGGTGGGCACTCACGGCAGAAGTGGCCTGGGCAAACTGTTGCTGGGATCGGTCGCCGAGAAGATCTTTCGTCAAGCTCGTTGTCCCGTATTGACCGTGGGGCCGAACTTTCAACCGTCGTTTCCGCTCAGCGCCCTGCCCAGGCGTGTGCTTTTTCCCACGGATTTCTCGCCGCAGTCGGAGCGTGCTTTTCCTTATGCGGTGTCGGTCGCACAGGAACATCAGGCTCAGCTGATTTTCCTGCACGTAGTTGAACCCACTGCGAGTGGCGGCACCTACAACCAGGATCGGGCGATTCGTTATACCAGCGTACGCCTCCAGGAGTTGATGAGGTCGGCGACAGGGGTAAACCGGGAGCCGGAATTCATTATCGAAATAGGCGACCCTGCGGATGCGATCGTGAAGGTTGCGGCGGAACGTGGTGCAGAGCTCGTGGTGCTTGGAGTACAGGCTCGAACCGGCTTATCGGATCGCTTGAGTTGGTCCACTGCCAATGGAGTGGTTCGGGAAGCGCGGTGCCCGGTATTGAGCGTCCGAAGTACGGATCCGGTTTAAGGACCTGTCCGCACCCAAAGCAGGCTTCGCATCGGAAGAGGAAATCAAGCCGGAGCACGGAGGATCAGATGGCGTTGTTGGAGCGAACGACTGGAATTGCCCTGAATAACATTCTCTGGGCCAATGATTTATCGGCTGCCTCCGAGATTGCCCTGCCATATGTTCTGGGTCTGACGCGCCGGTACAGCGCCAGGGTGTACGCGACGCATGTCGTGCCGACGGATCCCGCCACCCTATTTCCGCCATGGGCCAATGGTGGCCTCTTCGAGGAGCGTCGACGTCATGCTGAAGAGATGGTCAGGGAGCTCGATTCTTCCGGCCGCTTGCAGGGGGTTCGTCACTGGTCCTGATCCGGGAAGGAGAACCTGCGGAAACGCTGCGCCGCACAATCCTAAACTACGACATCGATCTGATCGTCCTCGGCACTCGTGGCCGAACCGGCATGAAGAAATTGTTGTTGGGTTCTGTCGCGGAAGCGCTCGTGCTTCAAGCGCCTTGCCCGCTGCTCACTATAGCGCCCGGGTCCACTGGCGATAGTGCGTAGGACGGTACGTTTAGAAACATCCTGAGTGCCACCGATCTTTCCCCGGACTCCCGTGCGGCTTCTGATTACGCACTCTCGTTGGCTCGTGAGCATCAGGCGCAATTCCCTCTGCTGCATATTCCGGAGAGCATCGTCGCGGGAACTCAGGATAGCAAAGCGCTTTGACAGGGGCCTTTAGAAGGCGGCTCGAGGAATTGGCTCCCGATGGAGGTGGGGAATGCCGCGACGTCAAGCTCGTAGTGAAATCTGGCGCGCCCGCGACCTCCTCGAAGTAATGGACGAACGGCAGGCGGACCTGATTGTCCTCGGCACTCGACGCACCGATGATTCGGACGAGCGCTTGCCCGGCTCCACGGCTTATCCGGTCATCTCGAACGCATCCTGTCCCGTGCTTTCCGTACCTGCGATTTCCGATAGAGCGTGGAATCAGGAGGATCGCAAAGCAGCCTGATTAACAGCGGGCGACTCTTCTGCCGGGAAGACACCTCGCATGCGGCGTATGCTAGAGGCTTGTTCGGTGCCTTAGGTTTATTCGGAATCTCTTTCGCAACATGTCAATGATCTTCTAATCCGTTTGGATGCTGGATTTGTCAGCACTCTTTGGTTTGAGGCGCTAAAGGTCGTTACCCGGGGCGGGCTCGTCCGCGTCTAGCAACACTGCCACATCCGATCCGAAGTAGGTCGGGATAGGAGGCCAG
>UEXW01000123.1_pt1 | contig 19712 bp, 17 predicted proteins | sample 4301151 | NCBI WGS metagenome assembly UEXW01 (sample SAMEA4773176, study PRJEB27434) | metagenome | biome: 2259; feature: agricultural soil; material: soil | place: USA | collected 2014-09 | depth 0.25 m | reverse complement strand
CGAACCGCCGGATGCGGACCCGCATGTCCTGGTGGTGTGGCAGGGTGGACGGGGTGACCCGTCCCCCTATGCCGATTTCCAAGCTCCTAACTCTCAGATCAGTTCTCGGTGCGAGAAGGCGAGGTTGCGGAAACACCACGAACAACGTGGGGACGCCCGCCCCAAGCCGTCCGGCTGAACGAAGCTGGGCGGAAGCAGTTTCGCGTCTCTTTATTCTTTCCGTTGGTTGATCATCCGTGGCGTATGAGCAGCCCCGCAACTGCTGCGCATGCGATGAGGATGGGTTCCGGAACTTTCCACCGGAAGAGTATTCCCAGACTTAGAGCGCAGATCAAACCTGTCGGAAGATCGTAGACCGAGCGCCTTGCCAAAACTACGACCGCTCCTGCGATCGCCCCGGTGGCGGCTGCCGTGACTCCCCGCACGAAGGCATTCAGTTGAGGATTCTTCGCCCAGCGTTTATAGGACGGGGCCAGTAATACCACCACCAGGTATACCGGCAGGAAAATTCCTAGCGCTGCGGCCGTCGCGCCCGGCGCCCCGTCCACCAGAAATCCGATGAAGGCCACGGTGATCACCACCGGGCCGGGCGTGATCATCGCCACCGCGACCGCATCGACAAACTGGTGGTCGGTGAGCCAGTGATGTCCTTGCACGACCCCGCCGTAGAGGAACGGGACGACCGCCAGTCCGCTGCCGAAGACAAACATGCCGGCCTTGGCGAAATAGAGAAAGATCTGCATGAGGGTGTGGTTCGTCAGCGTGGCCCCGAAGGGCAACAGCAGCGGTACGGCTCGTTTCACCTGGACTTGCCGCAGAGGAGCTTTGACAAGCACGGCGACAACCCCGCCCAGCAGGAAGAGCCAGATGATCTCGCGAGACGTCCATGCCGTCGAGATGGCCAGCACGGCGAAGATGCTCCACAACAGAGGGTCCTTCCCTAAGGTGAGCCGGGTGAGTTTGAATGCGGAACGGGCGATGATGCCAATCACGGCGGCGCCAATTCCATAGAACATGCCTTGCATCCACGGAAGTCCGCCGAACCGGACGTATGCCGCGGAGAGCGCCAGCACCATCAGAAAAGATGGGAGGACGAAGGCGATTCCGACTGCGGTCGCGCCCAGACTCCCAGCGCGGACATAGCCCAGGTAGATGGCCAACTGCGCAGCCAACGGCCCCGGCGCCAACTGAGCAAGGGCCAGGCCTTCGACATAGTCTTCTTTGCTGATCCAGTGACGCGTGTCGACCAGATCCTGTTGCATGTGTCCCGCGAGCGCAATGGGGCCACCGAAGCCCACCGTTCCCAGCCAAAGGAAATATCCTGCAAAGCGGGCTAGGGAAGGAGGCTCCGGGGACGCTGTGCGCGACTCGGGTTTGTTAATCATTTTGCGGAATTGGTTTGGTCTAATGCGGCGCGCAGACCTTTTGCCAGTTTCAGCGCGTCGTCATTCGCCCAGAAGTGCATGAAAAACAGGCGCGGATTTTCCATCAGCATGTGGCTGTGCAACGCTGTGACCGCAATTCCGTTCTGGCGAAGCGCTTTGATGACCGGATTAACCTCGGCGGCCAGGAGCACGAAGTCTCCCGTGATCGCAGCTTTGCCGTTCCCGTGGGTTGAAAATTCAGTGCGGTGGCCACGCCCATGGAAGGCGGAACGGGCATGCCGGTGTCGGTGATTTCTTCCGATCGGGGCACTCCGATTTGCAAAACTCCTCCGTTGACTTTCCCGCTGTGTCCGAGAATCTGCTCGACCTGTTTCTGGTCAAAACCGAGTTCGGCGGCCGGTGGCGAGGACGGTGCGGCATCGGGTCCGGGCGTTTTCGTGAGGGCTAAAGCTTCGTGAATCGCCTTTGCCATCTGGGCAGCATCGCCCTGGGCGGCAATGTGCAGGTACATCACGTGCGGCTGTTCGCCGAGCAGGTGATTGTGCACCGCCGATTCGTGGACTTCGCCCTCTTGCAGTTTCATCATCACCGGTTCCACTTCCTCTTCCGTGAGGACCAGGTCGCCCATGACCATGGCTGCGTTGCCCGTCCGCTTGAAAGCCAGCCAGGAGCCGAGCGCAAGGGCCGGTTTGACTTCAACTCCGTCGAGCCTGATATGCAGGTCTTTTCTGGGCATCGCGAAACGGATGACATTGCCTGGCTGAGCCTGGCCGCTGCGGCCGAGCGCGGTCTCGACGTCCTTCCAATCACTGCTCTGTCCACTTGCGGACGGGCTTGCAAAAGCGAAGGCAATGCCGATGGCGAGGGTTGTAACCATGCTTGCGAAAGAAGAAGGTCGGAGGAGGTTGGTGCGCATTTTGTAATCTCCCTTTTCTGTGAATTCCGGGTTTGCACGATCACTCACGCGGCCAAGCTGAAGCAGACGCCCGCGCCTGCCTGCCGAGCTTTCTCGTACAGAAGGACAGCGGCGGCGACGTCCTGCAGAGCCATGCCCGTGCTGTCGAATACGATGATTTCGTCAGGCGATTCGCGCCCGATTTTCTTGCCGGCGACGACTTCGCCCAGTTGGGCATGAACGTTTGCGAGCGTGACCGTGCCGGCTTCGAGGGCGTGGTGCAAGTCTCCCATAACGGCGCTCTGCTCGGTAATGTCGGTGACGATCTTGCTCTTGGCCATCAGAGCGGGGTGGAGTTCCTGTTTTACAGGACTGTCGGCTCCTACGGCGGCGATGAATGTTCCCGGTTGGATGTCGTCGGCACTCAGCAAAGGCTGGCGTGAGGGGGTGCACGTGATGCAGACGTCACTCTGGCGTACGGCCTGGGCCAAATCGCGAACGGGCGTCACCGAGATCTTCAGAGCATCCGTAAGTTCTTGCGCGAGTCTTTCCGCCTGCCCGGGTTTGTTGTCGAAGGCGAACACATGCTCAAGGCTGCAGACGCGCGCCAGGGCTTTCGGCTGCACGCCGCCCTGCTCGCCGCAACCGCAGATCGTGAGTACGTGCGACTCCGGGCGCGCCAGGTATTTCGCAGCTACCGCGGTGGCCGCGGCGGTTCGCAGAGCCGTGATCTCACGCGAGTCCATCACCGCCAGCGGCGATCCCTTCTCGGCATCGCACAGAACGATGACACCTTGAATCGTCGGCAACCCGAAGCGTGCGCCGTTATCCGGAAAATTCGCGTTCACCTTTGCCGCAAAGTACTGCCGGACAAGGTGCAGCATCCCGGCTTTGATGTGAAAGCCGCCCTGCGGCACATGTATGCTCAAGACTCCCGGAGGCATCGCCAGACCTTCACCGTGCATGCGAAAAGCATCTTCTACGGCGGCGATACACTCGTCGAGGGCGAGTAGATTTCGGGTGTCATGCGACGTGAGCAAAAGAATCTCTGGGCTGCTCATGCGGGCGCTCCTGCTGCGGAATGTACTTCGTCGAGCAGTGTCGCCAGATTCGAGCCCGACGCAGCTTCGAACGGGGACTCGCCCCTTCGGAAGACGCGAGCCGTGTGTGGGCCTTTGAGCGTGATCTCTCCGTTCTGCACCCGCAACATCGAACCTTCCCGCAGACCCACCACGGCCGCTTCGTTCTCCTCCAGAAATTGCAGGATGCGTTCCTCCTGGGTCTCTCCCATGTGAGTCGAAGTCGGGTCGGGATCGAGATAGTGGGGGCTGATCTGGAAAGAAACCAGCCCAATGGCCTCGAACGACGGAGGTTGTACGACCGGCATGTCCTTGGTGGTCTTCAGGCTGGGACACGCCACGATCGACCCTGCACTGGAACCGACGTAGGGCGTACCGGCGGCGATTCGACGGCGAATTGCATCACGTAGATCGTGGTCGTAGAGCGATTTCAGCAGCCGGAAGGTATTTCCTCCGCCGACGAAAATTGCGTCGGCCTCATCGATAGCGCGCCGCATGTTGGAAACGTCATGGAGCGAGGTGAGGGAAAGTCCCATGGCGCGAAAACGTTCTTGCGCCTTGGCTGTATAACCTCTTCGGTCTTGCAGTGCAAACGGGACGAACACGACGCGGGCAGTATTCCCGACGAGGTCTCGAATGTCCGCTTCGGCATGGTCCAGATAGCCGCGACCGTGCAGGGTGGAATTGCTGATCAGAAGCAGGCGGCGAATGTTGTCATGGACGACGAGCATCACTTCCTCCGGGTCCTTGGCGGATATCAAAGCCGAAACGCTCGATTTCATAGCTCAGCTCAACGACGCATATAAACCCTCGATCAATTCCATACCCCGTTGCAAAAGCTCCTCGTCTGGCACGTCCTGCTTAGCCCAGCCAACCAGCACTTTATCCAGCCCCACGCCTTCGACGCGTTCAAACTTGCCGTCGCCGAGATCGGCATCGTGGATGATCTGCGCGATCCGCTTCACCTTGCCGTCGCGAATGCCGAACTCTTTGTGCAGGGTCTCGAAGGTGCAGTCCTCGCCGCGGTGGCCGAAACCCTCGGCGCAAAACATGTCGAAAGGAATCGCATCCGGATGCGAAGCCGGTTCGCTTCCGAACACGAAGCGAGCCTTGGGGTCAATGAAGCGGCGGATGAGCCATGCCGAGGAGACGCGATCAATGCCGGGGCGAGGGCGGGTCATCCACTGGCGATTCGAATATTCACCGGACTTGCGTTTGCTTCCCTGTACACGTTTTGGGTTGACGGCTTCGTCGGCGCTAGCCAGCAGGGCCTCAAGCTTGCCGCGCAGCGGGCTGCCGAAGAAATCAATGTCCTGCACCTCGAGAAAACGCCGTCGGATGCGATTCAGACCCGCCGCCGGCCTGCGGGAATTGGACATGGCCAGCAGCCTCTTAGCGTCATGCGATAGCTTCTGATAGTCGCGTGCGCGAGCTTCCAGGAACAACCGCTTCAATTGATGGGCAGGCAAATCGTCGAAAGCTTGGACTTGTACAACCGAGGCTTGTCCTTTGTAGGCGCGAATCGCCGCGGCTAACCACTCCATGCGCTCCTGATTGACGGCGGAATTGGGCAGAACGTATCCCGCGCTGCGCAAGGCCAACATTCCGTAACGCTGCAGCTTGCGCCAGACCTCGACCCTCTGGCTGGAGCGACTGGTGGGAAGGCTGAAGACCAAGAGGAGCCAAGGGGGTGTCTTATCGGCTGTTATAGTCATTGCGAAGCGTTATATATATAACACAAGATGATGGAACGCAAGAGCCCCCTCTTCTGCGGGACAACGCCGGGAGCTAGAACTTGAGCGAGATCAGAATGCCGGAAATGTCCATGAGGTAGTGCGCGAAAATCAAGGGAGGAAGGCGCCGCGTGCGCTGATAGATCAACGTCATCACCGCTACGCCGGGCAGAAATGCCAGAAAGCGCCAGGCCACGTAATGCCAGTCGAGGATGAGAGGAATGAAACTATGTTGCAGCGTCCACCAGAAACTCACCAGCACAAGGGCGATCCATGGCCTCCCGGCGAGTGCTTGCAGGCGAGGCAGAGCGTACGCCTGGTAGGTCATCTCTTCGGTGGCGGACCAGATCATCCACCACACGCTGAAGCTGTAGACCACCGCCCACAATGGAAGCGTGCGCGACGTTAAGAGTCCGGGATACAAGTTCGGCTGCGTCGTGCCCCACACCAGCCAACTGCTCACGGGCGCGGCTGCCCAGAAGAATGGAAAAACCACCAGAAACCAAACGATTGCCAGGAGAGGGTCCCGGGTCCAGCGGACGTTCCCGATCAGATCGCGCAGACTAATTCCTTCGTTCCTGGTAAAGCGTGCCATCAGGATGAGGCACCCGATGTCAATCAGCGTTGCATATACCGACCACCATGGGGCGGCGGCGTGCCACGGCATGGAAGCCCCCTTCAGCACAAACATGCCGGCCACGACGGCTTGGGCCGCGATGGCCAGCACGCTGCGGCCGCAAAGCACCGTGAGGGTTTTCGCCCAGGTTAGCTGTCGGCATCCAGTTCGCCCGTTAACTTGTGCCTGGGAGTTGGGGAAACGCTCCTCACCCTGGGGAACAACAAGTCCAATTGGATGGGAAACCATGGTCGGCCTCCGGACGAGCTTTCGGCCTCCCAATCGGAACTGGGAACCGTCAAACACCGGTGTCACGGACCCCCAAGGTTACATCTTCTTGCGGCCCCGCGCGATGGCTTCGCGGGCTTCCTTGTCGGCGGTGCGGCGGCGCTCGGTTTCGCGCTTGTCCCAGAGCTGCTTGCCTTTGGCCAGGGCCAGCTCGACCTTTACTTTGCCGTTCTTGAAGTACATGCGGGTGGGAATCAGGGTGAGGCCCTTCTGCTGGGTCTTGCCCACCAGTTTGCGAAGTTCCTCCTTGCGGACCAGCAATTTACGGGTGCGGAGCGGGGCGTGGTTGAAGATGTTTCCATGCTCGTACGGGCCGATGTGCGCGTTCAACAGCCAGAGTTCGCCATCCTTCACCAGGCCATAGGAGTCCTTGAGGTTGGCCCGCCCGGCGCGGATTGATTTCACCTCTGTGCCGGTCAGGACGACGCCCGTCTCAAATTTTTCCAGCAAGAAATAGTTGTGCGAAGCGATCCTATTGACGGAGGCGTCCCGCTGTCCGGAGGCGGTTGGATCGCGGCGCGGATTTTTCTCCGCGCTGGGCTTGGTCTGGTGTGTGGACTGGCGGGCCATCGGTAAGGAAAACGTTAGCACATGGAACGGGCTCTAAGGCCCGGGCTACGTCTCGGGCTTCCGGCTCTGGACTTTGGGCTCTCGGGACTAACGGCCGGAGGTTTTCTCAAATGTGCCCGCCGATCGCCAGGTTCAGGAAAGATATGTTTGGTTCTTGACGGGTTGTTTCGAGAGCCCAGAGTCGAAAGCCCAGGGCCGCAATGGAAAGCGTTGTTCCGAAGGCCCAGAGCCCCAACCGGACGCGGGTTTTGGCGTCCCAGTGCGTTCAGTTTTTCGGCTTTGGAGCCAGCTCGTTTTTGACCCTCTTGGGACTAAGACTAAAGAGTGTAACTCCCAGTCTGACAGGCACTTCGGAACTGGTGAGGGGCGATGCTATAATCACGCTGTTTTTGTGTCTTTTTGCGGATTTGGGCGAAGCGCTCCCCCTGGGGCCATTGGCCACTCCCGGTCCGGAATGCATACGAGGGCTCACTGAATGAGACGTTTGTTCCGCCCGGCGGCCTTGCTGCTCGTCGTCGTGGCTATCACCCTTCCCGCCATCGCCGACAAAGCACACTCACTATGGAACAAGGGCAAGGACGCCGAAGCCCGCCAGGACTACGAGCAAGCCTACGACTTCTACCAGGAAGCTTTCAGCCTGAAGCCGAAGGACTTGCGCTATCGCGCAGCCTACGAACGCATCAAGTTTCTGGCCGCAGCCTCGCATGTGCACCGCGGGCAGATCATGCGCGATAGCGGAAAGCTGGACGAGGCGCTGGCGGAGTTTCAAAAGGCAGCCCTGATCGATCCCTCCAGCTTCATCGCCCAGCAGGAAGTAAAGCGAACGCAGGAAATGATCACCAAGGCCAACAACCCGCCAACGGCGGTGGCACCTGTGCCCGACACGCTGCGGAAGAGACTGGCCGAGGCCCAGGGGCCCGTGGAGCTGGCAGCCATTTCCAATGTTCCCATCACCCTGAAGCTCACCGAAGACACCAAGGTCATCTACGAGACGGTGGGCAAGCTGGCAGGGATCAACGTGTTGTTCGACCCCGACTACACTTCGCGCAGAATCCGCATTGAGTTGAACGGAGTCACGCTGGAAGACGCATTGGGAATCATCGCGCTCGAATCAAAGACCTTCTGGCGGCCGGTCACCGCGAACACTATTTTTGTCGCTACCGATAACCCGGCCAAGCGCAAAGAACTCGACCAGAGCGTCATCAAGACCTTTTATCTTTCCAACCTCTCGCAGGCCACCGAATTGCAGGATGTAGTGAACGCCATGCGCACGCTGCTGGAAGTAAGCCGCATTCAGCAGCTGCAATCGCAGAACGCGGTGATCGTGCGCGGAACCCCGGATCAGATCGCGCTGGCGCAGAAGCTGGTCGACGACCTCGACAAGGCGAAGCCGGAAGTGATCGTGGATGTGGTAGTGATGCAAGTGAGCAAGGACCGGACGCGAACGCTGGGCATCAATCCGCCGACCAGCACCAGTATTTCTCTCAACAACAACATCAACAGCACCACCACGACGGCGACAGGGCCCGCTGGTGGTACTGGCACCGTGACCCAGTCGAGCGGCAACGGCGGCATCAACCTTAATCGCATTGGAAACCTGAACGCGACCGACTTCACCATCACAATTCCAGGCGTCACTGCATCCGCCGTCATGGGTGCGAGCGACACGAAAATTATTCAGAACCCGCAGATCCGGGCGCTTGACGGACAGAAAGCCACGCTGAAAATCGGCGACCGCGTTCCGGTCGCGACCGGATCCTTTCAGCCCGGCATCGGAGGAGTCGGCATCAACCCGTTGGTCAATACACAGTTTCAATACCTCGACGTCGGCGTGAATATCGACATCACGCCACGAGTGCATGCCGGACGTGAAGTGACGTTGAAAGTCAGTCTGGATATTTCGTCGGTCACGGGACAGTCCAATATCGGGGGTATCTCCCAGCCGATCATTGGACAGCGCAAGGTGGAACACGAAATTCGGCTCAAAGAAGGCGAAGTCAACCTACTGGGTGGAATGCTGGAAGACAATCAGACGAAGTCGTGGAGTGGTTATCCGGGGCTTTCGAATATTCCTATCCTGAAGTACTTTTTTGGATCAGAGACGAAGGATCATCGCGAAAATGAACTTGTGTTTGCGTTGATACCGCACGTGGTGCGCGGGCCGGACGTGAGCGAGGCGAATCAGAGAATGCTGGATGTCGGAACGGCAAACGCGCTGGAACTCCGACGCGCCAGCCGGCCCCCCGAGCCGCCGCCCGCACCAGTTCCCGCTGCACCTGCGCCGACTCCCCAGGCCGCTCCCCAGCGACCGGCGGGAGCGCCCGCGTCGTCTCCGACTTCTCCGGCGGGAGCCAACTTCCTGTTCGATCCACCATCGATTACGCAGCCCAAAGGCGCGACTTTTACCGTCAATATTCTGATATCGGGTGCGCAGAACGTGTACTCGGTGCCGTTGCAGTTGAACTACGACCCGTCCAAGCTTCAACTGGTGAATGTTTCCAACGGCGGCTTCCTGTCGCAGGATGGGCAAGCCGTGGCGCTGGTGCACCGCGAAGACGAAACCAGCGGCACATTGCAGATCACGGCCACGCGTCCGCCGAATTCCGGCGGGGTTTCCGGGCAAGGCTCGGTCGTGACGCTGACCTTCGTGGCGAAAGCGAGCGGTCAATCGCCACTGACCATCACCCGAGGCGGCGCGCGTGATCCCGCCATGCAGGCGATCACGGTGAATGGCGCCCAGGCCGTCGTCACCATTCAATAATGAAGGAGAAGTTGGCAGTGAGCGGCTTGGATGTGCAGACCCACGGCGATCGTGTTTCGCGACGGAAGAGAATCGGCGGATTTACGCTGATCGAGCTGATCGTTGCCACCGCGATTCTCGTCATCCTAACCACGATGGCACTCCCACTGGCGCGCGTGAGCATCAAGCGCGAAAAAGAGCGCGAGCTGCGATACGACCTGTGGCAGATGCGCGACGCGATTGACCGTTATAAAGACGCCGCCGATCGCGCAGCTTTTCAGATCAAGCTGGGGAGCGAAGGTTATCCGCCTGATCTGGACACGCTAGTGCAGGGAGTCGATTCGAACGGGAAGAAACTCCGATTCCTCCGCAAGGTTCCGATCGATCCCATGACCGGCAAGGCCGATTGGGGCATGCGCTCGGTGCAGGATGATCCGACATCGACTTCCTGGAATGGGGAGAACGTGTTCGATGTCTACAGCCAGTCGGAGGGCACGGCGCTCGACGGCACAAAATATAAAGACTGGTAAAGATTAGGGAAGATTAGGAATGCGACGACTCCGCCAGACCGGCTCATGCCGCGGGTTCACACTGATCGAGATGATGATCGTAGTGTGCCTGATCATTATTCTTGTCTCGATCGCGGTGCCGGTCTACAACCGTTCGATCCTGCACGCGAAAGAAGCAACCCTGCGGCAAGACCTCTTCACGCTGCGCAGCGTAATTTCGCAATACACCCTCGATAAGCAAAAGGCACCGCAGTCGCTCGAAGACTTGATCCCGGCGGGTTACATCAAGGTGATTCCCAAAGACCCCTTCACCAACGAAGCGAACTGGACCACCGACCAGGAAGATTCCATCATGGCAGTGGACCAGCAGGAGCCGGGGATTGTGGACGTGCACAGCTCGTCGAATCTGACGGGTTCAGATGGGACCGCGTATTCGTCGTGGTAGAGCTTCAGTCGTCGGTCGTCAGCTCACAGACCGCGGCTTTCAGGTCGACGACGGATTCTACTCTTCATTCTGCTAGTCGGTATAGTTGTCGGACCGCTGCTGCTTGTGCGGTGGGTTCGGTACAGGAAAGAAGAGGTGCTGCGGCGCGATCTGTTCGTGCTGCGCAGTGTGATTTCGCAATACACGCTGGACAAGCAGAAGGCGCCGCACACGCTCGAGGAACTGATCCGCGCGGGCTACATCAAAGCGATCCCTAAAGACCCTTTCACCAGCCAGGCGAATTGGATTGTCGACCAAGAAGATCCCGCTCAGGGAGTTGACCCGCCTGAGCCGGGGATTGTGGACGTGCACAGCTCGTCGAACCTGACCGGCTCGGATGCGACCGCGTATTGGTCGTGGTAGAGAGGTCGTCTGTTGTCGGCCTTCATCAGCTTTGCCGTCATGTCCTTGACCCACCTGCAGCAATTTCATAAATATCCGTAGTTGTCGTGACGCCTTCTCCCATCCATCTCGAAGGCTGGATACGCATTCATCGCAATCCACGAACAAGGGGTAATTCAGCTGAACTCCGATTGCAAAATCAGAGGGTTTGAAACCTCTGCGATCTGTTGGGAATTCTGTAGCCACGCCAGCATGGAGTCATGAAGTCTTGGCTACTCTCCCTCCTTCTGGCGGTATTCGTGTCTCGAGGTGTTGCATCGGGCGTCACCATCACTACCAGCAGCTTGCCCAACGGCACGGCCAAAGCAGCCTATTCTGCGGTCATCAAGGCCAGCAGCGGTTGCACTCCCTACAAATGGACGATCGCATCCGGAGCGCTGCCAGCCGGCGTCACTGCGAAGGTGCCCAGCGCGACCACGTCGCTGAACCTCGCCGGAACACCCACCACCGCCGCCACCTATCCCTTCGCCGTGAAGGTCACGGGGTGCGGCGGAGGTGTCTCGCAGGTATCGTACAAGGTCGTCATCCAGGGGGCCGCCAACCATGTCGTGGGTGTGAGTTGGAAGGCATCGACGTCGAGCGACATCGTTGGCTACAACGTCTATCGCAGTCCAGACAGTGCGACATGGAAGAAGATCAACGCGAGCCTGATTGCGTCAACCCGCTACAGCGATTCCACCGTTGCAAATAGCACGACGTACTACTATGCGGCGACCGCTGTCGATACCTCCGGCCACGAAAGCAGCAACACGGCCTCAGTCAGAGCGGTTGTTCCCTAGGTTTTTGTGCGACGCGTTGCGCTGTTTGTTTCGTAGCCGGGTTCCCCAAGGCCGCGTACTACAGCCGCACCCGCGCCATCGGGTCGATTCCCGTCGCCTTCACCCGGGGTGCCAGCGATTCCAGGACTTCCAGAAACACAAGCACATTGGGCACCTTATCCGAGCGGACGCTGATGGCCGCCAGCCATTTGCCTTCTCGCTTGATCTGCAGGTTGCTGCGCAGAAGTTCGGCCTTCGTGATCTGCGATACCGGAATCGAATTCTTCTTCCAGGTAACAGCTACCGCTGACAGTCCGAGGTTGCCGAACTGTACGGTCTCGCCTCGCTGCAGCCGGGCTTTCGCGCTCTGCACCATCGGAGGATTGATGCGTCCAAGAATCATTCCGATCGCCTCGCTCGCATCTTGGAAAATGGAGGTAACCTTGAGTTCCTTGCCGTCGCTGGCGACCAGTTCCAGCGAGAGCTGCGTCGATCCCGACTTGCCCGACATTGCCAGTAAGGCTCCCAGCAATCCGAAATGCGCGTATACATTGATGGGAGTCACGCGGTAGCGGGTCTCTGTGATTTGGCTCCACGCCATTTCTTGCTGTCCCATGAGTGATTCTCGCCGCACACCAAAATCAGTGACGGTCAGAACGGTTTTGCCGAGGACAATCCACAATGCCGCGCACGCACCCAACAGGCCGATTGAAACCCATAGGAGCGTTGGATGTGAGGACACTCGTGGGTCAGCCTGTGCCGCCCACAGTCCTACCAGCACGCCAAGCACTACTAAAACAAGAACGATTCGTCCCGTGTAGGCCGCCCCGAACCGGCGTTCCCCATGCGCCAAAGCTGCCGTAGCCATAGATACCCCCTGAAGATCGTGGTGTCGTTCCAGCAAGCATAGGAGGAACTTGGCCCGCAGCCTAGTTACCTCTGTAACGCCGGACAAGCCTCTGAACCCCTGACGATTGAATTGATAAGTAGCGCCGGCATCCTGCCGCCTGTCGCGAGGCGTCTCGCCCTCGCCGCTCTTTGGCGCGAAAACAGAATGCTCTCTTCTGAGGGCGCTCGTCGTGTTGCCTCGACTCGACCGTGACTCGAGAATTGCGAACCCTTCCGGGAAGCAATACCATTAACCCATGCCGGTTGAGACTGAAATTTCTCGCGCAACCTACACCCCCATCCGCGCCCCCCGAGGCAGCAGCTTGACCTGCAAAAGCTGGCCGCAGGAAGCGGCCATGCGCATGCTCATGAACAACCTTGACGAAGAGGTCGCCGAGCGTCCGCAGGACCTGGTGGTCTATGGCGGCACCGGCCGGGCGGCGCGCAGTTGGGAGGCGTACCACGCGATCGTCGAAACGTTGAAGTCGCTCGACAACGACGAGACGCTGCTGGTGCAGTCGGGCAAACCCGTAGGTGTGTTCGAGACGCACGAGTACGCGCCGCGCGTGCTGATTGCCAACTCGAACCTGGTCGGGCACTGGTCGAACTGGCAGAAGTTCAACGAACTGGAGCGCGCCGGTCTGATGATGTACGGACAGATGACGGCCGGTTCGTGGATCTACATCGGCTCGCAGGGAATTGTGGAAGGGACGTTCGAGACGTTTTCCGCAGCCGGCGAAAGACATTTCGGCGGCGATCTTGCCGGGAAGTTCATCGTCTCCGGCGGCATGGGAGGCATGGGAGGAGCGCAGCCTCTGGCCGCGACCATGACCGGCGCCGCATTTCTCGGTATTGACGTCGACCCCGAACGCATCAAGAAGCGCCTTAAGACCGGTTACTGCGATTTCATGGTGACCACGCTCGACGAGGCCTTGCGCATCCTGAAGAACGCCGTGCGGAAGAAAGAGAACGTCTCCGTTGGGCTGGTAGGGAACTGCGCCGACATCATTCCGGAGCTGGCCGAGCGGGGCGTGGTGCCCGACATTCTTACCGACCAGACCTCGGCGCACGATCCGTTGAATGGCTATGTACCGAACGGCATGACCTTGGAGGCGGCGCTCGAGTTGCGCAAGCGCGATCCGCAGGCTTACCAGGAAAAGTCGCTCGACGCCATGGCGCGACACGTCGAAGGCATGCTGCGTCTACAGAAGATGGCTTCGGTTACGTTTGACTACGGAAACAACATTCGCACCTACGCTTTCCAGCGCGGAGTGAAGAACGCTTACGACTTTCCAGGATTCGTCCCCGCATACATCCGCCCCCTGTTCTGCGAGGGGCGCGGGCCGTTCCGTTGGGTTGCGTTGTCGGGCGAAGCATCAGACATCGCGGTCACCGATGACTTGGTCTTGGAGTTGTTCCCGAAGAATCGCATTCTACGGCGCTGGATTGAGCTGGCGCGCAAGCGCATCAAGTTTCAAGGCCTGCCTGCGCGCATCTGCTGGCTGGGATACGGCGAGCGCGCGCAATTCGGCCTCGCGATGAACGAACTGGTAAGAAAAGGAAAGCTCAAGGCGCCTATCGTCATCGGGCGTGATCATCTGGATTGTGGCTCGGTGGCGTCGCCCTTCCGGGAAACCGAAAGCATGAAAGACGGGACCGACGCGGTGGCAGATTGGCCGATCCTAAATGCTCTGCTCAACACCGCCGCGGGAGCCTCGTGGGTGTCAGTGCACAACGGCGGCGGGGTGGGCATTGGCTACTCCCTCCACGCGGGACAAGTCACCGTGGCTGACGGCACACAGATGATGGCGAAGCGGATCGAGCGCGTGTTAACCACCGATCCGGGAATGGGGATTATTCGACACGCGGACGCGGGGTACGAAGAAGCCAGTGAGTTCGCGCACAAGAACGATGTGAGGATCCCGATGGGGAGATAGACTCGAAAACCCTGCCTTCGTTAGATGCGATCCCGCATTCTGAGATAGTCCCCGGGTCGTACCACTAGGTTCCCTTCAATTTTCTTGCCGCAATAGGGACCAAAATGTCGGATGTCACCGGTCAGAAGGTGGGAAGCGCGGGCTGCGAGCGCTCCGAGCACAATGGGCCGGGGCAGTCTTCGTTGAGCGGCCTCAAAAAATTGAAGGCCTTCTGAGAGGTTGACAAGGCAAACGCGTTGATCTTCGACTTCAAGATTGGCCCTCGCCTCTTCAAGCGCATAGCGAGACGTGCATAAGACAGTGTCGCGCAACTTCCACAGAACGAGAAGACCTGCGTTGGGAAGATAAGCGGCGGAGAAGAGTACGTTGGCGTCTAGGAAGAGGGGGTGCACTTATCCCGGCCGGCGGTGTGGAATTGAATCTGGATCGAGCCCTAGCTTTAAGACGGCGCGGCGCGCCCTTCGATAGTCAGAATTGGAGGTCGCGTTTGACAACAGGAACTCGGCTTTTCTTTCTGGGGTATATCTTTCTATCGGGACCACAACGGCTGGGCGAATCAGGATGCCGTCGTCCTTTTCCTCAGTGATCACAATACTGCCTTCCTCGATTCCAAAGCGCTTGCGCAGCCTCGCTGGCACAATGATCGCCCCGCGTTTGCCGACTTTTGCCGATTCCATAGTCGTTTCTCAGTATATCAGAATAACTGGTTACGCTATTTGCCTGAAAATCAGGCAACCCCCTAAAGGTTGAAGGGAAGTGTTTTTAGGCCCTGCTAAACTGGCTTGCTTGCATGAGCGTATCTAGAAATCACGGTCGACAGACGCTGCGCCCGGTCCTGCTGGTCAACATCGGCCAGCTACTTACCCTCCGCTCGTCGGCTGAAACCGTCGGTCCTCGCCGTGGGGGGGCGTTGTCGGAACTAGGTATCGTCGAAGACGCTGCCGTGCTCTGTATGGGTGGAAAGATTGTCTCAGTCGGCAAAACCAAGGACGCCCTCCGCGATCCCTGGATCAAGAAGAATCGCAAAAAAATTCTGGAAATCGACTGCGCGGAGCAAGTCGTTCTGCCGGGATTTGTTGACTCGCATACCCATCCCGCCTTCATCAATCCCCGCCTGGTGGATTTCGAGAAGCGCACCGCTGGTGCCACCTACGAGCAGATTGCCGAAGCCGGGGGAGGCATCCACTCCAGTGTGGAGCCGGTGCGAAAGGCAGGGAAGAGTTTGCTGGCGGAAAACGTGCTGGATGCTCTGCACGAAATGGCTGAGCAGGGCACGACCACGGTGGAGGCCAAGTCAGGATACGGGCTCACCGTCGAATCCGAACTGAAGTCCCTGGAGGCAATCCGACAGGCCGCATCGCAGTGGCCCGGAACGGTGGTAGCAACCTTATTAGGCGCACACGTCGTCCCGAAGGGGTTCAAGGGCCGCTCACAAAACTACGTCGAGAGCGTCTGTAAAGAGATGGTCCCGCAGGTTGCGCGGCGGAAGCTTGCCCAATTCGTGGATGTGTTCTGCGATCGGGGCGCATTTTCAGAGGACGATACCCGCAGGATTTTCGAAGCGGCCACGCAACACGGATTGAGCGTTCGCGCCCACGTCGGGCAGCTTTCGGAAACACCCCTGGAGAGACTGCTGTCATTGCACCCTGCATCCCTCGATCACATGGACCATGTCAGCAACAAAGACATCTCACGACTAGCTGAACAGGACACCATCGCAACCTTCGTGCCTGGAGCCAACTACTTTTTGGGGTCGAACAAATATCCGGCAGCGCGCCAGTTCATTGACGCCGGGGTTCCCGTAGCGCTCGCGACCGATTACAATCCAGGTAGCTCCCCTACTGCGAGCATGCCCTTTATCATGTCGCTGGCGTGCACGCAGATGAAAATGTCTCCGGCGGAAGCGGTGGCCGCGGCCACGATCAACGGCGCCTGGGCACTGCGCCAGCAGGATCGCAAGGGTTCGATTGAGCCGGGGAAGGACGCCGACTTGGCGGCGTTCGAAGTCGAAGATTATCGTGAGATTCCCTATTGGTTTGCATCTAATCGCTGTACCTTTGCCGTCTTAAATGGGGTTTTGGTCGGGTCGGGCGGTTCTGGCGAACTGGCGTGAACTGCCGCGGGGAGATTTCCGTATAGTTAGTTAGAAAGCGGTGATGCATGAGCGCACTCGGTACTAATCCGGGGCGCTTTTGTATGTGCACGAGGTCTTTATGGGTCAGCAAGTCCTAAATTACTGATCTTGAGGAAAGCATGAAACGAATTCTTCTGTCATTTGCACTCTTAACTCTGACGGCCGCACTGGCCTCAGCCCAACGCCTTCCGGAGCTGGCGGTACCGGAGAGCTACAAACTTAATTTTGCCCCAGACTTTGACAAAGACAATTTCGCGGGTGAAGAAACCATCCAGATCCGGCTGCTCAAGCCGACCTCCCAGGTCGTGCTGAACTCGACAGAAATCGAATTTCAGGAAGCCTCGGTTTCCAGCGGTGGCGCAACTCAGTCGGCGAAGGTCACGCTGGACAAACAGAAGGAAATGGCGACCTTGGCCTTCGACAAGGAGATTCAGCCCGGTCCAGCGAGCTTGCATATCAAATACACCGGAATTCTGAATGACGAACTGCGTGGACTGTATCTCGGAAAAGACAAAGAAGGCCGCAAGTATGCTGCCACCCAGTTTGAAGCCACCGACGCGCGTCGTGCCTTCCCTTCATTTGACGAACCCGCTTACAAAGCAACCTTCGATGTCACCGTAGTCGCCGACAAACCGCACTCGGTAATCTCCAATGCGAAGGTTTTGTCAGACACTCCCGGGCCAGGCGATGCCAAGCACACCGTGAAGTTTGCCACCACCGCCAAGATGTCGTCTTACCTGGTAGCGCTTGCCGTGGGCGAGTTCGAATATGTGGAAGGACAGGCGGATGGCATTCCCATCCGGGTGTGGGGTACGCCAGGCACGAAGAAAGATGCTACCTTCGCCCTCGAAGTCGCTGAACAGTGCGTGAAATATTTCAATCACTATTTCGGCATCAAGTACCCATTTGAAAAGCTCGACATGATCGGGTTGCCCGACTTCGCCGCCGGAGCGATGGAAAACACCGGGCTGATTACCTACCGGGAAGTCATTTTGCTCATCGATGACAAGAATGCCTCGGTAGGCTTGCACCGCGAAGTGGCCACAGTCATCGCCCACGAGATCGCCCATCAGTGGTTCGGCGATCTGGTGACGATGAAGTGGTGGGACGATGTCTGGCTCAACGAGGGCTTTGCCACCTGGATGGAAAACAAGGCGGTTGCAGCCTGGAAGCCGGAATGGCATCTTGAACTCGATGATGTGCAGGGAACCGCGGGGAGCCTGAGCGTCGATGCATTGCAGAACACGCGTCCCATTCATCAAGCTGCCGAAACTCCTGCGCAGATTCAGGAACTGTTCGACGGGATCGCGTACGGGAAGGCAGCAGCAGTCTTGCGCACGTTGGAAGCTTATCTGGGACCGGAAACCTTCCGCGCTGGAGTCGATCAGTATCTCAAGCAGCATTCTTACGGGAACGCCACCGCCGACGATTTCTGGAAGACGCTGGCCCAGGTTTCTAAGAAGCCAGTCGATCAGATCATGCCCACGTTCGTGAAGCAGCCCGGGGCTCCCATGGTCAGTGTTCAAACGCAGTGCAAGGGAGGATCCGGCAGCGTAACGCTTTCGCAGAAACGGTACTTCTTCGACCGTGCCCTATTCGAGGCAGGAAACGACGAGCTGTGGCAAGTTCCAGTCTGCATGAAACAAGGTGGCGAGAAGGGCCAATTTAAGTGCGTGCTCCTTACCAAGAGGCGGGACACATTTGAATTGCCAGACTGCGGTTCCTGGGTGATGGCGAACGCAGGTGCGCAGGGCTACTATCGCACTGGTTATTCCTCCGACGCGGTTCGCGCCATCGGGCGCAATCTCGAGAAAGACCTGACACCCGCCGAACGCATAGTCCTGCTGAACGATTCCTGGTCCTCCATTCGCGTAGGTGAACAGCCGATCGGCGATTATCTTGCACTCGCGGAAGGCCTGCAGTCCGACCGCACGCGCGCAGTAGTCGAAGAAGTTACCGGACAGTTGGAGTACATCAGCGACCACTTCGTGACGGATGGCGATCGCGAAGGTTACGAGCAATGGGTCCGGCGTCTGCTGACTCCAGCCGCGCAGGAACTGGGCTGGACGCCGAAACCCGGCGAAAGCGACGAAACGAAAACGCTGCGTTCCCGGGTGATGCACACCTTGGGATACGCGGGACGCGATCCCGAAGTACTGGCAGAAGCGCGCAAACTGACCGAACAGGCGCTCGACAATCCCGCCTCCATCGACCGCACGATTGCGTTCACGGCATTCTCGCTGGCGGGGCAAAACGGGGACGCGGCCCTCTATGACAAAGTCATGGAGCACTTGCAGAAAAAAGGCGCCAGCTTGGAAGAGTATTACCTCTATTTTCAGACAGCAGCCCGATTCAGCGATCCCAAACTGTTGCAGCGCACCTTGGAATACGCCCTGACGCCTGCCGTGCGAAGTCAGGACACGCTGGGCCTGATCTCAACGGTCATGGAGAATCCCGCGGGCACGAGGGTCGCATGGGATTTTGTGCGCGCTCACTGGCCAGAGATCGAGAAAGTAGGCGGTGGTTTCACCAGCGGCGAACTGGTGTCGGCAACCAGCGTCTTCTGCGATGCCGGCATGCGCGATGAAGCCCAGGACTTTTTCGCAACTCACAAAGTCCCGACAGCGGAGCGCACGCTGAAACAGTCCGTGGAACGCATGAATTACTGCGTGGATCTCAAGTCGCGGCAAACGCCCCAGCTGTCGTCTTGGCTGGAGCATCGCGGAGGCACGTCGGGCAAGTAGCACGCCGCACACCTAGTAACACACCGAGGGACGAGCCAGCCACGAGTCGGCTCGGTCATAATTTGGAACTGAAGCTCGGATAAGGTCAAGTACTTGCGCCGGCTCTCAGCGATCAGCTGCCATACCAGGCACGGTCGTCAGATCTCAAGCTCTGGTCGAGGTCACCGGTTGGCGCATAAACATCATAAAGATGCACCGTCCCGATATGACGGTGACGCCGACAGCGGGGTATGAACCCGGCCCGCGACATTTGTTAATGGTGCTCACAGATGTTGTTGAGGGCTGTCGAATGCAGCATCTGAGTCATTCCGCGCACCGCACGTTGAGGGATTCCGAGGTGATTGCTATAATCGTGACGTTCCACACGCTCTCTATGTAATCCGGTTGTCAGCGCCAGCCGACACACCCACCAAAGAAACAGCGTGTCACGGACACTTCGCCCGAAGACCCTGCTTCGCGCGAAGCCCCGGCAGTGGCCAGGTAGCTCAGGTGGTAGAGCGCAGCCCTGAAAAGGCTGGCGTCGGCGGTTCAACTCCGTCCCTGGCCACCA